>Ga0185299_10005635_pt1 | contig 13929 bp, 17 predicted proteins | sample PaiPotPPA55metaG_FD_128002 | JGI IMG/M metagenome (GOLD analysis project Ga0185299, IMG submission 128002) | Iron sulfur acid spring bacterial and archeal communities from Banff, Canada, to study Microbial Dark Matter (Phase II) - Paint Pots PPA... ...
AAATCGCGGCTTGGGAGGACGATCGAAATGTCCCCCACGCTAAGGCCGACTGGCAATTCACCACAGCGGACGCCCGTATCAAACTCAAGCATCTATACCCGTCAATCTGACTGAATCGAACGACTAGTGTTTAGAGACCCCCTGGCTCGGCAGTTAAAAGTGACCCACCACCGGGGGGATGACATGCGACGCCCAGCGATTGCATACGCTCACAAGGACTTGCCAGTTCAATGTTTGTCGGAACGGGATTTTATGTTCCCTGATGCCGATGAAAAATACGTGCCGGAAGGGCTGGCCTATATGACGGGATCGCGCATTCATTGTCTCGGCGGTCGTCCAGCGCCGCTCGGCCAATTTTTGGATTCAGCGGAAACCGGGCTGAAGTTGCAAAGTTGGCCATAACTTTTTAATAGCACCTGAATGCACTTGAGATCGCGCATAATCGACCTGATTTTACCAGCGTCAAATTGGCCATTCCCTCGCTTTATCTCATAAGCTCGTATTGACTGATCGGCGCTATCGAAAGCGATCATGTCTACTTGCAATGTGCGGCACTGAATTTCCGTATGGCAACGTGGTTTGAAGGCACGCTAGTAAGTCTTGTGTACTCGCTAAGGCGTCCGCCTCCCGCGATACCTTAAAAATATCATCATGCCAGACGTTATGCCGATTGCTCTCTCGCAGACTTTCTCTAAGGGCTAATTCCAATGCGGCCATGCCGCTTATACGCGGAACTGACTATGCTGGTTGGCGCGCGAATAACGCACTCCGGCAATAGGGTCTTCAACAAAACGAACGGCGGCAAGCGTTCGAATTGTTTCATCCACGATGGGAGTTATGTGCTCCATAAATTCCATGGCCACGCCTTCTTCCGCCAAATATGACAGAGAGAAGGTTAATATCAAACTTAGGGATTTTGCCTTATTCAAAAGAGCCCTCTACCCGAACCTTCAATGGGTTGCCACTGAGCAAAACCTGCCGTATGACTGGAAGGAACTGCGCTGTTTCCTCGGCTTCGCCGCCTAAACCTCCATCAAATTCCATCGACAGGGCCGTCCCGGCGGCGAGCAGCCCAGCAACTTGGCGCGGTTATTGCGTTCGTCGGAGAGGCGCGGGGTACAATATCGGCGATTGTTCGGACTTCCATAGTGGTTCGATGCCAGAAAGCCGTTTGCTGGGCCAGCAGCGCGGCCCGCGCCAATCCAGCCGAAACGCTCCACCTCCGACGAATCGAAAACGGCATGGAGAGACCAAGCGGCCGTTCGTGCCCCGCACCCAGACGTTTGGCGTCTCTGGTTGTCGCCGATGCGTTCGCCGAGCGCCTTCTCGCGGTTCGCGAGCGCTGCTCGAGGCCGGGCTTACACCAGAAAATTTCTTTTGCGTCAGAAAATAGAGTTATATCAGAAAGTGACTTGGCAGGGGGGAGCTGATGCGGGCCATTCACCTGAAGGGCGCGATGGGCGTCGCAGACAGTTCTGCCATGCATTCACGGCCTCCTTCATGAGTCGCATAGCCATATTGGCGCCCATTTGGCCAAGACCGATGCCAAGTTGCATTTGCGTTCTCCTAGGAGCGAACCCTATCATCTTGCGAGTTCGTTCCGCCCGCCGTGCAGCGCATGGTGCTTTGGCGGCGGCGGGCGCCCAAGTCACGAGTGAGCCTGGCTACTTGCCCTTTGGAATTCGCTAGCGTTCTTGGTGTTCGACCGAACCGGGACCTTCCTGGGCCGCGCCATCCGTCCGGTCGAGCACCGCCGCGCGGAGGTCGGCGATGATCCAGCGCCGCATGGCTTCGGGCTGTGCGTGAATCGCAGACAGGAGGTCGCGCAACGTTCGTCGCAATCCGTGCAGCTGATCGACCAGATCGAGAATCACCGGAATTCCCTCGTCGTTGACGCCGAGGCGCTCTAGGTCATGGATCAGGTGAGCCCGGGCGAGATTGACGTCGAAGAAATTGCGCTTGGCCCCATCCTGTCGCGGCAGCAACCATCCCGCCTCGATCCATGCCTCCAGCACCTCTGCGTCGAGTGGCGCATGCGCGACAAACTCCTCGGTCTCCATCCTCACACTCCCATGGCTCCGCTTGGAGCATCAACGTTGGCCGGCCGCCACTGCGCGACGAGCTTTTCGAGCTCGGGATCGGGCGTTTCGGGGAGCATCACCTTCAGTGTGACGTGCTCGTCGCCCCGCCCGCCGTCCGGGCGCGGCACACCCTTTCCTTTCAGACGAAGCACCCTGCCGGTATTGGTCCACTTCGGTACCGTCATCGTCACCGCGCCCGACGGAGTCGGTACCGTCACCTTGCCGCCGAGCACGGCCTCCTTCAGCGAAATCGGAAGTTCGACATAGATGTCGTCGCCCTTGCGGGTGAAGATCGGATGCGGCCGAACCTCGATTTCGATCAGTGCATCGCCAGACGGCCCGCCTCCGATACCCGGCCGTCCTTTGCCGCGAAGACGGAGAATCTGGCCGTCGCGCGTGCCGGGCGGAATGGTGACGTCGAGCGCCGATTTGTCAGGAAGCGTGAGCTGCCGCTTTGCGCCATCGACTGCATCTAGGAAGTCGAGGTCGAGGCGATAATGAACATCCTGCCCTCGCATGCGCAGGTTGGCGCGCCCGCCGCGCCCGAAGATTTCCGACAAAACATCGTCCGCACCGGCAAAGTCCGCGAAGCCCGCGTCGGTCGCGTAGGGATGCGACGCGCCGCCCTCGGCGATAGGCGTCAATTGCGCGGTAGCAATGCAAAGCGCGCTAAGGCACCGAACGAATTCTGGTGACAAGATGCTGGGCCGAATATCGACTGAGTACGTGCCCGGTATTGACGGGCGTGCTGAGTTCCAGCAGCCGGAACGTGATCCGGCGGAACGCCGCCTATCTGCCGGCCTACTCCTTCACGCTCGGATCAAAAGTGACGATCACTGCCGGCGTCGATGCCGAAATGAACCTTGCGCCAGCACAGGCGTTTCGAAGTTCCAAGGAGCCGCAAGGACATCCAGATCGAGCGAGGGAAGGAGAACCGCGATAAACAATATTGACCGGCGACGTTTCATCAGGGTCTCCCGCCCCTAACAGCGTCTCGCCGGAAAGGCCACGCCCGCGACCACGGCTCTCGACCGAAGCAGCTTGTGGTGGCTTGCCTCGGGGACGTGAGGCTCAGGAAACTGGTTTGACCTCGATCGCGACGAAATGGGTGCCTTCGCTACCCTTGACCCGCAAAAGGACGGCCTTGCGATTGTCCTTTTTGGCCTCGGCTAGCACCGCGCTGATGTCCGCCGGCTGGTTGACCGCACGGCCGCCCGCTTCAAGAATGACGTCCCCGATCTGCAAGCCCTTTTGCGCAGCCACGCCATCGGGATCGATGTCGGATATGACCCCGCCCTGGCTTCCTGCTCCTTCGACGCTGGAGGCAGGGGCGAGGGTGAGGCCGAGGCCGCTAAACGCATTATTTTCCCGGCTCATGCCTGGATTCACGCGCGCTTCCTTGTCGTCCGGAAGAGAGCCGAGCTTTACCGAAGCGGTTTTCTCCGATCCATCGTGCCAATAGATCAAGTCGGTCTTTTTCCCCGGGCCGAGCGCCGCAACTTTGCGTGCAAGGTCGCGCGGACCGTCGATCCGCTCGCCGTCGATCCCGAGGATCACATCGCCCGATTTAATCCCGGCCGCGCTTGCCGGAGAATTCGGCTGGGCTTCCGCGACGAGAGCGCCTTTGGTGGACTTCAGGCCGAGACTATCGGCAATTTCCTGGGTCACCGGCTGAATCTGGACGCCAATCCAACCCCGCGCGACCACGCCTTTGTCTTTTAGCGCCGCAATGACGTTTTGCGCCGTCTCGGCGGGGATCGCAAAGCCAATTCCGACGCTTCCGCCCGAGGGCGAGAAAATCGCGGTATTGACGCCGACCACTTGGCCCTGGGTATTGAACGTGGGACCGCCCGAATTGCCCCGGTTGACCGGCGCATCGATTTGCAGGAAATCATCGTAGGGCCCAGCGCCAATGTCGCGCCCACGCGCCGAAATGATGCCCGCGGTCACCGTCCCACCCAATCCGAAGGGATTGCCTACCGCGATCACCCAGTCGCCCACCCGCGGCGCGGTTTTCGCGAATTCCACATGCTGGTAGGGGCCGCCCTGCTTGATCTTCAAGAGGGCAAGATCGGTTCTCTTGTCGGTTCCGACGACGGTTGCCGGGACGGTCTTGCCATCGTCCAAGGTCACGGAGACCTCGGTGGCGTTCTCGACGACGTGGTTGTTGGTGACAACATAGCCATCGGGGGAGATAATGAACCCCGACCCTTGCGCTTGGGTGAGGTGCGGCTTGAGGTGATGATCGTGCGGCGTTCCCTCCTCGCCGAAATGTTTAAAGAAGCGCTCGAGGGGATCGCCCGGCGCGATATGCGGTATTTCGAGCTCGTCGCTGGAATCGGCCGTCTCGGTGGTCTTGACCTTGACGGACACGACCGCGCCGCGCACGCGTTCGACCACGTCGGCGAAAGAGATCGGAGAAACGACGGGAGACACTTGGCTCTGAAGCGCGGCGGCAGGCGCCTGGCCGAAACCGCCATCGTTCATGAACACAAGTGCCAGGGCGGCCACGGTCCCAAGCAGCACGGCACGGATCTCGCGCCGCCGGCGCATGATCAACGGTGGCGAGCTCAGGGCATCAGGCCGGGGAGAGTGCACATTAGCCATTGACTGCTCCATTGCAAAATTTACGACGGCCCGCCTGGAAGCGGCCGGCTAACACCGCCGTTTCGACCGAAGGAAAGTTTTGTAACGAAAGTTTTGTAACGAAAGTTTTGTAACGAAAGTTTTGTAACGAAAGCCCATCACTCTTCCCCCAGCAATTAACTGGGAACCGAGCAAATAATCGTTTCCATCCCGTAGTTTGTAACCGATATCCACTCGACGACCTTTTATTGCGAGCGCCACTCCAAGTTTAGACAGGCCATTCGATTACGCCATGATGCTCGTCAATTTTTTGCGGTTTTTCGGTTCGGGATGCGCTGGGGTGGGGGCATTGTCACGTTTCGTGCTCCGGTAGGAATGGGATGAGAATGCTGAGCGTGCTGCCTCGCGTCACAGAACGGACGAGGGAACGGGTCGCGCGAGAATTTGACGACTTGGGACCGGATGTCTGCATGAACAGTATCATTGCACGACCTTCAGCGGCACAATCCGGAACTTCTGGATATGGCTTCAAAATGGGCCAATGACGTCGGCGCGGCTGACAGGATCATCACCGCTTTCGGCATGTTCTATCGGCTTTTGTCTGCGGAGATGCTCTGGCCTCTCGAACCGCAGGCGGTGGCCTGTTTTTGCGACGCCCCGCGGGCCGTCTTTTCCTCCGCCGTTAGCAGCGACGGCCCAATAGCCACGAGCCACGCTTCGGAATGAATGTAAATTCGAAGCGGGCCTCCGGCTGTGTCGCGAACCAGGCTTTGGTTTCCTTGGACGTATGGGTGGAATGATTGTCGAGGATAATTTTGATCGCGGCCGAAGCCGGATAGGCCGTCAAGGACCTTCAAGAATTCGATGAACTCACGCGAACGATGGCGCTCCTCGCCAAGCGCATGGACCTTGCCGGTCAAGAGATCGATCCCGGCAAGCAGGCTCAGCGCGCCATGGCGCCTGTACTCGTGATCGCGAGAAAAGGTCGCATGGATGGATGCCGGGTTTCGGCGGCAAGTCAAGCCGCAATCTGGGCTCGCGGGTTCCGAAGGACATCGACGGAGGAGTGACCAAATCATCGATTATAGAAGAAAACCGGCAGTTTCCGCAGAGCTGCTTGACTTGCGCCAGGCAGGACGATGTTGCCGTTCGGATCGTCGATCTTAAGGCTCTTGAAGGGGACAGCCACGAGGGTCCACCCAGACCGACGACGTCCCCGACAGCGAGGATAACGAAGACGCCATCGTCCCGCCCAAACATGAAATCGTCAATCGTGCCGATCAATTCCTTCTTATCGTTCATTACAGGTTTCAGTCTGAGTGAGTTGGCTCGATAGCCTTTTGCAACGTCCGCGACGTCCACAGTGACGAGACCGACCTCTTGTGTCGCCGCCGACTCTGTCACGATGCAGGGAAAGAAGGCCGTTAAAATGAGCGGCAAGAACGAAAAGTGAGGCCTGTTCATTAGACGCTCCATTGCGGTTCGAGGCCCTGTCATGGCAGCTGGTTCGGACGCTGCCGACCCTTTTCATCTTTTCGCCAACCACCGTAATACGTTCAAGCGACTCTGGCCGTACAGCGGTTGTCGGATCGATGAAACGCACTAGTCTATCTCGTATGGTATACCTTTGATGGTATACCCTTCCGTAGGGCTGCTGACTTCAACATCCACTGCGGGAATCCGATTCACCGTGGCCGACCCATGGCAAGCTTCCACGAGAGCGACTATCACACAGATTACCGGACAGGGAATGAACCATGCATTTCGTCACCTCCAACACGTGGCGACCGATCCCTCAGTGACGGACACGCTACCGATCGGCTCGACCGTCTGGTCGCCATGGGCTCACAACGGGCTCACCACGATGCGATCGTCTACCTTGGTGACACCGGGCGCCCGCCAGGCCACTCGTTCGGCTTCATCGCGCTCGAGCCAGGAACGCACCTTTCCCTTGAGTATGACCTCTCCGCCGCTCGTCTCGACGGTGATCTGATTTGCATCAACTTCGGCACTGCGCCGGAAGGCCTCCTGGATTTTTTGCTTGATGTCGGAGGGCTCGACGCGCGGCTTGGTTTTGATGTCGTTGATAATGCCCTTTACACCCTTTAGGGGGCGCACTGCTCTTTCGGCGGTCAGCCGCTGATACTGCCACTCAACATCGCCTTCAAGGGTGACCCAGCCGTTTCTCACCACCGCCTTAATCCGCTCATGCGAGAAGGGCAGCTGATTTTTGAGCGCCGTCACCACCTCACGCGCAATCTCGGGATCTGGCCTTTCGTCAACGGCTGGGAGGCGAATTTCTATGTCGTTTGCGACCGCGAGTACGCCGGCCACTCGCTTCGCCGCCTTTTCGGCTTCGTATTTATCTATGTAGCGGGGCACAAACCCAGCCAAGGTGACAACACCATCTTTTACGGAGATGGCTATGTCGGTCGACTTGAGATCGGGATTCCATCCGAGTTCAGCCTTCACGTCTCTTTCGATTTCACTATCGGTTTTCATGGTCTAACTCCACAGTTGCTGGCTCCAAGCTCTACATTTCTTCCCAATCAAGGCGGCCTCGCTCAGCGCGCCGGGGCAGCCAAACGCGGATCGATCTCTCGGGCATGCAGCGCCATCGCGATCAGCGCCGAGCCGCCGAACACCATATTGATGCCGACCAGCAGCCCAAGCGCCCAGGCGGCGGTGCCCGGAAGGCCTGTGAGAATGATAGTGGCCAAGATCAAGTCGATGATGCCGCTCGCCAGCATCCAGCCCCATTGTCCCGACAGCTCGCGCTTGTGATCGAGCGCGAACATGATCGAGGCAATGCCTTCGATCACGAAAAACACAATGAGAATCAAGGTAAGCGAGAGGACGCCGCTCAACGGCCACAACAGCAGTATGATACCGACCGTAATTCCAAGGATCGCCGAGACGAGCGACCACCAGAAACCCGGCGCTTGGCGCATCCGGAAGGTGGTGATCAAACCGACGATTCCGCTGATGAGAAAGAGCCAGCCATACAGGATCTCGACCGCGAGCGTGGCGATCGGCGGAATAACGACGGCGGCCAGACCGAGGATGACGAGAATGATCCCCTCGACCAGAAAGAGCACCCAATGCTCGTGCAGCGATGTCGCCACCGCACGCTGAATTTGCTCGATGTCGGGCTTGTTCATAGACATGGCAGGCCTCCTTTGGCGAGTTTTCTTTGTCGCGGCTAGTGCGCAATGACGAGCGGCACCGGCGCCTGATGCAACTGACCCCGCCGAGCAACATCTCGCGCAGCCGGGAATGGCCGTAGCCGCCCATCACCATGAGGTCGACCTCGAGCCGCTCGGTCTCTTCAATGAGCGCAGCCGCGACGTCGTGCGTGCGGTTGCGGACGCGATGCAACGTTGCATCGATCCCGTGGTGCTGAAGATGATTGACTGCATCAAGACCGATCAACGCCTGGAGCTCGGCCGGATGCTTCTCGTCGACCACTACGAGAGTAGTGGCCTTCGCCTCGTACAGATAGGGCATCGCCTCGGCGAGCGCCCGGACGGATTCGCGGCTACCGTTCCAGGCAATGAGGGTGCGATCGAAAGGCGTATTCGGCACCTGGCCGCCGGGAACCAGGAAAAGATGTCGGCCCGAGCCGAACAGGACGCCCTCGACCAACCCTTCCGGCTCCTGCGGTGTGCCGTTCGGGCGCAGGGCGACGAAAGCGTCCGCCCCGCGCGCCTCGCGCGACGCGGTTTTTGCAATGTCTTCGGCGAGCACGTCGATTCGATGTATCTCGGTCGGCCGATTCAGCCACGTAAGCCGCTCAGCGAGTTCCCTCTCGACGCCGTCGCCGAACTCCCGTGTCTTGTCCAGCAGGGTCGCGCCAAGCCCGTTTGGTTCGACCGCTACCGTCGACGGCACGGTGTTGAGAAAAAGTCCGATGACGTGACTGTTGAAGACGCCCGCGATGATCTCGACCGCGGCAACGCGCACGTCATCGGCCGCAGTCCCTTCCAGACAGACCATCACGTCTTTGATCATCGGTTTCTCCCAACCGGGCGGCGCTCCATGGGCGAGCTGTTGCCTCGCGAGTTTCAGGATGCATAGGCGGACGGGCCTTTCATTGACGGACGTCAATTTCTTAAATGACGCGGCGGTGATCGTCGATTGCGATGCGTTGCCTCGAGGCCACGTCGAGTTACGTCGCTGGTCTCAAAGATCATCCCCAGCACACTTCGCGGAAAACCACTGGAGGGTGCGTCTGGACGCCTTCATGCAACGCAACGTACCATGCGGCACGCAGAAAATCGATTGCACCGTGGGCAACCTGCACGCTCGCACCCGTTGGCTCAACTATGATAGTCGATGCGAAGCGAAAAAACTGCAAAAATTGACGATCATCATGGCGTCATCGAATGGCCTGCCTAAGTTTTGAAAGGCGTTCATCAAGTTCGAATCTCGATTTTTGGCGCGATACGGCCAGGTCAACGCGGAGCTCATGATGAAATCCGACAGCGAGCTCGAACGAGACGTTAAGGAAGAACTGCAGTGGAACCCGGATCTCGATGCCAGCGATATTGCTGTGTCGGCGCGTAATGGCGCTGTCACGCTCACGGGATTTGTTCGCAGCTATACAGACAAATATGAGGCCGAAAGTGCAGCAAAGCGCATTGCCGGTGTAACTGCAGTCGCGAACGACCTCGAGGTTCGCATACCAAGCATTCACCAAAGGCCAGATCCCGACATCGCGCGCGATGCCGCAGCTGCGATCAAGAACTACCTTCCGCTTTCCTATGAACAGATCAAGGCGGTCGTGAGAGAGGGATGGGTTACGCTTGAGGGAGAAGTCGAGTGGCAGTACCAGAAGCAGGCAGCGGAAACGGCAGTTCGCCCACTGCAAGGGGTCAAAGGCGTCAGCAACTTGATCAAAATCAAACCGCGCGTCAAACCTTACGACATCAAGCGAAAGATTGAGGAAGCCTTCCGGCGCAACGCTGAGGTAGATGCGAACCAAATCATTATCGAGGCCGATGGCAGCAAGGTCGTCCTCAAGGGCAAGGTGAGGTCCTGGGCTGAACGCGAGGAGGCGGAACGGGTGGCTTGGCAGACGCCGGAAGTGACAAAAGTGGAAGACCTTATTGTCGTTCGGAACGACGTAAAACCTCTCCCAATCGTGGCCGCTATCACAATCGCCGCGGCGGTAGGCTTATTCGCGATGTTCATGGTGATTCTGGCTACTTATAAGGCTCCGGCGCTCACCGCGAATCCGTTTTAGCGCCATCAGCTTTTAGGTCTCCCCGATCGCGACGCGCACCCCTCTATCCGGCCTGAACGGAGACGGTTCTGGCCCACAGAGCGTGAGGCCGTAAAATTGTGCGAAATTGATGGGAATCAAGGCGCCATGCGTCTTTGGAGTGCCATGTTTACTTGGTGAAAATTGATCCTGTGAGAGTCGCGTGATCGTCGGGAAGGCCGGACGCGCCAACAAAAACAAATCAGCGCGAGTGCAGGAAGTCGAACAACGCACTCGACGCACCGACGGGTCTGTTGCCAGTCCCCAAGCCGATTACCTCAAGATCCAAGGCTGCGGGCCGATTCGGCAAACTGGACTTCGTCTACATCTCTGAGCAGCTTCGTCGAGATATGCCATCCCGCCTCATCGAGGAGAAGGATGGCATGTGCGCCTGGGGCGACTGCAATCGAGATTTCCTTGAGATGCAGAGCCATGGCCTCGCTGTTGCAGGAGGGCAGGACAAGCCCAGCACCTTTCCCTTCGGCGGGGCAGACGGCGCCGAAAATATAAGCCGACGCCGTCCTCTGGTCGTGCGGCGCGGGAGGACGCGTCCCACGCTTGCCCCAGCGGCGCGTGATCTTGTTCTTTTGCCCGATGCGCGCCACATCGGCGAACCAGACCTCTATGCCGGCCGCGTCTAGGTCCTTGTCTTGTGTGATCTCATCCAGGCGGGCGGGGAAACTTTTTAATATCCTCGAATGCCCCTTCCGTCTGCGCATGATGGCGCGGGCGAGCAGAAAGTTTGCGATACCCTATGGCGCGCAGTTCCCGGCTCAGGGTCTGCTTGGCGATGTCGCGCAGAACTCCTCGAATATCCATTGACAGGGATCGACAAGCCGCCAACGCACGACGCCGGGGGCGGGTGATCCAAGTACCATCGGCAAGGTCCGGGGCGTCCATGGAGCGCGGGGCGGGCATGGGAGCGGCTTTCGCGGCGCTCAACAACAACAGTCAATTGCCGGTCCTCGCGGATCGCAATTGGACGCCCCTTCTGGATGCCGAAGTTCGAGGGCATCGCCGGCATCGTGTTCTCGCCATGGCCATGCCCGGTCTCACGGTGTTCGTCTTTGTTGGTCTCCTCGCGGCTTGGGCCCTAGTTTCAGGGGCGCTGGAGCTTCGCGCGGCCTTCAATCTCGCCACGGACCATGGCCGCTGGTGGCTGGCCCTGGGCGGGATCATTTCGATTGTTTTCGGAATCGTGCTAGTCGCAGCGCCGGTGTTCGGCGCCTTGGTGGTGACCTGGTGGGTCGGCACCTATGCGACGTTTTTCGGGGGAACCCTTCTCGCGCTTAAGCCGACCTTCAATGTAAACGCGTGCCGTCTCTTGGTCAGGGAACAACTCGAAAAGCTGGAACGTTGAAATGGTTGACTTGCACACGACCTATCCCTCACTTTCATGCTCAAAATCTAGCACTAAAATTCGAGGGAGTCAAATATATAATTCCCTTATTTTAGGCCGCTCCCTGTCCCAAAAACTTTGACGACGGACACGGCGCTACAAGCGGTCGGCTACCAACGTCTCCTCCAACTTCCTCGCCATCCACCTCCGCCACGAACGAGCCTGATGATCAGCAACAGTATCAACGCGCCGATGGTGGCGTTGATGATCGCCGCAATAATGCCCGAGCCAAGATGGGTGCCGAGTGAGGCAGCAGCCAACTACCAATGAAGGCGCCTACGATTCCAATGATGAGATCGCCGACGATCCCAAACCCGGTGCCTTGCACTATTTGGCCGGCCAGCCATCCGGCGGTGAGGCCGACACCTACTATGATCAGGAGACCTTCATTTGACATGTGCATTTTCGTATCCTCCAGACTCAGCCAGGCATACCGGTTTTTTCGGGAGTGTCTCCGCTCGCGCGGAAAAGTGCGACACTTGCGGGGGTTAGGCGCGACCCGCACGCCGCCGCGCCGGGGCCGTCCCACATTGAGCAGCGCGCCGGAAGCCTTGAGGAACCGCGGTGGTTTGCCAGGGGAACTATTGCTTGGGGTTGGAAGGCCGTGGCGGCCTCCGGTCCCGAAACCGGCGAAATCGTCAGCGCCTTCTGAACGCGGTGTCCGCCCCGGCTCCGAAAGCCGGTCATCTCCGCTGAGGCGGACGCGGCGCGTCTTGCTCTACGCCCACGCCACAAACTGGCCTGGTATTGCTCCGCCCCGCCGGCCGGCTTTTGCTCCGCCGTTGACAGCTGGGTCGGATGCAGGGGGCTCAGGTTGGCCGCCATCTACTGGCTTAACTATGTCTTCTCAAGACTTCCCGATCATCCGGCAAAGCGGATCAACGAATTGCTGCCTTGCTATTGGAAGCCGGCCCGACAAGCCGAAACAGCCGCAGCTTGGGGTCCGTCATTGAACACCAGAACATCACGCCCGTGTTTTTCGCCGGATGCGTAATTATACGCTACGTATTTTTACCAAATATCTTTGGCGCGGAGGATTCGCCATGGTCTGCCTGTTGCCGCGCACACGGGAATGTCTCCGGCCTTCCGATCAGAAAACCTCAGCATTTCGACAAGAGGCTCCCATGCCCCCAAGTCCGTGCTCCCTCCAGGTCAATGGCGCCGCGAATACTGTCCAGATCGCGTCGAACCCGCCCCACTACCTGCAAGGCGTCGACAGTCTCGCATCGATCAAGCGATACGGTTGCGATCAGGAAATCTGCGGCGAAGCATGTCCTGCGGTATATTGGTTCCGCGTGATCTCCGGCGGAGCGAGACAATGCATCACTCGGGCCGATGGCAGACGTCAAATCGTCGAGCTTCTGCTTCCCGGCGATTTTTTCGGCTTCTGCGCTCGAAATGAGTACGATTTTTCGGTTGAAGCCGTGGCGGAAGGCACGCGTATCGCCTGTTACCCGCGCCAACGGATCGAAGCGACGGCCGAAAGGGATCCTGCACTTGCGCGGGAACTTCGCATGCTTGCGTTCGAAGCCATTTCTCGATCACAGGCTCAGCTTCTCATCGTTGGCCGGTTGACGGCCACGGAGAAGGTCGGCGGCTTTCTACTTGCGATGTCTGGCCGGCTGTCCGTCGGCCCTGCGGACGTGGTAGCTCTACCAATCTCACGCTATGACATTGCCGATTATCTCGCCATATCCGTTGAGACGGTAAGCCGTTCTTTAACTGAACTAAGGCGCCGCGGACTCATCGCGTTCACGGGTACGCGCCGCGTGCGGATCATCGATCGCCATTCGCTTGAGGATTTGCATGGACTATCGATGCAGCGTCGCGTCCCATCGTTCAAGCCTCGGTTCGCAGCGTAGTCGTTTACCCCCGCATTCGCCGGATGACGCATAAATATGTCGAAGGTCAGGTGCGATTCAGCTATGATAATCAGTAGCTTATTCGCGCATTGAGGCTCCGGTCATGGCGCACCCGGCGGGTGAATCGAATGGTGAGGCTCTCAGGCTCGATTTTGACCGCCGCATCATGCTTCAGTTTTGCGGCTCGGTGGTGACGTCGGATGCCGGATTGCTGCCCTATCGCGAACTCGATGACGTGCTCGGCTTGACGGTGATTGCAGGCAATTCGCTCGCCGATGCGCGCACGGGCAAGAACGGCCGCCATGCGCTTGTCGGTTTGCTGCGTCAGTCCGTTTTCAGTCGCCTCGCCGGATACGAGGACGTGAACGACGCCGAACGCCTGCGCCATGATCCGGCGATGCGCTGGATCGTCGGCGGCAAGGCGTCGCACAGTTGCGCAGCGCCGAGCCAAATAGGCCGCTTCGAGACGCAGTGGCTCGCTGCGGACAAGAACCTTTTAGCGCTTGCCGATCTTTCAGGACAATGGATTGACCGGGTTCATAAACGGCGTCAGTCCGACTCACGGCGAACAAGAGAACAGCGTCTGGAACGGCCACTATGCCTGCACCTGCTATCATCCCCTCTTCGTGTTCAACCAGTTCGGTGATCTGGAACGATGTTCGCTTCGTCCCGGCAATGTTCACAGCGCCGACGGATGGGACGGTGTGCTCAAGCCCGTCGTGGCGCGATATCAGGGCA
>Ga0185299_10005636_pt1 | contig 13928 bp, 19 predicted proteins | sample PaiPotPPA55metaG_FD_128002 | JGI IMG/M metagenome (GOLD analysis project Ga0185299, IMG submission 128002) | Iron sulfur acid spring bacterial and archeal communities from Banff, Canada, to study Microbial Dark Matter (Phase II) - Paint Pots PPA... ...
CTGGGCGACCCCGTCACTACGCGGCTGGCGGCGGCACTGGGCACTAGCGTGACGCACGTCGATCTGTTGTCAGGACTGGCGTACGCGGCCGTGTTGGAAGGAGTCGCCTGCTTGCTCTGGACAGTCACGCTTCAGTCGCGGATCGGGGCAGCAGTCACGCCAACGGCGATCAATCCGGTCACGGTAAGTCACGTGAACGTCGGGCCCAGTGACGTGCCGGTTATCGAGCCCAGTAGCGAGTCCGTCACGTCCCCTGCGTCCTGCAACACGCTGGAAACGGAAGTCATGAAACTAGCCCGAGATGTCGCAGCCGGTCGCGTGCGCGCAACCGTTGCCGATATCCGGCGCCACCTGGGCTGCTCGCAAGCCCGCGCGGCAGCATTGCGCAAACTGCTGAGCGAACTCTCCCAACCCTCGTAAGCCAGGCGCCCGCCTGGATTTTCCACTTAAATCCCGTGCATCCGATTCCCTTCGGAGGCGGGCGCACGTCTTTTGACCGGAGCAAACCATCATGAATCTGCCTTCCATACACCACGCACGACCGCGCCTGAAACTCGGCCGCATCTTCGTCACGCCCGCCGCGTTAGCGGTATTGCAAGCCACCGACGTTTCCATTTTCGATCTGCTGCTCCGGCACTTACGCGGCGACTGGGGCGATATCTCCGAGACTGATCGCCAACAAAATGAACTCTCCCTAACTGCAGGCTTACGCATACTGTCCAGCTACCCACTACGGAGCGACTGTAAGGTATGGGTTATCACGGAATGGGACCGATCGGCCACGACCGTCCTGCTGCCCGGTGATTACTGATGAACGCACTGATCCAGAAACTGCATCCGGCGCTGCACCCAGTATAGATAGTCCGTCTTGCTTTCCGTGATACTTGGTCGTCAGTTGGCGAACCCGGCGTCCGCTGCAGCGACACGCCGCATTGGCTATCGGCGTCGAGGGGCTGCGGCGCCAACGCGCCTTCTCACCACACGCGCTGCTGCTGCTGCTCGATCCAGCTGAAACCGAACCGACGCTCGCTGCGTTCAACGCCCGACTGGAATTTGGCAAGGCGGGACGGTCGATCCGCGTGTGCCATGTCACTGCCGCGGCGACGGGCACCGTCACGACCTACGGCGCGGTGTCGATCCGCCTGGTGAAGCCGCCGCCGTAGTCACCGCAGCCGGTTGCGCTTGATCTCAGGCGGCGCCGCCGCGTTAGCGCGGCGCTCGCCGGTCGGTTTCAGCGACACGCCATCCAGTGGCGCGAACAGCTCGGCGAGCGTCACGTTCAACGCGTAACAGATGTTCGCCAACGTCTCGACTGACGGATTGGCGATGCCGCGCTCGATCGCCGAGATGTAGGTCCTGTCGACGTGGGCCTCGAAGGCGAGCGTTTCCTGCGACTTGTCGACCTCGTGCCGGCGTTGCTTGATGCGCTTGCCGAGGGCGATCGAGATCGGGGCCGGACGGGCGGAAGGGTTAGGGGAGCGCGTGACAGTCATGGCGGGCAGGATGCTCGCCTGTCGACTGATTCTCGACGCTGTAAACACGTCAATTAATGTCGTGTTTACTCTTCAGAAACAAAGCTTCTGTCCGATATAGAAGGAACTGGCGGCATAACTGGCGCGGTTTGCCGCGCCTTTTGATGACGAGTAAACACTACAAAGAGAAATAGTGCCGCGCACCGGAACCAACGACCCGGACGGCTGCAACAACCTGCCCGGCCTGCCGCAGCCGGAACCCGACACACTCATTTCAGAAGGAAACACCCTATGAATTCATGGTTTTACCCGAAGGTCAACCTGCATCACGGCCCTCACCTGGGCAGCAACCCTTGCTGCACCGGAGAAAGCCATTCGCACCGGCCGGGTTCGTCCCGGCGAATTGCTGTCCCCGCAGCCGCCTGTTGGCTGGCTTCATAGGCGAGCACCTCAACACCGCCCCCCCGCCTCAGCACGGTCTTACGACTGACCGTGCCCGACGCAGTACCACGGCAATCGCCCACCTGACATCGTCAACAGATCACCCGCTGTTTCCCTAACGCGAGCAGTAGCCGCAGCAGTCGGGAAACATCCATTACCTGAAAAGGAACAGCAAAGAATGAAGATCAAAACCCATACGGGAATCGCCCGGCTGGCTTTGTGCGCCTCCATGATTCTCGCATTGACCGCCTGCTCGCACGGACCATCAGAAAGCGATGCGAAACAGGCGATCCAGGCGCGCCTTGGCGACTGCAAATACTTCTCGATCGACAGCTTCGACAAGACGAATGGCATCCCTGTCGACGATAACGACTATCAGGTCGAAGTCAAATACACCATCAAGATGTTGCCCGTCGATGAGAACAAGGCGGCGGCAGAAGCTTCTTCAGGTTCACTGCCCCAGTTCGCGGTGAATGTCGTACGCGGGTGTCCGGATTTCCCGCGTGGTTTGATAGGCCAATTTTTCGACGGCAAAACACCGATTGCTGATTACGCCGACGACGTGACCTACTCGTTCACCGAAACGCTCAACATGGTCAAGACCGACGCTGGATGGCAAGAAGCCCGGTAAGGCGACAGGTGCGGGTTCCTTGCTCACGCCTTGCGTTGCGTGCGACTGACGGTTGGCCATAACGCGAGCCGGTTGGATAATCACCGATTAGCTCCAGTACTGTAGGAAATGTTGTGCGGAGCCTGTGTAGATAACGGGCTCCTTTTTTGCCGGTTCTTACCATTTCCAGGTATCGCGCCAGACCGTTATGCGGGTTCCCTGCGTCGCGCGCTGATAAAATCCTGCACAGAAGGATCGCCCTCCAAGGTCAGGACAGTCATGGATTACCGCGTCAGTTATGAACACAGCCTGCAGAAAAAACCGGACGAATTCATCGTCCACGTTCCATCGCAGCTCGTCGAAGATGTACCAGTTAATGTGCCACGCGCTCTTCTGCCCGAATACATCACCGACCTTATTCTGAAGCGCTCGCCCCGCATCAGGAAAATCCGGCATCTGCGGATTCTCTAAAGAAGACACCTAGCCTACATCTATCCAGGAACGTCGTTGTTTGAAAGGCCGACCGCCCTCGTGGGTCGGCATGTGTCGTTCGCGTGGGGCAGCAGTCGGCCATCAACAGTCTTTCGCATTGTCGCCATGGACGTCCGTTCACTGCGCACAACCGGCCCTTCTGGATCGGATAAGCGCATCGCCACTCCATATACGTCGGGCGTTCACTTCGACGCACATCGGCGAGCACGCACTGATCGCGCGCGCCCGACGCTATGCGAGCCTTCGTACCGGACGTGAGTTCGGGCGATGGCGTTGCACTGAATTGGTTTTGATACGGTATTAGTTACACAGGATGCTAAAGAATTGTCGAACCGTGCCGATAAACTTGGTACCCGAGTCAGGACATTAACGGGCTAATCAAGAATTGTCGGTCTGAACACCAGATATCCGCAGGAGGATTGATATTTTGGCTGGAATACGGCGCGGTCATGTCTAAGCTAGCCCGATTGTTGCATTTATTTTCCACCGAGATTGCGCTCGACGTCGGGACCGCGAATACGCGCATTCACGTGCGCGGCACAGGCGTTGTGCTTGACGAGGCGTCTGTGATCTGCATTCGTCAGCCCGATCCACTCGTAGCGGGCGCCCGTCCGACGCAATCGGTGGGAAACGAGGCACGAAGCATGTTAGGGCGGCTGCCTCGACACATAGAGGCGATTTGCCCGATCAAAGGCGGAGTAATTTCGGACTTTTCGGCCAGCCGACAGATGATTCAGCATTTCGTAGGCCTAGCCGATAAGGGTCGGCGCTTGTCGGGTGCCCCCCGGATCACCATAACGGTGCCAAGTGGCGCAACGCAGGTCGAGCGCCGCGCGTTCAGGGACGCAGTGCATGGTGCGGGCGCATCAAACGTGGCTCTGTTCGAGAGGCCATTGGCCGCCGCGCTAGGAGCAGGGCTAACAGTCGCCGCTGCAATGGGGTGCATGGTCGTCGATGTCGGCGCGGGCACGACCGACATAGGCGTCATCGCGCTAGGCAACGTCGTGTGCTGGTCGTCCGCTCGCGTAGGCGGAAACGCGTTCGACGATGCAATTATCAAGTATGTTCGACGCACGCATGGACTACTCATCGGCGAGCATACGGCGCAACGAGTAAAGCAAATGATCGGGTGTGCAGTTCCACGGAAGAAAGAACTGCATATCGACATCACAGGACGAAACTTGTCGGAAGGCGTGCCCCGAACATTGACTCTGTCGAGCCACGAAGTGTTCGAGGCGTTGGCTGATCCGCTGGCGCATATCGTATCCTTGCTCAAGAGCACATTGGAGAGCATGCCACCGGAGTTGGCATCGGATATCGCCGACACGGGGCTCATGCTGACCGGAGGAGGTGCTTTACTGGATGGTCTCGATGACAGGCTTCGCGAGGAAACAGGACTGCCTGTGGTCGTGGCGGAGGAACCCATGACCTGCGTAGTACGTGGCGCAGGCATCGCTATCGAAACGCTTGAAGCGCGTTGCTTCCAATAACATAAATGTGGTCTTTCGGCCGCGGCAACGTCGGCCGACGTTTTTCAGCTCCGAGACAGAACATACATGCGACAAACAAAAATGAAAGCGACGCTACTCAAGACGACGATCGTTGTTGGAGTTCAAATTATTTCGGTTGCCCACGCTCAAGCCCCAGTTTCTGGTGCAAGTGATGCCTTGGCGACGCAGCAGGGGTGGTCTGAGCCGTCACTTGTCGCGCAGCCGCTCGCACCGTCCGCTGAACTTCCTGAAGGTGCAGTCGCGCAACTAGCCCGACGCACGGAGCAAGGAAAGATCACATCACTTCGCTCAACGACGGCAGACGTCTACAGGGCTGAGCTTTCATTCTTTGCCGACGGGCAGACTTATTATGTCGCCCTTTTACAGAATGGCACCTACTGGCGCGTGGTTGAAACGTCAAATAGAAAACGTGCGGAGGCAGTGTACGTGGACTTTGTCGCGCGAACCGTCGACCTTTCGGATGCACAGCGCCGCCAGACCGAACTGGAGGCCGCAAACGCAGCGACCCAGCGCTCGCTGGTACAAGCACAGCTTCGAATCGAGCAAATTCGGGTCGATTTCGACAACGCACAAGCGCAGCAAGAAGAAGTCTCAACAAGACAGGCACAGGTCGCCGCTCAGGTGACAAAGCTCGTGTCCGACAATCAGGACGCACAGAACAAGCTCGTTCAGGTGAAACGCCAGCTAGTGGCGTTGCAAGGCTTGTCCGATGCAGGTTTGCCGCCCGAACATTTGGCACGTTCCCGCAGGCATCCCAAGCATCCCAAGCATCTCAAGACGCCGGGATCGCTTGGTTAATTGAAGCTTTTCGCTGGTTGCGCGGTAGTCTGTGGGCGTAACAATACAGAATATGGTGGTACATATACCCGCTATTCAATCCTGATAATTTCCGGGGCAACAGCGAGAACCTGTTTCTGAACACAGCTTCCTTCAATATGCTCGCTTATCCTTGCGAGTCCGGCATAGTCGCGCCCGGGTTACAGTAACAGAGGTCACCGATGTGGGGCATCATCCGTTACGCAAGGACTAGCTCGTTCTAGTCCTGTTCGCTTTGACCGATTGGTTGATGCTACATATGCGCGAGTGACCTGACTTAACCATTGGGAATGACTGTTCATCGGTGGATTTCAGACCGTCACAAGTCCGGCGTCAGCGACCGCAGAGGGTCGTCCTGAGACGGTCAAAGTTGCTTTGACAGGTTGCTCCAAGGTGACGATAGGTCGCTGGAAGATTCACACGGAATCAACGAACGAGCAGGCTGCCATCCGCTTATCCGGCCGAGCGTTCTCGGACTCCTGGAAAATGGATAACCGCGTACACGGCGTTGTGCTAACGCCTGACCAAGCGCAGGAACTGGTCACGGAGTTGAACTTGGCTCTGCTGGAATTGGAAATGCAACGGACTGCCGACCTAGCTCGGGCCGCCGAGGGCGCAGGGACCGTTGCCAGTGCGGCTATTCATGGCCAGAGGTTTGAAAGGTCGCTTCGGTAGAGGTCAGCGAACGAAAAAAAACGCCGACTCGTGGAGCCGGCGCCGAAAATTCCGGTTTTTCCCTTGGGGGATTGCCAGAACTGAGAGACATAAAGTATTACCGCTTAAAGCTCGGCAGGTTGTGATACTGATCACATGGTTTTATGGTTTCCGCCCATTGAGAGCGCACGTAGACCTGCGGGAGAATTGCCCGACACCGGCTACCCCAGGCCTTATCTACCTTTTGTGTGGGTAACGCGAGCGCGCGACGAGGGTGCCCATGAAAGCATCTCATCCGCGATTATCAGCAGGCACACGCGGGTCTGACTGCATCTTGCCGCGAAAGAAAGATGCAACCCCCAGCACACCACCGATAGCAATCCACGCTTCGGGCGGGATAGCGGGCTGCGCGATGTTCGGCCACCACCCGCGCAGAATCGGAATGACGAAGTACGCGCCGATCCAGGCAAAGCCGAAACAGAATCCGACGAATGGTCGCCACGCATAAGTCGGCCAGTGATCCGCTTTCGCCTCGGTCTGCATCGTTTGGTTGACCGTCGCGGTATTGGCCTGATCGGCCGCAAGCTGCGCCTTCTCGATGTCGGCGGCGATCTGTGCGAGCTGCGCCTGATTGTCGAGCACGGCCTTCTGAAACTGCAGCGAAAGGCTCGGGTCCGCCTGAATCGCAGCAAGTGCCGCGTCGGGTGCCGACTGACCAGTCACGGTCTGTGCGATGCCGACGACCTTACCGGCGATGTCCTCGGCCTTTGAACCGCCAAGCCAACCGGCGATCATCGGCGCGAACTGCGCGAGCGCCATTGCGATAGGGATAAGCGGCATCATGCAGCTCCTTTAGTGAGATTGTTGGCGATACGGTTTGCCCAGCCCTTGCCGAAGGTGCTGAACGTCTTGAGTGAGGTGAGATAGCGCAGTCGCAGCGCGTTCCAGCGCAGGATGAAACGGAGCGGGTCAACGGCCTGCACCGCGGCGATCGTCGCAGGACCGATAAGCCCGTCGACCTTCGCGCCGGCCGCGCCCTGCATCCAGATCACCGGATGCCCGCCGTTATAGTTTGCGTCGAAGATCTGGAATGCCACCCGTGCGTCGAGTTCATCGAGCCGAAGTGGATCCCAGTAGAGTTTTTTCGCGATTGCCTTTGCGGTGTCGCGCGGGAGGTCGCGCATTGCGCCGGTGTAGCCGGACGCCCGTGCAACGCGCGCCGTCACCCCCCACATCGTTTCGCCGCCCGGATCCTTGGGATTATTGGCATAGCCGCCCTCGTTGCCGATCAGCGCATCGAAAGCCTCATCGAAGGCGCTCATTTGCTGAAACCCTTTGTCTGAAGGAAGAAGTACGCCAGCGCCGCAAGCGCAACGGACGCGATGCCGCCAAGTGTCCATTTGCCGAGGGTCGAAAACTGCTTGTCCAGCCATTCGTTCAGCCCATCCTTGAGGGCTTGTTTCACTTCTTCCTGCGACAGATCACCTGATGGCATGTAGTCCCCGGTCAGAAAAGCCACTTTGCGATCGGCGTAAGAAAGGCCGCTTCGCCGGCGGTTATAAAAAAACCCGCCTGGCGTTACCGCTGGACGGGTCATTGTTGGTGAGAGTTTTCGGGAGCTAGGCCGGCGCAACCGGCGGCATCGCCGTCTCGAACGGCAGGTCCGATGCGACTGCAGACAGCGCGGCATGCAGCGTTGCCGGATCGAAGCGCCACGACTCCGGAATGCCGAGCGCGGCGCCGATCGATTCGGAGCAATCCCAGTGCCCTGCGTGATGCCCACGACGCCAGACGAAACCGACCACGGCCGCGAGGTCGTACGGCTCGCCGAGATGATCGTTAAACCACTCGACAGCAGCCCGCTCGGTCTCGATGTCAGTCACGACCTCGACGATGTCCCACCGCGACGCATCCAGATCGGTCACGATGAAGCGCACGCCACCATCCTCGAACGATGACGACGCGCACAGGTACGTGCCGTCGAGGCGTCGTATCCCTATCGCGAGGACCACGGGGCGCTATGGGTCTGCTCAGCGTGTCAGGCATGGATCGGCATCCACTCGCGCAGCACACGGAACGTGCCGCTGGGACGTCTCGCCGACGGCGCGTTGCGCGACTCGAAGAGCCGCCTGCACGACACGCTCGAGCCGCTGGTCGCGGGCAAGGTCAGGCGCGATCGCGTTAACCCGTTTGAGGCCCGCGCGAAAGCCATCCGATGGGTCGCCGGCGAACTCGGCTTCGAGCCGGTGCCGGGATCGATCCACAACCTGTCACTCGAGCAGTGCGAGCAGGCAATCCGGTATGTCGCAGCATTCATCGCGCATCGCCGCACCGCATCGTCTGGTGATCGGGCTTAAGCGACGCCTGGCGGTGGCCGATATCCTCATTGCAAAGATAACCAACGAACCCTGAAGCCCAGAACTCTCCCCTTCGCGCGCAACACCAACGCGGCGCGCGTCCGACGCGCCAAAACGATGCTGTTGCCGATGCCACGGGTGACCGCCGACGAGCTCGCGCTACGGGTACACCTTGCGCTCGCAACGATGCGGGCCGGCGCCGGCAGCGTGCGTGACGCGCAGACCCTCACGCAGACGATGATCCTGACGGGCTTCATTGCCGAGACAGGCTACTGCGCGGCCACGTACGAGCAACTGGTCGTCGCGGAGGCGGCCATTTCGGCTGCGTTCGACCGCGGCCGCGACACGGGCGAGTGGCGGCTCGATGATGACGCGGCAGGCCTGTTCGCCGCAATCGTCACAACCTACGACGAGCAACTGCGCCGCGCCCCGCTTTGGGCGGTCACCGAAGCAAGCGAACGGCTCGACCGCTTCTAGGCAGGAGAGGCGTACCAACGAACAGACCGCAAGCTGGCCTGACGTAGACGTAGACGGCAATAAATTCGCCACCATCGCGACAATAAATGCGTCACTTCGCGACCGCAGGACTCGCTGAAGCCCGCAAAGCCTTGCTGGGCAAGGGTTCGGCTGTCGCGAAATAAATGTGTCACTGGCCGGCGTCGGGACGTCTGCCTGTGCGTGTCCAACAGGTTGCCGGGGCGCGAAGCGGCTAGGTCTCAGTCCGGCCATGAAGGGACGCTCGACGGGGTTTGCCACATCGTCGACAATTGGTCTTTAGTTCGCCAACGATATCGTGCCCATGCTAAGAAGAGCATTCGCCACGTTTCTGTGCCTCGCTTTGTTCGCGGGCAGCACAGCAGCTTCGGAGCAGTCACAGAAACCACCAGCACCGGTAATGATGGTCCATTTCGATTATTACCCGAAGGACCGTCCGCGAATTCGCGCTCTGGAAAATCGACTAAAAAGCGCGATAAAACGTGCAGGCGCTGGCGAACTTGGTGAGACCGAGTTTCATGTTGACGGCAATGATGGCTATTTGTATATGTACGGACCCGATCCCGATCGACTCTATCTGGTGACGGCTCCAATCCTGAAATCGTCCAAACTGATGACCGACGCGGAGATCACGAAGCACTATGGCTCCCGCACGGAAACGTTCACGTTACATCGAGACGGCGTGCGATAACGAAGCGACTTTCGAAGTCGCACACTTCGTTCAGCGGGAGTCGCATATTGAAATTTCGCATTCAGGCTTCGCGGCACCAATCGGTCACGATCATCCGCTAATGCGAACATTGAAAGAGTGTTCCGGCCACAACCGGGCAGTCGCTGGACAGCTTTGAAATTGGCTCATCAAGGAGAGCGGCCGTTCCGACAACTTACCGTCCGAATTAACTTTTCAAGCGTTGACATTTCTTCAGACAAATATCGGCTATTATCGCAGACGGTTTCATTTCTTGGGAGTACAACGTCACCCCAAGACAACGAGATGTTCCCGTATTGAACCTGACGGCTGCATGGCATTGCGGTAAGACGAAACACGTGAGGCAACAATCCTCACATGAAGGACGAACACGGGAAGGATATGACCCGGCTGGGTGAAACGACAGATCACAGCGGCAAGGTGCTTGAGGCACCGCCGGATCTTTCGCACATAGGCATCAAGGTCGCACTGGATGGTCACCTGGTCGCCTTGTCACGTGCCCGAAGTGGGGCGGCGTGTTTCCAATCATTGCCACCGGCAATCAGGACCGCCCCTGCATCCGGGTTGTGTACTTCGGTGGCAGAACCGCATGCGGCGCGGCTCTGATGCCGTCTCGATTTCTTCCAAGGCCTTTCCAGGCATCTCCACCGATATGAAATACAGGCTACTCATCATTGCTGCGATCCTGCTGACGCCCATTCTTGCTCACGCCGGATGCGAAGATCATTTCCAGGCGTGGGTTGCGCAGTTGCACCCCGGGCGTACCGTTGACACGGACAACGCGGCCTGCAAGGCATGGCCGGCAAATCCTGCCCTGACGGTGGCGGCGTTGCCGTTGCCACAGAAAGGAAATAACGACGATTCGGGCACTGACGACCTGGAGGTGCTCGTTACTGATAGCGCAACGGGTGCCGTCGTGGCGCATACATACCAGCCGTCGGCCATCACCTATGATGCAGTGCGCCTGTCCGGTCTCGCCATCGATACCGCACGCTATCAGCTAACGCCGGGCAACCGCGCGTTGGGCGTGCGCATCAAGTATTCAGGGTCGTCGCGTGATAGCCCGTACGAGGGGACTTCGCTGAGCCTGTACGTCATTGACGGCCAGACATTGCGCCCCGTACTTGACCGACTTGAGGTCGACTCAAGCAATGGCGATTGGGATTGCAACTGTGCGGGCACATTCGACGCCATGTCACGCTCGATCGAAATCGGCCCGGCAGGCAAGGACGGATATGCTGCGCTGAAGGTTTCGGAAAAGACTACACACAGCATAAGCACCCAAACGAAGTCCGAGTGCGTGAGCAAGGATCAGCCGCAAGTTCGCGCGACCTTCGAGCTTGAGTACCGCGCCGGTCACTATGGGGTCCCGAAGGAAATGCAACTCAAGGATCTCTAATGCAGCGCTTCCACTCTCTGTCGCTGCCGATGAAAATGCGCCTTGCTTCCCTCATCCTCTGCCCCCTGATCTGTGCCCTTCACGCGTCGGCAGCTATCGCTGATACAACCATACAGTCGTGGGACGGCGTCAAGGCCGCTATCAAGACACAAGAGGCGCGTAAGCTGTTAGACCTTGAGACGAACTTCGACACCAGGTTGCCCGCGGGTTTCACCAGCGCGTTTCTGGTTCAGCAACTGGCACCGGGCCAAGATCCAAGGCGCATGGTGCTGTCAGCCGCAAAAGCCTGGCCGCTACGTCCAAATTCTTACGTGGCGATGGTATGCCTCACCAACCCGACTGGCGCGGCCGGAGCGACGCAAGACGGGCCAGGCTATTGTGTGGGTGACAATATATGGTTCGGGGTCTTCGAAACGACCGGCGGCGGGGTACCGAAACTTGTCGCGCGTACCGACGGGCCTGTCGCCACACCGACCGACTGGAGCGACACGGATATTGTCCTGCCTGATGCAGTGAAGGCGAGGGATCCGAAAGATGGCGCCCTGTCCGTGCCAACCAGTTGGAATCAATTCGATCTCGCACCCTATCAGATCAAGTCTGGCGAGTACGCGTTTGGCGTTCGTGCGAGTTGGTTAGAGCCCGGTTTTGCCGACGGCGGCTCGGGTTTTGAAGCGTTGTACCTTTTCCGGGTCGAGGGAAAGTCGCTGCGCGTCGTTTTCGCACGGCCAATGTCGGACTATGAGATATACGTGAGTGAGTGGAACGGCACCCATAGTTACGACGTGGGGGACGCGAGCAACTCGCTCGTGATTCTGCCGGGCCAGACCGGTGGCTTTCATGACATTCAGCTTCGGCAGCAGGCGGGAAAATGGCTTCGTACCTTCAGGTGGTCATCTGCGAGACAGCGCTACGAGTGACAGCGTGACGCCGACTGGTGGGCCCTCGCAGCAGTCCGAGTGGTGCGCAGACAGATTTTATTAAATAACGTTGAGATATAATGAAATTGAAATATATTTTACCTCTTGTTTTATTTAGCATGCAGGCATCAGCCGCAGATTTGACCGCGAATATAAAAGAAATCAATCCACCGATTAAAAACAACAGCGCATTTGAAAAAATACCTCACGTAGCTCAATATGGGCTTGGTGATTGGAGCGAAGTCATAGGAATGGCAAAAGGGATTTCCCTCGATGACGCATCGAAAATCGCAGCGAGCGACAACAAGATAACGTTCTTTTTTTATACAAATGCCAGTCAACTGGTTTTGGGTGATGTAAATAAAGACTACAGAGTATTTCATCATGGCGACGCGGTGTTTTTCTCTGGAAAACCGTGGTGGGGTGATGCTGGCGAGTTAGCTGATGGATACATAAAAAAGCCTGCCGCTGCGCAGCCATCCGTTTCTCCCTAACTGGGTAGCGGTAAAGATATCGCGTGCAGTTGTCGGGGCCGGTGTGTAGCGACGGCATGTTGAATACCGGGAATGAGGTTGCTTCATGCGGACAGCAAATGGGTGAGGCGTTCGCAAAACGCCTGCGCGAAGTACATGTGACGCCCGCGATAACGGCCGTACCTCAACCCACGAGTGACGCAATGGCGGTCGGAAAATAATGGGGCGGTCCACACGATAAAAATCGAATTGAAGCAGGCCGAAAAGTCGGAGCGTCAGCGCATCGTTATCCTGATTGAGAGCGAGTCCTAAAGTGGTCGACACACTTGGGAGCCCGGCCTAATTGAGTATAGGCTTCTGACCGCGAAGGCGGGCGCTCTCACGGCCGTCTGAGTGTCCCTTATCGAGAATGTTTGAATGTCCCCTGTGGGTCGATCAGAGACATTCGAAACACATACCTCACGACCGCCCGGTGTGCGGAAAATTTCTCTCTTGAGATGCGCCCCATCGTTTGCTACACGCGAATTCGCTCTACCTGGCCCAGACTGATGTCATCGCGACCCCAATCATAGAACTGCGTAGTCCGGGTCGATGCGTGATTCGCCTTCGCCGCGGCGTTCTCCAGCGTGCCGCCTTTTTTGAGGTGCGCGGTGATCACGGTCGCTTGAAACGTTTGGTTACCGATCTTCGTGCCCATGTCAGCCGCGCTCGCGCGACGCCGCACCATCGCATACGCGTTCGCCTGCGGTAGCGGCGTATCGTTCAGCTGCGCGGCGCCGCGCCGGACCGTGCGAAAGAGCGGCCCCATCGGATCATCACGGAATGGGACCGGTCGGCAACAATCATCCTGCTGCCTGACGATTTCTGACGCGGTGATGGTAAAGGCGTCCTCGCCAGTTCGCGAGGATCCGTGTTCATTTCTTCAGAGAGCGAGCGCCTATGGGCGTTCGCTCACCCTCGGGTCGAGATTTTTTTGCACGCTTCCGGATAACTTCGCCCCATGCGACGCAATGCATACCCGGGAGCGCAACCGAAAACGGAAGCGGTTCAGAACGAGCACGCGACGTTCAACGGTGTCGCGTTGAACGGCTGAAGTCCGGCCTTCCGACCGGTCGCGGGTCGGAGACGAGGGCAGACACGGACCGTGATGGGAACGCCCGCCGCCTAAACAAAGAAGAGACGTTCATGGATTTCGCTGAGCGCCTTTCAGCCATTTAGAAAACATCTGGCGCATGTGATACTCCTCAGGGTAGGGTTTCAGGTCGCCATGCCAAAACCCAGAATGCGAATTAGAGTCCGGAATTTTTCTTCGTTTTCAAGCCGGACCACCAGTTGTCGATCGCCGGCGCGTAGGCACAAGCCGGCTGTTTCCTTTCGCGTGGCGATCATCGAGGCGATTTCCGCATTTTCACAATCGATCAGCAATGCGGTTCCCGAGATTTTCAGCGCCTTGCCCTGCTTCTCGGTGGTCTTGATGAAGGACTCCACCGTTTCTGGCAAGGGCTGGTCTTCCCGGGTCTGCAGAAACGCTCGAAGTTCGGCAATGTCGCGCCCTTTTTCAATCGCTCCAACAGCCTTTTGA
>Ga0185299_10005640_pt1 | contig 13926 bp, 9 predicted proteins | sample PaiPotPPA55metaG_FD_128002 | JGI IMG/M metagenome (GOLD analysis project Ga0185299, IMG submission 128002) | Iron sulfur acid spring bacterial and archeal communities from Banff, Canada, to study Microbial Dark Matter (Phase II) - Paint Pots PPA... ...
TCAATGGATCAATGACCAGCGGTCAAAACGTGTGACCGCCTGTTAGCGAGAGTTGAGAAACGCACCTCGTGAGCGAGCCAGCATTTGCACTCCAAAGTAACGTAGACAAATTGGAACTGCGCACTACGCTTGAATGGGGAGCAATCGCCATTGCGGCTCCGCACACTATGGAAATTATTCTTTATTTCGGAACATTCTATTTCGCTGGTCTAGCCCAGTGGACGGTTCTGAAACGAATTACCAACCAGGTTAACCAACACCTCCCATACAGCGAACAATATGTCGCTTCGATTTGGGCATTTTCGCCGAGGTCAGTTCGATCGCCGATTAACGAGATCAAAGTTTGGCGATTGCATCGGCAGTTCTTCCCCGAGAGCTACCTTCCATGGTTACACTTAGCTACTTGGGTCTTGATGATCGTATTCTTCGTACTCTGCGTGCAGTTTGACCGCTCCCATTCCATCGCCCACCCAGGAGTAGTTGTTGCAACATCTCTATAACGCCCAAAATCCCCGCAGCCCCGGCGAAACAAACGGCGCAAACTTGTGACATCGCCTTCTGATAGCGTCAGTCTGAAAATTGCCGCTCCGCAGCGGAGCGAGGGAAATCATTCCACCACATCGTCGAAGCTACTGCAGCTTCGCGTACTCCGCTTTCGCTTCTTTCAGGATGGGGATGTCGGGGTCGGCGTCTTTCCAGAGCGTGAGGAAGTCTTTGTAGCCGGCGAGCGCCCTGACGCGGGCTGCATCGGCGTCTGCGCCTTGCGAAGTTCTTGCCTGCAACGCATTCGCACGAGCCACTCCCAGATGCGCCAACGCTTCCGTCCAGCAGTTCCAGACGATCCCGCTGTGGTCAAGGATTTTCTGAAACTCAGCTCCCGCCGCACTGGCCTGTCCCGCGGCCAGGTATGCCTCGCCGCGTATGTAAACGTCATAGAGGCAGGAGATATTGCTGACGAACGTAATTTGGCCCAACTCACTGCTGGAAGCGGCCTGCAGAGCGCTCAGCGCTGCTGCCGGATTTCTTCTGCTCAGCGCCAGTTGCGCCTGGATCGCCGGCAGCCAGAGCGATTGCATCTGAGTGTCCAATGGATAACGCGAAGTCAGGTCCCTCGCCATCGATTCGGCTCGTGCCGTTTCGCCCGCCATGGCGAATGCAAGCGTCGCCTCACTCTCGACACCCTGACTCGCCGCAGCCAGCTTTAACCCATCCACTGCTGCCTGGCGCGCCTCTTTGATATTGCCGTACCCGGCCTCGCGCAGAGCACTATTCTCTTGCCAGATAGCCCCGGTCTCTTTGCTATCAGCGCGAATGGCAGAGTCAACCGACTGCTTGGCTAGTTCGCGGGCCTTGCCCATGTGCCCGGCATACGCCTCGGTGTCGGAGCCGAGGGAAAGCCCGTAGTTTTCTTCCGGCTTGCCCGCGAACCATTGCTGCTGTTCCGCCATGGCAGCGGAGTCGGATGAGAGAAAGGCAAGAGCGTATAAAGCATTGCGGGTGATATAGTCTTCCAATTTTTTCGCTTGCGCCTCGCGTATGGTCTTGCGCGCGTCTTCGAATCGCTGCAAAGCCAGGTAGGCATTGGTTAGATTGTCGTAGGGAGCCACGTTGTCCGAGTTGATCAGTAGTTCCTCATGGGTCAACTCCGCGGACTTCTCATGCTGTCCCTGCTCCGCGTAGACGACGCCCAGATTGAGGTGGGCAGCGAACATCTTCGGGTAGCTCTCAATCTCTTCCTGAAATGCTTGCGCCGCTTTGCCCAGTTCCCCGGTGACATTCAGATAGTAGTTAGCAGCCAGTGCGAGCTTTTCCCGCTCGCTGGCATGATCGCGCAACTGAAAAGCTTTGGTGAGGTATTCACTGGATCGCCCGGGCTCGGCCAGACTGAAGTACTCCCCGCCCACTGCCAGGTAGCCCATGGCAAAATTCGGATCGAGTTGGATGGCCCGTTGATTGTAAGGCAAAGCCGCGCCCGGGCCTTTCTCACGATCAGCTTTCTGCCCCAGGCTGTAGGCCTTGAGCGCTTCCAGCGAAGAAGTAGTGGCCTGCTCCAGGGGAACGTCAAACCTTTGCACCGTAGCCAGAGATTCGCCCATCTGTCGACGGAGATGGGAAACTGCGCCGCCTAATGCGTCGAGGACCTTTTCCTTGGCTGCAGCCGTGATCTGCTCCTGCGCCAGGGTGTCTCCATTCTGACAATTCACCGCCTTCAGTCCAAGCACGTACTCGCTGCCCAGGCTGCCAATGGAACCGGCAATGTATGCCTTGCTGCCCACGCGCTGGCACAGTTCACGAGCCAATTCCGGCGTGAGTTTCGTCCCCGCCGGACGGGTCATTTGCTGCAAGATGTCTGCTACCTTATTGTCGGAGAGGACATTCAAAAACGGTGACTGGTTTAGCGCAACGCTGAGAGCAGTCTTGAGCGTATCGTCGAAAATAGGGTCGCCCGTGCTATTGGCAAAATCGGCCAGAACCACCGTATCCCGATCGGTCAGGCGCTTGCTCTGACGGGAACGATAGTAGACCTCGCCGGCAACAAGCACCGCGACCAATGCGGCTGCCACGAAGTACCGCAGGAACTTCGCCCGGCCCACTCGCCCGCTGGCAGCGGCTTGTCCATGTTCCGATGAAAAGCCGGCTCCCGAGATGTGCGACTCGGTGTCCCGCTTCAGTCGCTGCAGGTCAGTCCTCATCTCCGCCGCGCTTTGGTAACGCAGGTTGCGGTCTTTCTCCAGAGCTTTATTAATGATTCTTTCTAAGTCCGCAGGTACGTCCGGATTCAGCCGCACCACCGCCGTGGGAGCCGTGTCCAGAATCGCCTTGAAGATCACCGCCGAACTCTCCCCGCGAAACGGTAGCGTGCCCGTCGCCATCTCGTAGAGCACAGCGCCGAACGAAAACAAATCGCTACGCGCATCAAGATCTTTTGCCCGCGCCTGTTCCGGCGACATATAAGCCACCGTGCCCGGTGTCGAGCCGGGGCTGGTCAGATGCGATGCCTCTACGGTCACGTCAACCGTGCCGGCCGCCGAGAGTTTGCCCGGCGACGTCGCAGGCTCTACCTTCGCCAGACCAAAGTCCAGAAGCTTGGCATGCCCGCGCTTCGTGATGAAGATGTTGGCGGGCTTGATGTCGCGGTGAAGGATTCCTCCGGCGTGAGCAGCGTCCAGCGCATCAGCGATCTCAATCGCCCAGCCGAGGGCAACATCAGTATCGATGGGCCTTCCCCCGATGCGATGCTTTAACGTCAAGCCATCCAGAAACTCCATGACGATAAAAGGCTCACCCTCTTTCTGCCCGATCTCATAGATAGTGCAGATATTGGGGTGGTTCAACGCGGAAGCGGCGTGCGCTTCCCGCTGAAACCGGGCCAAGGCCTGGGAGTCTTTGGCGACTGCATCGGGCAGAAACTTCAGGGCCACAAAACGGTGGAGGGTTACGTCCTCTGCCTTATAGACCACACCCATCCCCCCGCCGCCGAGTTTTTCGACGATGCGATAGTGCGAGATGGTTTGGCCGATCATCAGTGGCGCAAAAAGATGTGCAATCTTAGGGTCGAGCTAGTCGCGAAGTCAATCGCGGACAAGTAGTTGGCCTTGGCAGGAAAGTCAGTTGGCGAGAAATCGCGATCACGCTCAATGACCAGCGGTGAAAACTTCAAAACGTGAGACGCCTGTTCTCGACAGTTAACTATCCCGCCGTAGATATGGGCTTGGAAAAGGACTGCACTGCCAATTGCTCATCTTCCTTGATGTCGAGGATCCTGTCCAGGTGAGTGATCCGCAGCGCCTCCAGAACCGTGGGGGTCGGGCTCAACAATTTGAGTTCACCACCCTGCCGTCGTAGGCTGGTGTAGTTCCGAACCAACTCTCCTAGTCCGGAGCTGTCGATGTACTTCACAGCCTTGAGATTGAGCAGGATCTTTCTCTGACCCTTCTTGGCCAACTCGCCGATAACGTCAGCGAGAACCACTCCACTTCCCGGGCCGAAGGCGAGTGCTTCGCCCACACTGATGCGCCCGCTCAGGTCAAGCATCGTGACATCTCCGCTCTGACGAATCTTGTATTCCAGCATTGCCGTCATTCCTCCTGACTGCCACGAAAACCGAATCGAACCGGAATTCCTTCAGCTCTAGAGAACCTTAGGTTTAGAACCATCGCGCCCTGCCGTCCCTCAATTCGCAGATTATCTTGCGATAGCGGAACACTGCCAATATAAGCCTAGACTCGTCGGTAAACAGCAACCGCAATGAGGAGTCATCCTGGAGTTCCTGTTGAAAAGTCGCGATAACGTTCATCTTCCTCGACGACCAGAATTTGAGTGTAAACGCCTTCTGATTTCGACAGTTATCGCATTGCCGCTTCGGTGGCCTATGCGAACACGGTGCCGTGCCGAAGCGTCTAATCCGTGGGGTGATCAAAGCCGTAGCCGGAATTGCTGTTGTGGTTTTTCTCCTTACTCGATTCACGACGAATACCGGAGTGCTTCTACTCGCAAGGGTCTCTAAGTCGCGCTCTGGCGCCTAAAGCAGCACATGAAAAGGGATTACGATCAGTTGCTAAGAAGGCAAGTGCTTGCCGCGTGTTTCGACGCCGAATGGAATCAGAAGGAGTCCGAGGGCGAAGGCGATTGAAGTGAGTGCGACCGGCATTCCCAGCGATCCGTAATGGCGGACGCCGCTTCCGACCAAGAACGTAATCCCCGCGCCGCCGAATCTCGCGAACGAAGTGGAAAACGCGAAAGCGCTGGCGCGGCACTCAGTGGGATATTGCTCCGGCAGCCAGAGCGTGTAGACGGCGAAGTTGGCTCCGCCCAGACCCAGGAAAAAGAGGCAGACAAAAAACATGGGGAGCGCGCTCGGTCCGAGGTAGAAGACCTTGCCAAAGGTGAGCGCTATAAACACCATCATGAGAGCAAAGAACAAGGCGAGAGCGCCGCGGCGGCCGAGCCGCTCCGCCAGTGACGGCATGACCAGGCAACCGAGAATCGTGGCGAAAGAAACCAGCATGACTCCCCAGGAGGCGATTTGGGCGGCAGCCGGACCGACGTGGCCTCCAGCTTCGGCTAGCGCCGTGATTGCCGCGGGAACGTAGACCGTACCGGCCCATAGACCGCAGATAGACGCCAGCATCAGTAATGCGTTCACAATGGTGCGGCGACGCAAGGCTGCTGAAAACAGCGTGGCGAATGGACGCCAGATCGCCCACGACCGAATCACGCTTTCTTTCTTCTTCCAGGCGGTGGGTTCCACAACGCCGTGCCGAATCCATGCCAGCAAGAGAGCCGGCAAGCCACCGACAATGAACATGTAACGCCATCCGTAGTGGCTGCCGATGCCGTAGTTGGCCAGTGCGGCGAGAAAAAAACCGACGTAGTAACCCGTGTGCATGAAGCCTGCGCCCATGCGGCGGCGGCTCTCGGGCCATTCTTCCGCGACGAATGTTCCGCCCATGGCCCATTCTCCGCCAATGCCAATTCCGGCGAGCAGGCGCAGAACCGCAAGCTGCCAAACGCTGGTGACGAAAGCGCTCAAGAATGTGAAAACCGAATACCAAACAATGGTCAGCATCAGCGTGCGAACGCGACCAAACCTATCGCCGGTCGGACCCCACAAAAACGCGAGTCCCCAGCCGACCAGAAACAAGGCGAATGACAAGGATCCGTAGTAGCCGATGTTACCTTTGTTGGCGACGATGCCGGAGCGAGGCAGCAAATCGCGTAATGCCGGCACGAGCACAAGTGCGTAAACCACCGAGTCCATGCCGTCGAGAGTCCATCCGCCCCACGATGCCCAGAAGCCGCGAATCTGATTTCGCGTGAGGGCTGGAGCTATGGCGGGGACAGGGACGGAACCGGATGCCGGAGGGATAGCATCGTTCGTCGCGGAACGCGGCATAACAGTGGGGAACTATATCAAAAACCGCCCCAGCGATTGGGAAAATATGTTCCCTATTGCGCCGCCTGATGATCTGAGGGCGGCCCGAAGTCCCCTGACCTCAGGTCTCGCCTAAGCCCGAGACCTGATACCAAAAGCCGGACGTGGCTCTCATTCCTGAATGCTTATCGTTTCGCTGCTCGGAGGCGCTCTTCGAGAGCCTCGACCTCAGCATTCAATTTTTCTGGCAGATGACTGCCGAAGTGGGCGAAGTGCTCCTTGATCAGAGGCACCTCGGCCAGCCATCCGTCGATGTCGACGCTGAGCAACTCGTCAACATGCGCGCCGTGGATGTCCAACCCCCTGGTGTCGAGATCAGAAACTTGAGGAACGCGTCCAATGGGAGTTTCGTCGGCATGCACTTTACCATCGCACCGTTCGAAGATCCATTTCAACACGCGGCTATTTTCGCCGTAGCCGGGCCACAGATAGTTGCCGCCCTTGTCCTGGCGAAACCAATTGACGTAGAAAATCTTCGGTAGCTTCGACGCACTTGTGTGCGAACCCATCTTCAGCCAATGCGCAAAGTAGTCGCCCATGTGGTAACCGCAAAACGGCAACATCGCCATGGGATCACGGCGCAGCTGACCCACTTTTCCAGTGATTGCGGCGGTGGTCTCGCTGCTGACAGTGGCCCCGAGGAACGTTCCATGCTGCCAATTAAAGGCTTCGGTGACCAGGGGCACAATTCCCGCGCGCCTTCCGCCGAAGAGGATGGCATCGATCGGGACGCCTTTCGGATCCTGCCATTCGGGAGCGATCACCGGACACTGCGAGGCAGCACATGTAAACCGGGCGTTAGCGTGCGCCGCCTTCCGGGTTGAGTCAGGAGTCCATGGCCGACGCAGCCAGTCCACCAGTTTGGCGGGCTTTTCCTCGGTCATCCCTTCCCACCAAACGTCGCCATCCATGGTCATCGCGCAATTCGTGAAGATGGAGTCCCGGGTTACGCTGAGCATGGCGTTGGCGTTCGACTTCATGCTCGTGCCTGGCGCTACGCCAAAAAAGCCAAACTCGGGGTTGATCGCATAAAGCCGCCCATCCGCGCCAAATTTCATCCAGGCGATATCATCCCCGATGGTCTCGACCTTCCAGCCCGGAAGCGTTGGGATCATCATCGACAAGTTGGTTTTCCCGCAGGCCGAAGGAAATGCACCGGTCATGTACTTCGCCTGCCCCGAGGGGCTGATCAGCTTCAGGATCAACATGTGCTCGGCCATCCAGCCTTCGTCGCGCGCCTGCACCGAGGCAATTCTCAGCGCGTGGCACTTCTTACCCAACAACGCATTGCCGCCGTAACCGGAACCAAACGACCAGATTTCACGCGTCTCTGGAAAGTGGCAGATGTACTTATTCTCCGCATTGCAGGGCCATGTCGCGTTTGGCTGATTGGGGGCCAACGGTGCTCCGATGGAGTGCAACCCGCGAACAAACTCCCCACCTTCGCCAAGAACGTCAAGCACGTGGCTTCCCACGCGCGACATAATATGCATGCTGGCCACCACGTAGGGGGAGTCGGTAATCTCTACTCCAATCTTTGAGATCGGCGATCCAATTGGCCCCATGCTGTAAGGAACCACGAACATGGTGCGGCCCACCATCGAGCCGGCAAATAATCCTGCCAGCTTCTGCTTCATCTTCGCCGGATCCTCCCAGTTGTTCGTGGGACCGGCATCTTCCCTGGTTCGAGAGCAGATGAAAGTCTGATCCTCGACCCGGGCCACATCCGCAGGGTCTGATCGAACCAGAAAGCTGTTTGGACGCTTCGCCGGATCCAGCGGGATCGCGGTGCCGGTCAACACCAGCAGCCGGAGCATTGCCTGATATTCCCCGGTCGAACCATCACACCAGTGAACCCGATCGGGCTTGCACATGTGTGCCGCTTCTTCGACCCAGCGCTCCAGCTTCGCGTGCCGAGGGCTACGCGAGGCTGCCTCAACTTCTATCGTGACGGTGGCCATGGTGGTTGATGTCTCCCGTTAAAATGAAACGCCGAATACGCTATCCCTGGCGAAATGCAGAGGACCTCGCAAGCAGCGCTGCGGGGTATGAGGACGGTTGGTTCTCCGCCAGACACAACCCTATATTCTCTCGCACTTGCGGGGATTATTCCAGCGATCGATTAAGCCGGAACCTTAATGAAACTTAATGTTGAGAGGATTCCAGCAACTCCTTCAGATATGGTTGCCAAAGGGCAGCCCACGTATGAGAACCGTGTCCATGGCTCTGTTCGGAGACAGGAAGCAGGACAAAACGGCCCTTCTTCACTCGTTTGATGTCGCGTTCCGCAATTCCGAGTTCCGGAGGATTGATGAAATCATCGGCCGAATTTACGAACATCACTGGCGCCGTTATTCTCTCCAGCTGCGGCGAGGGATCGTAATTCCACGAAGCACTCATCGCGTAAAGCAGGTCGTTACCATCGTGGCTCGCAGAAAACTGTTTCACGAATTCGGTAGTCGCTCGATCGGTTGCTTCGCGGGAGGGAAAGTTTTTCTGCATCTGTAGAGCTGAACCCGCGGCTATGTAGAATATCTCTGCCGCCACTTTCAGCCCCGACCAGGGCTCGCTCGTATAGTCGCCTTTCTGCCAGCCGGGGTCGTCGCGAATCGCGTCGATCACCATTTTGCGCCAGGCACGATTCCGTCCCGCGATCGGCGCGGGCTGGCAAGCCAGGGGCATGAGTGCGTCCATGAAGTCGGGATAGGTTTCGCCCCAAATCCAGGAATGCATGCATCCCATCGAGGTCCCCAGGATGAGGCGCAGATGGTTTACACCCAGTCCTTTTTGCAGCAACTCATGTTGCGCTGCAACCATGTCTTCATAGTCATACTGGGGGAAATGGGCGTGCATCCCGTCGCTAGGCTTGCCGGATTTTCCGTGACCAATGTTATCCGGCAGAATGACGTAGTATCGCGTGACATCGAGCAGCTGTCCCGGCCCAAACAATACGCCGGCAAACTGTGGCGCCAGGAATTGTCCGCCCGTACCAGTCGTACCATGCAAAAGCAGAACGGCGTTTGTTACCCGGCCGTTCGCGTCCCGGACCGGACTTCCAAAAGTTGCATAGTGCATTCGCACCTCAGGCAGCGTTTCACCTGACTTGAAATGAAAATTGGGAGAAACGTAGTCGCCTTCTTTCGGGGCGGGCAACTGGCCCGGCTGCTGACTGAACATAGCTGAAACGCAAGAAAACAAAACTAGAACTGCTACTCCGAGCCGGGCAGCTGGAATGCAACCGTGCATATTCGCGACCTCGTCGCGAGGCAGATTATCACAAGATTAAGGGTGGAGCTCTCTAGCTGGCGACCCGAGCGAACCGCTTATCGACGGCAGACCGCCTCCTCAATATTAATATTGCCCCAGCCGACTCGCTACCCATACGATCCAGGGTTTCATGTGTTCCTTGGATAAGCTTGGATAAGCAGGGTGGCGAAAGGTTGGTGGGGACTAAAGTGGTCGCAAAATTGTCATTGTGAATATCGCGAACCGGTGGTGTGAAATAAAGAAATGCTTTATGGCGCTGGCAGTGGCGTCGGAATGAATTGCCATCGGGGCGAGATCCGCGATGCAGTGGGAACTCTTCCCATCTGATATAAAGGCCTTCTGACATCTAAGGTCTTTCGCCGTGATTCAAACTGATCGGAGACGATCTCATTTATGGGCCAAGTTCGAAAGCCCCGCCCTAAGCCGGCAGTGGTCACGCTCAAAATGGTTGCGCAACAGGTCGGGCTTACGCCGGGCACAGTTTCCGCGGTGTTGAACGACGCACCTTCTGCTCAGTCCATTCCGCAGAGCACCAAAAATCGGATTCATGCCGCCGCGAAGGAACTGGATTATCGCCCTAATTTTTTTGCCCGCAGCCTGCGCAATAAGCGTACTTACATGATTGGAGTAATTGCGGAGGAGATCGGGGATTCTTATGGTTCCCTGGTCATCAGCGGGATCGAAGAATATCTTAGGGAAAGAGACTATTTCTTTCTTACGGTCGTTCACCGGCACAGTCCTGAGCTATTGAATCGATACTCTCAGCTTCTAATGCAGCGGGGCGTCGAAGGCTTCATCACTGTGGACATGAAATTGACCGGTCCGCTCTTATTGCCAACCGTAGCTGTCCCTGGGCACCAGAAGTTTCCCGGTGTTACGAATATTGTCCTGGATCATCAGCACGCCGCTCGCTCCGCGCTCAATCACCTGCTGCAATTGGGGCACAAAGACATCGCGTTCATGAAAGGACAGTCCTTCAGTTCAGATTCGGAATACCGGTGGCAAGCCATTTGCCAGGTCGCCGAAGATCTGAAGATCAAAGTCAGGCCCGAGCTTACCGTACAGATCGATATCGACGACCCAACTCCGCAACTCGGCTATCCCTTTGCCAAACAGCTTCTGGAGCGCAAAGTTCCGTTCACTGCGCTGTTTGCCTACAATGATATTTCTGCTCTGGGAGCGATTCGTGCATTCCAGGAGGCGGGGCTACGGGTCCCGCAGGATATTTCTGTGATTGGATTCGATGACATCCAAGGTGCCGCGTTCAGCAATCCGGGTTTGACCACAGTCCGACAACCCCTGGCGGATATGGGGCGCCTCGCAGCGCAAACGCTGCTTTCCCGAATCGAAGGCGCAACCGATTGCCCGGCCGAAATCCCGATCGAGCCGGAACTGGTGCTGCGGCAATCCACTGCTCCTCCTCCCCTCCCGGGCTCCGGGTCTTAACAGCATCAAGACAAGAAATGAGCATCTTTTTCGCGGGACTTGGTCCGTATTCTATAGGCTAGGAATGCCATGCGTCCGCCACTATCGCGAACCGATTCCGCTGCTTCTGCGAATAAGGCAGCGCACGCTGCCTTCGTTCCTATTGGAATGGTTACGGTACTTCTCGGCCCGCTTCTGCCAACTCTGTCGGCCCATTGGTCGCTCAACTATTTGCAAGCCGGCAGTCTTTTCACGGCGCAGTTTCTCGGAGCGACGATCGGAACAGGGCTTTCTGGCCGGGTTGTTTCTCGTTGGGGATTTCGATTCGCGATCATCGCGGGCCTTTCTGCTATGGCCATGGGCGTTGGCAGTCTGCCCTTCAGCACGCGGCTTCCAGGGCTAATCTGCATTTTCTGTTACGGGATTGGTCTCGGACTTTCAATTCCGGCTGCTAACTTGCTTGTCGCGGCGCTGAACGCCGACCGGCGCAGCGCAGCCCTCAGCCTGCTTAATTTCTCATGGAGTGTAGGCGCTGTGGCTTGCCCGTTTATCGTGGCCGCAGCGGCCAAAGTCGATCAGATTCCACTGTTCCTGGTCGCGCTTGCTGGATTCCTCCTGTTGGTACTGCTAACCATTGCGACGCTCCGGACCTTCGTTGAACCTGCCGTCGAACCCATATTGGAGAGCAAAAATAAGCATCCAAACGCCCTGCTAGTTCACGGGAGTTGGCGGTCGCTCATTATCCTCGCTGCCTTATTTTTCCTGTACGTCGGCGCCGAGAACGCGTTCGGCGGTTGGATCGCGTCCTACGCCAAAGACATCGGGCGTTCGTCGCCGACATGGTCGGTAATGACGCCCTCGTTCTTTTACGCTGCCTTGATGGTCGGAAGATGGTCGGCGACCATGGCACTGAAGAAGGCAAACGAAATCACAACTGCGCGCGTCGGACTCCTCGTTGCATTCGTGGGAATGGCGGGACTTGTCTTCTCGCACACCCTCCCCTTGGTATTGAGCAGCGTATCAGTGGCGGGTTTGGGACTCGCGGCCGTTTATCCGATTACGATCTCCCGATTGGCGGATGAATTCGGTCCGGCTGCGTCACGGGTCGGCTCGGTCATGTTCACAATGGCCAATCTCGGGGGCGCTTTTCTGCCTTGGGTTGTGGGGTTTTCCTCTCATGAATTCAATAATTTGGGGGTTGGGCTGGCGGTTCCCCTGGCCGCCACGGGTCTGATGCTGCTCCTGTTTTACCTCTATCCGAGAACCTCAAGCTCTGCGCGGTTTGACGGTCTTCAGACGAGGGCGACCTAAGAAGACCCCGCAGCTGTCGACTCCCGGGCCGGAGCCACCTCCATCAACACCAATCGGAGGTCGTATGAATTATGAGTTATAGGAACTGAAAGTTGATTCATCCCAGGAATCGCCCCCTGGGCGGGCGGACGAGATTCTACGGGCGAGCGACTTTGACGGCGCTGATTGTAGCATTGCCTACTTCGGGCCGCGCGGGCGAAGCAGCGGCTTCCACAGCGGGAAGCGGAACTTTGGATTTGATGCCTTGCCCCTCCACAACCGTATAGATGAAGTCGGCCGGGACATTCCTGAAAACCTCGCTTTGCCCGCTCGGCCAGCGCACCGTCACCTCGTCCATGATGTTGTTGCTTCCGAAGCCGAAGTGTTGGCGAAGATCATTTTGTGATAAATAACTGCTGCCGCCCTTCACTTCGCTGAATTGTGTGATACTGCCGGTCCGCACAGTGACGCGCGCGCCGATTGCAAGCCGGTTGCTCCTGGTTCCCAGCAACTTGAATAACACTCGATGATTACCGTTTTGACAATGATTCAGCAGCAGTGACGGAGGCTGGCCCCAGTTTAGGGTGACGATATCCACGCAGCCATCATTGTTGATGTCTCCAAATGCCGCTCCCCGCCTCGACTGCAGAGGACCACTGTTGAGCCCCGCGGCCGATGCAACTTCATCAAAGGTTCCATTCCGATTATTCCGGAACAGCAGCATGGGCTGGTGGAAATGCGCCGCGTCTGGAATCGTGTCCACCTGGGGATAGACGTGGCCATTGGCCACGAAGATATCCAGCCAGCCATCGTTGTCCATGTCGAAGAACCCTGTACCCCAGCCAACGTAAGGATGGCTCGGCTGCGCAACGTGAGTATTCCAACTAACGTCCTCGAAGCCGTCTTTCCCTTTATTGTGATACAACGTGTCGGACTGATCGACGAATTCAGTCACGAAGATGTCCAGCCGCCCGTCGTGGTCGTAATCTCCCATGTCGACGCCCATGGAACCGAGTTCCTGACCGTCTCCGCTCAGGTCGGCTCCGAGCATCAGACCTACCTCCTCGAATGTGCCGTTGCCATTGTTGCGAAACAGATAATTAGGCCCGGCATCATCGGCTACGTATAAGTCAGGCCAGCCGTCATTGTCGTAATCAGCCCACTCGACCCCCATGCCGTAATAGTGGCTGGCGTTGTCGACCCCCGCCTTCTTCGAGACCTCTTCAAACGTCCCATCGCCACGATTGTGGAAGAGCAGGTCGGTTTCTCCCTGCAGACCCCAGGGCCCACATTGCACCAGCACTCCGCGAAATCGGCAGAACTTCTCGTTGCTACCCAACTCGGGGAGCTTATTCATGTCAACGTGGACATAGCGCGACACAAACAGATCCACGTTGCCATCGCGGTCATAATCTCCCCAGGCCGCACCAAGACTCAACTCTCCACCGCCGACTCCAGCCTTTTCGGTCACGTCTTCGAACTTGCAGTTGCCTAGATTGTGGTAGAGAACATTTCCTCCGTACCCGGTAACGTAAATGTCGGGAAGACCGTCGTTGTCGTAGTCCGCTACGGCCAAGCCCATTCCCCAGCCTTTGTGCGTGAGTCCCGCCTGTTTTGTAATGTCGGTGAACTTAAGGTCGGCGTCCTGATGGTAAAGCGTAATCATCGGATCGCCCCCCTGCTGGCGGTAGCGTTCGACGTTCGAGCCGTTGACTGTGATGATGTCCAGTTTGCCATCGTTATCGCAGTCAATCAGGCCGACTCCGCCGCTCACCGATTCGATGATGTACTTTGCGGCTGGCGAAGAAATGTGGGATACGGTCAAACCAGCTTGACTGCCGATATCTTCGAAGTGTGGAACCTTTATCGGACTCGAACCCTGCCTCCGTGGAGAGTCAGAATTTGGCCGAGCTCGCACCGTCTGGGCCAACGCTGCGGCGCACATAAGACCACAGATAAGGAATAAACGCATTGGAGGAAGAATACAGCAATTGCAAGTCTTGAATTTT
>Ga0185299_10005641_pt1 | contig 13924 bp, 10 predicted proteins | sample PaiPotPPA55metaG_FD_128002 | JGI IMG/M metagenome (GOLD analysis project Ga0185299, IMG submission 128002) | Iron sulfur acid spring bacterial and archeal communities from Banff, Canada, to study Microbial Dark Matter (Phase II) - Paint Pots PPA... ...
AAGCCATACCTCGGACTTGACTTGAAGGATATTGGCACCTCGGCGCCGGATCTACTCGCCGACAAGCTTCTTCAAAACGGCGATCCCGATCCCGAGCAAGTGAGGTTGGCTGCTCCGCCGCAGGGAAGTGTGAGAGAGCGAGGACGGTCCGAGCGTCTGCCGTGGGACAACTTTGTCGGAACGAGGGAGTCGCTCGAGACGGAACCCGTTCTGCCAAGCGCTAGTACCGAAACATATCATCCGGTCCAATTTTTTCCGGAGCTTGCGAGCCAAGGCCCGGACGCCGCGAACGAGGCCGTGCAAAAGCGCTTCGACGGCCTCATCGGCGGCTGGATGCCCGCGGTAAGGAAAGTCTTCCCGGTCTCCGATTCGGCATATATCGAAGCGATCGTGTTCGCGGACGTCCAGGCGCCGGACAAGTTCATTGTTCGAACGTGGCATCGCACAGCACGAATCGAAAACGGCAAAGTGATCAAGGTGGTTTACGGCGATACGTACACTCCGTTCCCGCCTCGGCGCGTAGACCCAAAACCGGAAGAGTTTTACCGCGGACTTCTGCTATTCGCCACCTATTGGGACAAGCTCCTCCACGATTTTGCGCCGGTCTCGCTGCCCCAAACCGACTGGGTGGATATGTCGAAGCACGCATTTGCCAAGGAACTGATGGTGCGGCCGGGAGGCACTCACCCGCGATATGGCGCGGTGGATTTCTGGTATCGCGGCCCGGAATGTGACGGCTTCCAGGACATCTTCACCATGGCCGTGTATGCGAACCTGGAATGGGGCCGCTTCCAGATGGCGCACGACATCATCGACAACTACCTCACCGATTTCACTGATTCCAAGGGCATGATCGATATGCGGGGGCCGGAGACGGCGCAGTTTGGCATGACGCTCTCGCTTCTGGCGCGATATTACAACTACACCCGCGACCATGCGCTACTCGAGAAGCACGGCGACAAGATCGAAGCCACAGTGGATCTGCTGAATGAACTGCACGAAGAAAGCTTGAAGCTTCCCCATGACGATCCCGGCCACGGCCTGATCCACGGTTGGAGCGAATCGGATTCCGCGCTTTCCCCCAAGCCTATGACCTGGTGGCTGCCGTATTATTCACACAACGCGTGGGCCGCTCGAGGACTGAAGGACATTAGCCGCGCCTGGCTGGATATCAACCGCACAAACCCGCAAAAGGGCGTGGAGGATTGGGCGGCTGATTGGCTCAAGCGAAGCAGGGCTTTGCAGGAGTCCGTCGTCGCGAGCATGCAAAAGAATTTACGCAACGATATGAATCCTCCTTACATCGGCACGTACCCCGGCACGACGATGACGTTTTGGGAGTCGATGCAGAAAGAACGCCCCAGCCCGCAGGGTTGGCCCCACCGCGGATACGCAGAGCTGCTGCAAGCCGATGTCTTGCCCGCGGACCTCGCGAACACCGTCATCAACTGTATGCGCGCGTATGGGGCGACCACATTCGGCGTGGTCGCAAACGTGGAGCCGCCGCACCCGGCCGGGCGCGATATCCTCGGCTTCATTTCGCACGGCTACGCGCTGATGTTGTTGCGTCTCGACCGCATCGAGGAATACCTGCTTTTTCTCTATTCACATCGTTACCACGACCATACGCGCGGAAGCTGGACCGCGGGCGAAGTTTCGGGCATCACGGGCGGTCTGGCCACGTTTTGCATTCCGGCGCAGCAGACGATTCCGCTGCTTGTGCGCTGGATGCTCGTGCTCGAAGACTCCGACGATGACCGCCTCTATTTCGCGAAAGGCCTGCCGCGCGATTGGGCGCTCTCGGGAAAGGAAATTCGCATTCAGCAGGCGCCGACGCGCTGGGGGCGCGTGAACTTCAAGATGTTGGGGAAAGCCGACTCGAAGAGTGTTACGGCGACTGTCGATCTAGCCCGCGCGGGCGCTCCTAAGGAAGTGCAGGTAAAATTCCGACTACCCGTGTCGAACACGTTGCAGAAGGTCACCGTGAACGGCCGCGAAGCCACTCTTGGCGGCGCTCACAAAGACACTGCGATCTTCTCAACAGGGACCGAAAGGCACTTCGAAGTGGTCGCCGAATTCAGCTGAGGCGCGGGGTTAGGACACTCACGAAGCGGCCGCTCATGAGCCGCACCGTCGAGATCCTGTAGCGGCGGTTGTCTTGTCCTCGTGGCTTCCCGCTTTACTCTGTGTTCTCCGGCTTTTCTCTGTACGCTCTATGTTTCAATCGTTTGCCGCCGGCACAGACTCGTCAGTCCATCTCGAACGTGACGTACATCAGCTTTCCATCGCGCTCAATCTGCAAGACGCCCGGCGCGCCTGACGGAACAGCCCTCAATCCGTCGCGGAGAGCGGCGAGTGTTTCGATTTTCTGCCCGTTCAGCGCGTGAATCACGTCCGCCGGCTGTAAATCGGTTTGTACTTCGAGCAGGTTCGCCGCAAGCGCTGCGACGATCACGCCCGACGGAATTCGCAAATCGGTAAGCTTCTCGGCGAGCTTGTCAGTAATCTCAACACCAAAAATGCCCAGCCTCGGCACGAGGGACTTGTTCGGATCCGCAAGGTCCAGCGACTCATCTACCTCATTGCGTTGCTGGATCACAGGAATGTGAAGACTTACGCGCTGCATCCCGCGCAGGACTTCCGTGTCTATCAGGGCATCGCCCGGACGCGTGGATATAATCATTGCCGCCAGCGGAACACTTCCGATCGATCGTCCGTCGAGGCTCAGCACGATATCCCCCACCTCCAGCCCTCCCTTGTCCGCGGGACCGCCGGGCTCGACATCCGAGACGATCACGCCGTCCTGCCTCGCGAGGTTGAGGCCGGCCGCGAGATCCGGAGTTATGTCCTGCATGTCCGCTCCGATCATGCTGCGATGCGTGTGCCCGAACTGCCGCAGCTGCCCGTAGACGAAACGCACGACGTTGCTGGGAATTGCGAAGCCGAGTCCCTGGCTCCCACCCGACTCGCTGAGAATGAAAGTGTTGACTCCGACGATCTCGCCATCGGTATTGACCAACGGGCCGCCGCTGTTGCCCGGATTAATCGGTGCGTCCGTCTGAATGTAGATTGCTGGAACGGCGGGATTCGCCTGCCGCGCCACCGCGCTCACAACTCCCATAGTGACTGAATTCTCGAGACCCTCCGGGTTCCCGAACGCGAGCACGATCTCTCCTTTCTTCAGCTTCGCGTAGTCGGCGAACCCGAGCGTGGGAAGGTTCTTCGCATCCACTTTCAGAAGCGCGATGTCTGTTGTCTCCGCCACCCCCACGATTTTCGCGTCCAGCGGTGGAATGCGGTCCGAGAGCCCGAGGGTTGCGCGCACCTGCGATTCACCGCTCGGAGGCGGCGTCAGCAGAACCCGGATCCGGTGGGCCCCCTTTACCACGTGCGCGTTCGTGATGATGTAGCCGTCAGGGTCGACGATCACTCCCGACCCGAGCGCCCGCTGCCGGCCGATTACCGCCGCTTCGCCGTGTGATTTGTCGCCGCCGAGTGCGCCGAATCCGGCCACTTGAACCTGCACCACCGCAGGCGACACGCGCGAACTCAGCTCGTCCAGCGAATCGCTGAATTGCGAAAGCAGACTCGCGCGCTTCGCTTCGGCTGTCGTTTGCGCCGGACTGCTGCCCGCGCACAACAGGGATATGAGAAGGACCGCGCAGAACGGTCCGCCCACAACAATCCCTCGCCACTCAGTCTGAACGGGCTGTTGCATCATCGTCCTCCCTCAGATCGTCAAGGCCGCTTCACTCTCAAAGATTGGAGTAAACCGCATGCCTGGGGATTCGAGTGTAATGGTGTCGCCTCATGGGGACAAAGGAGGATTCCCGTTGACATGCGATTCTTCGGGGTCGGTTAGGCTGACGATAACTGAATCGCGGAGTGCACGAATGACCCGACGCGAATCCGTGGAACTTTGCATCATACTTTGAGGAATAGGGTAAGAGCCGGCCGGTCCGGCCATGGTGGGGAGGGCGTTTGCTCAAATCGGGCTTGGGAGTAGTTGCAGCAACCGTTCTTTCAGTCCTGGTCGTGGCGTTCAGCGTTGGTGCGCAAACGCCCAGTTCGACGGCTAGTCCGCAAAGCCGGGAGCAGCCTGCCCCGCAATCTTTGGGAAGCGTCAGCGGAACAGTGGTTGATCCCACTGGAGCGGCCGTCGTCGGAGCTCGCGTAAGACTTACGCGTGAAGATCAATCGGCGAGCCAGGAAGTGGTGTCAGCCGAGAACGGGCAATTCTCTTTTGTTCACATTGTTCCCGGACCTTTCCATCTCACAATTACAGCCGATGGCTTCGCGACACAGGCCTTCTCCGGAACTGTGCGCTCAGGCGAGATGTACGCTGTCCCGCCGATCGCGCTACCTGTTGCCACCGAAACCACTCAGGTACGGGTCGGACCCCAAATAGCAGAAGCGCAGATTAAGGAGGAAGAGAAGCAGCGTGTGTTCGGCGTAATTCCCAATTTTTATGTCAGTTACATTCCCAATCCAGTTCCGCTCGCCGCGAAGCAAAAATTCGAGCTTGCCTGGAGGGCCTCTGTGGATCCTGTCACCTTCGTACTGACCGGGGCCATCGCGGGAATTCAGCAAGGGGAAAATGATTTCAGTGGATATGGGCAGGGCGCGCAAGGATATGGAAAGCGCTACGGTGCGTCCTACGCCGACGTGGTCACAAGCACGTTCATCGGCGGCGCGATACTTCCGTCACTGTTGAAACAAGATCCACGTTATTTCTACAAAGGAACCGGCAGCACCCGATCGCGGGCTCTGTATGCAGTCGTACAGGCCGTTATCTGCAAGGGCGATAATGGACGCTGGCAGCCGAATTACTCGGGCATCCTCGGAAGCCTCGCCGCAGGTGGCATCTCAAACCTCTATTATCCCGCGGCAAATCGAAACGACGCGGCGTTAACGTTCGAAAATGCAGGGATCGGAATAGGCGAATCTGCCGCAGCCAATCTTCTTCAGGAATTCGTCATTCGGAAATTGACGCCGAGTATAACGAAGCATCAGCAGGCCACACCCTAGAGGCCGCACGCAAAACGTATTGGCCAGTCTTCTTGACCTAACGGCGAACCGCGAAGAATTCCTTTAGTAGCGCGGCTGCTTCATCCCGTGCGACCCCCGCTTTCACCGCGACTCGATGATTCAACAGGGGATGGTCGAGCACCGACAGGCAGGACGAAACGGCGCCGCTTTTCGGATCATCCGCGCCATAAACGAGCCGTGCGATACGGGCCTGCACCATCGCCCCGGCGCACATCGCGCACGGCTCAATGGTGACATAGACAGTCGCGTCCAGCAGGCGATAGTTTGCGATCGCTGCGGCCGCTTCGCGGAGCGCGACGATTTCGGCATGGGCGGTCGGATCACAATCGGCAACCGTGCGGTTTCCCGCGCTGGCTACGATTCGTCCCTGCACCACCACAGCGGCGCCGACGGGCACTTCGCCTCGCTCGGCCGCAGCGCGTGCCTCATCGAGGGCGGCTTGCATGAACCGCTGATCGTCGGTATCGTTCACTGATATTTCCGCTGGCATTTCAAGAATCCTTGTCGCGGCTCAGGATAGCACGCTCCGTATCGCGTAAGCTGCCTTGGGCCAATGTAGGACCCTGGTGCCTGATTCCATCACACACGTTGGGCTAATCTCCGATACGCACGGCCTGCTGCGCGTCGAGGCGCTTCACGCCGTGGAAGGCTGCCACCTGATTATTCACGCGGGAGATGTCGGGAGACCGGAAATCCTGGACAGTCTGAAGGCATTGGCACCGGTCGTCGCCGTTCGGGGGAACGTCGATACCGAACCGTGGGCAGCAGAACTGCCGGTCACAGCAATCGCCGAAACCGGCCCCGCCACAATCTACGTCCTCCACAATCTTGCGGAACTGGACTTGGACCCCGCTGCCGCCGGATTTCAAGTCGTAGTCAGCGGCCATTCGCACAAGCCATCAAACACCGCGCGCGCCGGCGTCTTGTACATCAATCCCGGCAGTGCCGGTCCACGCCGATTCAACTTGCCCATCACTGTCGCGCGACTCGATCTCGGACCAAGCCCCTGGGAATTCAAGCTAATCACTCTCCCATCAGAGCGGTCCTAAGCGGCGCCAGCCAAACTGATTCGCAATTGCCACTAATACCCAAACGGAGCAGATACGGTACCATGTCGCCTCGTTATGTTGCCTTTCTTCGGCAAGCGAACCGAACCCTCACCTATCGGTCGCAGAGGATGAGCGTGCGAAAACAGGGCGATCCGTTCAGGTGGACATTGATTTTCCTGGGTGGGCTGGCCCTGAGCGCAGCGTCAGCGGCTTTCGGGCCCAAACTCGCCCTCGTTTCGCGCGCCGATCTTTGTGTCACAGAAGGCACGATCGAGGAATTGCCCGGGCAGCAACTGTCAGTGTCCGTTCCAAAGATGCGCGCGTATTTGAATGTGTCTCCACCTCAATCGGTTCCCCAAGTAGTTGAAGCCCGCTTCACATACCTTGGCTCAACCGGCAACGAAGCACGCCTGGGCTCGGGCGAATTGCGACGTCAATTTGGTCTCAAGCTGCGCGCCCATGACGCCTGCAATCTGGTTTACGCGATGTGGCGCATCGAACCTGAATCGAAGCTCGTGGTTTCCGTTAAGAGCAACCCCGGGCAGCACACAAGCGCGCAGTGCGGCAATCGCGGATACCGAAACGTCAAGCCGCGCGGCAGCGTCCCCATCCCCACACTCCGCTCCGGAGACACACATGTTCTACGCGCAGAAGTGAGCGGAGCCGAGATGAATGTTTTCATCGACAACTCGCTCGTTTGGGAAGGGTCGGTAGGGCCAGACGCCCTCGCCTTCGATGGGCCAGTCGGTATTCGTTCCGACAATGCTCATCTGCGCATCGAGCTTCGGGCCCCGCAGACTCTGCGGGCTCAAGCTGCAAACGGGGCGGTCTGCCGTTCGGGCGCCGACGAAGCCGAATAGGTTTTTGTGGAAACCGACCCGTTATCTTGACTTTGCCAGGAAGGAAAGTCACACTAACCGCTCATGAATGAAACTTTGCGCCGCGTCTTGATGGTGGATCTCCTGAAGGGGATGTGGCTCACCTTCCGCTATCAGGCCCCCAAGAACATTTACACGGAGCAGTATCCGCTCGAACGGCCGATGGTTGCGGAACGCTATCGCGGCGCGCCGCGGCTGAACATCAATCCCGAGACGGGCGAGTCGCTGTGTATTTCCTGCAATCTCTGCGCCTTGGCTTGCCCGGAGAACCTGATCGTAGTCGGCTGGCTGCGCGACGACGCCACTCGTCGCAAAGTGCTCACTACGTTTACCTATGACACGTCGCGCTGCATGTTCTGCGGTCTCTGCGAGGATGCCTGCCCGACTGATTGCCTCGAGCTCACGCAGGATTTTGAAATGGCAAGCTACAGCCGCGAGGGTGCGATTTGGGATCGTCACCGCCTGGAAGTGGGCCCCACGCCGACGCACTATACCCGTTAGTTTTGCGCTCGCAATTCGCCGAGGCAACATTTCCCTCGTTCTGCCTTCACCACATCGCGCAACTTCGGGTAAGATGACACACTCGTTTTCTTACATTGGGTTTTGACAAAGGAAAGAATGGAACTTCGCAAAGACCCCATCACTCGCAGCTGGGTTGTCGCCGGTCATCCGGAACGCGAAAAGGTTCGACCCGACCCGTGTCCTCTCTGCCCTGAGAATCGGGTCGAGACTCGCGAACTGCTCGCCGTGCCGCAGCAGGGTACGTGGCAGGTTCGCGTCTACCCGCATTTTCGCCCGCTCTATCGCATCGAGGGGGAACCGGGACGCACCGCCGAGGGGATTTACGATCGGATGGAGTCCATCGGCGCGCACGAGATCGTCGTCGAGACACGCGACCACTCGCGCACCCTGGCGCAGATGAGCGATGAAGAAATCGAACGAGTTCTCGAAGCCTACGCCCTCCGCATTGCGGATTTGAAACGCGACGCCCGCTTCAAGTACGTTACCGTCTTCAAGAATCAGGGCGACCGATCCGGCGAAGAGTGGCCGCATTCTCACGCCCAGATCACCGCGACCACCTTTGTGCCGCGCCGAATCCTTTACGAGTTGCGCTCCGCGCGCGAGTGGTATCGCGAACGCGAGCGCTGCGTCTTTTGCGACATTTTGCGCCAGGAGATCAGGCAGGCGAAGCGCATCGTCGACAACGTGGGCGATTACTATTCATTTTGCCCGTACGCGTCGCGCGTGCCGTACGAAGTGTGGTTGATTCCGCACACCCACAACCATCAGTTCGAGGCGCCGCTTCCGGGCGAGAATCGCCGCCACTTGGCGACGGTCCTCGGCCGCACTCTGCGCCGCCTCACCCAGCTGACGAGTAACTACCATATGGTGGTGCACACCGCCCCGAACACGCTGCAAACCAAGGGCGAGTTGAGCGAATACTGGCGCACGATCGCGGGCGACTACCACTGGCATATCGAAATTCTTCCAATCGTCGAGCAGCGCAGCAAGTCTTACAGTATCAAGGAAATTTATTTCAACGGCACGCTTCCTGAAGAAGCCGCCGAACGCCTGCGCCAGCTCGATCCGGGCAAATGACGCTGCTCGCCGTCCACAACAAGGCGCCGGACCCGGAGCGCGGCGGCATCATCTTTCGCTTCCTTTGCTTGATCTTTTTTTTGGCTTTGCTCTTTGTTCTGTATCTCGCCCGCCACCCGCTGTTGCAATTTGCCGGCGGAATGCTGGTGGTGAACGATTCTCCCCGCGCCTCCGATGCCATCGTGGTCCTGGGTGACGATAACTACGATGGAGACCGCGCCTCTCGCGCCGCAGAACTTTTGAAAGCGGGCTGGGCGCCGCGCATTGTCGCGAGCGGCAGGTATCTGCGCCCGTATGCCAGCATCGCGGAGCTCGAACGGCGCGATCTGACTGATCGCGGCGTTCCGGTCACCGCTATCATTCCCTATTCGCATCACGCGGAGAACACACGCGACGAATGCACCGCGATCGGTCAGCTTTCGAGCTCCCGCGGATGGAAGCACATCCTGTTGGTCACGTCGAACTATCACACTCGCCGGGCGGAATACATTTGCTCGCGCGTGCTTCCGCCCGGAATCGAATTGCACGTGGCGGCTGCGCCCGACTCGGAGTACAGCCCTGACAACTGGTGGCACAGTCGCAAAGGGATAAAAATCTTCCTCCACGAAGTTGTCGGCCTGGTGGTCGCGGCCTGGGAGCTGCGCCACAACTCGGTTCGAGCCACCGACGCCGATGTGGCCGTCACGTCGCTGAGGTCCACGAATGCAGCGGCTCTCCCACGCGACGTTAGCTCGACCTCCAGGGCTTAGTTGTCCCATCAGCAAACACTTAGCGAACATGTCTCGGTTTACACCACTCTAGGTCTGTAATATAGTTCGTGGCGATCAGGACGCCTGCCAGCCCGGCGCAGGATCCTCCTGAAACTTCTTCTTCCTGGGGAGGGAACTGTTATGTGGCGTAAACCTGCTGAGGCCAAGCCGTACTCACAGGCCTCGAATACGCCCGCGCCGGCTCCGGTAAAGCCTCAAGAGTCGCCGCAGGCAGCATCCGTACATTCGTCCACCGTCAGTGCGACACCTGTAGTTGCACCCGCTCCACCTGCGCCTCCGGTGTCCGCCGCGCCGATGCCACCACCGGCGAAGCAAGCCTTTGCACCCACCGATCGCAGCTCATCGACGATCAGCGCCGGCCTGAAGATTCGAGGCGAGATCACCGGCACGTCGGATCTCATAATCGACGGCGAAACGCAGGGCAAGATTCGACTCGCAAATGGCTGCGTCACGGTCGGTCCGAACGGCCGCGTTACAGCTGACATTGACGCGCGCGAGATCGTGGTCAACGGCATGGTGCATGGCAACTTGCAGGCGACTGAAAGCGTTCGTCTGGGACCGAACAGCCACGTTGAAGGCAGCGTCTTGACCCCGCGAATCGGAATTGACGATGGCGCGCGGCTTCGCGGCAACGTCGAAATGACTCGGCCTGGCGAAATTCCCGCCGCCGCGCCGGCGAAGGTGCCAGCTGCAGTTCGTGTAGCGGCAGCGAGCTCTCGAGAGGAATAGTTCAGGATGAACTGGACCGCAAAAACGCGTCCGGCAGCGGCGTCAGCCGTCGCTACCGCCCGGGGGAAGCCCGGACCCGTTGCGTCGGTCGCTCCGAATGCCAACGTTCGGGCGTCGAACGGGCTGAAGGAATTCCTTTGGCTCATTAGCGATATCGAGCGCGCCCGCGTTCTTGATCTTGGTCCGGTCTGGCAATCAACGATTAATTTCTTTATCGAGCGCGGCTATCGAATCTCCACCGAGGACCTTCTGCGGTCATGGAAGGATTTTCTGACAACTGAAGAGGAACACCTCCGGCGCACCCCGGTGGGCGAAAGCGGCGAAAGGGTTTCGCAGGGCGCTCTCGCCGACAAGTTCCTGGAAACCGCGCTGCAATATCCCGAAGACAGCTACCACGGCGTTCTGGCGTGGGACCTGTTCGACTATCTCGATGGAGAGCTTTTGCCTCGCGTGATGCGGCGGCTCTACAAAATGCTCTGTCCCGGAGGCTCGGTGCTCGCTCAGTTCCACAGCCGCGCGCCCGAGAGGTTCCACCGCTACCGCCTCGTGGATCAGCAGAGCATCGAGCTTTTGCCCGCGCCGACGCTCGCCGTGCACGCTCGAGTTTTTCAGAATCGCGAAATTCTCGACATCTTCGGCGAGTTTCGCACCTCGAAAACGTTCGTGGGCCGTGACCAGGTTCGCGAAGCTCTTTTCCTCAAATAGCGAAACCGCGTTTTCTCTTGTGAGCTCGCTGCCTCGTCGGCCGTTATTGGCTTTACGTTTTCACTTCCAACTCTGACCTCTCAAATTTCTTCCCAATTTTTCCCTTGCATTACGCCGCGAGCGGACGTAAAAGGAAGGGGAAGTAACCTAGACCACCGGAGGGAGAATGAATCCACCGGGCCTAGATTCTTGAAAGCCGTTTACACACCGCTCTTGCGGTGCGGTACCGCTGGCACGTTTTGCGTGCTGCGGCCTACGGTAAGTGCAAAACGGGGAGCTGCCAGGCTCCCCGTTTTGCTTTCACAGCAGTGATATCTTGCCGCGTCGCGCTTTGCCTCCCGTCCGGGTTTCAACGACAGATCCGCTTCGTCGGACGCTACGCCTGCCGCTTTTTTGGTTTATGATGTGCGGTCTTTGGCGCGCCATCCTGGGACCAGAATGAACGACCAAGCCGAAGCGACAAGGAGAACGCGTCGATGAAACTCAGAAAACCGCGGACTTTTGGACTCAGTTATCGTCGCCAGCGAGCGAGCGTTGCTCGCTGGACATTGCTCGCAGGTTCGCTGGCCTTGGCCGCAAGTATGCACGGGCAAGCGCGGAGCGACGGTTCGCACGCGGACTCGGCTTCCGCGCCGCACGCCGAGGACGCCGCGCCGGTGCGACCGAACTACGAACTCGCGGCGCGATTCATGCCCGACAAAATCGGCAAACTGATATTCGATACTTCCGTTACGCCGCATTGGTTCGAGACGTCCGACCGCTTCTGGTACAGCTATCAAACAACGGAGGGCACGCGCTATTGGATCGTTGACCCGCTCAAGAAATCGAAAGTGCCGCTTTGGGACAATGCGAAAGTCGCTGCAGCGCTCTCCACGCTGACGAATTTCCCTTATGATGCGCAGCACCTGTCCGTGAAGCACTTGAGACTCGTCGACAAAGACACGAAGATGCGGTTCGAGATCGAGATTCGCAAGAACGCCGTCGTCCCCAACGAACCCAAGCCTGAAAAGAGTCAGGAAGACGTGAGTGGGCAAGGGAATCAGACCCAAACGCAACAGCAACAGGGCGAGCAGGGCCAGCAAGCTCAACAAGGCGAGAAGACCCAGCAAAAGGAAAAGGAGGGAGAAAAGAAGGAGGAGGGCAAGAAAGACGAAGAGAAGAAGGGCGAAGGCCAGAAGGCTGACGAAGGCAAAGGAGAGAAGCCGCCCGATACGCGGACTCTCTATTTCGAGTACGACCTGACAACTGGCGCGATCAAGCGCCTCGACAACTTCGATGCGCCGCCCAAGCGTCAGAAGTGGGCCTCGATTTCACCCGACGCGAAAACGATTGTCTTCGCTCGCGGCCACAACCTCTACATGATGGACGCCGATAATTACACCAAGGCCGCAAAAAAACCCGGCGACCCCACCGTCGTCGAAACTCAGTTGACCACGGACGGCGTCGAGAAATTCAGTTACGCGCGCGTCCTGCTTCCCGAACAAGAAGAGGCGGTCAAGAAAGAGGATAAAGGCGACACAAACAAGATCGGCATTCGCGTTCCGCCGGTGACGATCCATTGGTCGAAGGACTCCAGGAAGTTCGCCCTCGGGCGCTCGGATGATCGCAAGGTCTCGGAATTGTGGGTGATCCACTCACTCGCGAACCCGCGTCCCACGCTTGAATCGTACCGTTACGATATGCCCGGCGAAGACAACGTGAGCGTTCCCGAGGTCCAGATTTTCGAAGTCGCGACGAAGCAGCACGTCATCGTGCAGACGAAAAACTTCCCGGCTGAATATGTCGCCATTACGGATTCACAGCAACTCGAACGCGATCGTGAGGACATGCGTCAGCAGCAGGAGGGCGAAGAAGGCCCGGGGGCGTTCTTTGAGCCAATGCATCGCTGGCTGTCCGATACTTCCGACAAGCTCTACTTCACTGCTATGAGCCGGGACTTTCGCCGCATCGACGTTTGCGTGGCCGACACCTCGACGGGCACGCCGAAAACGCTGATTCAAGAACGTTCCAACGTGTGGCTCGACGTGCGTCCGCTGCGGCTGGCTGGAAACGAGGACCTCGTCTGGTGGTCCGAACGCGATGGTTGGGCCCACTACTATCTGTACGGCACCGACGGCAAACTGAAAAATCAGATTACGTCGGGCGAGTACATGGCGGACCAGGTGATCTCGGTGGACGAAAAGGCGCGCGTGCTCTATTTCACCGCGAACGGCCACGAACCCGAGGAAGATCCCTATTACACCCACCTCTATCGCGTGGGCCTCGACGGGGCGGGGCTGAAACTGCTTACGCCAGGAAATTTCTCGCACGCCGCCGCCGCCCCAGACTCGGGTAAATTCTTCGTCGATACTTACTCACGGGTAGACACCCCGCCCAAATCCGTCCTGCTCGACACGCAAGGCGCTCAACTCGCCGATCTCGAAACCACCGACGTGAAGCGCGCGCTCGAAGCCGGCTTCAAGTATCCAGAGCCGTTTCGCGTGAAAACCGATGATGGCATTACCGATCTCTACGGCGAGATGTACAAGCCCTTCGACTTCGATCCCAATCGCATATATCCGCTGATCGAGTACGTCTACCCCGGTCCGCAGACAGAATCCGTGAACAAGACGTTCACGCCGAAAAGCCCCAACGTTGCTCTCGCGCAGCTCGGCTTCATCGTGATCGAAGTAGGGAATCGCGGAGGAAGTCCGCAGCGCGACAAGTGGTACGACAGCTATGGCTACGGGAATCTGCGCGACTACGGTCTGGCCGACAAGAAAGCTGCCGCCGAGCAGCTCGCTGCGCTGCATCCTTACATCGACCTCAACCGCGTGGGCATTTGGGGGCATTCCGGCGGCGGATTTATGTCCACTGCCGCAATTTTGCAGTACCCGGATTTCTTCAAGGCGGCCTGGTCCGAATCCGGCAATCATGACAACAATGTGTACAACCACGGCTGGAGCGAGAAGTATCACGGCGTCCGTGAAGAGACTGAAAAGGACGGCACCGAGAAATTCATCTACGAGATCGACAAGAATTCCGACCTCGCCAGGAATTTGAAGGGCCACCTGATGCTCACCACCGGCGATATGGACGAGAATGTAAGCATGGTGAACACAATGCGTCTCGCCGATGCGCTGATCAAGGCCAACAAGCGTTTCGA
>Ga0185299_10005642_pt1 | contig 13922 bp, 8 predicted proteins | sample PaiPotPPA55metaG_FD_128002 | JGI IMG/M metagenome (GOLD analysis project Ga0185299, IMG submission 128002) | Iron sulfur acid spring bacterial and archeal communities from Banff, Canada, to study Microbial Dark Matter (Phase II) - Paint Pots PPA... ...
GATTTGGTGATGGTAAAAGGGCGTTCTTCTGGATAAAGCAAGGGAAGCCTGATCCGGCGGCCATTCATTGGGGCTTCAAGGCCGAAGATGAGAAAACGGTCGATGAATTCTACGAGGCCGCAATGTCCTCTGGTGCTAGGGACAACATTTCGCCCCGTGCACGACTGGAATACTATACGGGATACTACGCCGCCGATGTATTCGACCCTGACGGGTATTCATTTGAGGTTGTCCATAAAAGCTAGCTTAGAACATCTGACAAGATGAGGTTTCTACAAACATCGAATCAGAGTAAATCTGGTATTAGCCGTCCAGCAGATGAACAAGGAGTTTTACACAGAAGAGTGACGGGCGAATACTTGGCTCAAGATCTCCTTGACCTTGGCTGCGGTTGCTTCTGGTTCGGATGGCAATATTGCATCGTTGAGCTTATAGCAGTGTGGCCCAGGTGAGTCTTAACATGGAAAATGTTATCGACCCGGCTCGCTAAGATCGTTGCGATCGAGTGCTTCAGGCTGTGAAAGTGCATCGCATTCGCGGCTATGGGTTGCATCCCCCGCTGTACCCGCGATTGGCTGACCTGTTCACAGAACGAACGGAAAATCCGTGTGAGCGTCCAGCGTCGCAGCGGTCCCTTCTGGCCGGTAAAAAGCTTCCCGGAACCATCCTCGATGCGGACCTTGAGATAGGCTCGCAAAGCCGATACCTCTGACAGCGCAGGCTTACCCCGCATTTCCACGAGCGGTTGCGTAGTGGCCATACTGCCTTTCAAACGAGCAATCCTCACTGTCGCCTGCTCGTACGCTATCGCACCTCAGAAGTATGCCATCCGATCCGCGCGCCGCATCCAAGTTACTTACCTTCGGTAGCATATCTGGTGCCTTACCTCGGGTTGAGATAGATTTCCTGCGGAGGATTTGATGGACATTCTTGCAGCGATCAAGCGCGAGGAGAGGAAACTTGAAAAGCAGCTAGGCAAGCTGAATCACCAACTAAATGGTGTGCGAGCGGCTGCCAAAGCATTGGGCGGCTCTGCGGAGCGCGAAGTCGGAGGCGTGAAGAAGCGCGTCTTGTCGGCTGCTGGCCGAGCAGCGATTGCGAAGGCGGCGAAGAAGCGATGGGCGAAGGTGAGGAAGCAAGCGAAGAAAGTAGCGGGATAGTTTGGTTGATTAACATTTCGCCGTGAATGGACCCTATGTTAGTTAGGTCCAAGACCTCGGTTTACTTCGCGCTCTTGTTGGCGGTGTCCTTTAGCAATATTTGGATCTCGTTCTCAAATGCGTCCTTGTCCACCATACCGACGTGCGAATCAGCAATCTTACCGTCGCGGTCGATCAGCAACGTCATCGGCATCGCATCGACCCCATAAAGCTTTGCCAAATCTGGGTTGCCAATCACAACGGAGTAGTTCATAGGTTGCTTTTCGAGGAATGGCTTAACCGATTTCCAACCGTCCTCGTCCATCGAAACGCCGATGACGGAGAGGCCGCTGCCCTTGTACTTACTCTGGAACTCCATGTACCAGGGAATTTCAACCTTGCAACCACCACACCACGTTGCCCAGAAATCCAGCAACACTACCCTGCCTTTGTAATCGGACAATTTGACGGAAGCGCCTTTCGGGTCGCTGAGAGTGAAGTCCGAGGCCGTCTTTCGGGAATTGGCCGGTGTCAAATCAGCCGGTGCTCGTGAGGGTAACGCAAAGCGCAAAGCTACCAACGCGATCCCTGCCAATGTATTTGCCTGCATCGAATAACCTCCTAAATTCCTCGCCAACCGAAAGTATTTCCAATCGCCCGTCGGCCCAGAGATCACGCACTTGAAGGTCGGTGTAGCGCAGCCGATCTATTTTTTCGGACGATATCCCCGCCTACGACGATCATGAGTGAATTTCCGATAGCGAAAATCAATGTAGATGGTAGGAACGGCTGATTCGGCCAATGCCCGGCCAGCCGCAATACTAAAAAAGGTGCGACGAGAAGTAGACTTAACGCCATCGTGGCGATTATCTCCCTTCCTTTGGCGGCCACTGCGACGATGGAACCGATGGACAGTGACATGAGAAGGCGTCCAACCAAGATCCCGTTGTTTAGCCAAAACAAGTAGGCTTCGATTTGCGACGAAGTGTAGTAAGGGTTTACATGCTGATGGCGCAAGTGAAGAACCATCACAATCGCCCGCTCGGGTAATGAGAAACCAAACCCTAATAGGACATAGCCTGCGACCACGGGGCCGATTGTCGTCCACGGTGAGACGCGGAACGCCGTGCCGACGAGATGTGTAACGGTCTTTACACTCTGCCGCCAATACCAGCGGCGGGCGAAGCTCGGTCCTGATTTCAATGCGAGGTCAGAGAACTCTTCACTGAGGTCGCCGAGGAGTGATTCCGCATGGTCGGCGGGAGCGAACAGATCGACGAGCCAGGCGGCAACGTGCGGCGGACGTACCTCTCTCGACTTCACGAGTAGCTCCTGACGAGATCGAGCCCAGCGGTCATGCTCTGAAGTGCGCGGTGTGTGCGATTCACGGCCCCTACCCCCTTGGCCGAGACCTGGAAAAACCGCTTCGACCGACCGCCACGCTCCGGCGTAGGATCGCCCATACGGGATTTGACGTAGCCCTTCGCTTCCAGGCGATCAAGCGTGGCATAGATCGCCCCTATCGAAACCTCACGGCCAGTGCGCATTTCGATCTCCTGCCGCACCGTAACCCCGTAAGCACGATCGCCGAGGCGGAGAAGCGCCAGGACGACAATGTGCTCGAATTCACCGAGATAGTCGCGACTTGTCATTACCTATACAATAGAGAGGAAATGTTACCGGGTCAAGTGAATTGACTCGATCGTTAAGGCGGCGAAGAAACGGTCGGCGAGAGTTAGGAAGCAAGCGAAGAAAGTGAGTTGGCTCGAATTTTTAACCCTCTGTTGGCTTAGCTCTCCTCATCTTGACAATCAGGAGGAGGAGGGCTAGTCTTCTCTTTTGATTGTCAGGAGGAGTGGGTTTATGGCAGACAAGTCGAGTGATCTCGTCCAAGGCACGCTGGACATGCTCATCCTCAGGACGGTAGCTCTGGAACCCATGCACGGATACGGGATTGCGCTCCGCATCGAACAGATGAGCAAGGGCGTTTTCCGGGTCAATGCGGGTTCGCTGTTCGTTGCTCTTCAGCGGCTGCAACGAGCGGGCCTGATCAGAAGCGAATGGAAGGCCACCGAGAACAGCAGGCGTGCAAAGTATTACGTCCTAACAGAGCAGGGACGGAAGAGGCTCAACAGCGAAAAACGAGAATGGGGGAGGCAAGTGGCAGCGATCGCCAGAATCTTGGAGGCATCGTAGGGAGGTCCCATGTCATTGCTGCGAAGCGTGGTGGTCGGGCTCCGCTCGCTGTTCCGAAAAGAGCGCGTCGGGCAGGAACTGGACGAAGAACTAAGCGGCTTCCTGGAAATGGCCGCCGAGGAAAAGATGAAGGAAGGCATGAGCCGCGAGGATGCGCTTCGCGCCGTGCGCTTGGAGCGAGGGAATCTCGAAACTATGAAGGAAGTCGTCCGCTCTGCCGGCTGGGAATCTTTTGTCGAGACGTTGTGGCAAGACGTGCGGTACGGCCTGCGCATGCTGGCGAAGAACCCCGGCTTCACGGGGATCGCGGCGCTAACGTTGGCGTTTGGCATCGGCGCGAATACGGCGATCTTCAGCGTCGTGAATAGCGTGCTGCTCCGCCCGCTCGCCTATTCCCAACCGCAGGATCTGTACATCATACGGGTGATTGTTCCTTCGCTGGCGAAGTTCGCTCCGTCGCTGCCAGCAAATGTGGCGGGGTTTAGCATCTGGCAGAAAGAGTTGCGCTCATTCGATGGCATCGCAATCGTCGAGGCCACTTCCAGAGACCTAACCGGTCAAGGGCCGGCCGAAGAAATTCCGATTGCACAGGGTTCTTGGAACCTATTCAACGTGCTCGGCGTGCAGCCCACGCTTGGCCGGACGTTCCGGCCGGAGGAGGACCTGCCAGGCCGCGATCACGTGGCGATTCTTTGCGACTGGTTCTGGCGCAGCCGGTTCCATGCTGACCCGTCAGTCGTCGGTACCACGATTAAGCTCGATGGCATTCCTTACCAGGTCGTCGGTATCCTGCCCGCGTCCTTCCAGTTCCAGAAAAAAGATGAATTGGGGCCACTGACAGGCTTCGCCTCGCGCACAGCCCTGTTCAAGCCCCTGGGGCAGAATCCCGAGGATTGGGGCTTGATTGGTGATTTCGATTACGCGGCCATCGGGCGGCTAACACACGGCGTTACTCCTGCACAGGCGCTCGCGGAATTGAACGTGGTCCAAGCGCAAATCGCCAAACGGGCAGGAGCGGGGGTCGATCTTTATGCCGAGCTCATCCCCATGGAGGTCTCTGTCGTGGGACCAGCCCGCCGCGGGTTGGTCCTGTTGCTCGGGGCAGTCGGCGCGGTGTTGCTCATCGTATGCGTGAACCTGGCGAACCTGCTCCTTGCGCGTGTTCCCGGAAGGATGCGGGAGGCGGCTATTCGCACGGCACTCGGGGCAACGCGCTCTCTCCTGGTTCGTCAAATGCTAACCGAAAGCATTCTGCTGAGCCTCCTCGGCGGCGCATTAGGCATTTGGATTGCAAACGTCGGCCTGAGGTGGCTGATCCACGGCGCGCCCGTAAGCCTTCCGCGCCTTGACGAAGTTCACTTAGATGCGCGCGTTTTCTGGTTCGCGCTCATCCTTTCCGTGGTCACGGGGGCGCTGTTCGGTGTTTTGCCCGCGTGCCGCATTGCACATGCCAGTCCACAGGAAAACCTGAAAACAGGCGGAACGGCTGCGACGGAAGGACGCCGCACACGGCGATTGCGGGAGAACCTGATTGGATTGGAAGCTGGCCTGAGCACAATGCTGCTCATCCTGGCCGGGTTACTCGCCGCAAGCGTGATTCACGTTCTGCGTGTGAATAGCGGCTTTGCGATTGACCATGTGCTGGCAGTGGACATGGATTTGCCTCCGCAAGACTACGAGAAGCCCGCGGACCGGCAGCGGTTTTACGCAGAGGCGCTCTCTCGCTTGCGCGCACTTCCCGACGTGCAATCCGCGGGTTGGGTTAGTTTTCTTCCTCTGAAAGGTGCGCGAAGCGTCTCTGGAATCCGACTTCCCGGTGACCGGGATAAAGTCTTGCCTCCTCCTGCGAATTACCGGGCGGCGAGCCCCGGTTATTTCGAAGCGATGGGAATTCCTCTTGTCCAGGGGAGGACTTTTGAGGAGGGGGATCGAGGGCGGAACGTGACCGTAATTTCGCAAAGCGTCGCGGACCGTTTCTGGCCCGGGAAAAATCCGGTTGGCCAGATCTGCATTACTGCTTGGGCCGGGGAACAGCGCAGCGAGGTCATTGGCGTCGTAGGCGACATTCGTACGGTGCGGCTCGATCGGCCTCCTGAGATGATGGTTTACGTTCCGGAATGGAGAAATGCGCGCAGCGTTCCAGACTCGGCGTCGATTGTGATTCGCACCGCGATGGATCCCGCCGGCGCGGCCGCCGCCGTGCGCGATGAGATCCATAGAATTGACCCAAATGTGCCGATTGTCGCGCTCCGGCCGATGAGGGAACTCGTGTCGGAATCCGTTCAAACGCGCCGCTTCCAAATGCTCTTGGCAATGACCTTTGCAGGGAGCGCGCTGTTCCTCACGTCATTGGGCATTTTCGGCGTAGTGGCCTCCTCGGCGGAGCAACGCCGCCGCGAACTGGGAATTCGCATGGCGCTGGGCGCCGGGCACGCACAGCTGTGCAGCATTGTTCTTCGCGACGGAATGGTACCGGTGCTAGTGGGTCTTGCCGCCGGAGTCGTTGCCGCAATTTTCGCAGGCCGTCTGATGGAGAGCCTGCTTTTTGGTGTGGGTGCTTTTGATCCGGCCACAGTCGCGTTCGTTGCGATGCTAGTTGTGCTCGTAGCGCTGGCAGCGTGTTACATCCCGGCGCGGCGGGCGATGCGAGTCGATCCTATGGTGGCCTTGCGTTACGAGTGAGAGTCCATGTCATTGCTGCGAACCCTATCAGACGGGTTGCGATCGCTGTTCCGAAAGAAACAGGCTAGCCAGGAACTGGACGAAGAGCTGCGCGGTTTCCTCGCCTTGGCAGCGGAGGAAAAGATGAAGGAGGGGATGAGCCGGAAGGATGCGCTTCGCGCTGTCCGCCTGGAGCGGGGAAACCTAGAGCTGGCAAGGGAGATAGTTCGCTCTGCCGGCTGGGAATCCTTTGTCGAGACGTGCTGGCAGGACATCCGCTACGGCCTGCGCATGCTGGCGAAGAACCCCGGCTTCACGGGGATCGCGGTGCTAACGTTGGCGTTGGGGATCGGCGCGAACACTGCGATCTTCAGCTTGCTCAACGCGGTCATGCTGAGTTCCGTGCCTGTGCATGATCCGCAGCACCTCGTCGTCCTGAAGTGGTCGGCCCGGTCAACTCCTGACTGGGGCTACAGCAACTATGGAGATTGCGACGATAGCCCGCAGGCTGCACGCGTCAGCGGCTGCTCGCTTTCGTATCCAGTGTTCCGAGATATTCGCTCGAAGGCAAATGTCTTTTCGGGCTTCGCCGCTTTCGCGGGACCGCGGCAACTTTCCTTGTCGGGCAATGGACCTGCGAGTATTGTGACGGCGGAGTTAGTTTCCGGCGACTACTTCGCGACCCTGGGAGTAGGTTCGGCCCTGGGCCGCACGTTGCAACCGGCGGATGAAGCCCCCAACGCGGAATCCGTGGTTGTGCTCAGCTATGGTTACTGGCGCGCCGCGTTTGGCGGCAACGTTTCGGCAGTGGGCAAGACGGTTCGACTGAATGGCGCTCCGTTCACCATCGTGGGCGTTGCGGAACCGCGTTTTACGCGGTTGTCGCCGGGCAAGACGGGAGACATGTGGATCTCCCTGACGCAAGTAGCGCACCTCAACTTTGACTGGGGTGCCGGCCTTCCCGAGGATCCCGGTCATTGGTGGCTGACGACGGTCGCGCGGCTGAATCCATCGGTATCCGCGGCGCAAGCTCAGGCTGCGGTGAATCTGTTGTTTCGCGACACTGCCTTGCACGGGAACAAGCCTGTGTTTAAGGATGCCAACGATCCCGGCATGACGGTAGTTCCGGCGCAGGAAGGATTGATTGGAATCCGCAGCGATCTCGGCACGCCCATTTATATCTTGATGGCCGCTGTTGGCGTCGTTCTGCTGATCGCTTGCGCCAATGTCGCGGGTCTGCTCCTCGCTCGGGGCAGTGCGCGCGAACGCGAAGTGGCGGTGCGGCTCGCTCTCGGCGCAGGACGGGGGCGAATCGTCCGTCAATTACTTACAGAAAGTGTCCTGCTCTCCGCCGCCGGCGCTGCGCTGGGTATCCTCTTCGCATCCTGGGGAGCCTACTCGTTAGCCGCATTTGTTTCTGCAAACTGGCCCTCGCAATTGGTTATCGATGTGAACCCCGACGCCCGCGTGCTGGGCTTTACGGCAGCGGTGGCCACACTTACGGGGATCGTCTTCGGGTTGGCGCCTGCATTTCGCAGCGCGTGTGTGGAAGTCACGCCCGCGCTCAAAGAAAGCGCGGGTAATCTTTCCAATGCATCCCGAGCGGGAAGCAAACGTTTCCGTTTGAGCAGCTCGTTGGTGGTGGCTCAGGTGGCGCTGTCGGTTCTCGTACTTGTCGGATCGGGCTTGCTGGTTCGCACTCTCGTCAACCTGAAAAGCATCGATCCCGGCTTCGATACGCACAACGTTCTGCTCTTCGGGATTGATCCGACGCAGGCGGGTTACGAGCCGAGCCGTATTCAAAACCTGTACCGCGACCTGCAAACGCAACTCGCGGCGGTGCCGGGAGTGCTTTCCGCCAGTTACTCCGGCGATGTCTTACTGGACGGGTCTCGGTCGAGCACCCTCATTCACATCGAAGGTCATAGCGATGCCGGCGTCGTGTCGGAAATACTGTCGGTCGGACCCGGTTTCTTCGAAACCATGCGGATCCCGGTGCTGGAAGGCCGCGCGTTTGCCGCGCCGGACCTCGATTCCACGCACGCGGTAGCGATCGTCAACCAGAGTTTTGCTCGAAAATTTCTCGAGGGCCGCAACCCGTTGGGTATGCACTTCGGAGACCCCGGCACCAAAGGGGCGGAACGCGAAATCGTCGGCATCGTCGGGGACACGAAGTACGATCAGTTGCGGAAGGACGTGGAACCCACCGCTTATGTTCCGCTACGCGCAGGCAGCGCCCATTTTGCGTTGCGCACGGCGGGTGACACGGCGGCCATCATCCCCGCGGTGCGGCAGGTTGTAAACAGCGAAGCTTACGATCTTCCGATGTTTGGTCTACGCACGCAGTCGGAAACAGTGGACCGGCTGCTTTTCGGCGAGCGATTGGTGGCGCGGCTCTCCGCCTTGTTCGGCATTCTTGCGCTGGTGCTGGCGTCTATCGGTCTCTACGGCTTGCTATCCTACGAAGTCCTGCAGAGAACTCACGAAATTGGGATCCGCTCGGCGTTGGGCGCGCAACAGCGCGATGTCCTTCGTCTCGTCGTTGGCCAAGGGATGGGTCTGGCGCTGGCGGGTGCGGTCCTCGGAGTGTGCATCGCGTTCGGAGTCACGCGATATTTGCAATCGCTGCTGTATGGTGTCCGGCCGAGCGATCCGGCGACGTTCGCCGGAGTGGCGCTGCTGTTGACAGTGGTCGCACTGGTGGCGTGCGGTGTTCCCGCGCGGCGCGCAGCCCGCGTCGATCCCGTGGTGGCGTTACGTTATGAGTAAGGACCTATGTCACTGCTGCGAAGCCTATTAGAAGGGTTCCGATCGCTGTTCCGAAAGGAACGCGAACAGGAGTTGGGCGAAGAGCTGCGCCGCTTCCTGGAGATGGCTGCTGAGGAAAAGATTATGCAGGGTATGAGCCGTAGGGACGCGCTGCGCGCGGTTCGCTTGGAGCGGGGCAACCTGGAAGTTACGAAGGAAGTCGTGCGTTCAAGCGGCTGGGAATCTTTCGTGGAGACGTGCTGGCGGGATTTGCGCGTCGGCACCCGAACGCTACGCAAGTCGCCCGGATTCACGGTTGTCGCCGTTCTGACGCTCGCTCTGGGCATCGGAACGAACTCTGCGATTTTCAGTGTTGTTGACGCCATTCTTCTGCGTCCACTCCCTTATCCAGAGCCTGATGGTCTCGTTCGCGTTTGGGAGTCCTCGGTAAAATACGATAGCGCACGAAATGTCGTGAATCCCCTCAATTTTCTGGACTGGCACGATCACGCCCAATCTTTCGAATCTATGGCGGCCATTTCCAGTCTGACGACCAATCTCAGTCGTAGTGGCCAGCCCATAGCCGTGCAAGGCATGCAGGTCACTACGGAGTTTTTCTCCGTCTTGCGCGTTCCGCCCTTTCTGGGACGCACATTCAACACCTCGGACGGAATTGCCGGACAGGATCACAGCGTCATTCTCAGCTACAAACTTTGGCAGCATCAATTCGGCGAAGACCGAACAATCATCGGTCAAAAGATCGACGTAGATGGCCTGCCTTGCGAAGTCATCGGCATCATGCCGGAGAATTTTTCCTTCCCCAAAATCAGCGCAGAAGTCTGGACTCCGCTGCCATTGGCTCGCACTGATGAACGGAGAGATGGACGATTCCTCGTAGTTGCGGCACGCCTGAAGCCGGGCGTCTCCATCGATCAGGCCCGTCAAGATATGCTTCGCGTCGCCGACTTCACCACGAAAGCTCGTCCCGACTACAACAAAAATTGGAGCGCCAACGTTTACCCCATGCTCGAAGACGCCACGCGAGGCGTTAGCCGCCCGCTCTGGGTGCTGCTGGGCTCAGTCGGCTTTCTTCTTCTGATCGCGTGCGCCAATGTCGCTAATCTCTTGCTCATCCGCGGAACGGGCCGCGTGCGCGAGATAGCAGTACGCTCAGCGCTAGGTGCCGCCCGCTCTCGCATCGTCCAACAACTGTTTGTTGAAAGCTTGCTTCTGTCGGCCACTGGAATGCTTGTTGGATTGATCTTCGCCCATCTCGGCCTGCGTGGACTTCTTGCGCTCATTCCGCAAAGTGCGCCTCTGCCCCGCAGCGAACCGATCTCCATTAACGGCCGCGTACTAATCTTCACTTTCTTCGCTTCCTTACCGACGGCAATTCTCTTCGGCCTGGTTCCAGCTCTTCGCATTTCTCGCGTGGACCTTCAGAACGCACTGAAACAAGGGACTCTTCGTGGCGGTGGTGTCGTGGGCCATCAAACTCTGCGCCGCTGTTTTGTCGTTGCAGAAGTCTTCCTCGCACTTCTCCTTTCCGTGGGTGCGGGACTCATGCTGCGCAGTTTTGCTCGCCTCATCGCGGTCGATCCGGGCTTCAACCGTCAGCATCTGCTCACGATGCACATTTGGACGGCGCCCTCGCGCTATGGGGACGACCTCAAACGTTCACAATACTTCGGCCACATCCTCTCCGAAATCCGCAACACACCCGGGGTTCAATCAGTCGGCTCTACGCACTTCCTGCCACTCACTGAAAAGGCCTCCGGCTCCTGCTTTTCTCCTGCCGACAAGCCCGCACCAACTCCCGCGGAATCGCCTACGTCTCAATTCCTCATCATCAGCGCGGGCTATTTCCCGGCAATGGGCACGGCGATTCAAGCAGGCCGCGACTTTGAAGAACACGACAATTTCAGCTCCCCTCACGTCGCCATCGTCAATCACGCTTTCGTGAACCGCTTCTTCCCAGGCCAGAACATTCTTGGAAAGCAGCTTCAAGTCTGCTGGAAATTCAAGGAACCGGTCGAAATTGTCGGCATCGTCTCCGACGCACGCCAAGCGCATTTGGAAGATGCACCTGAGCCAACCATCTTCCTCTCCAATTCCCAAGTGCCGATGTATTTCGCAACAATCGTCGTCCGTGCCGCTGGCGACCCAGATCAGATTGCGCGTTCTGTCGAGGCCGCCATCCACGATGTCGATCCCGACCAGGCAGTCTCAGACATCAAGACGATGGAAGCAGTATTCTCGGATTCCGTGTCGAGCCCACGCTTCCAAGCGATTTCGTTGCTCGTATTTGCTGGCCTCGCCGTCACACTCGCTATGATCGGGGTCTATGGCGTCGTTTCGTATTCCGTCAGCGAGCGCACCCATGAAATCGGAATCCGCGTCGCCCTAGGCGCAGCTTCACGCGACGTCGTCCGCCTGGTTCTTCAAGAAGCCCTCATCCTCGCCGGAATTGCCGTCTGCCTGGGTCTTGCTGGCTCGCTGGCCTTGAGCCGCGTCCTGCAAACGCTGCTCTTCGAGGTCACGCCGACCGATCCCACAACTCTTGCGTCGGTCTGTTGCGCCATTCTCATGGTCTCGGCTCTGGCAGCAATCCTCCCCGCCCGCCGCGCCACGCGCATCGATCCGATGGTCGCCTTGCGTTACGAGTGAGGGCCCATGTCACTGCTTCGAAGCCTATCCGACGGACTCCGATCGCTGTTCCGAAAGGAACGGGTCGAACGTGAGTTGGACGAAGAACTAAACGGCTTCCTGGAGATGGCAGCGGAGGAAAAGATGAAGCAGGGGATGAGCCGCAAGGATGCGCTTCGCGCCGTGCGCTTGGAGCGGGGCAGTCTCGATGTCACGAAAGAAGAGGTCCGCACTGCCGGCTGGGAATCTTTTGTGGAGACGTGCTGGCAGGATCTGCGCTTTGGCCTTCGCACCCTGAGCAAGTCCCCTGGCTTCGCGGCGGTCGCCGTAATTACCTTGGCGCTCGGTATCGGTGCCAATACAGTGATGTTTTCCGCTGTTTACGCCCTCTTGCTCAAACCGCTGCCATTTAACGGTTCAGACCAACTCGTTTTTATCGAGAAGAAAAACCCTTCGCGTGGCTGGGATCGGAACCCGATCTCACCGGCCGAGATCCTAGCGTGGCGCAATCAAGGCGGAGCCTTTGAAGATATCGCCGCATATACACAGCGGACCTGCGTGCTAACCGGCGCCGGTGAAGCCGAGGAAGACCCTTGTGAAGTCATTTCCAGCAACTTGTTCCCACTACTGGCTGTGCCTCCGAGTCGCGGTCGGCCGTTTTCTGTTGAAGAGGATGGGCCACAAGGGCCTCGCGCCGCCATCCTTAGTTACGGATTGTGGCAACGCCGGTTCGGCGCAGATGAAAAGGTGATTGGGCGCGCTCTTGATGTCAACGGAGACAGCTATACGGTCGTTGGAATAATGCCCTCCAATTTTTCACACTTGTATGCCTCGCCCTATGGGGCGCTTCCTGAGCTGTGGTTGTCCGGAATTGGGCTTTCGCCCACGCTCGCATGGAACGACTACTTCGGGATTGGCCGGCTGAAGCCTGGTATTAGCTTGCGGCAGGCTGAGGCGCAGATGAACTACGTGTCCGAGCGTATCGAGTCGATGCATAAAGATCTGAAGGGGTGGCGAGCCCAGTTGATGACCTTGCGTACCAATACTTCAGGGGATACTCGACCGGCCCTTTTCGTTCTGATGGGAGCGGTCATCTTTGTCCTGCTGATTGCGTGCGCCAACATCGCCAGCCTATTGCTTGCACGAGGCTCGGGCCGCGCGAACGAGTTCGCAGTGAGAAACGCGTTGGGTGCTGCCAAGAGCCGTATTATTCGTCAACTGTTGACCGAGCGCTTAGTGCTTTCTGCCGCCGGTGGTGTTCTGGGAGTTTTGCTGACTTCTTTGGGATGCAAAGCGTTGGTGTCGCTAGCTCCGCCGATTATCGTGAAGTCTGCCCCCGGCTTGGCAACCGGGGCGACGGACTTGCGGGTTCTCGCTTTCGCCCTTGTGGCAGTAATAGCGACCACTTTGTTCTTTGGTTTGGCACCCGCGCTTCAGAGCGTCCGCCCGAATGCCACAGAAACCCTCAAAGAAGCTGGTCGTAGCGCGCTGCAGGGTCCACACAGCCGCCGCTTTCGCAGTGCTCTGGTTATCTCCGAGATTGCACTCGCCATGGTGCTCTTGATTGGGGCTGGACTTATGGTGCGGACTCTCGCGGGGCTTAGCCGCCTCAACCTAGGCTTCAATCCAATGAATGTTCTGACGCTGCGTGTCCCGCTTTCGGGCGAGCGGTATAAGGAGCCGCAAGTCCGAGCGCAATTCTGGGAACGCTTGGTCTCCGCTGTTGAGTCATTGCCGGGTGTTGAAGCAGCAAGCGTCTCCCGTGGTCTGCCAATCAACGGGTGGGAAGGGCAATTCTTCACGATCCTGGACGATCCCAATCCTTCCGCTGGTCAAGTGCCAGCGGCGAATTATGTTGTTATCGGCCCGCATTATTTTCGCGCTATGGAAATTCCCTTGCATGCAGGCCGCAGTTTCGACGATCACGATACACAGAGTGGTGAGAGAGTCGTGATCGTGAATGAAAAACTGGCTCGATCTTACTGGCCGGGCCAAAATCCATTAGGGAAGCAGTTGCAGATCGGAGGCCAGGGTCCTTGGCGCACGGTCATAGCAGTCGCTGGCGATGTCCTGAGCCAAGGACCTGATGGCGGCTTTAACCCGGAGATGTACATCCCGTATCAACAGTTTCCGTGGTTGGTCGATGGCCCCAAACACTTGGTTGTGCGCACGTCGGCGACCGCAAAGCCAGAGAGTCTAGTGCGCGCGGTGACGCAGGAAATCCATCGTGTTGACAAGAACCAGCCCGTGGCGGACATCGCCACGATGGAAGACATTTCGATAGAACCAATAAAGCAGCAGCGCATGGTGATGGCGCTCCTGACGTCATTCGCTGTTCTTGCGCTCGTACTTTCGGCCTTAGGCATCTATGGCGTGCTTTCATACTCCATTGCCCAGCGGACACGAGAAATCGGTTTGCGCCTTGCCTTGGGCGCCGACCGAGGTAGCGTGCTGCGGCTGGTAGTAGGCACTGGCGCGCGGCTGGTGCTTCTCGGGATTGCCGCGGGAACGGCCATAGCATTGGCTTTGACG
>Ga0185299_10005645_pt1 | contig 13909 bp, 13 predicted proteins | sample PaiPotPPA55metaG_FD_128002 | JGI IMG/M metagenome (GOLD analysis project Ga0185299, IMG submission 128002) | Iron sulfur acid spring bacterial and archeal communities from Banff, Canada, to study Microbial Dark Matter (Phase II) - Paint Pots PPA... ...
TGCGTCATGATGTTCCGGCACCTGGGCTGGCTCGAAGCCGCCGATCTGATCGAGCAAAGCCTGGAACGCACCATCGAACAGAAAAAAGTCACCTACGACTTCGAACGCCTCATGCCCGGTGCCACCAAAGTCAAAACCAGCGAATTCGCCGCCCACATCATCGAGAACATGAGCGCAGGCGTGCTGAGTGCAGTCTAGGAAAAGTGCGACACGAATTTCACGGATCAACACGGATCAGGAATTTTATTCTGTTTCATCCGTGAGAATCCGTGACATCCGTGGCTAAGAAAGGTTTTTCATGCGTAAAAAAGTAACCATCGTAGGCTCCGGCAATGTTGGCGCAACCGCCGCCCACTGGATCGCCTCTAAAGAACTAGCCGACGTCGTTCTAATCGACATCATCGAAGGAGTCCCGCAAGGCAAAGGCCTTGATCTCCTCGAGGCCATGCCGATCGAGAAGCGCGACTCCTACGTCAGCGGAACCAACGACTACAAAGATACCGCCAACTCCGACATCGTAGTAATCACCGCCGGCATTCCACGCAAACCCGGCATGAGCCGCGATGATTTGCTCAACACAAATTACGGAATCATGAAAGCAGTCGTCGGAGAAGTAGTAAAGAATTCCCCGAACTGCATCCTGATCATCGTCTCGAACCCTTTAGATGCCATGGCGCAAGCCGCCTACAAGCTGAGTGGCTTCCCGCGCGAGCGCGTCATCGGGATGGCCGGAGTCCTCGACTCGGCCCGCTTCCGCGCCTTCATTGCCGACGAACTAAAAGTCAGCGTAGAGAACGTCACCGCCTTTGTCCTCGGGGGCCACGGCGACACCATGGTCCCCCTGCCGCGCTACTCAACAGTCGCCGGCATCCCGATCACCGAGCTGATCGAAAAGACAAAGCTCGAAGCCCTGGTGCAGCGCACCCGCGACGGCGGCGCCGAAATCGTGAAATATCTCAAGACCGGCTCCGCCTACTACGCGCCGTCAGCCGCAGCCACAGAGATGGTCGAAGCAATCCTCAAAGACAAAAAGAAAATCCTTCCCTGCGCCGCCTACCTGCAAGGCGAATACGGAATCACCGGCCTTTACGTCGGCGTGCCCGTAAAGTTAGGAGCGAAGGGAATCGAGCAGATCATCGAAATTAAGCTGACCGCGGAAGAGAAGGCGGGTCTCGATAGGAGCGCCGCCGCCGTGAAGGAGTTGGTGGGAGTGATTGGGGTCTGAGGGTTGACTTTGGGAGCGTTAGGGCTGCGCCCGAGGCGGAAATAACCACGTAACCTTAGTGATATAGAGGTTCAGCTTTTGCATCTCTAGGGCGTCGGATTCGCCGCCGAAGTCCTTGGGCCCATTCCGTGCAGTCGCTCGGATCGGCGTGTGCTCCAGCCACAAAATGACACGCCCTTCCCCTTGAAAGTCTTTTTCCAGTGAGCCCCCGTGCCATGAGATCAGCTCATTTGCCATATCGGTCCCATCGTTCACCAGGTCGAAGCGAAAGGGGCGACCGTTGAGGCGCTGTAACTGGGTCAAAGTAGTTCCCAGGGAGATTCCGTGCACGGCGTGCCAGCGGCTCGCCTTCCCACGGATGCTGGCAGAAGCGGGCTCCGCCCTCTGATCCGGGTTCTTCCAGAGGACCTCAATTCGACGCTCCGGGTCTTTTGGGAACAAAACTGTTTCCGGTTCTATTTCTCCTTCGCCAACATCGGCATCCTGATCTACGACGTGCGACGCCCCGTAGATGCGCACCAAATCCTGTCGCGTCGTATGCGCGTTGATCGATCCCTTTTCGCCGCCCGCAAGAATCAGCCAGGGATCGACCGTGGCTTGCCCTAAGCTTTGCATCGCCACCAGGAAGAGAAACGCTGCCAATCGGAAAGTGAAACCGGTGCGCATAGATTTCCGCCCACTACAATCGGGCTCGATTCTTGCAGGAGATTCCACGATCGACAAGGTTACGGACGACCGTCATCCCTTTTCACAGTTGACCATAGTCATTGACCATGGTATAAACGAGACATGAAAGAAATCGCCATCTCCGAGTTCAAAGCCAAGTGCCTGGGCATCTTGGAAGAAGTTCGCAGGACAAGAAAGCCGATTCGCGTAACTCGCTTTGGTCAGCCGGTGGCAGAGGTGGTTCCACCGTCTCCGGGGAAGCGCCCTAAAAATTGGCTCGGGTGCATGGCGGGAACCGCCGAAATCGTCGGTGATATCGTGGCACCTACAGGCAGTGAGAGCGACTGGGAAGCCGGTCGAGATTGAAACTGCTCCTCGATACGCATATCTGGATTTGGAGCGTCCTGGAGCCACACCGGCTTACGCGCCGAGTAACAAAAGAGCTAACCAATTCCGAGAATCAGCTTTGGCTCTCTCCGATTAGTCTATGGGAAGCGGGTTTGCTACATCGGAAGGGGAGAATCAAGGTACCAACGGAATTTTCGGCTTGGGTTGCAAATGCGATGAATAGGATTCCGGTAACTGAAGCGCCCATCACCTCTGACGTCGCTCTCGCAGTTTTCGGGCTGAAGTTGCCCCACGATGATCCCGCCGATCAGTTCCTGGTTGCTTCTGCGAAAGTGTTCGGGCTAACCCTTGTCACCTCCGATCGCCACCTCTTAAAGGCGGATGGAATCTCGATCCTCGCAAATTGATGGCCTTGGAAAGCTTCTGGCGGATTGGCCGGACCCTCCAGTTTTCCACGGACGATTTCTCATTTGTTGTGACCTACAACCTTTACTGAGAATTTAGGAAAGCGCACAGTAGGGGGATGTCCGCAAACTCCGTAAATGAGGAAGTCACGCTCTGTGGTATGGCCATCGGCGCTCTGAAAATTAAGTCTTTATTTTCAAGATTTTACGTACAAGTCTTTGCGGCACAAGATTTTATCCAGACGCACCCCATATCGGCGGTCCGCAAGTCCATTAAGGTCAAGAATTTAGCAGGTAGGTATAAAAAAAATTTGCTGCGCGACGGGAAAAGCCTTGAAGAGGGAGTTGCGCGGCCCACAATCTATGACGAAACGACCGTGTACAAACGACTAACGCCGGTTCTTAAAAAACGATTGCAGCACTTCCGCGCTGCGGCCGGCCAGCACTCCGCCGTGAATCTCAATCGTATGGTTCAGTTGCGGATGATTCAGGACTTGCATCACGGAATGAACTGCGCCAGCCTTAGGGTCATCCGCGCCATATACCAAGCGCTTGAGGCGGGCATGCACCAGCGCGCCGGCGCACATGGCGCACGGTTCAATTGTAGAAAACAGCTGACAGTCTTCCAGGCGATGGTTACCAATGGCAGCACCAGCTTCGCGCAGGGCGATAATCTCGGCGTGGGCCGTCGGATCGGAGCCGGAGATGTTGCGGTTCCATCCCCGCCCAATGATCCCGCCGTGGTAGACCACGACCGCACCCACGGGAACTTCTCCGGCTTCGAGAGCGCGCTGGGCGCAGCGCAGGGCTTCTTCCATCCAGATCTCGTCGGGAGTGGCCTTGGGTTTTCGGTTTTCGAGATTCGGGCGCTCGGAAGCGGGTATTTTCTGTGGGGGCACTCGAAGGACACTCCGCCCCGCATTCTAAATCGTCTGGACGTGAAACGCAGGATTCTGCGCCGTACAGAAGTTTCCTATTTCTCGCAAAGGCGAGAAATGGAACCGATCGTTCCGACCTTAAATGACGCTCAGCACGGCGCGCACGGCTTCTGGGACCACCGCGTTGACCACCGCCGGGACCACCATACGAATCACGGGGTAGGCAATTACGACCGCGGGCACGACCAGGAGCAACCATGTTCTCGTCGGCAGATTTGTGAAATATGCCTTCATGACATCCTCTCTCCTAAAGGATACGGAGGGACCCGCGAGAAAGTTCCCGTCGAAGGTCCGGTGCCGTCAATCACTAAGACTGCGATACGAACTTAGACGTTTGGGAATAGTAAGGGTCAGCGGTTTTTTAGAGGAGTGGCCCAGTCTGCAGGCGAGATCCTTGCCTGCGCCTGAAGAACGGCCGGTTAAGATGACTACGCTAACACAATGTGCCGGCGACGTTTTGGCGATTCGCCAGATGATGGTAAGCTATGTGCATCATGGGCTTGCCGAGTTTGCTGCGCAGAGTGTTTCTCGTCGACTTGCTGCAGGGGCTGAGGCTTACCTTCCGCTATCAGGATCCCAGGGAAGTCTATACCGAGCAGTATCCGCTGGAGCGGCCGCAAGTGGCGGAACGCTATCGCGGGGCGCCGCGGCTAAATGTGAATCCTGACACCGACGAGACCATGTGCATTGCCTGCGACCTGTGCGCGCTGGCGTGCCCGGAGAATCTGATCGTGGTCTCCAGCGCGCGCAACGAGCAAACCCGCCGTAAGGAACTCACCGACTTCACCTACGACCTGAGCCGCTGCATGTTCTGCGGCCTGTGCGAGGACGCATGTCCCGTTGATGCCCTTGAACTCACCCAAGACTTCGAACTCGCCAGCTATACTCGCGAAGGCTGGATCTGGGATCGCAAGACTCTGGAACAAGGGCCGCAGCCGACGCAGTACAAAAGATAGTTTATAGCTCTCAGCTATCAGCTTTCAGCTATCAGTGAAATCACAACTAGCCCCCCTTTTTTCAAACGCAAAAACAATCCAAGAAGCAGCTTGCTTAAGCTTTTACTGACAGCTGAAAGCTGATAGCTGAAAGCTGCGTCCTACGGCTGCTGTTGGGTCATGCAGTGCATTGCGCCCAAGCCCCAGATGAAGTCTCCGGAATAGATGGGAACGATCTCGCGGGTGGGGAACAATTGGGCAAGCGTGTTGAGCGCGATGCGGTCGTTGGGGCGATTGAAGACCGGGACTAGCACGACTCCGTTGGCGATGTAGAAGTTGGCGTAGCTGGCGGGAAGGCGACGGCCTTCGAATATCACCGGCTGCGGCATAGGCAGTTCGACGACCGTCAACTGTCTGCCGTCCTGATCGCGGGCGGCTTGCAAACGGCGCAGGTTGGCGCGGAGCGGGGAATGGTTTACGTCCTTCGAATTGGTCTCGACCATGGTGACGACGGTACTCCGCGAGACGAAGCGCGAGAGGTCGTCGACGTGGCCGTGAGTATCGTCGCCGGAGATGCCGCGTCCCAGCCAGATGGTATGGGGTGCGCCCAGATAATCCGCGAACGCCTTTTCGTAATGAACGCGCGCCATTTGAGGATTGCGTTCCTGGACTTTGCTGAGGAGACATTCTTCGGTGGTAAGGATTGTGCCGGCTCCGTTGACATCGATGGAACCGCCTTCGAGCACAATGCGCGCTCCCATGGATTGCGGTCGAATCTCCCGAGCGCGGGCGCCTTTCGCCATTAAGGTGCCGATTTTTTCATCATGGCGCCAGTTGGAATATTTAGCCCAGGCGTTAAAGCGGAACTTGAGGGCGAGAGGATCGCCCTCAGGGGCGGAAGCTCTCATCTTTTGATGCTTCTTCTGATACTCATCGACACGAGTGAACTCATGCCCTTCCTGTCTCTCGCGGGCGGGTGCGCCCGCGCCATATTTCAGGAAAATGCAGCCGGAGTCGCGCAGCCACACGCGGTTGGTAGGCCAGCGATGAAAGCGGATGTTCGCCGAAAGAGCGTCGGAGCGCTCCAGCACTCTGCGGGCTTGCCTGGCGGCGTAGGCATTGCTGACGATCAGTTCGACGCGCTCGCGTTTGGCGAGATTGCGAATGATTTCGGCGTAGACCCATGGAATTGGCTCAAACTTCTCGGGCCAGTCCTCGCGATGATGAGGCCAGGCGAGCCAGCTGGCGGAGTGAGGCTCCCACTCCGCCGGCATCCGATAGCCGCGAACGCGCGACGCCACATCCACACTTGAAGCATTACTTAAATGTTTACGCGACGCTTTAGGCAAAGGTTTCCTAATCTATCAGGCGATTGGTTATGGGAGCATAGCTGTCGATGCGGCGGTCGCGCAGGAAAGGCCAGTTGCGGCGGATATCTTCTAGCGCCTTTAGATCCACGTCGCCGATCAGGATTTCCTCGCGATCGTGGGAGGCTTCCGCCAGCACGCGCCCGAAGGGATCGCAGAAAAACGACGCGCCCCAAAATTCCAATCCTTGGCCTGGAGCGGATTTGCCCCGAACGTTGCCGGTTTCAAAGCCGACGCGGTTTACGACGGCCACGTAGACTCCGTTCGCGATCGCGTGGGACCGCTGGATGGTGCGCCAGGCGTCATGCTGCGCCAGGCCGAATTCGGCTTTTTCCGTCGGGTGCCAGCCGATCGCGGTGGGATAGAACAGCACGTGCGCCCCTTGTAACGCCGTCAGGCGCGCGCCCTCCGGATACCACTGGTCCCAGCAGACAAGCGTGCCCAGGCGGCCGGAGCTGGTATCAATCGCGCGGAATCCCAAGTCGCCGGGAGTGAAATAGAATTTCTCGTAATAGAGCGGATCGTCGGGGATGTGCATCTTGCGGTAGAGGCCGCGCAGGGAGCCGTCGCTGTCGAAGATGGCGGCGGTGTTATGGTAGACGCCGGCGGCCCGCTTCTCAAACAGGGATGCGATCAGGACCACGCCGTTCGCTCGCGCAGCAGCGGCCAGCCTTTCGCTGGTGGGGCCCGGAATCGGCTGGGCCAGGTCGAACAGTGAGTGGTCCTCGCGCTGGCAGAAGTACTGCGTCTGAAAGAGTTCGGGAAGGCACACAACCTTGGCTCCGCGTCCGGCGGCGTCGGCCATGCGGCTCAGGGCTTTTTCGAGATTCTGTTCCGGCTCCGGACCGCACGACATCTGCACCAAGGCCACACGAAATTTTTCAGGCGGCACGCCTTCGACCTCCGCGATCAATATAGCATCCGCCCAGACCTCGAACGTCGGACCTCCGACTTTGACTTCACACACACTCTGGCGTGCGACCACGGCACAGAGGTCTTAAGACCTTTTTGGGACGACCCTAGCTGCCTTGAGCAGGTTGCCCGGGCTTGTTCGGAAAAGAGAAGTGACTATGAATTCTCCTAAACGTTAACAAGAGTGAAGTAGAATGTTTTGCAATTTTCGCAGGACCGCTACGGATCGCGGATGGTTGGGGACCTTCAGGCCACGAGCCATTCAGTACCCGCCAGCAGGATGGATAAGCCGACGTTACTTCTTAAGCCAGTCATAGGCACTTTCGGTCTCACAGCCGCCGCAAGTCAAAGCTGTACTTCCAGTACATCCAAAACCACAAGGAGAAGTTATGATTCGAACATCAAGAAAGTTTTTGCTCACGATCGCGGCGCTAATGTCGGTCATGAGTATGATTTGCCACGCCCAGTCACTCCCCCTATCGACACGTCACGTCCGCGAAGCCACCCTTAGTGGGCAGGCTCCGTCGCTCGGACACGTGCCGGCAACGCAATCCCTGCGTCTTGTGCTGGTTTTGCCGCTACGCAATCAGCCTGAGCTCGATGACCTTCTCCAGAGACTCTACGACCCTTCCAGCCCGTCTTATCACCAGTTCCTCACGGTAGAAGAATTCACGTCACGGTTTGGTCCCACCCAGGAAGACTACGATTCCGTGATTCGGTTCGCGAACGAGAACGGTCTTAAGGTTGTTGGCACTTCGCCCAATCGCGTGAATGTGGACGTTACCGGATCGGTGGCCAACATTGAGCAGGCTTTCCATGTAACGATGGGCGTCTATCAGCATCCCACGGAAAACCGCACCTTCTACGCTCCGGACTGCGAGCCCACACCGAACCTGACAATCCAGTTGTGGCATGTCGCTGGCCTGGATAACTATTCCACCCCGCATCCCGCCTTTCATCGCGCTTTCAACGCGAGGCCCAACGCGACTACCGGTTCCGGCCCGTCGAGTTCTTTCTTAGGCAGCGATATGAGAGCTGCATATTATGGCGGATCTCTCACCGGAAGCGGACAATCGTTGGGATTGCTGGAGTATTACGGCACCGATTTAGCCGATCTCAATACTTACTTCACTAATGCGCATCAAACCAACGGCGTCCCCATTACACTCAAGTCCACGGACGGTACCAGCACCAGTTGCGTTTACCCTAGTTGTGATGACACGGAACAAACCTTGGACATGACGCAGGCCCTCGGCATGGCTCCGGGAATGTCGAGCCTGGTGATGTATGTCGGATCGAGTGACGCCTCCATTTTCAACGCCATGGCTACAGCCAATCCTCTGAACGCGCAGTTGAGTTCTTCGTGGACGTGGAGCCCCGCCGATCCCAATACCGACAATCCGTATTTCCAGGAGTTCGCGGCGCAAGGCCAGAATTTGTTTCAAGCGGCTGGCGACAGCGGAGCCTGGAAATCGTCGTCCGCAATTTTTCCGGCGGATGATGTTTATGTCACGTCGGTGGGCGGCACAGATTTAGTTACCAGCAGTGCAGCTGGTCCCTGGAGTTCAGAGGCCGCGTGGGTGGATGGCGGCGGCGGCATCTCGCCCAACCATTATGCAATCCCTTCCTGGCAGACCAGCGCGGCCGCCGGGTGCTCGAGCTGTTCGAAAACGTATCGCAACGCTCCTGACGTTTCGGCGAACGCGAATTTTACTTTCTACGTTTGTGCCGACCAGACTACTTGCACTGCCAACAACTATGGCGGCACCAGCTTTGCAGCGCCGATGTGGGCGGGCTACCTGGCTCTGGTGAATCAGCAGGCGGTCGCGAACGGCAACCATACTGTCGGCTTCATCAATCCGAGTCTGTACTCGATTGGCTTGAGCTCAAACTATGGCGCGGATTTCCATGACGTGACCAGCGGCAGCAATGGCTTCTCCGCAACGACCGGCTACGACCTGGCGACGGGCTGGGGCAGTCCCAATGGCGCTGGCCTGATCGCCGCGCTCGCCGGAAGCTCGTCCGGTCCAGGATTCAGTCTCTCGGCTTCGCCATCTTCGGTCTCGGTGGCGCAGGGCCACGCGGGAACCTCCACCATCACCAGCACGGTGACGGGCGGGTTCAGCTCGGCCATTTCGTTGTCTGCCAGCGGCCAGCCGACCGGTGTGACCGTAACTTTCAATCCGACCTCGATTACAGGGGCCGGGTCCTCAATCATGACGATGACCGTGGCCTCATCCACGGCGACGGGCACGTACAGCATCAAGGTGACTGGAACTTCGGGCAGCACTGTCGAAACGACTACGGTCTCTTTGACTGTAACCGGGACCACGCCCAACTTCACTGTCAGCGCGTCGCCCACATCGATTAGCGTAGCCCGAGGCAGCTTCGGCACGTCCACCATCACCACGGCCGTTTCCGGCGGCTTCTACTCGACGATCAGCTTGTCCGCTTCGGGACAGGGAAGCGCGCAAACCGTTACTTTCAGCCCCAGCACCATCGCAGCGCCGGGTTCGGGGACGTCGACCATGACAGTCAACGTGGGCCGGAACGCCAGAACTGGAAATCACACCATTACCATCACGGCCACGGGAGGAGGAGTGACGCGTACGACCACGGTCACTCTTGACATCCTGCGATAACCCACGTTTGCGACTGGTGCATTAGTCGGCAATGTAAGCCCGGACCGTCGGTTCGGGCTTTTTTTGGTGTGGAACGCTTTAGCTATGAGAGCTCGAGGCGTATATTCGCGCCTTTATTTTTTCGATCTTTTATTTTTCGATCTTTTGATTTGCAGCAAAAACACGCACCAGGCGGGGGTTGGGAGCAACCAGCTTTTCAAGTCGCTTCATCGTTTCAGCTGACGGCATGGAACGGAGAAGGGCTTCAATCGCGCCTTCCGCGTTCAGCGATTCCGTGCGCACCAAGTCGAGCAAAAATTCCAGCGCTGCGTCCTGGCGTGTTAACGCAATCGCGGAAAGCAAGACGGAACGCCACCACGGATCGTCGGCCTTCACGAAGCAGTCGCGGAGAGTATCGAAGCCCTGGATGGAGTGCGCGCCGGCAATGGCAAGCGCCGCTTCGGCTGCGGAGTCATCAGCAGTCGCTAAAAAGCGTGCGATCCAGGGAACTGCACTCAGACCGTCAAGCCGCAGAATTCCGCCGTAGCAGGCGCCGAGGACTTCGGGTTCGTCGTTGGCGAGAATGGCTCTTTGACGGAGCAGAAGCGAGGCCGCCGGCGAGCCAACCTGTTCGATTGCCCGCGCGGCCTCCGCCCGGACTGACTTGTCCTTATCGGCTGCGAGGTCGACCAGATGCGCGAGCAAGTCGGTGTCGGTCAGGCTGCGGCATTGCACCAGCGCCAGCGCGCAGGTGGCGCGCAGAGTTCCAGCGGTGTCAGACTGGCCTCCCCACACGGGTTCCATCTGGATGTGCCGCATTCCGCGAAGATAAATTTCTGGTTCCTGATAATCGAGCGCGCCAAGAGCGCGGCTGAGCGCGTTTTTAGCCCAGCACTGCGGATCGGTCTTCACCGGATTGTCGAAGAAGCGATCGAAAGCGGTCAGCAGTTCCGGCGTCAGTTGCGCCATGCGAAAGTCGCGCACGAGATCAGCCGCTTTGGCCACGATGAAATTGTTGCGATGACCCAGAGCTTGGCGCAACGCGACAAGGCGAGCCTCTTCCGGCTCCTGACGAAGCGCGTCGATAGCGGCGATTTGTTCTTCGAAACTGCGCTTACCGGCCATGCTTGGCAGTGTAACCGACGACTTGGATCACGGGTTCGTGCAGGATTTTCTTTGCGACCTCTGCGATCCCTCTGCGGACTTTGCGGTTAAATTCTTTATCGCAGAGGTCGCAAAGAAACCCGCAGAGGACGCAGAGGAACGAAGCCATTGCGTTTTGAATGACCGTTTTCGCACGTTAGGTGGTCTTCGATCCAGCGGTCCTGTACAGTAATGAGTCGGGGATCAACCGGGTGAACCAGATCGACGATGAGCTTGGGAGGTCGCGTTGAAACAGGGCAATCATACTAATTCGAAGCCGCATTCGAATCCGGCACAAGGACATGGGTCCGGCGGCGAGGGTAAAGATCGTCATCTGCACAATCCCATTGAAGACCGCCTGATTCCGCTGGAGCCGCTTGATCTGGGCAAAGTGAAATCGATCGATGACCTGGTTCGGGCGATGTCCAAGACGGCCTTTACCGGACGCCAACTGGGCGAGGCCGCCGACGTGCTCGAAGCCATGGCCCTCGACGAAGACGCCTTCATCGTCATGACGTTGGCTGGGGCGATGACCGTGGCCAAGCAGGGTCTGATTGTGACGGAGTTAATCGACCGCGGAATCGTGAATGCTATTGTCTCGACCGGCGCGCTCATGGCGCATGGCTTGGTCGAGGCGACGGGCCGGGCCCACTTCCGTGCCAATCCCGAGGTGTCCGATGAGGAGCTATACGAGCAGGGATACAACCGCGTCTACGACACGCTCGAGCCCGAGCAGAATCTGGACGACGTCGAGGAAGTCATGGCCGCCGTGCTTGAGGCCTGGGATCACAATGAGGTTATGTGCTCGTACAAATTGAATCACGCTATCGGCGCGTATCTAGCGAAGCGCAATCAGGGGCAGCGGGGAATTCTGAAGTCCGCTTATGAACAGGGGGTTCCGGTATTTGTTCCGGCATTCAGCGACTCGGAGCTAGGCCTTGACACGGCATTGAACAACCGGCTGCGAGAATCGACAGGGAGACATAAAATCCGCTTCGATCCGTTCGAGGATCTGGAGCACTTCGCTGCGACTCTGCTGCGCCAGAAAAAATTGGGGATTTTCACCATTGGCGGCGGCGTGCCCCGCAATTGGTCGCAGCAGTTCGGGCCCTTCATCGAACTCAGGCACCGACGGTTGGGAGAGAATGTGCCTCTGAAGCGCTATCACTACGGGCTCAGGATTTGCCCGGAGCCAGTATACTGGGGAGGATTGTCCGGCAGTCCCTATAGCGAAGCAATCTCTTGGGGAAAATTCGTTCCTCCGTCGGAAGGGGGGAAGTTTGGCGAGGTCTTCGTGGACGCGACGGTTGGCCTGCCGATCATCGTCGCCGCAGTCATCGAACGGCTGGACAAGGCCAAAAAGGGCGGGGGGCGCGCAAGGGCGCCAAAGCTGCTTCCAGGAAGTAGGCAAAGGGCGAAAAGAAATAGGGATTGGGGTGATTAGTTCGGCTGTTACTTACGCGTTGGTCTCACTCGATGCAAGATCCTGGACGGAGTCGTTCTCCTGGACGTCATGACTACCTGTTCGGAGCCGACGGTAAAGAGGCGCAAGGATACTGTTTCCAAGGACTTCCGACTCTGCTTGAAACCAATCCTGCAGGGCCTGACCCTCTTCCTGACCGCGCGTTTCATAGAGCTGTTTGGCGCGGGACCGAACCTTTCGCTCTACAAGTTGCACCATCAGGGCCTGTTGCTTTTTTCTGCGTGTTTCGATGTCCACAACTAACTCCTCTATCTCTTTTTACTGAATCCATAATAACCGACGCGTGTTAACTCAGAATTACATTCGGCTTGATATAGGATTACTAAAGTTTTACTCCCTTCGGCCTTCGGTTCTTTCTCAGGAATTATCAACTTAAGTTTATCAACTTGATTACTTTCATGTAGTTAGATGCGCGAGGACGGCCTTCCGATTCAGCACGATTCTCAAGGCGGCTTCAGCAGCGTCCGTTTCTGAATATTGCCTTGCTAAATAGGGTAGTGGGTGCAGGAGTGAGCCGGGCGGCGCGCGATCCGATCAGTCGAAGATCAAAACTGCCGAGGCAATCACTGTGGTCCAGAGACCACGCTTGTCGCCCACGGCGGATTGGGTGACATTCGCGGTGCGCACGATTTTGTTGGAGAGGCGATAGATCTGTTTCTTCTCGTCCCAGGAGCGATCGGGATCGAATTCCACGTTGAGTGTGGTAGCCAGCATTTCGGCGGCGAGTTCCTCGGCGTATTCTCCCGCGGCATCTTCGGTTTCGCCAAAGGAGTGGTGCTCGCTGAGATAGCCGTAAGTGTTGCGATCGGCGGGAATAGCTACCCCGATCGATGAAGCCAGCAGCCGGTGCGGCTCGCGAGTGGAATTTTCCGCTACCACGGCGAACACCACTTCTCCAGGATGAAGATACTTCACGCCTTCCTTGCGGGCGAGCAGCTTGCAATTGGGCGGAAAAATGGAGGAGACTCGAACCAGGTTCTGGGCAGCGATACCGGCGTCACGCAACGCCAATTCAAAGGAAGTCAGCCGCTCGCGGTGTTTCCCCACTCCCTTGGTAAAGAAAATCCGCTTCGGAACCATGTCTTTGCCCAAATCGGTGATCCTCCGGAAACAGATTTGATTGATAAGAATGCACAATCTAACACAATGCTTTGTAAAGGAAATATGAATTTAGGGGTGCACCCAAAAAAATTGCGGGGACGGCGCCGGAGCGCGTCCCCGCGGGATGTCGAACGCTGCCGATTTTGCGGCGGAGTTTAAGGAGCGGCGGTGACCGCTGTAACCATAATCGTGTTGTCCTTCTCGGTCCCGGTGACCGTGACGTTCGCACCGGCTTGTTTGTCGAGAACCGCCAGGGCTGCTTTATCGCTTGTGTCGAGAGTGTAGACCTTGTCGCCGGACACGAGAGCGTACTTTGCTCCCTTGCCGACGCAGACGCGAGTGCAGCCAGCGTCGTCGTTTGATTCCATATGCTTGGCGCCACACATGGAGTCGCTTACTTTCCCAGTAAAGGATTTCGCTTTAGCCGCGAATGAGGAGGAAACGGCTAGTCCTGAAATCACAATTACGTTCAACAGAAGGAATCCCATTTTGCGAAATCGTGCATTCATCTCAGATTCTCCTTGTGGGCTGGCACCCGAGCGACGCCGGCGGACCAGCCTCTGCCTTAGAGAATGACCCAACCGGGGAGAAGTTACAAGTTATGCAGAGCAAGAAAATGCGGGGAGCGCTGGCGCGCATCCCCGCTTGATTGCCCGGAGTTATGTAAGGGGGGAGGGCCCGGGCCAAGCCTTTACTTCACATGATCGCCGCGGCTGGCGGCGAGATTCAATTTTTGTTCTAACAAGAAACCTGATGTTAGGCGATA
>Ga0185299_10005646_pt1 | contig 13908 bp, 7 predicted proteins | sample PaiPotPPA55metaG_FD_128002 | JGI IMG/M metagenome (GOLD analysis project Ga0185299, IMG submission 128002) | Iron sulfur acid spring bacterial and archeal communities from Banff, Canada, to study Microbial Dark Matter (Phase II) - Paint Pots PPA... ...
AGCTCTCGGGCAACCCTCCGCAGGCGCGCCAATGAGGGGCCACGCATCGGCCTTACGCCGCCATCACTGGCCGGCACGAAACCCAGCCTGCGTGCCGCAAACCAGTTCCGTATCAGAAGTGTGCCAGCGATTCCGATCATCGCACCGGCGAGCACGTCGCTCGGATAATGCGCGGTGAGCACCACCCTGCTTATGCCGATGGCGACCGCGTAAATCCACAGCACAGGTCGCATCCTCGGCCACAGCAGGCCAAGCGCGGTTGCTGCCGCAAAGGCATTGACCGCGTGACCCGATGGCAGACTTGCGTATTCAACGTCCCAATGCAGCGGCCGATACAGGAACGGATCCAGGGTGCCGCCAACGAGCGGACGCGCGCGTCCGATCAATCGTTTCACGATGGTGAATGTGAGCCCCGGCAGCAGGATTGCTGCGAACAGAAAGCCCAGCCGAACCGCCAGCGCAGCGAAAACGCGTTGCGACATGGCGGAAAGCGACGGCCTGCACAGGGCGGCAACAAGCAAAAGCATCAGCCCAATCGGCACCAGAAACCACCCGGATCTGCCGTAGTCGGTAATGTCGTCGAAGATGGCGATCAACCCTCTTGGGAGACCTTCCGCCAGGACTACAGACCACGCGTCAAGCCCGAACATCGTGAGCACGATGAACGCAATAGCACCGGCGGTCACCGCGATCCCGGACACCAACTCGCCGCGACTCCAGAGAACAGCCCTCGGCTTGCGGGTCAGTATCGCAAGATAGGTCGCAGCATTGTCGCGAAGATAGGCGACAGGCAACCCATGGGCCGCACCGGGCTCGATGCCGCCGCTTGCGCTCATGAGCCCTCGCGTGAGCGATAGACGGCAATCGTCAAGGTTTGTCCGGTGCTTAGGTTCATCGCCTCGATGCGCGGTCCCGCGGTATAGCGCAATCCAATCGCTTCGGCGCGCTGCGCAAAGCTCTTCTCGTCGCGCGCTTCGATGAACGCGAACCGACATGCGCCGCCGCGCAGGAACTCGGCAGCCCCAATGCCGTCGGTCAGACGGGTGTCCGTCCCCGCGAGGAATACCAGGCTCGGCTCCTGATAGCCCACCGCCGCGGCGAGGGGCTGCGTGCAACTGCTCGCGCGCATGGCGCGCACGAGCGCGAAGCTTGGAAAGAGGTAGCCAAGCGCGGGAATGACAAAACCGAAAATCGCAATGGCCATGAGGACGGAAGCAGCGACAGCGCGCAACAGCCCGTGCTCCGCGCCGTCCACCGCATAGAGCCGCCACGCCAGCAGGCCCATGATTACCGAGCCGCCGAAGAGCAGCCACGCGAGCAATCCGAACTGATGACCGATCACGACCAGCGCGGCGAGGCCGCCAATGCCTGCGAGCGCAGGAATTACGAACCACCACATCGTTCCCAGCATCAGCCACCGTCTACGCGACAGCATGTGCGCGTCGACTGCCTTTGCCGTGAGAATCGCAACCGCCGGATAGAGCGGCAGGACGTAATGGGGCAGCTTCGTCACCACCGCCTCCAACAGGAGCCAGGAAGGCACCAGCCATGCCAGGAGAAACCTGGTCGCCGGCTCGTGCCGGTTCTCCCAGACGTGCGGGGCAGCCAATGCCGCGAGCATCGCGCCCGGCCAGAAGGTGAGCCAGAAAAGCACGAAATAATAGCCGGGCGGTGCGCCGTGGGTCTCTTGCGCCGCGAATATCTTGCTGAAGAGGTCCTCCCCTATCGACTCGGCAAAGAATTCCCCATGCGTGCGTGCGAATATGGCGACAAACCAGGGCACAACCAGGATCGCGAGCCAGACAATCCCGACCAGCGGCTTGAGCCGGAGCAGCCATTGCGCGGACCGATCGACGATAGCGAGCGTGAGCGCCGCAAGCCCGACCACCATGATGATCAGGGGTCCTTTCAGAAGCACCCCTGCGGCCAGTGCAGTCCAGAACACGGCCGGCATGGCCCAGCGACGGGTCTGATCCTTGAGTTGCTCGGCCCCGGGGTTGTACGCGCGCGCCAGAGCGCCCATGGCAGCAACGACCGTCATCAGCAACATGGCATCGGTCTTGGCGATGAGCCGCTCGATACCGAGGAGCACGCAGCTTGCCATCATCAAGCCGGCGAGCACCGCCGCGCGCCGGGAGACGAAGGCAAGCGCAGTCCAATAGGTCAGCAGAACCGCGCCGACCGCGCCGACGAGGGAAGGAATTCGGTATAGCCAGATGGTGGTGAGCGCGTGTTGGAATCCGAAAGCATTCGCGGTTTTGACGACTGCCGCCTGCAGCCAATAGATGCCGACGGGCTTCTTGTAACGGACCTCATCCTGGAAGCGGATGTCGACGTAGTCGCCCGTTTCCAGCATCTGCTTGGTCGCTTGCGCAAATCTTGCCTCGTCGCGATCGATGGGCGGGACGCTGAAAAATCCGGGAAGGAATGCGAGGAGCGAGACAACGAGAAGCACCGCAACCGCGCGAGCATGGGACACGACCGCAAAGTCGACCACCGCCGTGAGGCTGCCTCCGGCAGCGCCCCGGCGCGTCAACGAAATCGTATGAAGATCCTGTGCCACGCAAAGCGACTATAATCGGAAGGGACGGTGTATCGGCATTACTGCAAGCGGACCATGACGCTGTCGCTTGCCCCGTGCGCATCCATCACGGTCAGGCGCACGAAGCCTGGACCGTCCGGCTGGAAGAAGAGCGTGCGCCGCGCGGACGCATCCGCAAGCGGCAGGCCGTTTGCCAGCACGGTTAGCGGCGCGGCACCACCCGATACCTTGACCGCAATCGGCTCGGGTCGGCCCGCGTCATCGTTCGCGAGCTCGAGGCGCGCTCCATTGGGTGGGAACATGATCCGAGGTTGCGGCTCGCCGGCGTCAGAGAGGGATCCCGCGGGACGGAATCGTTGCAGCGGTGGCGGCAGCTTCCCGGTCGCAGCCACGAGCGCGCCAGGCGGACTCCTGGGCAGGGGTGCAGCTAATTTTCCCGTTCGGGCAAATGCATCGAACAGAACCGGCGCCGCCGCCACCCGTCCCGTGAGACCCGCTACCGGCGCACCATCGGCCCTGCCGACCCATACGCCTATCGTGAGCCTGCCGTCGAACCCAATGGCCCATGCGTCCCGATATCCGTAAGAGGTGCCGGTCTTGAATGCGATGCGCCCGCCTGCTGCGTTCTCCGGAGGCGGCGTGCCGAGCAGAATGTTGCTGACATACCATGCAGCGGCCGGATCGAGCAGGCGGCGCGGCGCGGCTGCGTCTTCCGCATTGGCTCTCGGCTGCTCCAATAAGGGCATCGTCGTTCCCAGGCGTGCGAGCCCAGCATAGAGCGCCACCAGATCCGCCAGCCTGATCCCGACGCCGCCCAGCCCCATCGCAAGCCCGGGCACCTCGCCTTGCGGCAGCACCAGGGATGCTCCCGCCTGCTGCACTCGCGTGGCAAAACGGCTTGCCCCGATCCTGTCGAGCACCGCCACCGCAGGAACATTCAACGAGAGCTGCAGCGCACGGCGCACCGTCACCGTGCCCTGGAAGGTCTGATCGAAATTCTCCGGCGCATAGCCGCCGAAGCGAACCGGACGGTCCTCGATCAGCGTCTCGGGATGAACGAGGCCGTCCTCGAAGGCGAGACCATAGATGAACGGCTTGAGCGTCGAACCGGGCGAGCGCAGTGCCGCGGTCATATCGACCTGCCCGGCGCGACGTGCGTCGAAGTAATCGGCGGAACCGACCCGGGCGAGCACCTCGCCGGTGCTGTGATCGACGGCGAGAATGGCAATGGAGATATCGGGTCCGAGTGCCTGCGCGCGCTCGCGTGAAAGCTCCTGGAGGTTCTTCTGCAACAACGCCTCGATGGTAAGACGATGCATGCTGCGCTCTGGCGCCGCCGCGACAACCATGTCGGCCGTATGCGGAGCAAGCATCGGCATGGGAATGCGCCCCTGCGGCACCGGCTCGCCCTTTGCGCGTGCAATCTCGTCCCTCCTGACAACGCCCGCGGCAGCCAGGCGGTCGAGCACGCGATCACGTGCGTGCCGCGCCGCTTGGCTCGAGCGGTCGGGACGGCGCTGCTCGGGCGATTGCGGCAAGGCCACCAGCAGAGCCGCCTCGCCGAGGGTCAAGCGGCGCGGCTCCTTGCCGAAATAGGCGAGCGAAGCGGCACGGATGCCTTCCAGGTTCCCGCCATAGGGTGCGAGACTGAGATAAAGGGAAAGAATGGCGTCCTTGGACAGCGCGCGTTCCAGCTCGATGGCTCGCACCATCTGGCGCAGCTTGGCGGAAAGTGAGCGCTCTGCTCGAGGCTCCAGCAGTCGCGCCACCTGCATCGTGATAGTCGAGCCGCCGGAAACAATGTGGCCATGCGTGAGCAGCTGGACCAGCGCACGGGCGAGCGCGAGCGGATCGACGCCGCGATGAGAAGCAAAGCGCTTGTCCTCATAAGCGAGCAGCAGATCCAGAAAACGAGGATCGACGTGCTCGCGCGTGGCCGCAATCCGCCATCGACCTTCAGGTGTCGTATAAGGCCGCAGCAGATCGCCGTCGCGGTCCACGACCAGCGTCGAGAATGCGAGCCCCTGCCCTAACGGCGCCGGGCCGAGCGAGACGATCCAAGATGTAGCTGCCCATAGCGTCGCGCCGATGCCGAGCGCGAGGAATACGAGGCTGGCGCGTATCCATCGCTGCGTGGCCGCGGTGCGCGCCATACCTCCTCCTGCAGTTTCAGGAGGAGGCATATCGGAGTCTGCTTTCACTTCGCGGCCGTGACTTCAACAGAGCCCGAGGCAGTGCGGCCGAAGCGATCGGGCCGGTACATGTCTTCCACATAGGCCTGCGGATGGACGTAACGACCGGGGGACACGGCCCGCACCACGTAAGCCACCGTGAAGACGGATTGATCGTTCTGCTTGCGGTCGAAAGCGGCGCTGAAACGGTCGTCGCGGAACTCCGAGCTGACCGGCTCTTGCGCATCCTCGATCCACGAAAGCGTGCCCGTATCTCCGGAAGATACGAGGCGCGGATTGTCGATCTCGAAGCCCGCAGGAAGATAGTCGGCAACGATGATGCGTGCGAGCTGCGGCTGCGGTTCGGTGATTTTCAGCACGACGGCAAAGCGGTCGTTCTGTTTCGCTTTGCTCGGATCGGCGGGCTGGCCAGCGAGCGTGTAGTACTTGCGCTCGATCTTGAAGCCCTTCTCGGCGGCGGGCTCGGGCACCAGCGGCGCGCCCGATACCGTCACCACCGCTTGCACGTTCCCCTCTCCGGCATTGGTCAGCTTCACCGGCGCCTGGAGCGCAGCGGGCAGGAAGCGCCGATTGAGGGCGCCCTGCACCTTTTCGCCATCGACGTCAAGCGAGACGCTCTGCGCATCCTTGGCCAGAGCGCGCGCGGCGAGCACCATCCATGCCTTTTCCTGCGTGGAGGTATAGGACGTGATATTGCGCGATGCCTCGACCCGCTCGACCGCACCGGTAATGGTCGGCCGCGGCGCACCACCTTCGGACGCAAGGGTCACCAAGGCGGCCGCATCGCGCAGCACCGACCCATAATCGGTGCGACCATATTCCAGCGCGGGCTGCGGCGCGATTGCGGCCAGGGCTGCCGCATAGACCCGCTCGGCGCGCATGCGATCGCCGAGCATGGCAAGCGCGGCGGCGATCTGTGCCTTGGCGATCGGGGTTGCAATCGCGTCGAGCTTGGTGTCGGCATAGTAACGCAGATCTCCGATTGGCGCCGCACCGTTGCGGGCCAGCACGTAAAGGGCATAAGCGAGATTGCGTCCTCCGTCCTTGGCAGGATCCTGAGCGTTGGTCACGAAATTGCGCAGCCGATCGAGCGCGAGCTTGAAACCGGCATCGGGCACCGCATAGCCCCGCTCCCGCGCGCGGGTGAGGAAGTCGCCGACATAGGAGTCGAGCCAGACGTCATCGCCACCCGCCGACCACAGCCCGAACGAGCCGTTCGAGCCCTGGCGCGCGAGCAGCCGGTCGATCGAATCGCGGATGCGCTGATCGACGGCGGTATCCAGCGCAAGATGTGCCGCGCCGGCAAGATCGTTGACATAGAGGAGCGGCAACGCGCGGCTCGTGATCTGCTCCGAGCATCCAAACGGATAGCGGTCCAATGCTGCGAGCAGGGCTGCCGCATCGAGCGCCGTCGAGACGCCAACCGAAAGTGCAACGCTCGTGCTGCCCGGCACCAGATCGGCAAACAGATCGTTGGAGAGCGTGAGGCTCTCGCCCTTGGCGAGCGGCTTGACGGTGCGGCGCGCAAGGATGTGCGTCGCCGGTCGCACGTTGAGCGCGTATCTGCGCTCGATTGCCAATCCCGCCGGACCTGCGATGCGCACCACAACGTCAGCGGTTCCGGCGGCACTCGCCGCCAGCGGAACGGTCACGCTGCTGCGCTGCTTGGCCGCGAGCTTGACCGGCTGCGGAGCGGCGGCCCCGATCACGTCGAGACCTTCGCTCCTGACCTCAACCCGGTAATCGCCGGCTGGACCCTCGACGTTGTCGAGGTCAAGGTGCATGGTTCCACGGTCGCCGTTGAGAAGAAAACGCGGCAGCGTCGCAGTGAGCACCAGCGGATCGCGAATTGTGACGTCGCCGGTCGCTCTCCCAACCTTGTCCTTCGACCAGGCCACTGCCATCACCCGTGCGGTACCGGCGAAATCGGGGATGTCGAATGCCACCTCGGCGGTGCCGTCGGGCTTGATCGAAACGATGCCGGAGTAGAGCGCCAACGGCTTTTGTATCGGCGGCGAGCCCTGCAGCTCTACGGCTCCCGCGTCGCCGCCGGTCTTGATCTGCCCGCGCGCACCCTGCATGCCGTCGATCAGTTGACCGTAAAGGTCGCGGATGTCGGCCGTAAGCCGGCGCTGACCGAGGTAGTATTCGTCCGGCGCCGGCGGCTTGTAACCGGTCAGATTGAGGATGCCGACATCGACCGCTGCAATGACAATGCGCGCGTCCTCGCCCGGGGCGAGCCCGCCCACTTTTACCGGAACGCGCAGCGTACTGTTCGGGCGCAGCAGCCCCGGCAATTGCATATCGAGTGCAAGCGTGCGTGCTTTGCGATTGATCGAGAACCAGCGCACCCCGATGGCACGCCCCGGCATGCGCTCGGCGCGCGTGTCGAGCGGACGCCGCAGCGTGGCGACCACATAGGCTCCGCTGCCCCAGTCGCTGCCGATGGGCACGCGCAGCCGCGCCGTGCCCGCCGCTACGTCCTGGCTTACACGGGAGACAAGGCGATCGCCGATGACATCGAGCGTGACCTTGCCGGCGGTTCGTGCCGTGACCGCCACCGTCATGTTCTCGCCGGGCACATATTCCGGCTTGTCGAGCGCGATCTCCAGCATGTCGGGAGTGTCCGCAGTCGCTTCCGTGTACCAGCCCGCATCAAAGGCAATCGAGGTGACAGGGCCGTTGCGGTCACTGCTCGAAACTTCGAGGCGATAACGGCCCCACTGTACCGGCACGGAGATGCGCGCGGGCTTGCCTGCGGCCGTATCGGAGCGTCCGTCGGCAACGCGCTTCGTGGTCTTCACCGGCTCGAACTCCCAGGTGCCTTCGCGGCGATACCATTGATACCTGGTCTCCACCTTCAGGAGCTCATAGCGCAGCGCAGTGCTCGCGAGCGGCGTACCGTCGGGAGCGGCAACGACCACGTCGAATGACGCGTTCTCGCCGTCACGCAGGGAGCGGCCGGAGAACAGCGGCTTCACCCCGATCATGGGCCCGGCCGGAAGCACCGGGAGCGTGAGCTTGCGCTCCACCGCGCGCCCGCCAGGCTCGGCCATGCGCAATGTGACCTGCGCCTCGAGCGGGCGCGTGGTCGCGGGTTGCTTCTCGACCGCAACAGTAAAGTTGGATTTGCCGGCGGCATCCGTCTCCGGCAGTGCTTCGAGCGTCTGCCGGGTCGACTCGACCTCCTCATCTGCAAGGCCGAACTGATAGCCGGCAAAGCCCGGCCGTTCGTTTGCCGCGGCCACGATCACCTCGCCTTCCAGCTCGAGCTTTGCCGCCGGCGCGCCGTAGAGATATCGCCCCTCCACGGTGACCTCGGCGGGGCTGGTCCTGGAGATCGCCTTTGCCTTGGAGGCCAGATCGAATTCCAGCCGGTCGGGCACATAGTCCTCGACCAGGAACGTGGCCTCACCGACGGCGGGACGCTTGGGATCGGTGTAGGCGCGCACGCGCCACGTGCCCGTCGCCGCCGACGGTACCAACCCGACCGCGAGAGCGTGACCGCCCACGCCTGCATCCGCAACAGCGGCACGGCGATATTCGACCCCGTCCGGCCGCTCGACCACGAGCGTGAGCGGCACGTCGAGCGCGGCACGTCCCTGCCCGTCGCGCAACAGCGCCGTCACCTGCACCGTCTCGCCCGAGCGATAGACCCCGCGCTCGGTGAATACGAAGGCATCCAGTCCGGCCGGCACCGCGCGTCCGGACACGCCGCGATCCGTCAGATCGAACGCGGGCGCCTTGAGGCTGAGGAATGCGTAGTCCCCCGTCGCATCCGAGGCGATCAGCATGGCAGGCGCGAGCGCACCCTCGCCGCGCGTGAGGTTGGCCTCGAATTGCACGTGCCCCGCATCGTCCGTGCGCTTGCTTGCAAGCACCTCGTTGCTGCGCGAAAGGAGCCGCAGCTCGACCCCGTTCTTCGGCTGCGCCGTCTCCAGCGAATGCACGAAGGCGTGCACGCCGTCGTTACCGGAGAACGAGGTGAGGCCCAGATCGGAAACGATGAACCATTGCGTTGCCAGCGCGTCGAATTCATCCATGATCGCGCCTGAGGGCTGCGCAACCATGACGTAGATGCCCGGGGAGAGCGTGCCCACAGTCTTGGCAACAGGAAACGCGGTGGTCACATCGGTATTGAGCGTCTGCTCGACGCTCATCTCGCCTTTCCAGACCTGCGAGCCCTGCCGCGCCGTCAGCTGATTGATGTCATAGCGGTCGAGCGAGCGCTGAAAGTCGTAACCGAGCACCGTGTCGAGCAGATTGCGGTCGCCGATGCGGTAGATTTCAAGCGCCACGCTGGTGGTATTGACGCTGACCACCGGGATCCCGCGCTGGCCGGCGCGCGGCAGGACATAGGCCTTGCCGCTGAAGCGTACCAACGGCTTGCGGTCACGCACATAGACGTTGAACGCGGCCGATCGCGCCAGTGTCTCCTTGACCACGGAAGGAATGCCCGCCCGCAGCGTAATGGCGTAACGGTCGCCGTGCTTGAGCCCCTCGACACAGAGCTGGCGGTCTTGCGCCGACACTGCGGGCTTATCCTGGCCGGCAACTGCGACGAACGGCGAAAAATCAGTGCCCTTGACCGGAAGATCCTCAGAGAACTGAAAGCAGACCCGGGGCGATGCTGCATCGGCATCGACGCTATAGTCGAGCAGCCGGAAGCCATGATCCTCGCGGATGCGCTCATATTCCTGCCGAACTTCCGCGACTTCCCGCAGATCGAGGGATACGCGCAATGCGTCAAGCGCGGGACGCCAGATGGAACGATCCACGTAGGTGCGTGCGAGCACTACGAGGCTCTGCGCCTCCTCCCCCGCATCGCTCGAGCGCTGATAGGCAATGTAGGCGGCAGTCGCGGCACGTTCGAGCAGCAGCGTGCGCTCGCGGTCGTTCCCCGGCCGGATCTGCAGCACAGCCCGGGCGAGATGCAGCCAGTTTGCGCTGTCCTCCGGGGCAACCACAACGATCTGCCCCAACGTCTGCATGCCTGCGCGGAAATCGTTGCGCTGGAACGCGGCATCGGCCTCTCTGCGCAGCGCAGCGGCGGGCTTGGTCACCTGGCCGGCTTCGGCCTTGATCTGGGCTTCGAGCTTGATCGCCGCATCGGCGAGATCGTCGCGCCTGAAGGCCTTGTCGGCGGCAAAGCTGGGGATGGACAACAGCAGCACGAACGCGGCCGCAAGGGCGGCGCGGGCGAACGCGACCATGGGGGCAACCTCCTCATTCCCGCCGGCCTGGGGGATTCTCCGGCGAGTGCGCCAAAGATGAAGGGTAAAACGTGTCGAGGTCGTGGCCGAATCTGCGGCTAAAGGCGCGTCAGCCCGCCGCCAATTTGCCGGGCCGGCTCGCGACAGGACCCAACCAGACCGCACCCCAACTATGAAATTATTGACTTCGCAAGCCGGCGAAAGGATTTCGGATGGTTAACCCGTCAATCCTTTGGCCATCCTGCATGTCCTCCGAATACAGGACGCGACTTTTGGCCAATACAGCTACCGCAACGATCAAGGCATCATAAAACGACAGGCGGACGGTTTCGACCAGGTCGAGCGCAAGATCATGAGTTTGAAGCGTCACCGGCTCGACCGAGCACGCTGCTCGGACTGCGGCTAAGATCTCGCGTATCTCTCGCCACCCGAGTGACCCCTTCCGTGATGCGACAGATGCGAATTCATTGAGCACCTGAACACTGATCGCTCCTCCGTTGCCATCAATGTCTCGGCTCGATCTGCCTTCATCTGGTCTCCCGAAATCAGGTACAGCAGGACGTTGCTGTCGAAGAAAATCTCAGGAGCGCTCATTCGCTTCGAGCCGATCGAAACGGAAGCTAGCAGGAAGGTGACCGCGCAATTTGCGCAGCCGCCGCAACAGCTCTTGGCGCCGGAGCGCGCTCTATTTCGAATGCGCGTCGCCCAGCCACATGGATCTCGATGTTGTCGCCCTCTTTCAGTCCCAGCGCATCCACCACTGATCTCGGCAGCCGGACAGCAAGGCTGTTTCCCCATTTTGCGACCTGCATGACCAATCCTTCAAGATACACCTGAACCTGAACGTATATCTTGATATGTGCCTGCTCCTCCACGAGTCAAGCTCCATTAGAGTTCTCTACTCGATCGTCTGGTAGCCGCGGATGATACGCTCCGAGCCGAAGCCCCAGTAATTGCGTAGCGTGTCAGGGCCCCAGACTTTCGGCCGCTGGGGACGGTCCTGATGCCATGGGCGCGGATCGAAATAGCCGAGCGCCTCATCTTTCATCTGATCCATCTCGCAGAAGAGCTCGACCCGCACCTTGTCCGGATTGCGGTGATAGATCGCGATGTTGTGCCCGATGATGTGCCGTCCCGGTCCCCAGACGAGGTGAATATCGTTTCCGGCGAGCCACTCGCAGGCGCGCTGAATCTCCGCCCAGTCCTTCACCTCGAATGCAATGTGATGGAGTTGCGGCACCTCGTCGTAGACGAAGTTGACGGAGTGGTGATCAGGCCCGCAGCGCAGAAAGGCAAAGGTGTCGTCGCGCCAGTCGGAGATCCGGAATCCGAGCACGTCGGTGTAGAATTTGACCACCTCCTGCACGTCGCGCACACGATAGGCGACGTGGCCGAGCTTGATCGGCGCTATGCCCGACGGGGTTCTGTCCTCCTTGACGAAGCGATATTCGGAAAAAATCTCGATCAAGGTGCCTTTCGGGTCCTTGAAGACGATAGCCTCATCAATGCCCGGCGTAATGCCGCCGCGCCGCTCGGTCGAGATGTCGCGCACCGAAAGAGCGCGCGCAAGCGCGGCGAGATCGCTCCCCGGGGCGACCTGGAATGCGAGCCGCGAAAGCGCATTGGCCGGTCCAGGCTCCAGGGCGATGGCCTCCAGCCCCTGCTTGCTTGCCAGCAGCGCGCGCTCCGCGCTCCGATCCACAAGGGAAAGCCCGACAATCTCCGTATAATAGGCAACTTGGCGACCGAGATCGGGCGTCGTCAGCGTGGCGTGCCCTAGCCTGCGCACCTCAATCATAGGCGGCTCCCCCACCTCGCGTGCGGTCCATTACCGACATGAGATGCGCTGGCTGTGCAGGTAGGTCTGGTCGAATTCACCTGCATCGCAGAGCCCTTCCCAGTCGCGGGCAACCAGCTTTCCTCGGCCGAGCTCGATCAGCGCGGCTGCGCGGATCTCCTGCAGAGTGCGGTTCACGTGCACGGTCGAAAGCCCGAGCGCGTCGGCTATATCGGTCTGCGTCAAAGGAAGCTCGATCGTGTACCCGGACGCAAGCCCCACGGCTTGCATGCGCACGATCAGCTCGCAGAAGAGATGCGCAATCCGGGTAAAGGCGGAGCGCCGTCCAATGCCGACCATCCACTCGCGAAAGATGGCCGCTTCGATCAGAGTGCCGCGCCAGAACAGATGCGCCAGATCCGGCTGCTCATGGAAGAGGGCAAGCATGGCGGTATGTGGAATGGCGGCGAGCTGCGAGGGTGCAAGGCTGCACACATTGTAGTCGGCAACGGAGAGGAAGAGTGACGGCAAGTCCGGCACATCGCCCGGAATATGGAACGAGGTGATTTGACGTCTTCCGTCGGTTACCAGTTTGTAGCGGCAGCAAAGGCCAGCCAGCAGCACCGTAATCGAGCTCGGACGGTCTCCCTCCCGAACGATGTCGGTATGTGCATTGACCGACACGCGGGCCGCTTCGAGCCGGTGGAGCGCGTCACGCTGCCTGTCGGAAAGCTCGCCGATGCTTCCCAGCTTCCGGATGAGCAGTTCCTGTGCACTGTCCGACACTTCAGATCGTAGCTCCGTCATACCCATCATCTGCTCGTTCCACTAGATCGCCGACCCTCCAGTCTCAGGCTTGATTGAGCGGCTTCCCCGGTAAGCGATCGAGGACACGTCGGGTCTCCTCCATTGACTTTTGGGCCGTCTCGATTGCTTCCTGCGCCGCCATGGTCAGGGACCAGAGGACCCGGGAGGTGCTGGAAAGGCCTGCAAGCCCGAAAACCACTTGGCAGGTTGCGCCAGCATAATGGACCGGAATTTTCGCTCGCGCCATAATGAGGCCATGGCAGAGATTTCGGCGAAAGGGCGCAAGCAGGCTAGGCTGGCGGAAGCCGACCAGCACATCGCTGCCGCCGAGTCGCTGATTGCACGCCAACTTCCCTTATTGCCGAACTCGAGCGCGACGGGCACGCAAGCGAGACGGTGCGCACCTTGCTGGAGACCATGCGCGAAAGTCTGCAGCAAATGCAGGCACACCGCCACATCATCGAGGCCGAACCCGATGGGAAGACTTGATGAGACGAGACTCGTCGGGCGATGGGATTGGGACTACATACTGCGGATGAATCAGCCGCGCTCAGTCCGACTCATAGCTGGGCATGGACCCGCAATTCGGCCCCGTAGCTCAGGGGATAGAGCAACAGCCTTCTAAGCTGAAGGTCGCTGGTTCGAATCCAGCCGGGGTCGCCAGTTAAAACAAAGGCTTATGGAGAATTTCAAGCGGCAGATCTTCCCATAAATGGCGGTCGGGAAGCCTGTGGGAAGATTGCAACAGGTTCGAGAAAAATGGCTGATCCGGAAAAACCACCAATCCCGCGCGAACTAGCCGAAGCATTTCATAACGCCGTCGCGGAGCTTCGTGGTTGGACTCTGGGCGGCAAAGAGCCTCAGGTCTCCTATCAGCTTAACTCTCACTTGATCTCGACGATTTGCGAACAAGTGACCGCGTACGACGATCCAGTTCCGGAATGGGTTCAGACTGTGCTCCTGGGCATGCAAATAGATCTTCCCCATGAGCTTCCGGGCTTCACGTACTCGGCTGCGGGCCGTGGCTGTGTTAAGGAAATCAGCGCTCGCAAGGCAAGGTTTGAGCGCACCCGAAATCTTTGACGGCCCGTAGCAGTACCGCACGGACTCGACTCCTGCCCCCCGCCCCTCTACTTAGCTGGCCATGTCCAAGTTGCGTTCGCGTATCCGAGCGCCGGATCAGAAGGCGGCCGAGACTCATGGCGGCAAAAGCCTTCACTCTGGACGAGTGGCAGCGCAAAGCGGCTGATATGGTCCGGGAGCGCCCTTAAGCTCCTGGCTTCTCGCCAGCCCACCACCGAAACAGGGTTGGACTACCGTGGACCCGCGCCGAGACTTCCCATGCGGGATAGGGCGCATCCGGCTCTTTCATGGGCC
>Ga0185299_10005647_pt1 | contig 13907 bp, 16 predicted proteins | sample PaiPotPPA55metaG_FD_128002 | JGI IMG/M metagenome (GOLD analysis project Ga0185299, IMG submission 128002) | Iron sulfur acid spring bacterial and archeal communities from Banff, Canada, to study Microbial Dark Matter (Phase II) - Paint Pots PPA... ...
TTCCGCACCCGCGTTTCCGGCGACAAGTAACTGAACATCTGACTCTGCTGATGATCTATGCCTCTCATCCCTCACTCTTAACACGACTCGCCTGTGGATCGGGAGTAGTTTTTCAGCAGCCTGCTAGGCGCGCGGATATGCCCTGCTACATTTTTAGGCAAGCCCCCTTCCGCAAATACAAATCCGAAAAAGCTCTTGATTGTGGAAAGTTTTCGCCGTGCGGTTTTCGGAGATACGCCAGCCTCCAAACATCCCAGGATGAATTTACGGACTTCGTCCGTCGAGGCGCCCAGGAGATCTTTGGCCAGAGCTTCACTGAATTGATTCAGGTCCGACTCGTAAGCGCTGAGGGTGTGTTCCGAATATCCACGCTCGGAGGTCAGGTAATCCCTGAATTGAGATCGCCAGTTCGGTGCTTGTCGATAAGTAGCTTCAATCGTCTCCGCACTCATTCACCGACCACCCTTCCTTTACCGTCTTGGGGAACCGACTCTGCCCCTGCTGGCTTTCGTGCGCAACAGGTTTGGAGAAATAGAAACGCAACTGTGGCTTCGGCCAGAGTTTGACTTCCGCCCAGACAAGCCAGCGCCGCGGTCCGAGCCTGATCGGCAAACGAATACCAGAAATCAACGACGAGCCGCATTTGATCACGCTCGATTCCCGGCATCTTGTCCAACTCGCTCGCTGTACTGACGGCTTCCATGGCCAAATGAGCCGCGAACACAAAAGCGGAATGGATGTCGCTATAGGGTTTGACCGCTGCAAGCGCGGCAATCTTCGCGTTAGTAGCGCGTAACTGCGCTTCCTGATCGGGGGCGAGCGGAAACTTGGTGACATTATGCATAGAGCACCTCCTGAGCACCGTTCGAAAAGTCCCCGCAGACCTTTTTGGAACGCGGCTGCGCGACTCGGTGCACGGTACCCAAGCCAACCCCCAACTTTTTGGCGATCGTGCGCCAGGAAGCCCCCGATTTGCGTAGGGCAAGAACCTGAGCCTCGTCGACGTCGGCTCGTGGTCGTCCAAGACGTCGTCCTTTAGCCTTCGCATTTCGCAGACCTGCCTTTACGCGCTCCTGAATGAGCGCACGCTCAAACTCGGCCATGGCGCCGATGATCTGGAACATCAGCCGGCCGGATGGCGTACTGAGGTCGAGATTGTCCCGCAGGCTGATGAAGCTTAGCCCCAAAGCTTCGAGTTCTGCGAGGGCATTGACCAAGTGCCGCAGTGAACGGCCGAAGCGGTCGAGCTTCCAAACCAGCACAGCATCGAACTTCCGCCGGCTTGCATCCGCCATCAACTGGTTCAAGGCAGGGCGAGAGTCCTTCGAACCGGTCATTTTGTCGACGTACTCGCCGACGATGATCAGTTCGCGATGTTCCGTATATTCGCGGAGCTCCCGAAGCTGCATCTCGGGATCTTGCTGACCATTGGAAGTAGAAACTCGCGCATAGAGAGCGACTCGCGTTTTCATCGTCGCCTCCGTCGCACACCGGGCGCCTTGCGTCGCTTCTGTGGCGTGGTAGTCAGGCGAGCTTGGGGACGGCACTCCCTGCACACACTAGGAAAGCCTTGCGAGTCGACGCCCGACGCGATGTTTGTCTTGCACGCCGGGCAGATGTGGATGGCGATCTCAGTCGGCAAAGCGCACCTCCTGCCCGTTCGGACCCGGAACCTGCGGCAGTCGGACCGACGCGACGGGTTTCCTTAGCCCCGCGGCGAATGCCGGATTCGCTTTCACTCGCACTTGCGTGACCGGTTGAGGCGGCGTTGCGGCTTCGACTTTGAGCTTCCAGTCAGCCGCTCTCTCGATGCCGTAGACTTTTGCCGCTAGTTCCAAGGCGTGGGTCTTCCAATCGACCGTGCGGCGCTCCTGGTCGACGAAGGCCAGAAGGTAGGGCGAACCGGTTTCCTGCTCCGCGCCGGCGGCGCGCAACGCGAGCAGTTCGGAGCGCAGCACTTTCTGTTGGGATTCAAGCTGTGACACCAGCGAGACGAGTTCGGCGTACCGGGAAATATCTTCGGAAGTGATTGTTAGGGGTTTCCGGCCTTGAGCCGGAAATGGATGGATGGTAGTTTCGTGTGTAGCCATCGGGAAACCTCCAGTTTCCTTGTGGTCAGGGCTGGGTGAGTGCTTCAACACTCTCTCGGCCCGTTTTAGTGTCTCGAATAATCTCACCATAGCTGCTATGGTGTCAAGTGAAATGCAATAAAAATCACATCATGCCCGCTACGATGGTGTAACATTTGCAGCCATGGAAGAGGATCCGGTTCGAAAGTTCCTAGCGGAAATCGGCAGGCGAGGCGGAAAGGCCAGGGCTAAGGCGCTCACAAAAGAGGAGCAACGAGCAATTGCCCGCAAGGCTTCGAAGGCCGCGGCGAAAGTGCGAACGCGGAAGGCAAAAGAGCGTAAGGACGCTCAATCGGAGAAGTTCAGTAGATGAGGGCAGTGGCAATAAAGACAGGTCAGAGTCGGGAGAAGGCCGCCGGCCTTCAGGAAATGGGCATCGTTCGATGTGACGGTTGCGGCGAGGAGTTCGTCATTGCCCACCAGTTAGCGTTCGCAGATAAGTGGGTCGCTGCCCAACAAGCGCATTGGCTCGAAAAGGTTCTCGCGGAAGAACACGATCGGGAAAAGAAGCATCCGGATCGGATCGAATTGCCGGATTGATTTGGTCGAAATGGCCGGTGCACAGGTGGTCAGCCGGCGGGGGTAGCCGCAAGCTGGTCGAAGAGAACACTTTCACACCTTTTATTCGGCCTTAAAAGCGTAACGGCTCCCGATCTGATATATCGGAAGCCGCAAAAATAGAGGCAGCGCGTGACTTCTATCCCGTCAGATAGGAGTGTCGCGTACCCATGCCCCTGAGTCAATGCTTAATTTGCTTAGAGCAGAGGTGTGCGCAATGCATTTTCGTATATTGCCTTGTTTCCTCCTTCTCCTGTGTCTGTTCGCTTGCTTCGCACCCAATCATCTGCGAAAGATGGGGCATAATCCTCCCGCGGGCGTTTACATCGCTCTTATGGGATTGGCGGCAGCCATCGTGAGTCTCCGAAAGGAGCCTGGACCGGTTGAGAAAGCCTTGTGGATTACGCTTATTACCATTCTGATGATTGCAGAAGTGAGGAACCTTTACGTCGAGGATGCCGCCCAGCTCACTAAATTCGACAAAATCTCTAGCGCACTTGATGCTACGAAGCGAGGGCTGGAGGCAACCGCCATCGGTATCAACACAACGGCAGTTGCCATGAAATCTCTCTTCGACACGACACAGCAAACCGAGAATAATACTGAGGCAAAGGCCCGCGTTGTACCCGCTGATGTCATTGTCCTTCCCTCATCTCTCCCGATGGCGTTAGGCCACCAATTGCAATTCAATATATTCACGAATAACGAGGGCAGTGAAGATGCCACCGAACTGGTGACAGATGCCAAAATATATTTAGGGAAAATCAACGATCCCGCAGAAGAAAAAATATTAGCTCGCGACTTCGAGAACTGGTGGGAGCATCCGACCGGTCGAACCGGTCATCGACACTGGGCGCGCAAAGTGTCTGCGGCTGGCTCCAAGAGCGGCTTCTTTACCATTGATGCGCCATCCCTGATGCTTGATGATTTGCGCCAAATCCAACGTAACGCGCTGACGTTTTACATATTTGTCAGGATTGTCTATTCGGATCATTCTGGCCGATGGGTGTCTGACAAGTGTTCTTGGTTGCAAAATCCAATACACGATTTAGAGGTTACCAAGCCCTGTTTCGTTAACAACGCTCCGAAGTATCGCGCTACGCGGGCTTGGACTTTTCGCTGGAATAGCGACTTGAAGTAAGCCTCTATCTGAAGCCGGAAAATTTCTCAGATTGACAGACGGTTGTATGCTACAAGTAATGGAAAACTGGGTTGAGCGCATCGCACTCCGCAATCAGCATCTGGCTAACGCGGAAGACCTCTGGCAATCGGCACGCACCGCAATCGACAACTGCTGCAATAGTTACAGGCAACATTTTGCGGGTACTGCACAGGTAACGAATCAGGCCGAAAATGGTCACCGCATTGTGGTTGCAATACATTTTCACCTGACGGGATGGGGGAGGCACGTCTCAATTGAGTTCGGGAGGGACGCGAAGAACGCCATCGGGATAACCGTCACTGTTGACGATAAACCTGCCAAGCTTTTTCAGATATTGGCAGACGCAGACCACGCATTCATTTCTTTCCAAGACAAAGAGATTTCCGCCGACGAGTTCTCTCGATTGGCGCTGGAAGATGCCCTATTCAAGTCGCCAGAGCCAAGAAAGTCTAAGGGTCGGCCCGCACACACTGGCGAGTGGTCTTAGCGCTGATTCTCAGGCGGGAATAACCTCTCAGGCTTGCGCTTGCTCGCCTTGATGTGAGCTCCTCTGTTTACATCCTGGCTACTTGACGGCATTTCTTGTGTCAGCGACGATGCGGTGTTGAACACTGGATAGCTGCCGGTCAGATCACCGGCGGTGACAAGGCGGGGCGCCTTCCCGTCCCCGCCTTCCGGATGAAACCTCATTACGGGAACCCAGCCAGGAAGGTGGTTAAAGTTGGAAGAAGATGCTCCGCAGGTGAAACGTCGCCCCATTACGCAAAAGGATCTCAATCACTACATCGTCGAGTTGCCCGATATCGGCGATTCTCAGCGCCGACATTTTCGCGGCTACGCTCGCACCATTCTCCGAAAACTTGCCAACAATGGCCAGCCGCACGCTGGTGTGCCTGCTCCTGTCGACCTCGTTAGACTGAAACTTTTTCCCAAGGGCAAGAGAACCAGTACCAGAAGATTTAGTGCGGTCGGCTTCTTCGCCAAGTTTTTACGTTCGTCAAACCGATGGGACGATGAAGAGTTAACGCATTTTGCCGAACTGACGGGACGGGCTCGTGGGAAGCATATTGCCAGATATACCCTTCCGCCGCTCGAGGGCGAGATCAGGGGCATGGCCTTCCGACAGATCCGTCACGTACTCGGCTGGAACTCGTCGGGTGCCTGTCTTGCACTCGGCATCAGTGCGGGTGAACTTCAGACGATTGAAGCGAAGAACAGCCCGTTTCCGGATATTGCAAGGCCGGCGCTCGCGGACGTTCTAAATCTCGCACGCAGGCTACCGACAGAACCACCTCTGTGGATCAAGAATTGGAATCGGTTTTCAAAACCGGCTGCGATGATCGCTTTTAGCGTCCCGCCTTGTCCCGGTTGCGGCTCAAACCTAGCAACAACAGGTAAAGAGGAGACGCGCAATCGCGGCTTGTACTGGTCTTTCAGCTGCCGCGGTTGTGGCGGAAAATACTGGTCCAACGACGGCTACCTGCGGCTCGTCATTCCGGGTCGCGGGTGGAAGCGCAAAAATATCGATCATCCAGTTTGCCTGCGTTGCAACGTTGAGTGCTGCGTAATCGGATCGCCAGGATCAAGCAACCAGCAGCACTATTTTGAGTGTCCGGAATGTAAGCAACACTATCGGATGCGGAAGGACAAGCCGGTATTGACTACGCCTTTTGTGGGACCGAGGGTCGAACTTCCATTCCTCCCGGATCGCTCGTGCCTAAACTGCGCACGGGGACGTTTGCGCATTCGGCTTCGGCCGCCCCGCACAAAGCAGTATTTGTTCAACTGCCGGGGCGAGGGCAGTTGCGGGCGCAGCTTCAAATGGAATGAGAAGTTAAAAAAACTCGTCCTATTGAAACAAAGAAGTGGAGCTAAGAGGGTCCCGAAACAACCTGGCAGAAAGCCTGATCAACGGAAGAGGGCAAGGATCACGCTTGCGGCGCTCTTCTTGCTCGATGGCATCAAGCCCTACGCAATGAAAACGGAATTATTTCCAGAGCAGAATCTGCCGACTCACGCTTTTGATAGCACCAAGAAGCTGCTTCGACGAAGTGCCACGCAAATTGAAGCCGAGAAGCAGCGTCTTTCCCCTGTCCCGAAGAGTGAGCGGTTGTTGGTCGCCCAGAAAGCTCGCCAATTGCTCGGCTTGGAGCGGCCATCGCTTAGACAATCAGCGTGAACATTGTTCGTTAGGGGACAGAAAAGAGATTCGATTCTGTCCCCTAGGGGACGCATTAGAGTATGAGAGTTTTCCCCTAAGGGACAGATATTCACATCTTTCAGTCCCTCTCGTCTAAGTTCGATGTTCGCGCTACTTTGTGCTCATGTGCAGCGCAAAGCAGTCCAGCCACAAGAGACCTCGACAGCGCGACCGCCTGTTCGCACTGCTGAAGAATCACGCACCCGCGTGGGTTCCTCTTACAGACATTCTTGCTCTCGGAATTGCCCAATACAACGCCCGAATCTTCGAGCTTCGTTCCCTTGGCCATTGCATCGAGAGCAAGCAAGACGGGGATCGCAGTTGGTTCCGCGTAGTAATAGCTCTGGCGTCACCTGCGATCCCCGAATCCTGCGACACCGGTTCAACGATGGTGCACGAACTGCCACCGGCGACCACGAGTCAGCCGACTACTCTCTTCGACCTCTCGCCAGATCGAAGCTACCGAGAATGAGCGATAAACAACCGCCACTTCGTGCGCGTCTGCACTGGTACCATCTCACGTCTACAGAGTTCACGCTTCTAACGGCGATGGTCGAGCATTGCAGTGATGGCTCCGTGATATGGGCCAGTATTTCCCGACTCGCGGCTTATTCAAAACTGAGTGAACGCTCGGTTCAATACCTCATTCGCAGTTTGCGCGATCGCGGCATCCTCAGTCAGCTCGCCCAGGCGAACTCCTGGAACAAGCGTAGGCCTGCGGTCTATCGCATCAACGAATCCGCAATGGAAGACGATCCGAAAATGCTGCCTTACCGCACCAACCAGCAGCGACTACCAGGGATTTTCCGCAATTGCGGCGAGTTGGTGACCGGTGCAACTGATGCATCCCAACCGGTGCAGGACTTGCGCCCGACCGGTGCAATGGTTGCACCCGATTCAAGATCTAAAGCTAATTCAAAATCTCTAGAGATTCAGCACGGCGATGCCGCGCTGAACTCGTTACCCGCGTGGCTAGCTTTTAAAGATCAACTACGCTGTGAGCTTTCAGCTGATGAATGGAAGTTTTGGGCGCGTCCTATGTTCCTGCTCAAAGCGATACCTCTCAGTGCAGACCACAGCCAAAAGCATCTTCTCGCGGCCCTACCAGCGAACAGCGCGATTCAAAGCGCAGCAGCGAAGCGCTTGCCTATGATGCGTGAGTTGCTGGCGCCAGCGGGCCTCAACGTCTCACTGACGCTGTATCCCGACGAGTGGGACATTCAAGAAGCGAAGATGCGCTACGGCCTAGACATAGCGCCAAAACCGTGGACACGAGAATCATGAATCAGTGCGGACATCCCCGATGCAAACTCACGCCCTGGCGCGGACGGCTCTGTTATACGCACTACCGGGAGAGTCAGGGCGAGGCTTTTGATCGCACTCTCGGAAAGTTTGCGAAAGCGTCAATTCAATTCCGCACCGCAGGCCGCGCCATCCGACAAGTGGAGCGCCGTATTCCAGTTCTCGAAAAAGCTGAAGCTGAGAACGGGATTACCGCCGCATAAGCTCATCATGTCACTTCGCGGCGAAAATTCGACGCCAGGAATGCTCGCCGGGAGTATGCTTTCCCGCGAGGCAGCTTTCCCTCGGCAAGCCATCGGAGACTTCGACGCGATGGCAAAGCGGAGGTTCCAAGCCCCCAAACCCGAGAGGAGCGGGGGTTGGTGGTATCTGCGTATTTGGGCTGACGTTTTCGAAAACGGGGAACTCATACGAAAGCGACAGCGCCACAAACTTGCTCCAGCAAACATCGGGGAGCGTGAAGCAAAAAAGATGGCCGCCGAATTTCTACGGCCACTCAACCAGGGCCTAGCGCCAATTTCGTCGGCGCTGCCATTTACGGATTACGTGAGAGAAGTCTACAACTCGACGCTGCTGCCGCTGATGGCTAAATCCACACGCGACCGCTACGAAGGGATCATTCGCAACTATCTCGAGCCGGCAATCGGCTCGACAATTCTTCGCGACCTTACGCCGCGAACCTTGCAGCAATTTTGTTCCGCGCTGCCGGCACACTTGTCCTATGAGTCGCGGGACAAAATTCGCGACGTTCTCTCAAGTATCCTGCAGTCTGCCGTGAAATACGGGCTGCTGGTGACCAATCCCGTTGAAGGCGTCAGGCTTTCGCCGGGCATGAGAGGTAACCGAGTAAAACCATTTCTCGACCCGACAAAGTTTCTCGGCTTGGTTGCTCTCATTCCCGAACCGTACTCGACGATGGTGCACGTCGCCGTGTACACAGGTCTGCGAGCAAGTGAATTGATCGGCCTAAGGTGGGGAAACGTCGGCACCGACTCCATTACCGTGGCGGAACGCTATGTTCGCGGCGAGTGGGGGAGTCCGAAAACCAAATGCAGCAACGCAACCATTCCGGTGAATCCGAGCGTGATCGATCGCATCCACCGGTTGAAAACTCTCACAGTCGAAATCAAGGCCGGAACTGCCGTCAGGCGGTACTCCGCGGTAAAGGGAACCGGCCCGGGCGATCTCGTCTTTGCCTCGCTGATGAAAGGCAGGCCGATGCGGGACAATAACATCCTTTGCCGGTTCATCAAGCCCGCTGCGCGCAAGCTCGGCATTGGCTTCGTGAACTGGCAAGTGCTGAGGCGCTCGCACGCAACCTGGCTGAAATTGGCCGGCGCCGACGTGAAAGACGCTCAAGCCCAGATGCGGCATTCGCGTGTCACCACAACTTTGGAGATCTACCAGCAGTTCATTCCAGAGTCGCAGCGGCGCGTGGTGAACCGTCTGAATGAACTAACTGCGCCAACGCTGGGGCTGGTGAACTAGAATCCTGTCCCAAAACTGTCCCAATAAATGGGGATTTGAAGTGGCGAAAATAGTGTCAGCGATGAGTGAAATCAACGAGATGAGAGCGGCTGTGTCCAGCCCTGAAAAGGCTGGCGTCGGCGGTTCAACTCCGTCCCTGGCCACCATACTTTCAATGGTTTAGCGGCCCGGCCCTTTAGCGCAATTTTCGGCTGCACGCCACTGACAGTTTCCGGTTTGCCGACCAACACGCCAGAATGCGAAGGCTAGCCGCCGACCTGGATCCACCGTGGCTTTAGTCGCGAACGAATCGATCAATCAGCACTTCAAGTCTCATGCGGAGAACTTTTGTCGCTGGTAGATCGCTAGTGAGCCCGTCTACAGCCAGCATGAAGACCTCCGAGACATCTTTCGAACCAAGGACAGCCTGCGTGTACTTAAGTTGAATTTTTCTGCGCCTTTCGTAAGTGTCCGGCGTGACTCGTTTGCATGCCCCATAGAATTCCGTGCCCATCGGAGCATCCACGATTAGCTCCTTCCACGGGTCAAGCAGCAGAGCTTCATAGACCGACATAAGCTTTTCCCGTCTGCTTCCCGGCTTTGCGAGGGCGCGTTCCGCGGCCCGATATTGTATTTCGAAAAGGTCCTCCAGAACGGCGCCAAAAATCTCTTCCTTGCTCTTGAATTTCCGGTAGATCAGCGGTCGCGATACGGCTGCCTGTTTGGCGATATCTTCGAGCGAGCTCTTCGCATAGCCAAATTTAAGGATGCAGTCGCGGGCTGCATCGAGGATGACTCGCCGCCGTGCTGCATCTCGGTCAAAAGATTTTTTCTGCATATTTTTGAATCGTTACATATTATACATAATCTGTTACACTGTAACAATATGGCGAAATGACTTCGTGCCGTATTCGCACATAGCTTAGCAAGTGTCGTGGCTCTTGCGCGCAAGTAACTCGATTTGTGAGGAACCGAACCATGAAGATGGGCCCGAAGTACAAACGGCCTGCGGTGAATGTTCCTCAAGAATACCGCACGCCGGAACCGCAACCAGCCACCCAGGCCTCGTCACTTGGCAACGAGCAATGGTGGCAGCTATATCAGGATCCGGTGCTCACGCAGCTGATTCACACCGCCATTGCGCAAAATTATGATGTGCGCATCGCCGCCGCCCGAGTAGTCGAAGCTCAGGCGCAAGTCGGGATCACACGCTCTAACCAATTTCCGTCCGCAAGTGTTGGCGCGGACATTTACAGTCAGCAAAACCCGAAGGTTTCGAACGTCTTTCCCGCTTACCAGGTCAACGCGGGCGAACTGAATCTATCGGCGATCTGGAATCTGGACTTCTGGGGAAAATATCGCCGGCAAACCGAGGCAGCCCGTGCCCAGTTACTCGCAACCGAATGGGGGCAGCGAGCCGTCATCTCTTCGCTGGTTGCTAACGTAGCGACGGCTTACTTCCAACTTCGCGCTCTCGATAGCGAACTCGAAATCTCGCAGCACACGCTGGGGTCGCGCAGACAATCCCTCAAGCTAACGCAGTTCCTTGAAAGCCACGGCTCGAACTCTGGACTGGACGTGAGCCAAGCAGAGCAGCTCGTCTACACCGCGTCCGAAACGATCCCAGACCTGGAGCGGCAAATCCAGCAAGAGGAAAACGTGCTCAGCGTTCTGCTCGGCGAAAATCCCCAATCCATTCCCCGCGGACGTGCGCTTACCGACCAGCCCGCTCCCCAGGACGTTCCGTCAGGCCTGCCTTCCGAATTGCTGGAGCGTCGGCCGGACGTCCGCCAAGCGGAAGAGATGATGGTTGCAGCGAACGCACAAATCGGCGTCGCCAAGGCCTCATTCTTTCCGAACCTTTCACTCACTGGACTGGGAGGGCTGGAGAGCAATGCCTTGCACAAGTTCATCAGCCAGCCGTCGGAGACTTGGTACGGGGCCTTCAACGTGAGTCAACCTGTCTTCCAAGGAGGAGCTCTCCGCTCCCAACTCAGGCTCGCCCGCGCCAACTGGCAGGAAGCGTCGCTCTCCTACCAGCAAACAGTTCAAAACGCCCTGGAACAAGTTTCCAATTCACTCGTCGCCTCTGAAAAAGACCGCGAGTTCCGTGAGCAACAGGAATTGCTCACACAGGCAGCGCAGCAGACCGATCAACTCTCCGAGGTTCTTTACAAGAATGGCGGCGCGAGCTACCTGCAAGTGCTGACCAGCGAAACAAATTATTTCTCGGCGGAACTCAATCTCGTGCAGGCACAACTGAATGAGCGTTTGGCATTAGTTCAGCTTTACCAAGCTCTCGGCGGCGGATGGCAACAGTAATGGCATGCGCGGAGGTGGTCGTGTCCAGCAGCCAAGCGACTAGTGACTCCATGAAGTGGAATCGTTTGCACCAGCCTGAGCGCTTGTCTTTCCTGCGCGGATAATTTGGACGCCTGACCCTGCGATCAAGTCGAGCACGCATAGTGCAACTGATTTGGTTATGAACTTCCATGCTCGCTTATGAGGAAAAATCATAATCGGAAAGTAGTTGGGCACGCGACCAGGGCGTTGCGTTGACATAGGACCTCGGACTGCCAAGTGAATGATCCTTAGTCTAACCTCCAAGGAGATCGCTCAGGCCAACTTCGCAACGCTTCCGTGGCCCAAGCGTTCGTCTTGTCTGCGTGACACGAAGTACACGGATTGGGAACGTTGTATTTGTCCGTCATCGCCGGCGTGATGAACGCGAATGTATGAGCGCGTACTTTTACCTCTCCCAGCGTCGTCTCGATCTTTGGCATGTGGCACGCGACACACTGGCTACCCGGACTTCCACCTTTGTGATGAGTGTGTTCTTCGATGGTGGCAGTGCGAGGTCCGTTCGGCGACAAAGGACCGTGGCAATCCAAACAGATTTTGTCGGCCGGCTTTCTCAATTCAGCATAATTATCCGTCCCGTGCGCATCATGGCAGCTAAAACAAGTGACCCCACGCCGGTACATGACGCTCTCCACAAAATCGTTCCCCTGCATCCGGTTTTTATGCGCAGTACCATCGGGGAAATGAGTGAAGCTAAGCTGACCCAGCGAGTGGTCCTCCAAAGTCCAGAAATCTTGCAACCTTAGACCAACGTTATAGCCGACTGGCCAGTCATAGTAGGTCGCCTCGATCGGGTTCGTACGAGGGCGTCCCTGTGAATGGCATTGGATACATGCATCACTCGCTGCAACATAGTCCATCCGTGCGGGATTCAGAATGTCACCGCGCTGCGGGTGTTCGACATGTTCGCTTCCCGGTCCGTGGCACCGCTCACAACCCACATTCCATTCCGCGACTTGCTTGGTGTGAATGTTGTAACCCACGGAATGGCAACCGTCGCATAGTGGTCCAGTTGGCCGTTTCATATTGTCAGCAGGATAGAACGGTTCCCACCAATCGCTTCCACTCTTGACAAAATATGGACGCCAAGCGTGGTTGACGATGTCCCATTGCGCTGGCTCCGGGAAATAGTCATCGCCAATCTTGGTGAAGTAGCGTTGCTTCCAGATACTGCCGTAGACAAAAGCGACCTGATCCTTCGTAAACTTGGCGAGGGGATCGCGGGCAAGATCTGGAATGATGGCGTCAGGATGTTCCTTGGGGTCGCGTACCACGTTCGCCATCGGCGTTTTCTTCCAGTGTTCGTAAATCTGTTCGTGGCATTTCCGACAGGTATTCGAGCCGACGAACTTGGCAGAATGCGAGGCTTCAACCTGTTGTGTTTGTTCATGACTAGTGAGCGGACGGAGATCGCGGATTAACAAAACGAATTTCCAACTATCGTCCTCTCCCTGCTGATGCGGCGCGCTCCACCCGGGCATTCCTGTCAGTTGAACTCCATTCGCGATGATGTAATGAATTTCTCCATCACTGAGGTTCTGCGTCTCCGGCGAGAGCAAATCGGGCACTCTGGGATACAAGTTGCTTCCGATTTTCGTCTGCCCTCTGCCATCGGCACCGTGACACACCGCGCACCGGGCTATGAAATCTTCGTGAGCTTCTTTCAGAATCTCCGGTGTGACTTTTAATGGGTTCACCATCTGGCGGTCTACTCTCGGGATCGCCAGATTTCTTACACCTCTGGCCAGTATTCGTTCGAAAGATGACGGCTCGGATTTTGCGCTGAATCCTCGCGATATCAACACACTTACACAGATCGCTCCAAATATTGCGACTGTGAGAAGTAGAAAAAGCCATTTCTTCCAGACCTTCATCGAATATCCCATTTCCTGTTCAGTGTGGTGTTGTTTCCTGGGATCGGCGATTGTCGCGTTTGACCTGGACTCATTGGATGCAGGCGGCGAGCTGTCGCGGTCATTTTACGCGGTCTGCGATAACCGTTGTAAACGGGCATACACTCAAAATCCGCCGGTCACAGGTAATGATTGTAATGGTGATGTTTCGGCCATCCACTACCAGATAAGTTTTAGGGCGAACTGAATCTGACGAGAAGTCGTTTGCGTAGAAGTGATTAGTCCGGCATTGGAGACGGGATTTCCATTTTGATCGAACACGGTGGAATGGTCTGTAGGCGAGGCGAAGTTAGCACGGTTAAGAATGTTGAAGAACTCCGCACGGAATTGCGCATTGAAGGTTTCCGAGATACTCCGAATTCGATTGTTCTTGAAGACGGAAACATCCAATTTGGAAACTCCCGGACCAATCAGGCTATTGCGGCCCAAATTCCCCCATTTGTTTGCACCGGGGAAAGCCAAACATTCCGTCTTGATGTAGTGATTGGGATTTCCAGAATTGGTGAGCGTGGCGCATCCCGGTCCTGCCACGCGGTTCGGGAGTTCACTGGTCTCATCCAATTTCATGCCGGCAGGATCACCGCCGAGGATTGGCGTGAAAGGCTGGCCTGAACTTGCTTTATAGATGCCGCCCAATTGCCAACCACTGGCAGCCCACGCGAAGGCTCGGGAATTCAGCGCGGGATTAGGAAGTTCCCAAGTAAAATTCGCCACGAAAGCTTGTGCGACGTTGAAGTCGGAGAGCCCGCGCGTAGTGCGCTGATCAAAGAACAGCTGATTGAACAAACCGTTGGGAAAGGAGTCGTCGGCTGCGG
>Ga0185299_10005648_pt1 | contig 13907 bp, 9 predicted proteins | sample PaiPotPPA55metaG_FD_128002 | JGI IMG/M metagenome (GOLD analysis project Ga0185299, IMG submission 128002) | Iron sulfur acid spring bacterial and archeal communities from Banff, Canada, to study Microbial Dark Matter (Phase II) - Paint Pots PPA... ...
ATTCTTCAGCTCGAGAGTTTCACCCTGCACATTCACCGTGATCTTGCGGGATAGGTCGCCGTTGGCGACGGCTGTGGTCACCTGGGCGATGTTGCGGACTTGGGATGTCAAATTGCCAGCCATGAAGTTGACGCTATCAGTAAGGTCTTTCCAGGTACCGGCGACGCCGCGGACTTCGGCTTGGCCGCCGAGCTTGCCTTCCGTGCCGACCTCGCGCGCCACGCGGGTGACTTCTGCGGCGAAAGAGCTGAGCTGATCCACCATGGTGTTGGCGGTGTTTTTGAGCTCTAGGATTTCGCCGCGCACATCCACCGTGATTTTGCGAGACAGGTCGCCCTTGGCCACGGCGGTGGTGACTTCGGCGATGTTGCGGACTTGCAGAGTGAGATTCGCCGCCATGGAGTTGACCGAGTCGGTAAGATCCTTCCAGGTGCCGGCGACGCCTTTCACATCGGCTTGGCCGCCGAGTTTGCCTTCGGTACCGACCTCGCGCGCCACGCGGGTAACTTCAGAGGCGAAGGAACTGAGCTGATCGACCATGGTGTTGATGGTGTTCTTCAGCGCCAGAATCTCGCCGCGCGCATCGACGGTAATTTTGGTGGTCAAGTCGCCTTTTGCGACGGCCGTGGTCACGCCGGCAATATTGCGGACTTGGTTAGTCAGGTTGCTGGCCATGGAGTTGACGGAGTCGGTGAGGTCCTTCCAGGTTCCGGCGACGCCGCGCACATCGGCCTGGCCGCCCAGCTTGCCTTCGGTGCCGACCTCGCGCGCCACGCGGGTGACTTCACCGGCGAAGGCGTTAAGCTGGTCGACCATGGTGTTGATGGTGTTCTTTAATTCCAGAATTTCACCGCGCACATCCACCGTGATCTTACGGGACAGGTCGCCGCGGGCGACAGCGGTGGTGACCTCGGCGATGTTACGGACCTGGGCGGTCAGGTTGCCGGCCATGGAGTTGACGGAGTCGGTCAAGTCCTTCCAGGTACCGCCGACGCCCTTCACGTCGGCTTGGCCGCCTAGTTTGCCTTCGGTGCCGACTTCGCGCGCCACGCGGGTGACCTCGCCGGCGAAGGCGTTGAGCTGGTCGACCATGGTGTTGATGGTATTCTTCAACTCTAAGATTTCACCGCGCACATCTACCGTGATCTTACGGCTCAAGTCACCGCGTGCGACGGCGGTGGTGACCTCGGCGATGTTGCGGACTTGGGCGGTGAGGTTGCCGGCCATGGAGTTCACCGAGTCCGTTAAGTCCTTCCAGGTGCCGGCCACGTCGCGCACATCCGCCTGGCCGCCTAGTTTGCCTTCGGTACCGACTTCGCGCGCCACGCGGGTCACTTCCGATGCGAACGAGCTGAGCTGATCCACCATGGTGTTGATGGTGTTCTTCAACTCTAAGATCTCACCACGCACATCCACCGTGATTTTGCGGCTCAAGTCCCCGCGAGCGACGGCCGTCGTGACTTCGGCGATGTTGCGCACTTGGTTGGTCAGGTTACTGGCCATGGAATTGACGGAATCGGTGAGGTCCTTCCAGGTGCCGGCCACGCCTTTCACTTCAGCCTGGCCGCCAAGCTTGCCTTCGGTACCGACCTCGCGCGCCACGCGGGTGACTTCCGAGGCGAACGCGTTCAATTGGTCGACCATGGTGTTGATGGTGTTCTTTAACTCCAGAATCTCACCGCGCACATCCACCGTGATCTTGCGGGAGAGGTCGCCGTTGGCCACCGCAGTGGTGACCTCGGCGATGTTGCGCACCTGGGCGGTCAGGTTTCCGGCCATGGAGTTTACGCTGTCAGTTAGGTCCTTCCATACGCCTCCGACTCCTTTGACTTGGGCCTGGCCGCCCAATTCGCCCTCCGTACCCACTTCACGCGCCACGCGCGTCACTTCCGAAGCAAATGCATTCAACTGGTCCACCATCGTGTTGATGGTGTTCTTCAATTCCAAAATCTCGCCCTGGACGTCGACCGTGATTTTGCGGGACAGGTCACCGTTGGCGACGGCCGTCGTCACCTCCGCGATGTTGCGGACCTGGGCAGTAAGGTTGCCAGCCATCGAATTCACGCTGTCCGTGAGATCCTTCCACACGCCGCCCACGCCCTTCACTTGCGCCTGGCCGCCGAGCTTGCCTTCGGTACCTACCTCGCGCGCCACGCGGGTGACTTCCGAACCGAAACTGTTGAGCTGATCGACCATGGTGTTGATGGTGTTCTTGAGCTCGAGAATCTCGCCACGGGCGTCCACCGTGATCTTGGTGGAAAGGTCGCCGCGAGCGACGGCGGTGGTGACGCCGGCGATGTTGCGGACCTGGTTGGTGAGGTTTCCGGCCATGGAGTTGACGCTTTCCGTGAGGTCTTTCCAGGTTCCGGCGACGCCTTTCACATCCGCCTGGCCACCGAGTTTGCCTTCCGTGCCGACTTCGCGCGCCACGCGCGTGACTTCCGAAGCGAACGAACTGAGCTGATCGACCATGGTGTTGATGGTGTTCTTGAGCTCGAGAATTTCGCCGCGCACTGCCACGGTAATTCTGCGGGATAGATCGCCGTTGGCCACGGCGGTGGTCACTTCCGCGATGTTTCGGACCTGGGCCGTCAGATTACCGGCCATGGAGTTGACGCTATCGGTGAGGTCCTTCCAGGTGCCGGCAACGCCGCGCACATCGGCCTGGCCGCCGAGGATGCCTTCCGTGCCGACTTCGCGCGCCATACGGGTTACTTCCGAAGCGAACGCGTTGAGCTGGTCGACCATGGTGTTGATGGTGTTCTTGAGTTCCAGAATTTCGCCGCGTACATCGACGGTGATCTTGCGGGAAAGGTCGCCGTTAGCAACTGCCGTGGTGACCTCCGCAATGTTACGGACCTGGGCCGTCAAGTTGCCGGCCATGGAGTTGACGCTATCGGTAAGATCCTTCCAGACGCCCGCTACACCTTTCACTTCGGCCTGGCCGCCGAGCTTACCTTCGGTACCGACTTCGCGCGCCACGCGAGTGACTTCCGATGCGAAAGAGCCGAGCTGATCGACCATAGTGTTGATGGTGTTCTTGAGCTCGAGGATTTCGCCCTGGACGTCGACGGTGATGGTACGAGAAAGATCGCCATTGGCCACGGCCGTGGTGACCTCGGCGATATTGCGGACCTGGGCAGTCAGGTTGCCGGCCATGGAGTTGACGCTATCTGTGAGATCCTTCCAGACGCCGCCCACACCCTTCACTACCGCCTGGCCGCCGAGCTTGCCTTCGGTACCGACTTCGCGGGCGACGCGGGTCACCTCGGAGGCGACCGAGTTCAACTGCACCACCATAGTGTTGACCACGTGCGCGGTGTGCAGGAACTCGCCCTTCAGGGAGCGGCCTTCTACCTCGACCGCCATGCTTTGCGAGAGGTCGCCCTTGGCGACGGCGCCGATCACGCGGGCGACTTCGGTGGAAGGCTGCACGAGATCGCCAATGAGGCTGTTGACCGACTCGACGCAGTCCGCCCACCCGCCGGATGCGGGCCCCAAACTGGCGCGCTGGCTGATTTTGCCTTCCTTGCCTACCGCGGAGCTGATGCGGGCGAGCTCGCCGGCCATCCGCTCGTTGAGCTTGAAGATGTCATTAATGGCGTCGGCGACCTTGCCGGCCACGCCCGTGTAGTCCACGGGCAGGCGCACAGAGAAGTCGCCTTCCTTGAAAGCGATCAGGACCTTAAGCAACTGGCTGGTATCCAGGGTGTCAGTGGCTACTGGCGATCTCATATCGTGTCTTTTTGGCTGGGCTTGTGGCCCGGGTTTGCTATTAACTGTTGTCCCCGCAGTGCGTGGCATTGGCGCGGCCTCCCTCTAACAGATCTTTGAACACCTTGCCCAAGCTTAGGAATTGCTCGAGGTTCGAAGGCTTGCGCAGGAAGCAGGTGACACCCAACTCATGGGCAGCCAGCCGGTCCCGCGGCGAGTCCGAAGACGTCAACACCACCACCGGGATATCGCGTAACTTTGTGGTGTTGCGCAGACTTTGCAAGATCTCGATGCCATCGTGGCGCGGCAGATTGAGATCCAGGATGATCAAGCCGGCATCTTCGGCGCTTTGGCCGGCCTCGTCGCCGGCCAGAATGCGCAGGACGTGCTGTCCGTCGGCTGCCACAATCAGGGGGCAATCGACGCCGTGCTCGCGAAGGGCTTCCCGGATCAGATAAACATCTGCCGGGTTATCTTCAGCTAACAGTATCTCAGGCATGCCCCGACCCCTGGGCGGTGCAGATTTTGCAAGCCTGGTAGTGAAGAAATTGATGCGACCGCGACTCAATCGTCATGGATTGGACGTTAGCTCCTGTCTGAAGCGGGCTGTAATGCACGTCACGAACCATCCGGGAGCTACTTTAGCACGGCAAAGCGGATGGATTGCTTTGGTGAGTACAATACAAATCCGTTTGGCGTTAAATCTGCACGTGTTTGGCAAGGTGGAAGCCGTCCCTCATTCTAAAGTCCTGATCATCGAGGACAATCCGATAGACCGGGAGGTCTATAAGCGATGCCTCTGGCCCTCGCCGACATCGGGATTCGAATTTGCGGAGGCCGGTTCCGCCGCGGATGGTTTCGAGATGGCGACCATCTGGCGACCAGACTGTGTACTGGTGGACGTGAACCTGCCGGACAAGGATGGGATCGAGGCATTAGCGCAGTTCAAGGCGGAGATGGGGCGCATTCCTTTTGCGACGGTGGTGCTGACGGCGTATAGCGAGGAGGCGGTGGCTGTCAGGGCTATGCAAGCCGGCGCGATGGACTATCTTCCGAAGGGCAAGGTCAGCATGGACACGCTGCCGCACGTCGTCCGGAACGCCATCGCCAAATTCCGCATGGAGCAACGCATCGAGGAGCAGCGAGCGGCGCTCGAAGACAGCGCGCGGCGTTACCAGATTCTGTTGGAAGCCATGCCACAAATGGTCTGGACGGCCAGTGCGTCGGCGCAGGTGGAATATGCCAACCGCCGCTGGTTCGACTATACCGGTCTCCACAGCCTGGCGGAGGTAGATCGTATGGGCTGGGACCGCCTGGTACATCCGGACGACCGCGAGCCCACTTGGCAAGCCTGGAATCAGGCGACCGCCAGCGGATCGGTTTTTGAAATCGAGCATCGGCTGCGCCGCGCGCAGGACGGCAGTTATCGATGGTATCTGGTGCGGGCGGTGCCGATGCGGAACGCGGTCGGCGCGATCACCAACTGGTTCGGCACGTGTACCGAGATTGAAAACCAAAAGCAAAGCGAGATAGCCCAACTGGAGCGCCAGAAACTCGAAAGCCTGGGGAGGCTGGCGGGCGGCCTGGCTCACGATTTCAACAATCTGCTGGTAGCCATTCTCGGCGGCGCCAGCTATGCCATGGAGACATTGCCGCCGTCCCATGGGGTGCAGCAATCGTTGCAGGGGATTTTGCAAGCCGCGGAGCGCGCCGCGGAAATCACGCGCCGCATGCTGGCGTACGCGGGCAAGGGCATTCTGCGCGTGGAACGCGCCGAAGTCGATCAGCTTGTGCGGGATGCTATTACCGCAGCAGGAGTACCGAAGACCATCCGGCTGGAATTCGTCAGGGCGGATCGCCTGCCGGCGGTAGACACCGATCCGGAGCTATTGCGGCAAGCCGTTGCCGATCTGTTGCGCAATGCTATCGAGGCGATCAACGAGCAGAGCACCGGCGCCATCGTGGTGCGCACGGCCGTGGCTGACCTGGGTAAGCAGAATTCCTCCCGGGAGCTGCCGCCAGCCGGACTGGGGCCGGGCAAATACGTCACTGTCGAGGTGCGCGATACGGGCTGCGGCATGGATGAAGAAACCCAGAAGAACATCTTCGATCCGTTTTTCACCACGAAGTTCCTGGGGCGGGGCTTGGGTTTAGCTGCAGTGCAAGGATTCGCGCGCAGCCACGGCGGGGGCGTGCGCGTGCATAGCCGTCCCGGCAAAGGTACCCGTTTCCAACTATGGCTGCCGGCCGCCGTGGAGAAGTCGCGCGGCGCCGTCAGTTCAAGGTCATAATATGTCAACTCCCGCCGGTAAAGTAACTCCCATGCAACCCCGCATCCAACGCCCTGCGCCTGGCTCATCGCCGCGCGACGAGGATTGCGTCCAGCTCACTTCGGACTCTCTGCACGACCTCGCCAGTCCCATCAACCAACTCTGTTCCATTTCCGATTTGATGCTCAAGAGATGCCAGGGAGCGCTGGATGATGAGTCTAAGACCCTGCTCGGCTACTTGCAAGATGCCGCGAACCGCTTGCAGAACCTGATGAGCGGATTGCGAAGCTACATGCAGGTGGCTGGATCGGCGCCGGTTTTCCGACGCTCGGACGGCAACGCGCTGCTGGCCGGGGCCGTGGCCATGCTGCAGCACACCATCGAGCAGAACGGGGCGCGCATCACGCAGGATCGCCTTCCTGAGCTGTGGTGCGATCCCAGCCAGATCACGTACGTGTTAGCGGGCCTGATTGAAAACGCTATCAAGTTCCGCGGAGAAGGGCCGCCCGAAATCCACGTCGGCGCCGTCTCGCAGAAGAAGAGCTGGGTGCTCTTCGTACGCGATAACGGCATGGGCATCGACTCCCGATATGCCAGTCGCATCTTTGGCGCTTTTAGCCGCATTCAGAAGGACGAGTACCCTGGCGCTGGCGTGGGTTTGACGATCGCCAAGGGGGTGATCGAGCGCCACGGCGGCCAGATTTGGGTGGAGTCCGAACTCGGCCAGGGCGCCACTTTCTTCCTGGAGCTGCCAAAGGCGAAGCGGGACAACCAGGCTGTGGCGTAAGGGCGCTCCGGTCTCGCGAGAAACCGGAACCCAATGGAACCACAGATGGACACAGATAAACACAGATAAAACACGCCGCTGGCCGCGCGGGATTTTATGCCGGGACGAGTTGTGGCTTGATGGGCGCTCGGGACCGCTCCCTTTGGTCGCGGCTCGGTTAATTAAATTAAAGTGCAGACGGTCGAGGCAATGTGCAGACCAGGTCGACGTCAATGGAGCGATCGCGAGCGGGCGCCTGGTTTCTTTCGCCAATATTCGAGGAGCGCCGCCGCGAGTCCCGCGGCCAGTAGTATCGGCGGCAGCATAGGTGGTCGCGCTCCCGGAAATGTCGCCTCGCCGACAGGGCGTTCCAGCAATATCCGGATCGAGCCGCCCACCTCGGCCACGAAATCGTAATATCCGGCAGGCTTCACGATATGGGCATCCGCGCCGCACTGTTCGCTGCTGGTTCGATCGGCAGCGGATGTAGACGAGGTGAGTACCGCCACCGTGCTATGCGCCAGCGCCGCATTGGCGCGGATGAGCTGCAACAGCTCGAAACCGTGGATGCGCGGGAGGTTCAGGTCTACCAGAATCAGGTCGGGCGGCTCCGTCATCCCGGCGAAGGCCCTGGCGGCCTGCTCGCCATTGATGTAACGCTGCAGCGTGAACTCCAGTTGCAGCGCTTTCAGCGTTTCCTCCACTAACAGCACATCGGTAGGATTATCCTCCACCAGGATGATACGAACGCGTTTCATGCTCCCTCTCCAGCCGGTAAATTAAATACGAAGGTGGCACCTTTGCCTTCGTCCGATTCCACCCAGATGCTGCCTCCGTGTGCCTGCAGGATGCGTTGGCACAGCGCCAAGCCGATGCCTGTCCCCGGATATTCCTCTGCGGTGTGCAACCGCTGAAATAATGTAAATATACGTTTGTGGTAGGCAGAATGGATGCCGATGCCGTTGTCCCGCACGCGAAACAACCAAACGCCATCACGCGGCTCTGCGGAAACCTCGATCACCGGGGGCGCGGCACCACGGTACTTGATGGCATTGTCGAGCAGGTTTTGAAACAGTTGCGCCAGCGTTACCTGATTGCCCCGGACGGTCGGGAGCGCCTCGGGGTCGTAGCAGACCCGTGCCGCACTGCTCTCGATCGCCAGGTGCAGGTTATTCACGGCCCAGTCTAAGACCTCCGCGATCCGCACCGGGCCGAGCGGCAGTTCCTGGTCAATCGCACGTGTGAAGCGCAGCAGATCGGTGATCATCGCGTGCATGCGCCGGCCCGCTGCCGCCACATATTCGAGTAATTGCCGGTCCCGGGCGTCCAGCTTCTCCCCGGACTTGCTGAGAAACATCTCGGTGCAGGAGAGCACCGCCCGCACCGGTTCTTTCAGATCGTGAGCCGCGATGTAGGCGAATTGTTGCAGATCCTCGTTGGAGCGAGCCAATTGTTCAGCTTGCCTGCTCAGCGTTTGCTCGGCCAGCTTGCGGGCTGTAATGTCGCGCGCGATCTTGGAGGCGCCGACGATGCACCCTTGTCGATCGTGAATCGGCGAAACGGTCAAGGAGACATTCAGCCGGCGTCCGTCTTTGGTTTGCCTGACGGTTTCGTAATGATCTACACGATCACCCCGACGGATGCGCTCCAGAATCGCCGGAAACTCGTACTCGCGCTCTGGAACTGCAATCAGCGTGATCGGCTTGCCGATCGCCTCGTCCGCAGTGTGTCCAAAAATCCGCTCCGCACCCCGATTCCAACTGGTGATGATCCCGTTGAGATCCTTGCTGATGATAGCATCGTCAGAGGATTCCACAATGAGCGCTAACAATGACTCCGGAGCTGGTTTGTCGTTCCCCATGGTGGTGACAGCTCCGGACCAGTATATCAATCCGAGCCACGGCACCCAACCCTTCTTGGCGCGTTACATCACATTCCCCGCGGCTGGCTCGAATAGTGGGCGCGGTTACACCTTGAATTTTGTTAGAATAGTAAAAAGAACAGAGGGTAAGAAATGCCGACGCAAATCCTGATTGTCGACGATGATGCCGCCCAGAGATCGGACATGGCTGAAATGGTCAGTTCGCTGGGCTTCGAGGTCGAAACCGCGGCGGATGGCCAGGACGCATTGGCCAAGCTGGCTTATTTTCGGCCTAGCGCCATCGTAACCGATCTGGTGATGCCCCGCATGGACGGCGCCGCGCTGCTGAAGGAGCTGACCACGCGGGGCGACCGCACGCCCGCCATCGTCCTCACCGGGTTCGGCAGCATCGATCAGGCCCTTTCTTTCGTGCACGACCTCAAAGCCTTTTGGTTTCTGGAAAAACCGGTCCGGCCTGGTGAGTTGCGCACGCTGCTGGAGCGCGCTGTCGAGCAGAGGCACTTGGTCGAAGAAGCCGAGCGCCTGAGCCTTCAGCTCAGCTACCAGGGCGTCCTGGGCAACCTGATAGGCGATTCGGCGTGCATGAAGGAAGTGTTCTCGCTGATCCGGCAAGTGGCCCCCACCTCAGCCTCGGTTCTGATTAGCGGCGAGAGCGGTACCGGCAAAGAGCTCACGGCGCGCGCCATCCATGAACTGAGCCCGCGCAATCGCGGTCCGTTCGTCGCCATCAATTGCGCGGCGTTACCTGAGAGCCTGATGGAGAGCGAGTTGTTCGGCCATGAGAAGGGTTCGTTCACCGGGGCTGTCGAGCGCCGCGCCGGCTGCTTTGAGCAGGCCCACAACGGAACCTTGCTGCTGGATGAAATTGCCGAGATGCCGGTATCCACGCAAGCCAAATTGCTGCGGGTGATTGAAGAGGGCAAAGTCCGCCGCTTGGGCGGGACGCACGAGATTCCGGTGAACGTGCGGGTGCTGGCTGCCACGAATCGGGCGCCAGAGGCGGCCATCCAGAGCAAGCACCTGCGTGAGGATCTGTACTACCGGTTGAACGTGTTTCACATCTCGTTACCGGCTCTGCGCGAGCGGATCGAAGACATTCCCGGGCTGGCCGCCGCACTGATCCGCGATATCAACCGCAAGCACGACTGCCGGGTGACGCACCTGAGCCCCGAAGTGATGGAGCGATTCGCCGCGGCCTCCTGGCCGGGCAATGTGCGGGAGCTGCGTAATTTGATCGAGCGCGCCGCGATCGTGGCCCGCTCCGGAGACATTCGCCTCCGCCACCTGCCCGGAGCGGCGGCTGCCACGGTGCAACCCGTCGCGCCACAGCCTCCCAAAGCCGCTTTGCCGGATGATGTCCTACAGCTTCGCGCCGGCATCCCCATGAACGAGGTCGAGGAGGCTTACGTCCGCCTCACTCTCAAGCACACGAAGAATAACCGCCGCCAAGCGGCCGATCTGTTGGGGATGTGCCTCCGCACCTTGCATAGCAAGCTCAAGGCTTATGAAGATGGCAAGGCGCTGGGCGCCGTCGCGGGCCTCCCCCGCAGCCAGTAGTGCAGCCGTCACCAAAGCTTGCACCTCGACCGTTGCAATAATTGCACCTCTGAGGCAATTTGTCTGACGGTTTCCCTATTATTTATCAATAATTTATGTCGCGTGCCGAGCTTGGCCCGATAGCTGCATCCAGCACGAAAAGTCACAGTGGTCGGTCGGCCACTGGGGCTGCAACCAGTACGTTGGAGGATTCAGAAATGGCCAGCTCCCTATTAGCGTTCGCTCCACAGAGACAAGGTCCACTCGCCTTCCTACCGCGTGGCACCCTGGTGGAGTATCAGAAGAACGACGTTATCTACAGTCAGGTCCAACCTGGCGTGGGCATTTACTTAGTCCTTGACGGCAGGGTCAAAGTCAGCCGTTCCACACTAGGTGGCCGAGAGGTCGTGGTGGAAATCTACGGGGCCGGCGATTTCTTCGGTGAAGCCACGCTGCTTGGCTTCCAGCCGGATTCCGAGGAGGCCACGGCCCTGGAGGACACGAAGGTGACCGTTTGGCCCGTCACCCTGGTAGAAGATTTGGTGGCGGCGGAGCCAAGGCTGGCAGCGGCGCTTTGGCGGATACTGGTCGAACGCACCTTGTCGCTGGAGGATCGCATCGAGAGCATGGCGCACGACCACGTCGAGTGCCGGCTGGCGCGCACCCTCCTCGGCTTCGCAGAGCGGTTTGGCAAGGCTGGTGACCATGGCGCGGTTCATATGCCGGGCTTGACGCATTATTTGCTCGCGCATTACGTGGGCACCTCGCGCGAGATCGTCTCACACGACATGAGCGAGTTCCGCGCGCAAGGGCTCATTCGCTATACGCGCAAAACAATCACGGTCTACCCGCTTGCCCTGCAGCAGTGGCTCCAACAGCGGTGACGCTCAAGAACTAACGCAGCACCGGCCCTCCCGATCAAGAACCGCCCCAAGTCTGTCTTAGATCAAGTCTGTCTTAGATGATGATTGACACACGCTTGAACTTCGGCGTGTCTTTTTGGCAGGCTAAACGCACGAAGGGGCTGGGACACACTCCCAGCCCCTACCGTGCAACTTGTTAACCTGGCGACCGCGAGGCCGCTCCAGGCGCGGCTAATTGTGCCTGAACCGCCTCCCCAATCCAGCCAGGCCGATAAGCCCGAGCCCCAGCAAACCGAGGGTTGCCGGCTCCGGCACCTTGCCGGCGGTCGGTTGATAGGATGCCACGGTCTGCGTGCCACCATCGATGATCGACGCATTGCCCGCCGTAAACGCAGTGGCGTTGGTGCTGATCACCAGAACGTTCGAGTATTGGCCAGGACCGATCTCCGGGCCCGGGGTGGTGGGCGGATAGAAGCTGAAGCCGATTACGCTTCCGTCTACGTTGCTGTCGGCGGTTACCGGCGCGTCTTGGCCGTCGGTGAAGGTCGTCCCGGCCAAGGTGCTACCATCGGTGCGATATCCTGCGTCGGTGATCCAGGTCGCAAAATCGGTGGCGGTCAGGCGCGCGAGCGCGGTAGCTGAAGTGGTGCTGTTGTAGATCTGGTAATAGAAATCCAGCGTCCCACCGTCGTTGTAAACCGCGGACTGAATCGTGCCGCTGTTCGTCCCAGCCGTCGTTGTATAGCTGAACGAAGCTGTCATGTCAGCCAGCAGAGTCCCCGGCCCCATACCAGTGCAGTTGATTGGAAAAATGGTGTTGCTCGGAGTGGGCCCGCCAGCGCCTGCGGCACAGCCGTTTACCGTCCCTGCAAGCGCAGTGGACACACCGAACACACCCAATAACAGAACCATCGCGAATAGTGTTGAGTTTTTTGTCAGCGTCTTCATTTCTACTCCTCCGAGAGGCGACAACGTTTTGTCGCTCTTAAGCAAGTGTGCAACAACATCAGTTTACATGCAAGAGGTATTGGCTGTCCAGTGCTATCGAAAGGCACAGATCGAACTAGTCCTATGTGACGTACCAGACATATTGTACTTGCGAGCCTACAAAGCACGCGGGCGGGACTATTTACACGCAGAAGTGCCGGGGTGTACGAACTACCCTGTAAAACCGTCTTTCCAAGCTGGGTGGCGTCCTTAAACTATTGTAAAAGAAGCTCTTAACGAATGGAGAGCGACGTGCGAGATAACCGCTCCAAAATTCCTACAGTTAGTATGGGGCGTTAACGCCGGTTAGCGCCTAACCAATAGCAGTCTGGACTTGAGCTTGGCCCAGCGGGCAGGCTCAAGAGTGATGATTCGCACCTTTCGGGTGCATAACAACTCAAGCTCAGCTTGTCGGTTGCCGTCCTCAGTGCGCTATTTCAAGGATCGGCGGGAAGACGGCCCGTGCGATCCATACGGTGAGAGCCCTGCCCTCGAAGGACGAGTCGACTCATTGCGGCTCGAGAGCGGCTGGTTACGGCCGCCCGCCCGAGCCGCAGGGCAGAATCAAGACGCTCAATTTTGCAGTCCTGTGGATGGCGCAGCCGCCGTACGGGTTGATGCCTAAATATATAAAAAGAAAGAGGAACTACTACTATGAGAGCGCGCAGTTTGACGAAAGTATCCAGCCTCGGATTTATTCTTGCTTTGACAGGGGCGACCGCCTACGCCCAGCCGTACGCATATGTGTCCAACACATTGGGCAACACGGTGTCGGTCGTGAACCTGGCGACCAACGCGGTGACCGCCAATATCTCGATCAGCGCCGGAGGGCTTGCGGGCCTCGCGGCGACGCCGAACGGGTCTTATCTTTACGTCGCTGAGCAGAGCCAGAATAGCGTGGCGGTGGTCAGTACGGCCACGAACTCCGTGATCACCACGATTCCGGTGGGCAGCGGCCCGGTGCAAGTGGCGGTGACTCCCAACGGCCTGAGCGCATACGTGGTGAACCAAAACTCGAACAACGTCTCGGTCATCAACACGGCCACCAACCAGGTGGTGGCCACCATTCCGGTCGGCACCAAGCCGATCGGAATCGCAGTTGGTCCGGGCAGCAACAAGATCTTCGTCTCGAATCTTAACTCGAACAATATTTCGGTCATCAGCACGGCGACCAACACAGTCACGGCGACATGGACATCGCTCGCCGGACCCACTGGCATGGCGGTCAATCCGAACGGAAAGGCCCTGTACGTCGCCAATCAATTTGCCAATTCGGTGACCGTGTGCAACCCTTCCACGGGGCACATCATGTCGACCGTCACTGGATTCACCGCTCCGAATTCCATCGCGATCACGCCGAACGGCAGCCAGTTGTACGTGACCAACGGGAATCAGGGGACGGTCTCGGCGGTCAATCCAACGACGCTGCAGGTCACTGCCACGATGACGATCGGGTTGCTGCCTACCTCGGTGGCAGTTGCACCGACCGGGACTACCGCGTGGGTCACGGCCGGTTACGGCTATTCTCTTACTGCCATCAACACGGCAACCAATACGATCGACTTGACGATATCTAAGGTCGGCATCTTCCCGTTCGGGATCGCCTTTTAGCGCGATGAAGTGAAAGGCCCAGCCCGGGCCCGTACGGTGAATGGAATCCGGATTGCACACATTGCCGCCGGGGGCCGGGACATGGGCTACATCTGTATTCACAATCACTTCTATCAGCCGCCGCGCGAGAATCCGTGGCTGGAAGCCATCGAGCTGCAGGATTCCGCCTATCCGTATCACGATTGGAATGAGAGGGTCACCGCGGAGTGTTACGCGCCGAATTCGGCGTCGCGAGTCCAGGATGGTGAAGATCACATCACGGACATCGTCAACAACTA
>Ga0185299_10005652_pt1 | contig 13894 bp, 12 predicted proteins | sample PaiPotPPA55metaG_FD_128002 | JGI IMG/M metagenome (GOLD analysis project Ga0185299, IMG submission 128002) | Iron sulfur acid spring bacterial and archeal communities from Banff, Canada, to study Microbial Dark Matter (Phase II) - Paint Pots PPA... ...
CACCGCCGACGAGCACGTCCTCCCCGGCGGCACCGCCTACATCACCGACGTCGGCATGACCGGCCCGCACGCCGGCGTCATCGGCATGGACAAAGAAGGCGTCCTTCGCCGCTTCCTCGACGCCCTCCCCGCCAAATTCGCGGTCGCCGAGGGCGACGTCCAAATGAACACCGTCCTCCTCGACATCGACGAGACCACCGGCCGCGCCCGCTCCATCGCCCGCCTCAACTTCCGTTTGGATTAGGGGCGCCTCGACTAAGTTCTTAAAGCTGTCATCTCCGGTTTCGGGAGTCCGATGGACTCCACCGGAGTCCTGAAATCGGACCCGACGGAGCAACAAATGGGGCCGCCCAAGTCCCCGGTGAGGGGAGCTTGGGGGATCAGACGAGGTCTGCCTGCCGTAGGCACGCTCGCTTGCCGGAGGCAGGAATCTGCTGTTGCCTTTTCTTTCCGCATTGTGGTTATGTACCTTACATGGTACACTCACCTAAGTGCTTGAGAAGTTCAAGTCGCCGCCGGGACTCCGCGCCCAGTCGGAAGCGCCGGAACGACAGGGGAAACACGTTCCGGCGATCTTCTTTCGCACCGCGGCAGGCGGAGAACCTGTGCGCGACTGGCTGAAGGGGCTTTCACCCGATGATCGGAAGCGCATCGGCGAGGACATCAAGACAGTCGAGTTCGGTTGGCCCATCGGAATGCCCGTTTGCAGGCCATTGGGCGGCGCGATTTATGAAGTGCGCACGAGCCTGGCTCAAAACCGGCTTTTCTATATCGACAGGAACGGCCGGATGGTTTTGCTTCACGCATTCATCAAGAAAACCCAGCGCGCACCGGCTGAGGACTTGGAACTGGCAAGAAGCAACAAAAGTAAGCATCAACGGGGACTGAAATGAAACGCACCTCAATGAACGTGAAGAAACACCGCAAGAGAACCGACCACAGCGGGTCAACCTTTGATAGCTTCCTCGAAGAGGAAGGAATCCGCGAGGAAGTCGAAGCGGTCGCTATCAAACGGGTGCTGGCGTGGCAACTGGAACAGGCCATGCAGCAGCAACAAAAAACAAAGCAGGCCATGGCCAGGCAGCTTCACACCAGCCGCTCACAACTGGATCGCCTGCTCGACCCTCGCAATGTCTCCGTGACGCTCGACACCATCACACGGGCAGCCAGGGCGCTCGGTAAGCGCGTAGTCCTTCGCGTCACGGACGCAAAAGCCAAGCGAGCGTAGCCGCGTTTGCGGATCCTCACGAAACCCCGACCAGCGCCCTTAGGTGTTTCTTCGCAAAGTATCCGACAAGAACGGGGCGCGAGCGTTGGAGGCTCTTCGCTGCCATCTGTTTTGTCGCAGCGTCCCGTACCCACCGCACTTGATAAAGCTTCCAAAAATTGTCACCGAAGAATTGCTCGTTGGGGCCGTAGAACTGCTTAAGCATTTGCTGTGCAATTAGTGGATCTTTTCTCAGCTGCAAAAGGAAATTGGCCATGCGTGAAACCTTCGGCGAGAGATCTCGTGCCGCGCGGCGGATAATTCTCCTCTCTTCGTCATGCGGAAGCAGAAACAGTATTGTGAGTATTGAGCGACGAACCTCATCATCCCATTCTGTATCTAGTATTCTCGCGAGCCCTTGGGCTTCAGCTTTAAGGGAAAACCAACCAATGGCCAGGATCGCTTGCTGCCGGACGTACCAATTGGCAGTTTTTGAATGGCTGAAAAACCTGAGCACGGCTGCCCCATCAGAAGGTAGGTGTTTCATTCTGCGAAAAACTCTTAGGAATTGGGCAAGCTCCCAGTCGGTCGCTGTTCTGCGTTGCCGCTCAAGCATTGTTGAAACAGACTGGCACTGCCCAGGCCGATCTAGAAACTCTGAGACGTAAGCGAGTATGGTTCGCGCTCGAGTCGGTTCGCGGAAATAGTCTCTCTTCCATCTGTGAAGTAGCTTATCGCTACCCAATTCCCGATACGCTGAGTACAACATCGCGAGAACAGTTGAGTCGGCTTTGGACGTTATATCCTTGACCGTTTTCAGCAAACTGTTTAACTGCTTTAAGATTGATCGGTGCGACCGACGTAAAAGTTTTTTGTTTGATTGGAGCCTCTGAAGAAGTGCTTTGATTCGCTCCGAGCGCATGTCGAATAGTTCTGCCCGAGCCTTTGATCCAACCAGAATCTTTGTTTTCGAACCTTGCTGAATGAGATTTAGCCGACCCAAGTGGTGTCCGATCGTCCGAAGTCCCAGCCGTACGTCCTCTCGGCGTGAACCCAAAAGTCGCATGTCATCGTTGTATCGAAACCAACGCAGACCCTTTGCGTGAGCGTATTTGTGGAGTTCATCATCGAAGGCCATCAAAAAGTAATTGGCAATGACACCTGATGAACTCGTGCCTTGGGGCAGTCCCCGATTCTGGCGGACCAGGTGCACGTCTCGAATTGCCCAGCCCTGATACATCTCAACCAAGAGATTTACTAGCGGAAGAGTGCTCTTGCGGACGCGATTAGCGAGACCTACCCTGAGCAGACCTAGATCCACGTCTTCGTAGAACGACGTTATGTCGCTAGTACCAATATATCGTCGCGAGAACTCGCGGTACTCTCGGCGAAGTCTCTTGATGAATTTTGGCCATGCGTTATACCAAGGATCAACGATCTGCATCTTTTTTCGGAGATATCGGGGGAGGATCAATGAGGCTTGCTGAACAATAATTGGGGGCGTACCTTTCCGAATACGGTATGCAGTGACTCCTGCTTTTAGTCTGCCCTCAAGCTCCTCCGAAATCGCAATTAAGCAGTAATACACAATGGCGAGATCCTCTAGTTCGATCCTCCTCCCTGGGCGAATCGCAAACTCTGACTTGGGAAACGTTACTTCAAGCGGGAGATTCGGCCTGTAGACTCCTTGCCTGAGACTGACCTCTATTCGGTCCAGGAAACTCGGGTCGCGGAGATTGTAGTCGGAGTAACGAAAGGGATCTGGTGCGTGCCCGGATTCCAAATCCAGTACGGCCATCTGAAGAGCCTGATGAAGTCTGTTCTTGTAGACAGTGATAAACGGCATATAAACTCCGTAAAGTGCGGTCAAAGTAACAAGACAAGTCGAGATCTTCAATTGGTTTTTAGAATCGCCGCAACAGTCGGGGCATACCTGTGTCAATCGCCCAGAAGACCTCTGCAAGGAGAAAGCTAGTTCTAGGCGTTAGGTACGCGAGTACAGCTGTACTTTGTTTGGCACCCAGGCCAGTTTCAATCTTTCCCCTGCATGCTAATCTGGCTGTGGCGCATGCTTCTCAGCGCCGCAGAGCTTTTCCCCGCGAGTAAATCGCACCCCGCAGTAAAAGCAAAAAAAGAGAAAGAGAAGGCAGGAGGTAGACGGACGACGCGATGGCACATGATCGCCACGAATCCGCAATCAAAAAATGACTCAACTCATTGAAAACAAACCTCCGCGACGCGTGCTGATCGCCACACTTTTGCACTTTTCTCCATCCCGCCGATTCAGCAGTTTTTCGTCAAGGCACGACCGAACTCGACCTAAGTGCCATCTCATTGTGGGTCAGAGCTTTAGCTCCGACATAATGCGTGTTGCGCGAGACGCTACCTTGCTGCCGCAGGCGCACTTGCTGCTTCCCGCGCAATGGCGCGTCACAACTTCTGCCCACTCGCCTGCTCGACTCCCTAAATTTCTAATCGACAGAGGGTACCGATTAGAATTCGATGTAACTCCTGCAGCATCAACACAAACGCGATTTCTAATCGTCGCTGAATCGCGATTTCGTGATTTGCGTTTTGCGCGGAATTTTCTTCGGCTTCTGCCCGCAGTTTCAGCTCAGCAGCACGCGGCGCGTAGTGAGTGCGATGGTGAGGCCTACGGTGAAGATGTGGATCGCGACGCCGATGAGCATGAACTGGAGCGAGAACGGGCGTGGGCCGATGGCCGAGAGCGGCAGCACCACGTTCTGCATAAAGAAGTACACGGCGATGCCGTACAGGATTCCGCTCGGGACGGCGTGCTCGACGAGGAACGGCACGAAGCGGCTCGCCACGACGTACACAGTCGCGGCGCCGTACGCGATTACGAAGTGGCAAAGGAGGCCGAGAGCCGCGGTGGCGAGTCCGCCTTCGCGGGCGCGCTCGCCGAGGATGCCGCTGGCGATTCCTTGCAGCAGCGGAATCGGCTTCAGTCCGAAGGAACCGTAGACGACGAACGCGGCGATGATGTCGAAGATGCCACAGAGCAGCCCGGCCCAGAAAATCGCAGCCAGCGCGTTGCGGTGTCCTGGAGCCGAGGATGTGGCGTTCATGTTCCCTCCACGGAGAGGCGGCTTTTTGCTCAGACGCCGGTAACCGGTTTTTGGTTAGTTACGTCCGTCAACTCGGTAGTTGAGATGGACGACGCCATCGGGAAACTTCTTGGTCGAGAGCAGCGCGAGCTTGACGTTGCGATAGCGCGGCGCGATGAGCGGGATCCCTTCGCCGATGAGGACCGGGATCACGTGGATGCTGAACTCGTCGATTTCGCCGGCGTCGAGGAGGGCAGCGTTGAGTTCGCCGCCGCCCATCACCCAAATGTCTTTGCCCGGCTGCGCGCGCAAGCGCTGCATGAACGGCTTGATCGGTTCGCTGACGAACTCGACTCCCGGCTGGAGTGTCGCTGCAAGCGACTCGTGCGATTGGCGCGTGAAGACGTAGTGCTTCACTTCAGGACCGTAGACCGAAAGCTTCAGTCCCATCTCCATGGCCTGAGAGAAAGTCTTGCGGCCCCAGAGGATGGTGTCGATGGATTTGAAGAAAGCGGGCATGCCGTAGTCGCCCTTGGGATGCGGACGGTTGAGCCAGTCGATGCCGCCGTCGGGGCGCGCGATGAAGCAGTCGGCGCTGACGGCGATGTAGATGATCGTTTTGCGGCGTCCGCCAGCAGACGGAGGGCGATGCTTTTTCGTGGTGGTCTTTTTTGTGGCGCTTTTTTTCATGTGCTTCGTTCTCCTGAGATTGAATGGGACGCTCCGCAAGAGCGTCCGGAGCGCAAACACGCTTCACGGCTTCACGCGATAGCGTACGAAGACGCAGCCGTTCTTGAACGTGTTGCTCTCGAGCAGCTCGAGATTGATCTGGCGGCTCGTCGCGTGAAACAGCGGGATGCCGGAGCCGAGCAGCACGGGATGGATGTTGAGGCCGATCTCATCGACCAAGCCGGCTTCGAAGAGCGAATTCGCGAGTTCGCCGCCGCCCATCAGGCAGATGTCCTTGCCCGGCTCGTTTTTCAAGCGCCGGACGAAATCGGAGGCGTCGCCGGGGACGACGGTGACGTCGCGATGGGATTCCGGCGGGAGCGTCTTCGAGAAAACATAGGATTGCATGCCCGGGTACGGGGATTTCCCCTTGCTGTGGTGAAGCGCCACTTCGTAGGTTTTTCGGCCCATAAGGATGGTGTCGATCGTCTTCCAGTAGGCGGACATGACCGCGGCGGCTTCGTCGCACCAGAGCAGCCAATCGACGGCATCATCTTTGCGAGCGAGGAAATTGTCGAGGCTGTTGGCGCCGCCGAAAGTGACTTTGCGCACGTGAACCTCCGTCCCGGTGCAGGGCTGGTTGGATATGGGCGAATATAAATGAGCGTTTGCTGATTGTCACCCGGAGCGCGCCTCGCGCTGCAGCGTTACGCGCAAGCAACACCGCTGCGGGGCGGCGCATCTGTGCGCATGGCTGCCCGTATAATTTAATTTATGATTCGCCGCATCCAGCTCGGCGCGTTTCTTTTTGTTTGCGCGGCAATCGCTGCCGCGGGCGTGCATTCGTTCGCCGAAACGTCTTCACCGGAGGTCGAGCGCGAGATACAGGCGAACGGCCGGGTGTTTCCGGAAATTGGGCCGGCCGTGAATGCGCTGAAGCGCGATGCATCGGGGCTGTACTACATTCTGGCGGCGCCGGCGAGCGTGATTTCAGTTTACGGCGACGACGGCAAGAGCCGGGCGTCGATACCCAACGACAATTCGAAGGGCGCGAAGATTGTTTATGCAGAGGACATCGATCTCGATGCGACCGGGCGCCTGTTTGTCGCCGATCGCGGCGCGAACGCTATCAGAGTATTCAGGGCGGATGGCTCTGTGGACGCGACGATTCCCGCTTCGGCTCCGACTTCGATTGCGGCCTTGCCGGGAGGCGAGTTCGCGGTGGAGACGCAGCGATCCGACCGGCTGGTAAACATCATTGACGCGCAGGGAAAACTGGTTCGCGCTTTTGGCGATCCTTCGGATTTAGCGGGAGGCGCGGCGTCGAATCGTTTTCTCAGCCACGGCCGGCTCGCGGGAGATCCCGCCGGCAACATTTATTTTGCGTTTACGTACTCCGCCGATCCGACGATTCGCAAGTACGATCGCTACGGCTACTCCGCTTACGAGATTTCTCTTTCGGCCGGCGAATTCTCGCCGGAGACGGCGAATCGGCGAGATGTTCTGCGCCTCGATCGCCACACGAGCGTTCCTGCGTCGAAACCCGTGCTCAACGCCATCGGCGTCGATCCGCTGACGCAGGAAGTGTGGGCGGCGATCGGAAACGCGCTGCTGCACTTCAGCAAAGACGGAAGCCGGCTGCCGACGTATCGAACGGTGACCAAAGACGGCGTGCGGATCGAGCCGAAAGCAATTCTCGTCGAGCCTGGACGCATTCTGCTTGGCGCCGACCCCATCGGAATTTTCGAATTTGCGCGCCCTGATAAAAATCCCGCCGGTTCTCAGAATCGGTAAGCCTCCCTTCGGGAAAAACTTATTTGAAAATTGCATTCCTGGCGCGTTGTGATGACTCGTGCAAAGCCGAACATTAAATTTTCCGCGCGTGCAACAGAAATATCGACTGTGGAAAACCTGTGAATTATTTGTGGAGGCTGTGCAAAGTGTTCGCATAGTTTTCTCTTGCTCATGGCGTCGCGATTAGGCAGAATCCCCCCGCGTTCAACAGCAACTCTTGACAGTCGCAGGCCCGGGGGCGATTTCCTGCGGCATCGGTCCCGACCCGAATCATTTAAGACTGACTAAAGCAGGTTTGCTTTTTCCACACCATTTCCACAGCGGTGGAAATCTGGCGCGAGGCTGATTTTTTCGATGAATCTCTGGGATAAAGTACTTCAGCACACGGAACGTCGCGTCAACCCACACAGCTTCGCTACCTGGTTCCGCCCCACGCGCCAGGAGCGCTCCGAAGATGGCCGTTTGATCGTGCGCGTGCCCACGCGGCTGTTCTGCAAGCGGCTGACGGAGACGTACGGCCAGCTTCTGCAGGCAGTTCTCACCGAGATTGGAAAGCCGGAAATCGTCCTCGAATTTATTTGCGCCGAGCCGGAGCCGGTTGCGGCGCCTCCGGCGGCGCCTCCTCCACAAGCGAAGCTGGATTTCGATTCAGCGAACCACCAGCTCAATCCGCGGTATACGTTCGACACGTTTATCGTCGGCGCTTCGAACCAGTTCGCGCATGCCGCGGCGGTAGCCGTCGCGGAGCAGCCATCCAAATCTTATAACCCGCTCTACATCTACGGCGGGGTCGGGCTGGGCAAGACGCACCTGATGCAGGCGATCGGGCACATGCTCAAGCGGCGCAATCCGTCGTTGCGATTGACGTACATCAGCGCCGAGAAATTTACGAACGAAGTGATCGCGTCGATCCGCTTCGAGAGGATGGCGAACTTCCGCGACCGCTTCCGCAACATGGACGTCCTGATGATCGACGACATCCAGTTCATCGCCACGCGCGAGCGGACGCAGGAAGAATTCTTCCACACGTTCAACGCGCTTTACGATCAGCAGAAGCAGATCGTCATTTCATCGGATTGCCCGCCGAAGGAAATTTCTGCGATTGAAGAGCGCCTGCGCTCGCGTTTCGAATGGGGGCTGATCGCGGACATCCAGCCGCCGGACCTCGAAACGAAGATCGCGATCCTGCAAAAGAAAGCGGATAACGAGAGGGTTGCGGTGCCCGACGACGTCGCCGAGTACATCGCGCGCGCCATCAAATCCAACGTCCGCGAGCTCGAGGGCGCGCTGATCCGGCTGATGGCCTACGCATCGCTCACCGGCGCGGCGATCGACCTTCCGACCGCGCAGCAAGTGCTGAAGAACATCATCGAGACGCAGGAAAAAAAGGTGACCATCGAGCAAATTCAGAAGCGCGTGGGCGAGCATTTCGGGATGCGCGCTCAGGATCTGAAGATTCGCAGCAACTCGAAGGTGATCGCTTTCCCGCGGCAGGTGGCCATGTTCCTGGTGAAGCAACTTACGGCCGCTTCGCTGCCCGAAATCGGCCGGCAGTTCGGCGGAAAGCATCACACCACGGTGCTGCACTCGATACACAAGATCGAGACCTTGCGGCAGGTCGACAAAGATTTGAACAAAACGATCAACAGGCTACTTGATTCGTTCGGATAGGTTTGAGAGGCGAACCGGCTCCCGGCGCCCTTTCCGGCTGTGGATGCTCTGTGGAAGACATCGGCAGCTTCCGCCAGGCCCGAAGTTTTCCCCCGTTGCGCGCGGGTATCCACAGGACGGTCGATTCCGCAAAGTTGACGAGCAAATCGACTTACGCGCTTATCCGCAATTTCCACACTTGCGGCGACGGCGGCGGTTGTTATTTATATTCAAATAAATAAAGGAAAGAAGTAAAGTAACCGGACCAATGCCTACAACAGGAACGCAAACGATGGCCGAAATGGAATTCAGCGTCAAGAAATTCGACCTGCTCGAAGAGCTGGGCCTCACGCAAGGCGTCGTCGAGCGCAAGACGACAATCCCCATCCTCTCGAACCTTCTCTGCGAGGCCAAGGGCAACCGCCTGACGATTACGGCAACGGACCTCGAACTGAGCATCCGCACGTCTTGCGAGGCAAAAGTTAAGAAGGAAGGCGCGGGAACGATTCCGGCCAAGAAGCTCCACGAACTGGTGCGCCTGCTGCCGGAAGAAGAGATCAAGTTCAAGCTGCTCGAAAATCACTGGGTACACATCAGCTGCGATCGCAAAAACTACAAACTGGTCGGCATGTCGAAGGACAATTTTCCGGCGCTGCCGGTGTTCCCCCACGCATTGGTAAAGATTCCCGCGAAGCTGCTTTCCAACGTGATCGCCAAGACGACCTTTGCGATTTCGCTCGAAGAGTCGCGCTACACGCTGAATGGAGCGCTGCTAGTGTTGAAGCCGGGATCGATCACCATGGTTGCGACCGACGGGCACCGCCTCGCCATGGTTGAAACGGATCACAAGTTCGAGGGATTTACGACGGAGAGCCGCGTTCTGGTGCCAAAGAAGGCGATGACGGAAGTGCAGCGCCTCGCCGCCGAGAGCGCTGACGACGCGCAGGTGGAATTCGCGCAGGACGAAAGCCATCTGTTCTTCCAATTCGGCGGGCGCCTGCTGACGTGCCGCAAGCTCACCGGCCAGTTCCCGAACTACGAAGCGGTGCTGCCGCGCGACGCCAACAAGACGGTGGTCATCGAGCGCAACGAGCTAAATGACGCGCTTCGCCGCGTCTCGCAGCTTGCTGACCAGCGCTCGCACGCCGTGAAGTTCATGCTGGCGAAAGAAGGCCTCGAGATTTCCGCGTCCAGCCCGGAATACGGCGAAGCAAAAGAAGCCATCGAAAAGGAATTCAAGGGCGAGCCAATCGCGATCGGTTTCAACGCGCAGTACCTGCTCGATTTTCTCGCCGCCGCCGCCGATGGCCCGATCAGCTTCGAGTTGAAGGACGAACAATCCGCCGGCCAGCTGCGCCCGCTCGGCGACGAATCCACGCGCTACCGCTACGTCGTAATGCCCATGCGCATCTGACCCAGTTCCTACGTCGGGATTCCGAGCGTTCCAAAACGGAACCCAAAACCCGAACACGTTTAGGTATATCGTTCCAGATTCAGGCGCTTAGGACTGGCATGAAAGGTGCCCTAAGCAGGGATCTCTGCGTTGATTACAAGTCTACCTTTACGCGGAGTGATTTCGATGATCGCGCCCGAAAATATGCGGGACCGGCCGAAATCCAAACGCAGTTGGTGAGGGACCGCGCGAAGCTTGAGCTTTGAATCAAGTTGTTCAACGCGAATTCTGAGACCTTGGAACTGAAACGTAGCGTCGAGAGCTATTGCGGCACGGGCTAGGACATCAACACACGGCATTGCTTTGCCAGCTTCATATCGGGCAATCATTTGACGAGATACGTCGAGACTTTGCGCCAACTCGACCTGAGTCAAGCCAGATTCGACCCTGGCGCGACGAATTTGCTCGCCGAGTTCTTTCTTTAATGACAATTCTTCTTTCCACTCTGAGGTCGAAAATACATGAACCGGCCTGAAAATTCTGCGTTGACGGAGCCTTGTATGTCAACTACAATTCCCCTCTTTCCTACTGAGATGACAACCAAGGTTTCCATACCGACGAAGGTTTTGAAGGAAAGAAGAGTTCGATTGGTGCCGTCCCTGCCCATACAGCATCAACGAAATCAGCTGCCGAGGCCGAATCATGGAGGTCGGGAACGCCTGAGGTCATTTGGTTGGTACGGCGGAAAATTTAGCCACTTGGAGTGGCTACTGCCACTGCTACCCGCGACACATCATTTTTGCGAGCCTTTTGGGGGTTCGGGATCCGTCCTTCTCAATCGAAACCCGTCCCCTGTCGAAACCTACAATGATCTAGATGGCGAGGTTGTGAATTTTTTCAAAGTTCTGCGCGAATGCTCCGACGAACTCATTAGATCGATTAGCCTCACTCCATTTTCCAGAGAGGAATTCTACCATTCGCTTTCTCGGGACAATCAAACCCACGACGACCTGGAAAGAGCACGACTTTTTTTCGTAAGAGCACGGCAGGTCCGTACGGGCCTGGCGCAAACAGCAACCTTGGGAAGATGGGCGAATTGCAAAAATACCAGCCGTGGTGGCATGGCAGGAGTCGTATCGAGGTGGCTTGGGAGCGTGCGGGACTTACCCGAAATAGCGAACCGCCTTCTACGAGTCCAGATCGAAAATAGGCCAGCACTGGAGCTTATTAGGCTCTATGACGACAAGAAGACGCTCTTCTATTGCGACCCACCATATCCCCATAACTCCCGAGGAGATAGTAAGGCCTATCGTTTCGAGATGGACGACAAAGAGCACAAAGATTTGGCAATCGCCTTGGAGCGATGCCGAGGGAAGGTGGCGATCTCAGGGTATCGGTGCGAGATCATGGACGAACTGTACTCGGGTTGGCGACGTGTCGATGACACCCCCAAGAAATGTCATTCCATAAAAAAGACGCGACAAGAAGCTCTGTGGGCGAATTTTTAGAAAGGAGCATATACTTTTAGGGTTAATATAGCCGGCGATTAAGAATGATCGCCTTAGACTATGACAATGCCGGTAAGCTTCTTGAAGAATTCTTTCCCCGCGCGGAGCATGATTGCCTGAATTTATCACCCCCTAAAGTTTCGGCAGCAATAACCCAAGCTTGCGATGTCATCTTTGAATCACGGACACAGGCTTATCGAGAAACACTTCTCGGCTGCCTGCTTGCCAAGATGTTGAGTGCAGCAAACATTCGGCAACCATATGTGGATCAGAGCGCTCAAGCCTTTAGCGGCAGGACTTTAGATGAAAAAGTAATTAACCCATTCCTGCAATCAAAGCAGGTTCCCTGTTCCAAAGGTCCATACCTAAGTGTATTCCGGCGGAGTATCCGGTTTGATAAGTCCACCCGGGCGGGCCTTCGGGACAAGATGGGGTACGACGCGTTTCTTCGCGCCCTCACACAAATTGAGCAGGAAATTGATGGTGCGAAACTCCGTCAGCTTCTGCAATATCTCTTGTATCGATTTGTGGTATTGCGCGAAGGGGCCAGAATTGAATTAGCTCGCCTTGAAAGAATAAGCCTCCCGCAATACGAAATGCTGCTTTCCCTACTGCTTGGGACTCAGAGTGGAGGCAGGATTCCTGTGATGTTGGTTGTGGCCATGTTTGAAACCATAAGGGAATATTACCAGCAAGATTGGGTTGTGGAGAGCGTAGGCATTAATGTGGCCGACTCGGCGGCTGGCGCTATGGGTGATATCACGATCAAAAGTAGGGACGGGACAGTTCTTTTGTCAATCGAAGTTACGGAGCGGCCCGTGGACGCCAGTAGAATTCAGTCGACGTTTCGCACAAAAATAGCCCCCGCCGGACTTGTGGACTACCTTTTCTTAGTGAACGGTGAAAAAGTTTCCCAAGCAGCAAGGGGTGAGGCCGAAAAATACTTTGCTCAAGGACACGAACTCAATTTTGTCGACATTATGGCTTGGCTCTTAGCCCAATTGGCGACCATGCGAATTATAGGGCGCAAGCTTTTTAGCAAACACCTTCTAGCTTTACTGGATGCACGAACGGTACCAAGCATTGTAAAGACGGCTTGGAATAGAGGAGTTCTAAAGATCGCAGGCCAGTAGCTTTCGAAGGCCTGCCGACGCGTGTAGGTTCTCTGTTTTGGGGGCTGCCAAACCAGCCGAAGACGAGAATTTAAGCCACAGACCGTGTGCACTGGGTCGTCCTAAATCGCTAAAAACAAATAGGATAGCAGCCAGACTGTGCCTGACAATCGCCTTGTCAAATTGTTGCGATTCCAGTAAAATTAGTGCTCGGATTCCTCCAGAAATGCGCAGCTTCCGGAGACCGGACTAGCTTCACGAAGTGCTTGCCTGCGCCAGGGCGAGCGAAGCCAGCGAGGCAGCCGGAAAGTCCCCTCCGGGGGAGATGAACGCTCCGCCGCGTCCGCCAGTAGCGGACGGGATGGAGCGAAGAAGAACCCTTCGAGTCCCAGCGCGAAGTTGCTGGGGCCAATGGGCAAGGCAAACGTCGAGCACCTTCCGCGCGACCCGCCTTCCCTAAAACGAAATCGCAAACGCGCGTTCGCAAGAACGCCGAGCGAGCAATCGCTCGAGCATTGCCTGCACTGAGGAGACGCACCACTCATGGGTGACAAAGAAGCTCCAGCCCCTAAGATTGCGGGGCACAAGTACGACGCGACTTCCATCAAAGTTCTGGGCGGCATCGAAGCGGTACGCAAACGTCCCGCGATGTACATCGGCTCGACGGGCGAGATGGGCTTGCACCATCTTGTCTGGGAAGTTTGCGACAACTCGGTCGATGAGGCCATGGCGGGCTTCTGCGACGAGATCAACGTAATCGTTCACGACGATAACAGCGTCACCGTGATCGACAACGGCCGCGGCATTCCCGTCGACATGCACGCCACCGAGAAAAAGCCGGCCGCCGAAGTGGTGATGACCGTGCTGCACGCCGGCGGAAAATTCGACAGCGACTCGTACAAAGTTTCCGGCGGCTTGCACGGCGTGGGAGTTTCGGTTGTCAACGCGCTTTCCGATTGGCTCGATCTGGAAATCTGGCGCGACGGTGAAGTGTGGGAGCAGTCGTACGAAAAAGGCGTGCCCACCACCAAGCTGAAATCTTCCGGCAAAACAAAAAAGACCGGGACGAAAATCACGTTCCATGCCGACCAATCGATCTTCACCACCATCAATTACAGTTTCGACACTCTATCGCAGCGGCTTCGCGAGCTGGCCTTCCTCAACAAAGGGCTGAAAATCACGCTTGAAGACGAGCGTTCGAGCTCCGGCAAGAAAGCTGAGTTCCGGTTCACCGGTGGCATCTCGGAATTTGTGAAGCATCTGAACCGCGGCAAGCAGACGCTCCACGATTCGCCGATTTATATGGAAGGCAAGCGCGGGCAGGTAGACATCGAAATCGCGCTGCAATACAACGACAGTTACGCGGAAAATGTCTTCTCGTTCGCGAACACGATCAACACCGTCGACGGCGGCTCCCACCTCGCCGGCTTCCGCTCCGCGCTGACGCGCACAATTAATTTTTACGCGACGTCGGCCGGGATGCTGAAAGAGCA
>Ga0185299_10005653_pt1 | contig 13892 bp, 15 predicted proteins | sample PaiPotPPA55metaG_FD_128002 | JGI IMG/M metagenome (GOLD analysis project Ga0185299, IMG submission 128002) | Iron sulfur acid spring bacterial and archeal communities from Banff, Canada, to study Microbial Dark Matter (Phase II) - Paint Pots PPA... ...
CCCCAATGCAGCGCGCAATACGGTCAGTTTATGGGATCATTTGCAACTGGCCAGTAACATGCGGCGCCGTTTCCAATGAACTTCGTTTTGGCTGGCAAATTGACGTACGTTTGCGGTGTTCCCAATCTCAAAGACTTACCGCAGAGCATAGGTAGTTTCGCTACGATCAGCATGCCGCCTACCGCACCTTGGATAAACTGAGATCGAAGCACGAAAAACACCCTCCATTTTTGCCGCCCGTGCTGTCCCTCCAGAATACGACGGCGAAGTCCAACCCGCAACTAACGCAAATTGGGATTGGAGTACGCGGCAACCCGCTGGGGATTCTTTCAGTCGGATCAAGGCTTCGCCACTCATACCGAAAGCGTTGCCGCCGTTACTATGGCCGCGGCCATTGCGAGCTTGTGATCCTTGTTCCATGGCGGCCCGACTGCCGTCCGCACTTGCAGAAAGTAAGCGTCGAGGTTCTCGACGTGCAACGCGTGGCTCGCCAAACCGAGCACCTTCTTCGCGTCGTACCAATGGATGGGCCAACCGCGCGCCTCGGCGGCGGAAGCAAGAGCTTTGCGGTACATCACCCAGTCGGCAACGTTTCGCGCGCGATAGTCCTTGATTCGTTCGGCAATCGTGGGCGGAAGCTGCGGGCAACTGCGAAGGGCGATGCCGAGGATGTGTGGTACCGCCATCGCCACGGCGTCCAGCGCAAGTACCGCATGCATCTCAGCCGACGCGCGCACCCGCTCGACCAACGCCACGGCTCCGCCTATCGGGAGCAGCTGGCCTTCGTGGTGATGGGGAAGACTCGGCAGGGTCTCGTCCACAAGCTCTACGCGGCGGCGCTCGAGGAGCGTCCCATCGCGCGCGACGGTCACCAACACCGCCCAACCGCCGTGATCCGATACACCGATGATGGCGCCATTATTCGACATGATCTTTCCTCCCATCTGACTGATTTAGGCGCAGAATATGTCGCGGATAATGGCCGAACTTGCTGTTTGATGAGCGCTTGGTCGAACTCCTGGCGAGTTTTGTTTCCGAGCGAACCGCGCGGCCGCATAGTGTTGTGATCCAGCAGCCAGGCTTCAATGATCACCCGAGCCTCGTCGACGTGAGCCGCAGTTTTCGACCCGGTTAAAGGCGCGTCCATTCGCCAGTGATTATAGCTGTGTCTAATGGCCCTTTCTCGGGCGAATCCAACGCTATATCATAAAGCGCCACGTCGTGTTCCATGCGTGGACATTGCCCATTTCGGGGCAATCATAGGACATTGCGCTTTGCGGAGGGTGTAAGGGCATGCGCGTTTTCAAGCTGGTTCTCGTCCTTTTTTCATCTGTGCAGTCTCTAACACTACTGGTATTACTCATTGCCCGATCGTGACGATGCACGCCTAAGAACGAGCAGAATGATGAAGGGGAGAGATTAACAAATGTCTTCTACCTTAAAACCGGCCCCGGCTCCGTTAAGCCGCCCATTAAACGAACAGGTAGCCGCACAGGTAGCGAAGAGTCTCGCCAGTGGAAGACCGGCCGCGAATATAGCTCAGGCTCTCATCGGTTTGGGCCATCCTGCGAACGAAGCCAATGACTTCGTAGCACGGATTGAAGTTATGTTTCGTGCGGCGCGAGCCAACGCGTATAAGCGAAAGATGCGCAACGGAATACTCTGGGCTGTCGGCGGCACCGTTGTTACCGTGTGGACCTATACGGCATCCTCGCAAGGTGTCACGTACTTTGTTGCGTGGGGGGCGATCGTGTATGGGATCATAGATTTCCTTCGTGGTCTATTTGGCTGGGCGAAATATCGGGCGTAATGGCTTGACCGCGGTGTCTTTTTTTATTGTGTTAATTCGGTTATTTCTATGGTGGCAGAGCCGATTTCGACTTATCGTGCTCGCTAGCGGTGCACCAAAGTAAAAAGGCCCGCGTCGCTGAGACCGGGCCTTTGTTTTTCGCAAACGATGAGCAACGAACGACGGCCCTAAGTAATCCGAACGATCTTATTCGTGCCGCAAACCCAAAGATTGCCGTCGGGTCCGACCGCAATGTCTCCCGGCGAATCTCCAAACTTCGTCGGAAACCTTGAAACTGTGCCCTGCGGCGTAATACGCGTGATGAGGTTACTGTGCGAATTGACAAACCACAAATTGCCATCCGGCGCCGCAGTCATCGACGTCGGCGCAAAGAGCGGTTTGAACAAACGCATCTTGCCGGACGCCTCGACGTAGCCGATGTAACCGCCGGCGGAAAACCATGCTACGGCTCCGCGCGCAACCGACACACCCGCCTCGCCGTTGCACCCACCCTCGACGAGATAGTCCCGAACGGCATGCGAGCGTGTTAACCGCCCAACGCCGTCGCAGCCGGCGTACCATAACGTTCCGCTCGAATCGTACGCGATCGATTTGATGTCGATGTTCGTTTTAAAATGGATCGCGGAAATCTTGCCCGTGTAACTGACGAGCCCCAACGTCGCCGTGGGGTGACCGGCGAAGACAATCCCATCGGGGCCTGCCGCCAGTGCTGTGGGATTGCTGTCAGGCGGCAGTGTGTACTCCGTCAGCTTTCCGGTGGGCGCAATGCGTCCGATGCGGGCGACGTGACTAGCGTCTTCGGAGAACCAAATATTGCCGTCGCGGCCCGCAACGATTGCATCCGCGACGTCAGCTGCATGTGGCGTCGCAACTGCGCCGGAAAACGCACCCGCAGTCGTCATGCGCGCGATGTAACCTATCGACGCCACCCATAAGTGGCCGTCGCGCCCGGACGTAAGGTGGAACGGCATTATGCCTTGCCGCTCAACCGAGAACGGAGTCATGGTTCCACGGTAGCCCGTCGCCGAGAGAAGCGCGATGGTCGCGCAAAGGGCGCAGGCGCGGTAAAAACTCATGCACCTATTCTTGCACAGACCCCCGCGTGGATCTTCAGCCATTCGGCCCATGCCGAACAGCTTCCTGACCGACAGATAATCGGTTCGTTCCTAATGTGTATCCGTAACAAACTCTTGAACGACTGTCGCCACTTCGGCCGTGCTTTCCGGTGTTGTTTTGTCGTCACAACGCCTCGGGTTCGCGCGTTGCAAGGCACGTCGCCGAAACGGAGGTACTGGGTCGTGTTGATTTCCCAATTCCGTCGAGCGCTCGTGCTGCTCCTCGCCGCTACGGCGCTGTCATTTGTGGCGCGAGCCGCTACCGGCGAAGGATTGCCAACGAGGGGTCCAATCGCTCCATACCTTATGCCCGATCGTCAAGCTGAAGTTGCCTTGGCGCGAAGCGCCGCTCCGCCATCGATCGCTGTGAACGCCGAGGTGCTTGTGCTTACTTCCCACGGCTTCGAGACGGCGGTGAAAGGAACGAACGGCTTCGTGTGCCTTGTCGAACGTTCTTGGACTGCGCCATTTAACGATACCGAGTTTTGGAATCCGAAAGAGCGCGGGCCCGATTGTTACAATCCTCCTGCTGCGCACACCGAGATACCGCAGCTACTTCAGGAGGCGCAATGGGCCCTTTCCGGGCTCACTAGGCAGCAAATGGCGGAAAGAACGAAAGCTGCCTTCGCCGATCATAGCTTCAAGCCACCGGAGTCCGGTGCATTTGGCTTTATGCTCTCGAAGAAGGGGTATCTTAACCATGCCCACGGACCATGGTATCCCCACGTGATGTTTTTCATTCCACGAGATCAAGTCTCTAGTTGGGGCCCCAACGTAGACAATTCGCCGACTCAGTCCGTTGATCGCGGTCCATATCTATCGACGCTGGTTATGGTACCGGTTCTCACCTGGTCCGACGGATCGCCGGCGCCGCACTAGAAGTAGAGGAGGCGATGAATACATTGTTGGCCGCTGTCAGCAAGCGCGCCAACAAATAGGCGCCGCTGCTCCGACGTGGTCTCATAAAGTGTTTCATCGGCACACGAACGACGTGGCGCGAAAAGCGTATTGATGGAGATGGACTCACGCAAACATTGATTCGCTTGTCCTAGGGTGAGGGGCTCGCCTCCACTTGCTTGAATTGTTGATCCACTTGCTCAAAGTATTGATCGAGATCATAGGTAACCGCTTTGTCTGCTTTTGAGCGAAAGGCTTTCGCGCGATCGGTCATCCCGCGCTGAACATAGAAAGCATAGATGTCACGCGGATAAGTGGAAGAGTAACTGCCCACCTTCTCCATGGCGTCCAGGTAACGATTGAACTTGCCCGACCTAATCTCATCGAACGGCTGATTTTGGAGGTACTTAAAAAGGATTTCCCAGGCCGCGAGATCCGTATTTCCGCCCCAACCATTGGTTGGCGTGGGCTTTTCCTCAATGGCTTTCGCCAGGGCGTCGAGATATGGACCAGCGTCGTTTGAAGATAGTGCAATCAGAAACAGCGGTTCGAACTCTCTGTTATCAAGATTGGCGCTGAAGACTTTGGCGACCTCATTGTTATCCGGGGGAAAGGTCAATAAGCTCATTGCGGCCATCTTTCGAACGCCGGCGTCTGGGTCAGTTATAAGACTTGCTGCGATGTCGGACGCCGTGACCTGCTGCGCGAAACCAATTTCACGCGCTGTTGCGGTACGAACCGCCGCTGAGGTGTCTCCAGCTAGGATGGCTATTCGTTCGTGGGATGCAAGAGTGGGAAAGTCGGCCAGCAGCACAGTTGCGGAGCTGCGCATGGCGGCGTTGCGATCGGACAACCACTGTACGAGGTAAGGCCGTAGTGAGGGCTCGCGGGTAAGTCCTAGAGCGGAGATCGCGAGTGCGCGCGTAGTAGCATCCGCCTTGCTATTCGCTATCGAAACCAGCTCTTTCCAATACAGCTTTCCCCCGGTATTTTCGGTTCTTTCCATTGGCGCGAAACCAGGCAGCTTGGCGCTACCAACAGTCACGAGCCAGCTCGCCTCACGCACTGTCGACATGTACGGGTTGTGCGAACCAACGACACCGATGGCTTCCCGGGCAATTTTCGGGTCACTGTTCGTCATGAATTTCCGTAGGACGCCAATCACCGTTTTTCGGTCGAACTCAGACAGGCCTGATAGTCCCGAGCCGCCACCGCTCATATCATCCAGCTGGTCGATCGCGTACACGACATCATTACCATTGGTACTCTTGAGCAACGCCATTAACTCGAACCAGAATATATCTTTGACCGAGGAAACGATTTCGGAGTTATCATTTGCGCACAATAAGACGCCCTGATCTTCTTTCTCGCTTTGGAACATTGAAATCTGTTTGAAGATTTGGCCCCTCACGCTTTTTTTCGCGAATACCATATACGTTCTTCCAGGTTCAAAATGATAGTATTGCGGCTCGTAAGGGCTAAGCCCGCGCGTAGAATCTCGTTCGTAGTGAACAAATCTTAGAGGGGATCCAGTCGTTTCGCCTTTGATGATAGAGACGATTTTGAAATCAGTTTCTTGCGTAACGAAGCCCATCACGGAAGGAAAGCCCGACTTCTCGTTTGCGGCCCCGCTCGAAATGACAGTGCCCTTGAAAATGATGTCGGAGTTGTTCGTTAGCGCTTCCAGACTCATCGGTGGACCAACGATATACCCTCGTGCAACGCCGGCGAATATCGGAAGAGCCAGGGCTGCGAAAGCAGCGCAAACGGGAAAAACGCGATTGAGCATGGCTTATTACCCCATTTTATCGTGACTTGAACAACCTCCGGCCCCTGTACGCATGCGACGCCGCCTGTGCTGCTTGTGCCGTAAAGGCCGAAGCGAATGTAAAGGAAGGCGACGCTAACGCGCCATAGCCAACTCCCTCAGCTGTCACAACGCAGTACGGCGGCCGTATTGTGACGAGTAAGCATCGTGAATCGGTGAGCGTTCGTCCATTGGTAACGATTGTCACCGCGCGTTCTTCGTCTGTTCGATAAACCCGTGCGCCGCAACTGCGCGCACTGGCCGAGGTATAATCGGATCGGAGGGTTACGATGCGGGACAGGCGTCGAGCGACAAAATGGGCGATCATCGCGACAAGTTGTTATGCCGTTCTCGTGGCGGTCGCACTTCTGATGTGGCTCGAACGTCGAAACTGGGTTCAACTTTCTGGGTTGATCCTTGCACTCATCGTATTGACTCTGTCGGCCTTTAACCTGCGTCAACTGTTAAGAGCGCGTGACACCTAGCGCGGTAGCATAAAGATCAGCGCTACGAACAAACGCCGATCCCAGCCGCAAGGCCGCACGCTTGAGGCCAACTTGAAATCGGAGTTCTCCCATCCTCGGGCGGCGTGCATCTCCTCCGTTAATTTGTCGAGAGGAAGCGGCGAAGTGTTTGGGATCTATGGCGTTTCCTTACACGCAGCGTTACCAGCGCTGTCTATCGATCATAACAACAAAGTCGAAGCGTCCATCGCTGCGCATACAAGCGCTGAACCGGTGTAAAATGAAAATCCGGTTTTCCTGACAGAATGGGACGGCTATTCAGCAACGCTTACGTAAGGTAAGATAGCGATATGCCTAAACTTACCGGGTGGCTTTACGCGATAACGGCGGTTTTTTTAGCCGCGTGTGGCGGGTCAACGTCCTCGCCCCACGTTGACAGTTGCTTTGTCGAAGTATTTCCGCCCTACCCGCTCATTTATCCCATGCCGAATACAACTGGCGCTCCAGACGGGAATTTCATTCTTTTTGTTGCCGTGCCGAACGGCGATCCAACACCTGGCGCATTGGAACTGCAGAACCCGATCAGCGGTACGACGGAATTCACTAGCGGTGCGTGGAGTCCGGCAGCGATGCCACTACCCTCACCGGCAGCCACGATGCCGCCGAATTCATCCGCATACGGAACCGCTGTACCGCAGCTGTCGCAAAACACAAGCTACTCAGTGAACTTCGCGACGTACCCGCAGCCGCCCGGGTGCCCAGTGGATGCGCTGGAAAGCTTCGAAACGCACTAGACCCTCAAGTCGCTTAACGTTAGCCACCATCCCCTCGCAGGTCATCCTGGGTTCTCGGTGTGCCCGCTGGAATGGGATAGCCGTGTTATAATTATCCAATAATTGATCAAATGAATTGATCAAACGCCTTCGGGCGCAGGTCATCACGATTCGATCATCGGCATTGACACTTGCGACGTTGTTACTTGTGACTTAGCCCCATTTGTCAGGCCGCTTCGAATTGTGGCGGGGTGTTTTTTGGTTCTTCGTGGTGCCGGCGCGCGAATTCTTCCGGCGTGAGGTAGTTGAGCGATCCGTGAGGCCGGTGCGTGTTGTATCGAATGCGCCAGGCCTCGACCGTCTCGCGCATGGCGCTTCCTTCGCCGGCGAACCTGCAGAATCGGCAGCGCGGTAAATGCGCTAGAAGCGTTTGTGGTTCACAACGATGGCATGATCGCGCTGGAGGATGAAGTGCAACTTCCGATATCCAGAGCGGCGATTCTCCTCGACCAGCTGGCGGGTAAGCTCAAGCAGTCGCGGATCATCGGTTCGCTTAAAACGATACTGCGACGTCGATCGCGGACAGCCCCACGAGCGCACAGGCCCGGCGCTCGCTATAACCGCGCTGGTCTCGCAGCTCATGCACCGCTGCGCGGCGGCGGGCAGAGCTTCCATTTTTTTCGACCACAATTTCATTCGGCCCGGATTACCGGGGCTAAGTCGTGATCTGCTAACTAAGGATCCGGGTTAAAAAGGGCTCCTCCGCGGAATGATATCTGTTAACCGTCATCAGGCTCAGGGAGGATAGGGCACGAAGCTCAACGGTCTTTGCGCGGGGTTATTGACCGTTTTGGCAGCTGTCGCGTGCACATCGCAGGCCGCCGGAGAGCCGCCGTGCGCTGTTCTGGCCGTTGCAAAGCCATTAAACGGCACCTTCCAGGAATTCGACCTCGACAAGCCGTGCATGGCGACGAACGACTTAGTGTTCGCACTCACCACGGATGCGTTGGATCGTCGGCCGCTGTTTTCGGTCAAGACGTCATTCTTGGGCGGATGCGTCTGGAGCTTTGCGACGGTCGCCGATGGACACGTTATGCCTGTTGCGCGGGTAGCTGAGGACCTATTCGCGACCACGCCGGCCACCGCGGACAATCGGCGGTATTGGTTTGTGTTCGATGGCCGCTATTACAGCGTGGCGGGTGATGCGGAAGCCAGCCGCGCGCCTTTTGCGAAAGGATATTCGGTCAAGTCGATCGGGGCGATGGCTTCAGGATCGCTATTCGCGATCGAAAGCCTACAGCGCAACGGCGACGTAGAGAGCGATTTGCGTCTGGTTAACATCGCGACGGGGCGTTCGCGCCCCTTGCGGTACCGCGGCTGGACCGAGAGCCTCGCCCGCGCTTGGGATGGTAATCTATACTTTCGGTTGTTCGAACATTGGCATTGCCACGTGTTCGAGGTTAAGACGGACGGGAGGGCCGCCGACACGGCCGCGTGCCAGTGGGAGAACGGCCACGGCATCGCGTTAGGCTTGGACGGCGGGATCTGGCAGCCGGCGCCGTTCGGTGCGGCGGAATACGTAGGCTCACGCATGCTCCACGGCGTCAGTCCGTTCGCGAAGTACACTTGCGTGATCACGAACACTGCAGCACTTGAGGCGCACATTATCACATCCGATCCGGCGGGCAACGTATGGTTCGCATACGCGTCGCTCCTCTGGATGCGCAACCGCACGGGCACGTTGTTTTCGACGCCGTTGCCGGGAGGTGGCGCAGCGAATGCAATGGTGCGCACAAACGATGGCTCGCTGTGGATCGCGGGCGTAACGAAATCGGGGATGACCGCTCTTTATCGCTTCATTTCGAACGCCGAATCACGTCCTTAGTCCTACGGATTCGCGCTGCGCTTCTTGTCACTATGTCGTCTTGACGATCGTGCAATACGTGGCAGTTGCCTTCGCTAATCGAACTCGGGAAGATCGCGGCCTCTGAAAAGGGCAAGCGCCCGCCAAGCCGCTAGCGTTTACAGGCCGGAAAAGCGAACGTACGGCTTGCACCGGTGAGGCGTTGCCTGCCGGGAGGGCGCATGTTGGAAAGTCCTAAAGGACCTGCGGAAGCACGCACTTTACCGACCGGCACTGTTGCATTTCTCTTTACGGACATCGAGGGCAGCACAGAACGGTGGGAGTCGCATCGCGCTGCGATGAGCGCCGCAGTCGAGCAGCACGACGCCGTGCTGCAGCAAGCGATTCAAGCCCACGACGGTTACATTTTCAAACGCATGGGCGATGCTTTCTGCGCCGCATTCCAAACAGCACCCGAAGCGTTGCGACCGCGTACGAAGCGCAGCGCACGCTTATCAAAGAAGACTTTGCCAGGGTCGGCGGACTGAAGGTACGCATGGCCGTGCACGTCGGCAACGCCGACGAACGAAACGGCGATTATTTCGGCCCGACGGTCAACCGCGTCGCGCGGCTGCTCTCAATCGGTTACGGCGGCCAAATTTTGATCTCGGCAGCCACAGCGGATTTGGCACAGGGCGAGCTTCCGCCGCATCTGAGCCTGCGCGATCTCGGATCGCATCGACTGAAAGATCTCGCGCAGCCGGAACAAGTCTACCAACTCATTGCACCGGAGCTGCAGCAAAAATTCTTCCCTCTGCGCTCGCTGGACACGCTGCCGAACAACTTGCCGCTCCAGCTCACACACCTTATCGGCCGCGAGAATGACCTTGCCGAAATCACCCAACTACTAGGAAAAACGCGCTTGCTTACGCTCGTCGGCGCCGGCGGTATCGGCAAGACACGACTCGCCTTACAAGCGGGCGCAGAGGTTTTGGATCAATATCCGGACGGCGTATGGGTTGCGGATTTTGGAACGATTTCGGACCCTGACGTAATCGCGGAAGCAGTTGCGCAAATCTTCGCCGCAACGCCGGAGCCGGGGCACTCGCTGCCCGAGGCAATTGCCGGCGTGTTGCGCTCAAAGACTGCGCTGTTGATCTTGGACAGTTGCGAACATGTAGTCGGCGCCGCGGCGTCGTTAACCGAAACGCTTCTACGCGGCTGCAGTCATCTGCATATTCTCACGACCTCGCGCGAACCACTCGATATCGCCGGGGAAATGGTTCATCGCGTCCCCTCACTCGCATTTCCGGAGGTATCCTCGAACCTTACCTGTGCCGAGACGCTCGCCTATGGGGCCATCGCGCTCTTCGCGGAACGCGCGACGTTGGCGAATACGCGTTTCTCGTTAACGGATACCAGCGCGCGTGTCGTCGTGGACATCTGTAAACGGCTCGACGGCATTCCGCTCGCTATCGAACTGGCTGCAGCTCGCGTGAAATCACTGTCGGTCGATCAACTCGCCACGATGCTGCAGGAACGTTTTCGTCTCCTCACGGGAGGCAGCCGAACGTCGCTCCCACGTCAGCAGACGCTGCGCGCTATGATGGACTGGAGCTATGATCTGCTCAGCAAAGACGAGCGCACCGTCTTCAGACGGCTCGGGGTTTTCGCGGGCGGATTCTCACTTGAAGCCGCGCAGGGTGTCTGCACGGATACGGAGATCGCCGAGTGGGATGTTATCGATCTCCTCAGTTCGCTGGTCGAGAAATCGCTCGTTATGGCGGAAGCTGCCGACGAGCAGCAACGCTACCGGCTATTGGAAAGCACACGCGCGTACGCACTGGAGCGCCTTGCGGAACACAACGAAGGCGAACGCGTTCGAGAAAAGCACGCCCGCTGGTTCCTCGCCCTGGCAGAGCAAAACGATGCGTCACGTAACACCATGACGTGGCGTTCGTGGCTGGCCCGAACGCTGATGGACATCGACAATTTCCGAGCGGCGCTGGACTGGTGGCTGACGGATAATCGCGATGCGCCCGCGGCCGCAACGCTGATCGCGCTGCTGGCTGATGCATTCCGCGGCGGGCAAGACGCAGAGCTGTGGCGCTGGTGCGACTCGGCCGTCGCTGCGCTTGGGCCGAGCGCTTCCGATGCGCTGCTCGCTCCGTTGCTCGTTTGGATGGCCCTCGTATCGGCGCGGCTAGGCTACGGACGTGAACGACGCGCCGCGCTGATCTCTCGCGGCTTGGAACTCGCGCGCACCGCAGACGATCACCGTACGCTCGCTCAGGCCTTATTGGCATTGGGCTTCAACCAGCATATTCAGAAACACTTCGACGAAGCTCTGGCCGCGGTACGCGAAGCGCTCGACTACGCTCGAAGCAGCGGAGATCGCCGTCTGGTGGCTCAGGGCTTGCTGCGCGAAGCAATGTCGGTATTCCCAGGCGATATTGCGCAAGGGCGAAAGCTTTTTGATGAAGCGCTAGCGCTTTTTACTGCATGCGACGATCCCGACGGCATTTGCATCACGCTCATGAACCGAGGGGAATTGGAATTTCAGATTGCCGATGATGTGCGCGAAGCATTGCGGTTCGCGCAAGCGGCACTTCCGCAAGCACAAAGCATGAAGAGCCGCGGCCGCCTCGTTACCGCTCTTGCGAATAGCGCCGCGTATCACGTGTCGCTGCGTGAGATGACTGAAGCTTGTGCGTGCGCGCGAGAATCATTGATGCTCGCGCGTGATGCTCAATCTTGGCAGACCGCAGCATTCGACGTGCAGCACCTCGCCGCCGTGTCGCTGCACAAGGGAAATCTGCGCACTGCTGCGCGGCTCGTCGGCTGGTGCGATACACGCCTTAAATTCATCGACGAGATTCGCCAGCCGACGGAGCAAAGGGAATACGAGGAGCTCACAGACGCTTTGGACGCCGCTCTCCCGAAAGAGCAGCGTGATTCGTTCGCGACTGAAGGCGCGATGTTGACCGAAGAGGCCGCATACGAGGAAGCCCTGCGCGTCTAATTGCCGCCCGCTGGTGCGCCGGTACCACGCGCTCACGATGGCGGGGCAGCCGCGAAGCGCCGCGCCGCCTTTACTACAACCTTAGGACAATGGGATTCGGGGGCAAAGATCCGGCAATACGAAGTGGGGCGCTGATTCGTGCACGCATTAGTTTTCGGGCGGAACGGGCGCCTGGCTTGCGATCAAGCCTTCGGATCGAAGATGCGACCAGAATGCAGCCGGAATCTTCGTCTTGAGCGACGTGTAGTCCGCGAGCACCTGCTGAGGATTTGCGCAGCCGACGACCAGAGCCGCCGCGACGTCCGGCGCGCTCGAGAACTGCAGCGCTGCCGTACGAAGGTCGACACCGTATCGCGCTGCGACCGCAAGCAGCCGATTGCGTTTCTCGATCGCTTCAGCGGGAATCCTGTAATTATCCTCGCCGTAGTTGAATCGCGCACTGCCGCTGATGAAACCGGCGTTGAGCGACGAACCGACAACGAATGTCATTCCGCGCTCGCGCGCCTTTGGAAAGACCTGATGCAGCGTGTTCTCATGATCTATCAAGGAATATTGACGCGCCAGTAGACAGATGTCCGCGTCGGCGACGTCCATCAGCTTGAGAATCGGTTCGGGCGAGTTGACGCCAAGTCCCCAACCCTTGATCACGCCTTCGTTGCGCATCTTGGCGAGCGCCGGGAACGCGCCTTTACGCGCGATCTCGAACTGCTCTTCCCACGGTCCCGGCAGCCACGGATTATCCGGAGAGAGATCGTGCACGAAGACGATGTCGAGCGCGTCGACGCCTAACCGCTGTAGGCTGTCTTCGATCGAGCGCTTGACGCCGTCGCTGGTGTAATCGTAACGGAGATTATTGGGCGACGAGGTGAATGGAAAATACTCTTTCGCGTTGTTGACGCGCGACGCTGTAAGTAATTTGCCGACCTTCGAGGAGAGGATGTACTCACTGCGCGTCTGTTTGTGCAAAAAGCTGCCCAGGCGCCGCTCTGCAAGCCCCAGACCGTACCACGGAGACGTGTCGTAGTAGCGCACGCCGGCGCTCCAAGCCGCCTCGATTGTAGCGTAGGCGTCTTCATCGGTGACGTACGCGAACTCATTGCCGAACGGGACGCCGCCGAGACCAAAGCGTTTCCCTTCAAAGATTACAGAAGCGTCCACGGATAACCTATTCCCGCATGCGAAGCCTGACGCCTATTTGCTATGACGAAACGTCAACCCACCAGCCGGACTGGTCGTCGAGGCGTTCTTCACCCCGGACGGTTCCGAAGTTTGGGTGACGGTTCGCGGCGAGAATTACGTCGACGTTCTCGATGCGAGCACATTCCGCGAAAATCACGCTGCTTTACGGCGACTGCGGTCATCGAGTATAGGAGGTGAAAGAAAAATGCCGTCAGCGAACGACGTCTGGGTCAGACGGAACTAACGTTTTCCGCGACACGGGCCACCCTCGTGCTTGCATTCGGTAAGCAATGATCGCATGAGCGACATGGATGGAGACAGTCATCCCAAAACGTAAGTTCCCAATTTGCTTTTACTCTTTTAGTCTCGGATGCTTGCGCGTCCGCTGGTACGGTGGCGCCGGTTGTGAAGGAAGCGGGCTAGCCCGTCGCATCATAATCCAGGTTGCTGGAAGGGCGGATATGGCGCGTTTCCACTCTATTCTGATCGCACTCTTGCTTCTCTCATCGCATGCAGCGTTCGCCTGCAGCAGCACCGACTACCGCGACATCCAGCGCGTGCAGTTTTCGCAAGCAGGCACACTGCAATCGCTTATCGATGCGGCTGGACGAGATTTGGGAGGTGGTTGCTCATTGTACGTTGACGCAACGCCAAACAAGACTAGTGCTATGGCTGAACTATGCGCGCGCCGCGATGGGAAGTACGCGCCCGCCGCCGCTGGCGCACTGTGACGTGTAGCCCAGTGTTATGCCGCGGATAGGTTGAGAGGAAGCGTAATTTGTAGCCCGCGAGCGAACTCCTCGGGCGTCTGATCGTTCAAGGACTTGTGTGGCCGGAAGGCGTTGTAATCCAGCTGCCAGGATTCGATGATGTTCCGAGCTTCGACCAGTGTTGCGAACTCGTGCTCGTTCAGGCATTCATCGCGAAACCGCCCGTTGAAGCTCTCGATGTACGCGTTTTGCGTTGGCTTTCCGGGTTGAAT
>Ga0185299_10005654_pt1 | contig 13890 bp, 9 predicted proteins | sample PaiPotPPA55metaG_FD_128002 | JGI IMG/M metagenome (GOLD analysis project Ga0185299, IMG submission 128002) | Iron sulfur acid spring bacterial and archeal communities from Banff, Canada, to study Microbial Dark Matter (Phase II) - Paint Pots PPA... ...
CGTGCATTTCTCCGCTATTCAAGCTGGCGGCTTCAAGAGCCTGCAAGAAGGCCAAACCGTGCAGTTCGACGTGACCAAGGGCCCAAAAGGCTGGCAAGCGGAGAACGTTACTGCTGTCTAGGGTACGCTCTTAGCGATAACTGATAACTAAGGTGCCTGGGATTCGAAAGAATCCCGGGCATTTTTACGTGCTGTGCAATGCTCCGCTTCGCACCCAGGTTTCCCCCGTGCTCTTTCCCTGTGTACCTCCGTGCCCCCTGTGGTTCGCTCTTTTTCTCGTCTTCCGCAACCCTCCAGGTACCCAAAATAAAAAACGGGAACCCGATGCCCCGGATTCCCGCCCCTCTCAACCAGAGAACGATTTATGTCCCGTTGCCGGTGACGTTTACCAGTTGCGGACTCCCGCCTCCGTTATCGAAGACGTTGAGTACCGCCTTCTGTCCAGTGCCCACCGCTGCCGGCGCGTACTGGACGGTCAGCGTGCAATTTAATCCCGGACCAACCGAGCTACAGGTGTTAGCGGTCACGCTGTAGACCGAGGCGTAAGTGCCCGTGAACGAGGTTCCGCTCACGGTCAAGGTATTCGACGCGCTGACGTTTTTGACCGTCAGATTCAGCGACTTCGTGTTGCCATGAACCACGTTGCCGAAGCTCAGACTGGCCGGGCTGAACACTACTTCCGTGCCGACGCCCGTCAGCGGCAACACCAGCGTGCTGTTGTTAGGATCGCCCGTGAAGCTCGCCGTAACCGTACCGGGGACCGTGTTAATTGCCGTCGGCGTGAACACCACGTTGAAACTGCAGCTTCCGCCGGCGGCTAACACCGTATTGCCGGTCAGGTTGCAGGGTCCAGTAACTCCGGTGGTATTTAGACTGTAACTCGCCGATGCCGCCAGGTTGGTTAACGTAAGCGAACCGGTGCCCGAGTATTTGAAGGTAACCTTCGCCGCCTTGCTGTTGGTATTGAGCAAGGTCGCACCGAAGGTGACCGTCGCGGGCGTGAACGATTCAAAGCTGCTGCCCGTGCCGCTATAGCCCAGCAACAAAGGACTTGCCGCGTCGTTGCTCTTCACCACCAACGTGCCTTTCTTGACGCCCGGGCTGTGCGGCGTGAAAGTCACGACGATGGTGCACTTCGCCTTGCTGGCCAGCGCTCCGCCCGTCAGCGGACAGGTGCTGGTGTTGCTGAAGGCATAGTCGGTGGTTTGCGTGAGTGTGATGCCGGAGATGGTCACCGACGCAGATCCCGCGTTCGTTAAGGTAACCGACTTCGTGGACGAGGTATTCAGCGGTACCGAGCCAAACGCCAGCGTGCCGGTGATCGAAAGCCCCGCGCCCTTGCCTTCCAGCGCTATCGAACTCACCGTGCCGAAGTAGCCGTTGCTGTTGATGGTCAGCGTGCCGGTGCGGAGCCCGCTGGCCGTGGGTGTGAAGTACACATACACGGTGCAGTTGGAGCCGTTGGGCAGGCTGCCACTACAGTTGTCGATTTCGCTGAAGTCGCCGGTGGCGGTAATGCTCGAAATCGCCGCCGGTCCAACGCCGCTCAGCGTAACCGCTTGCGGAGTAGCGGTAGTGCCCACCGGGGAGAGGCCAAAGGCCAGGCTCCCGGTCGAGCGCCCGATTGCGGCAAACGCGTTGACCTCACGCACGCGGAAGTTGTATGTGTCCGTGATGAACAGGTTCCCAGTGCCATCGACATATACGCCAAGCGGATAGTACAAGCTGGCGCTGATGGCGGGGCCGCCATCGCCCGCAAACGCTGGTGTGCCGTTGCCGGCTACCGTAGTCATGGTTCCGCCACCGTCCACCATGCGGATGCGATGGTTGTATTGATCGGCGAAGAACAGGTTGTCATTCGCGTCAAGCCAGATGCCCCCCGGGTAGTAGACGGAGTTCTGGGTAGCGATGCCATCTCCCGAGAACCCGCCCGCGCCATTGCCGGCCACGGTAGTGATGTTGCCGGACGCGGCGCTGACTTTGCGAATGCGCTGATTGTTGTAGTCGGCGATGTAGATGTTCCCCGCTGAATCGACCTTCATATCCTGGGGAGAAGTCAGTTTGGCGCTGGTGGCTGGGCCGCCGTCGCCGCTGTAGCCGGGAGTTTGCGGAGTGCCCGCCACCGTGGTGATGGTGCCGCCACTCACCTTGCGGATGATGTGGTTGTAGTTGTCGGCAATGTAGAGGTTGTTGCTGGAATCTACCGCCACACCTGCTGGGTAGTAGAGGTTCGCGCTGGTAGCCGGACCGCCATCGCCGCCATAGGTACAACTGGAAGGTATTCCCGCCACGGTGCCGATGTTGCCCGCAGTGTCCACCTTGCGGATGATGCAGTTGTACGGGTCCGCGATGTAGACGTTTCCCGCACTGTCGCGAGCAACGCCTTCCGGGTTGTTGAGTTCCGCCGTGTTGGCGGGGATGCCGTCGCCGTTGTAGCCTCCAGTACCGGTTCCGGCGAAGATGTTCACCAAGCTGGAGGAGATCACGAGTTCCTGAACCGCGTTATCGCTCTGATTCGCAACGAACATGTTTCCGGAAGGATCTCCGACAATGCCCCACGGATAGTTGAGCGTGATGCCGGTGGAAGTGCCGTTGACCAGGGTCGTCTGGTTGGTGCTGCCGTTCCCCGCAACAGTGTTGATGGTCTGGGTGCTGTCCACCTTGCGCACGCGCTGGTTGTAGGAATCGGCAATGTAGAGGTTGCCCGCCGAGTCCACCGCCGGCGAGACCGGGGCATACAAATAAGCATTGATGGCAGGGCAGCCATCGCCAATGCTGTCGGTCTGCCCGGCGCAGCCCCCTCCGCCGCCAGCCACGGTATGGATGCTGCCGCCCACGGTGAACTCGCGGATGTAGCCATAGTAGTAGCCGCCATTGTAGCCATCTGCCACCCACACGCTCGTCCCGGCCGAATTTACCGCCAGCCCAAAGGGTTGTACAGCGTCGCGCTGGTCGCAGGGCCGCCATCGCCGGTGTCCCCAGGAGTGCCGAGGGTTCCCGCGACGGTTTTTACTTTGTCCGTTGCGGCCACTACCTCACGAATAATGAAGTCGTATGTGTCGGAGATGAAGAGGTCGCCGCTGCTATCCACGGCGATCCCGTTCGGTAGATAAAAACCGCAACTCGTGGCCAGAACTCCGTTGGCGCAGGCGGTGGCAGTACCGTCTCCCGCTACCGTGGAGATACTGTCGGAGGAGATCACCAGCTTGCGGATGCGGTAGTTGGAGGCGTCCGCGACGAACAGATTCCCGCTGGAATCGAGCGTGATCTGATTTGGTTGGCAAAGGCTGTGCTGAGTCGCGGGTTTTCCATCACCACCGGCGCCGGTCGTATCGCCGTCGTAGGTACAGGAACCCGTACCCGCAATGGTGCTGATAATTCCGCTGGAATTCACCATGCGGATTACCTGGTTGCCGAAATCGGCAATGTATACGTTGCCGGAGCCATCCACCGCCACCCCCTCTGGGTTGTAGAGGGTGGCCTGCGTGGCCGGCCCGTTATCGCCGGAATACCCCTGCAGCCCGTTGCCGGCGACGACAGTCAGCGTGCCGGAAGCGTTCACCTTGAAAACGCGTTGGCTCGTGTAGGGGGCGGAAAAATAGTAGTTGCCCGCGTTGTCGAAGGCCACAAACTGTGGGCCATTGATATCGGCGTCGAGTGCCGGGACGTTGTTCGGTCCGCCACCGATCAAGGTAGAGATAAAATTTTGCTGGGCCGCCGCCGCGAGGGTCAGGGCCAACGGTCAGGGCCAACACGGTAGAAATCAAAAGCAAATTTCGCGAAGCGCGCATAAGTACTCTCTCCTGGAAGATTGGTCCACCATTAGTTCTCGGTTCTCAGTTCTCAGTAAAAGGCTCACGAGTTCAAACTGAGAACTGAGAACCGGGAACTGAGAACTGCCCTAGCTAGTTCACCGACTCGGGCAATGCGGGACGGCGGGAGATCTGCACTCCGCGCTCGACCACGCCACCGCTGCTGTCGCGGAAGAGCACGACGACTCGAGGGCCGCGGCCACGCATCTCCCACTGCTTGAACTCTTCTTTGGACACGGTGAATTGCTGGTGAAGAATGACGTCTCGGCCAGCTTTCAGTTGCTTCGGCACCGGGAACGATCCGATGGGCGCGGTGTTAGCCGGCCCCGAGTTCATGAGCGCCACGACCGGGCTCTGGAGGTCGCCGGCGGAGAAGTTGGAGAGTTGAACCGACATGCGAAGTTGAACTTTGTCGCCCAGATCGGCGACGTTGCTGAGGGCGTAAAAGCCCGCGAAATCGCGGCCGTCCACGGCAAACGAGGGCAGCGCAAGCGCGAGCACAAGCACGAAGACCGGCAGCAGCAGCAAACCGGTCCGGTGCGAAAAAGCGGGGATCATAGGCATAACCTCTCCTTGAGCGTGCAAAGTGAAACGTAGAGTGTGCAAAGTGAAACGTAGAGCGTGCAAAGTGAAACGCAGAGCGTGCAAAGTGAAACGTAGAGCGTGCAAAGTGAAACGCAGAGCGTGCAAAGTGAAACGTGGAGCGTGCAAAGTGAAACGCAGAGCGTGCAAAGTGAAACGTAGAGCGTGCAAGTGAAATGTGAAAAATATTGCGACCGCCAGAGCCCCATACCGCTCTGGCTTTCGAGGGGGACCTTAACTTAACAGAACGACAACGGAAGGTAAAGCCCTTCTCTATTTTTACTATTTGCTCTCGCTAACTCCGTGGAAGGCGCTCGGTATTGCAGGGTGCTGATTCGGAGCAATCTTTCCGGCAGAAATGCGTTCAGGAAAAGTAACAGGACTGCCAAATCACTTTCAATGGCACAAAAGGTGTAAGGGCGAGAGAAAACTCGGGGAGTCCCCGGATTTGTCCCCGTCATACTTTTTTCACGAGTAACACTTGACAAGCCGTCTTATAATAAGAAGTAATAGCAAAATACAGTCGAGACGCGCGCCCTACCCGTCACTTATAACCCCGCGCCAGCCGTGACCTATCCGGCAGAGAAGGATACGATCCCACCAACCCATGAAGAATCAAGACTTTAGTTATAACTCTCGTTCTTTCAAGACTTTGCCGCCAGCGCGAACGCTAAGTCTATGATTCTAATATACCGGTCGATAGGGGGGTACCCCACCAAGATTGGTCAGCGAGTAGATCGGCGGGTGGCCGCATACCTAAGAGCCGCCCCTAAACCGGCGTCCTGCCCTTGAACAGCCAGATCAAATCAATGATCAAAATAACCACCACCATCAACTCCAGCACAAACGCCCGGCTCTGATGAAATTGCTCGACCATGAAGCGGTAGAGCTCTTCGGCAGTGTGGACTTTCTGGTTGACCAGGTTTTTGTAGTCGGTGACGCCGATCTTGGACGCAGCAACTTTGTAGAGACGCGCCGAGAACATGTCGCTTAGGAATTTGATGGCGTTGTCGGCGCGCTCGGTCAGTTCGTCCACATCGAGCAGGACGGTGTGCAGGCGGGTGGCGCGTTTCGCAGTGCGCCAGCGCGCGAGGATGCCGGTCGAACCGCTGTCCATAAAATCGTAGACGCTTTTCAGTTCGCGCGTCAGCAGTTCGTCGTAGTGCCGGAATTCGAGGAGCTGCGAGTTGGCGTATTCGAGCAATTGAATGACCGTTTCCGCGCCGGCCGCGGAGTCATAGAGAAACGCTCCGTTCCAGCTGATCACGGCCAGGTCGTTCGGATAGTACGAGATTCTCGACTGCATGATTTCCTGCTGCTCGCCGTCGGAGAGCGGAACGTTTTCGCCACGCACGATCTGGGCGATGCGTCCACCCTGGGTCGAAAGCAGTTCGGCCGCCGTCGGATTGCCGGCGATATCGCGCACGTGAAAGACGAAATAATCTTCATGGAGCCAGCTGTCGTAAAGCTTGACCAGCGCGGGACGGGCGCGCTCGATTTTCTGTTTGACGATCTTCTGGGCGAAGCTGGTGAAGTCGGTATCCCAAACCCAGCGGCTGGCCAGGCGGACAAGCGTGTCCCAGTCGCCGGAAAACGGCAGCTCGAAGACCACGCTCAGCACGCCGTAATCGTAGTACTTGATCTGGACGTCAAGCCGTTCGCCGCTTTCAAGGATCAGCGGCTCGACCGGTTCGACGACAGGAGCGCGTTCAAAACGGACGTATCCCGGAGCAGGGTGCTTGAAGCTCGCCTCCTGCCGCCGAGCTCCAAAGATGTCGCGCAGGGCATCGAGGTTGATCTCCTCGCAGACATCGAACTGGATCAGCACCAGAACCGAGCCCTGCAGCGATTTGTTCTGGGCGATGGCTGCGGACTGCGCCGACGTTGGGGCTGGAACGGGGACTGGGGTTGATACGACTGGGGTTGATAGTATGACGGTTGAGTTTGCGGTTTCCATAGAGTCAGCTTTCTGCTTTCGGCTCTTCTGAACTTGCGCGGCGCGATCCCCGGTGCGACGGGGGAACGCAAGCCGCTACGGTGAGGCCAAGTGTCTATGTCTATTGTCCCAGAAAGCGGGCCGGATGGGGAGTAGGCCAGTAAGTCTATATTTGTCAATAGATTGCGGGAGAACTATCCCCGGCTCGTGTGGGGGCGGGCGTGTGGGGACGGGCGCCTCGCCCGTCCAAGTTGAACGAAGCTCAACAGCGCCGCCGGCGCCGCACAACCTAGCGTCTGCGAGCGAGCGCGAACAAGAGCGCCGCTCCAGTTGCGATTCCAGCCACGGCGAGGCCGGTTCGCTTCATGTTCTTCTCGATGGCTGCCCGGTGCGGCCGCACCCAGGCGTCTTCGGGATAGTGCTGCGGCGCGGGGTCGAACATCGGGAAGCCTTCCGGCGTTTCGGTGGCCTCGCGCAAAGCCATCTGGATAACTTCAGCGAGGTGTAGGGCGTGGCGATCGGTTTCCTGCGCGATCTGCTCGCGGCAACTGAAACCGTCGGCGACGATGAGCCAGTCGGTGGGAGCCTGACGGACGGCGGGCAGAAGTTCGAGTTCGCCAATGGCTTTCGAAATCTCGTATTTGTCCTTCTCGAAGCCGAACGCTCCGGCCATGCCGCAGCATCCGGGAGCGGGAGCGGTAAAATTGACGCCCATGCGCTTGAGGACCGACTCTTCGGCAGTCATCTTCATGATGGCCTTGTGATGGCAATGCCCGTGGATAAGCGCCCGGCGCGGCAGTTTGGGCAGCGGGAAATTCTTTGCGCGCTGTTCGAGAAATTCGCTGAGCAGAAAGACTTGCTTCGAGAGGGCTTGCGCACGTTCGTCCTTGGGGAAAAGGTTAGTGAGTTCGTCGCGAAAAACGGCGGCGCAACTGGGTTCCAGAACAACGATGGGCGTTGCGGCTCCAATTTCGGGGAGAAGCTCGTCCATGATCTGGAGGAGCAAGCTTTTGGCGCGGTCAAGCATGCCAACGTCATAAAGCGGACGACCGCAGCAGAGGTGAGCGCGCGGGACGGTGACGTCGAAGCCCGCGGCCTCGAGGACTTCGACGGCAGCCTTGGCGGTCGAGGGGAGGAAGTGGTTATTGAAAGTGTCAGCCCAAAGCAGCACGGAGTTGCCACGACTAACGTGGGGACGGCCGCCCTCGGCTGTCCCGCGAAGCGAAGCTCCGCGGCGCTCCCACCACTGTTTAAATGTCTGCGGCGCAAACGCCGGAATGCGCCGCTGGGCGGGGATTCTCGCGGCTATCTTCGCGAGGTCGTGCAGCCCTGGCAGTTGGGTCGTAAGATTCACGAGCCCCGGCGCATGCGAAGCCGCTCTCGCCCACAAATCAATATTCGAAAAGGCCAGCGCATTCAGCGGACGCCGATTCATCTCGTAGTAGTGCGACAGAAATTCCGCCTTGTAGGTCGCGACATCGACGCCCACAGGGCAATCGCTTTTGCAGCCTTTGCAGGCGAGGCACAGGTCGAGCGATTCTTTCACGGCTTCGTTCTGCCACCCGTCTTTGATGACGTCGCCTTTCGTCATCTCCCAGAGCAGATGGGCGCGGCCGCGGGTCGAGTGCTCTTCGTCGCGCGTGACGCGGAAGCTCGGACACATGACTCCGCCTTCGTCGCGGCGGCACTTGCCCACTCCGACGCAGCGCAGCGTAGCTGCCGCCAGGCTGCCGTGGTCGTCGGGAAATTTGAAATGCGTCTCGGGCTGCCAGGGATCGTAGCCGGGACCAAGGCGCAGATTTTCATCGAGGCGATAAGGCTCGATGAGCTTGCCCGGATTCATCTTCCAGTCGGGATCCCACAGCGACTTGAACTCGCGGAAGGCCTGCATAATTTCAGGCCCAAACATTTTTGGAAGAAGCTCGGCGCGGGCCTGCCCGTCTCCATGTTCGCCGGAGAGCGAGCCACCGTAGCGGACCACGAGATCGGCGGCCTCCTCCATGAACTGGCGAAACTTGCGGACGCCCTCGGTGGATTCGAGATCGTAGTCCATGCGGGTGTGCACGCAGGCGTGGCCGAAGTGGCCGTAGAACGAACCTTCGTAATGGAAAGCTTGCATCAGCCGGCGCAGATCGCGCAGATAAGCACCGAGTTTTTCGGGCGCGACCGCGGAATCTTCGAAGCCTTCCCAGCGCAGCGGTTCGCCGGGGACGTGCGAAGTGACACCGAGGCTCGACTCGCGGACCTCCCAGATGCGCCGGGCTTGTTTCTGGTCGGTGAACAGCCGCAGGTTGGGAGGAGCCGCGGAGCGATCGAGCGTCTCCATCAGATTGCGCGCCTGCGATTCGGCTTCAGCGGCGGTGTTGGCTCCGAACTCCACCATCAGCCAGCCACCGCCTTCCGGCAGCAGGGCGAGACCTTCGAGGTTCACGCCTTTGCGGCGGCTCGCGTCAACCATGATGTCGTCAAAACCTTCGAGGCCGATGGGATGGTGCTCCATGATCTGCGGGACGTGATCGGCACAGAGATAGATATCGGGCCATCCGATAACGAGCAACACCCGCGCCGGCGGACTCTCGACAAGGCGGCAAGTGGCTTCGAGCACCGTGACGCACGTGCCTTCGGAGCCGACGAGAGCGCGTGCCACGTGAAAGCCGCTTTCGGGGAGCAGGTGGTTGAGGTTATATCCGGAAACGCGGCGCGGAATATTCGGAAACTGGCGGCGAACCTGCTCACCGTAGCGGTCGGCGAGGGATTTGAGCCCGGTGTAGATTTCGGCGCGGCGTCCGCCTTCGCGAATGAAGCGGTCGAAGTCGTCCGCGCTGGTCGCCCCGACGTGCAGTCGCTGGCCGCCGTAGGTGAGGACCTCAAGCGACTCGATATTGTCGTCCGTCTTGCCGGCCATGATCGAGTGCACACCGCAGGAGTTGTTGCCGATCATGCCTCCGAGCGTGCAGCGGTCGTGGGTAGCGGGATCGGGCGCGAAGGTAAGGTGGTGCTTCTCGGCCGCCGCGCGAAGACTGTCGAGGACGACGCCGGGTTCAACGCGCGCGATGCGGCGCGCGGGATCGATCTCGAGGATGTTCGCCATGTACTTCGAAAAGTCGAGAATGACCGCAGCGTTGCAACATTGTCCGGCGAGTGACGTGCCTCCACCGCGTGCGAGCAGTGGAGCGCGGTGGTCGCGGCAGAGGGCAACTGTGGCGAGAACGTCTTCTTTATCGCGTGGAACTACGACTCCGATAGGAACTTGGCGGTAATTGGAGCCATCGGTTGCATAGAGAGCCCGACTGCCCGAGTCGAAGCGGACTTCTCCGCGAAGGTGACGGCGGAGAGAGGCTTCAAGAGCCGAGGCGTCGAGTTGCGCGGAATGGGCCGGGGGTGGGGCGATGTCTTGCGGCATAGTGTACAGAACATCTTCGAGGATGCGGGCATTGGGCGCAAGGGCGTATCTTGTGTGACGTCGATCTTTCCCCTGTGGCCCTCTGTGTCCCCGGTGGTAAAGACTTTTTCCAACCACCGAGAACACAGAGGGCCACAGGGGGAAAGCCACACCGAGATGCGATTACCGCCAGGAACGAGTCATGTAGTCCGCCAGCGACAGTATGAGCAGAATTGCGAGAAAGAAGAAGCCGGAGACAACGACGGCCCCGGTCAGCTTTTCACTCGCGCCTTTGACGTGCATGAAGAAAAGGATGACCAGCGTCGCTTTGATGGTGGCGATGAGGAGCGCGACAACCGGGTTGAAGGGACCGAGGTTCACAAAGGCGACCGCGGCCGTCGTGATAGTCAGGACGAGCAGGGTAATACCGATCGCTATGTAAAAGCCTTGCGAGTGACCAGTGTGTTCTTCGTGTTCCGACATAACAGTCCTTAAGAGTGCCTGCTAATCAGGTACAACAACGGGAACAGATAAATCCAGATGATATCGACCAAGTGCCAGTACAAGCCGGCGTTTTCTATGGGCGTGAAGTAACCGGGCGTGTAATGTCCTTTCCATGCCAGGACAGTCAGAACGCTGAACAGGCCGCATCCAATGATCATGTGCAGGGCGTGCATACCGGTCATGACGAAATAGAGGGAGAAAAAGAGCTCAGCTTCCTTCGGGTTGACCGGGATTTGCTTGCCGTTGTCGTCGAACTTATCCGTGAAGTTGAACGTGGCGCCGGGTACGTGATGCTTCTCGAATTTTTCCTTGTACTCGAAACCCTTGATGACGAGGAAGGTCATGCCGAGCAGCACCGTAACCACGAGGTAGCCGACCAGCACTTTGCGTTTGCCCGCTTCCGCCGCTTTCACCGCCAATACAACCGTAACCGAACTAACGATCAGGACGCCGGTGTTAGTGGCTCCGAGCCAGATATTGAGCTGCTGGCTTCCGGCCGCGAAGGCGTTGAAGTGGGCGAGGCGATAGACGAGGTAGGCGCAGAACATGCCACCAAAGAACATAATTTCAGTCACCAGGAACAGCCACATGCCAAGCGAGGCAGCGTTCTTCTGTTGCTGAGCGTCGGCGAAGTGGTGGAGCAGCGCCGGATTGTGCGCTTCGTGTTCCATGACCGTAGCTTGGGTCGTGACTTGGGTCGTCACTTGGCCGGTAGTCGCTTGGCTATCCTGCAACGGGAGCCTCCAGTTCCTTGGGTGGAATCTCGTCGTAGTTATAGGCTTCCCAGGTGACGACCGGCGTCTCGTCAAAATTAAATGTAGGCGGCGGCGAGGTGGTTTGCCACTCCAGGCCAGCGGCACCCCAGGGATTTGCCTCGGCGATGGGCCCGTAGCGCAGCGACCAGAGCAAGTAGATCATCGGCAGCAGATAGCCGACGGCGAGGATACTGGCGCCAGCTGTCGAGAGCACGTTCAGCACCTGAAACTCGGGCGGATACTGCCAGTAGCGGCGCGGCATGCCGACGTAGCCAAGGATGAATTGCGGGAAGAACGTCAGGTTGAAGCCGACGAAAACGAACAGCGCCGAAAGTTTGGCCCAGCCTTCCGGATACATGCGCCCGCTGATCTTCGGCCACCAGAAATGCAGCCCTCCCAGATATCCCATAAGCACACCGCCTACCATGACGTAGTGGAAGTGGGCGATGACGAAGTAGGTGTCGGTGACGTGAACGTCGATGCCGATGGTGGCCAGTATAAGTCCAGTCAATCCGCCGATGGTGAACAGCCCGATAAAACCAAAGGCATAGAGCATCGGCGTGGCGTAGGAGATCGAACCCTTGTAGAGTGTGGCGGTCCAGTTGAAGACTTTGACGGCGGAAGGCACGCCCACAAGGAAGCTGAGGAGGGAAAAAACCAATGCGGCATAGAGCGATATGCCGGCAACGAACAAGTGATGCGCCCACACCAGGAATCCGAAGACGGCGATGGCAACGCTCGACATAGCGACAAACTTGTATCCGAACACGCGTTTACGCGCGAAGCAGGCAACGAGCTCGCTGACCACTCCCATCGAAGGCAGGATCATGATGTAGACGGCAGGATGGGAGTAAAACCAGAACAGGTGCTGGAACAAGACCGGGTCTCCGCCGAGACTGGGATCGAAGATGCCGAGGTGGAAGAGGCGCTCGACCGCCACAAGTACCATGGTGATGGCAATCACCGGCGTACCGAGAATCATGATCAAGCTGGTGGCGTAGTTAGCCCAGATGAAGAGCGGGAGGCGGTCCCAAGTAAGGCCGGGCGCGCGCATGCGATGAACGGTGACGATGAAATTGAGTCCAGTAAAGATGGACGAGAACCCCGCGATGAAGATGGCGAGTCCGGCTTCGACGACGTTGGTGTTACTGCCAGCCGTGCTGTATGGAGTATAAAAAGTCCATCCGGTATCGACGCCGCCGGTCAGCATGCAGTGCAGGAAGAGCACGCCACCTATGACGTAGAGATACCAGCTCAGCAGGTTGATACGAGGAAAAGCGAGATCCTTGGCGCCGATCATGAGGGGCACCAGAAAGTTGCCGAGTATGGCCGGCACGACCGGGACGAGGAAGAAGAACACCATGACGATGCCGTGCATGGTGAACACCTTGTTATAGGTGTCAGCCTGCAGAAGGTCGCCCTGCGGCGTAAGCAGTTCAAGCCGTATGAGCATGGCAAAGAAGCCACCGAGCATAAAGAAGGCAGTAACCGAGATCAGATAGAGAATCGCGATCCGCTTGTGGTCGGTCGTCAGCAGCCAGGATTTGAGGCTGCTCCCGTTGTTGAGATAGTTCAGCTTCGGAGGCTGATTCGCCGGGATTACTATGCTCGCTGCTTTGCTTGCCATGACTATTGCACCTGCGTCTTCTGGGGTTGTGCCGGGGAAGGGGCGGGCTGGTCTTGCAGCCCGGCGGTTCCCGTGGGTGGCTGGCTTAACGATTTGATGTAGGCCACCAGCGCGTTCAACTGCTCGTCGCTAATAATGCCCTGGAAAGTTGGCATCACAGGTTTGAAACCCTTCACGATCTTTGCAGTTGGATCGAGGATGGACTCACGAACATAGTTCTCATCGGCGATCACCGTGCGTCCGTCTTCGAGCAGAACCGGTTTGTTGTAGACACCGATCAGATTGGGGCCGCGCCCCTGGACGTCGGAACGATGGCAGGTAACGCATCCGAGCGAAGCGAACAGCTGCTTGCCGGTTTCCTGCAAGGGAGCGGACGGCCCACCCGCCATCCACTGCGCGTAATCCTGCGGCGCCATGACGATGATATCGCCGCCCATTCCAGAGTGCTGGGTTCCGCAATACTCGGCGCAGAATAAATGATAGCGGCCGGGCTTGGTGGCATTGAACCAGAGCGTGGTGTAGCGGCCGGGCAGCACGTCCTGCTTGAGGCGGAACGCGGGAATGAAGAAGCTGTGAATGACATCCTGCGAGGTCATGATGAGCTTGACATTCTGCCCGGTGGGGACGTGGAGCTCGTTGATCTCACGCTGCCCCTCCATGTGCTCGATCTTCCACATCCACTGTTTAGCGACGACATAAACTTCGGTCGCGTTTGCGGGAGGAGTGCGCTCCTCGAAAAATATGACTGCGCCCCAGATGAAGAAGGTCAGCATCACAAAGAAAGGAATGACGGACCAACTGATTTCAAGGACGGTGGAGCCTTCGATCGGATGGGCATCGCGGCCGGGGACGCGACGATATTTAATCGCCAGTACCGCGACCGCAATAAAGATGAGCGCGGTCATGAGGCCTGAAACCAGCAGCAGATAGATGTAGAGCGCATCCACCTGGCTTGCCATGGTCGAAGCCTGATCGGGCCACAAAGGTAGAAATTTCGACATAATTACGTAACTCGCCCCAATTCGCCGCAGTCCGCGCGTCGATCGGCAAGTCGAGCAAAACGACGATCGGCACGGAACATGACGAACATAAATGTTCCCAGGATCAGCATGGTGACCAGCCCCGCCAGCTTCAGGATGTTGCTGATGATGGCGCCGTATTTCCCCGTCCTGGGATCGTAGTGATAGCAGTAAAGAAGTACCTGGTCGCCGATGTTACCAATCCGGTTTTGCGAGGCCTGCACCAATCCCAGGCGCAGATCCTTGGGAGGGAACTCGACTCCATAAAAGTAT
>Ga0185299_10005655_pt1 | contig 13889 bp, 10 predicted proteins | sample PaiPotPPA55metaG_FD_128002 | JGI IMG/M metagenome (GOLD analysis project Ga0185299, IMG submission 128002) | Iron sulfur acid spring bacterial and archeal communities from Banff, Canada, to study Microbial Dark Matter (Phase II) - Paint Pots PPA... ...
GGGCTTCGAATGGACGGGGCTCCGCCCCGGACCCCATACGAGCAGTTGGCTCAACATGAAACTTTGCAATACAAACCGGACAGATCACTTGCTAATAAAACCGGACAGATTGAAAAACTAACAACAGGGACGAATAGTACCGTCGGGACTCTTCTGTCGACCGGCGCCGGTTTAGCTTCTCTTGCGGATCTTAGCTCCAGCTAGACCCACGAGACCCAAACCCAGAAGCAACATCGTAGCCGGCTCAGGAGCTAATGTAAGTTCTCCGCTTCCCTGGAAAGAAACGGGCACTAACTCCCCGGCCGTCAATGGGCCAGGAGGAGGCAACGCAACGCCAGATGCGCTGTTGGAGCCGGTCGCGCCGGTGAAAATCCCCGTTCCTCCTGTAATCGTTGAGTTGAAGCTGAATGGCAACCCGGTCGCTGTAGGTAATCCAAAGGTCACCATGTGTGTGCGATTAACGTGTCGAGGCCGCCGTTGAACGAGACGGTGACGTTGTTCATTATGAGCACGGGCAAGAACTGAGGACCAGGTAGCATTATGAAAGTCGCGGTTCCTAGTTCTGATAAGGTCGCGCTTCCAAAAGGTGAGAATGTGCCGGTACCGTTGATCGTATCTCCGACCGTGAGATTAGACGCATCGGGTGCTTGAAGTATCGATACGTTCCCGTTAATCGCTATCGTGAACGGTATTGGCGCGGCGCTCGCTACGCCAACGGAACTGATAAAGAGAAGGGCGAACCCTACGGCTGTGGCTACGGGTACCCCACTAAGTCGAGTTTTTCGGCGATCTTCAGTAACTGTTATATGGAGTTCAGAATTGTGCTTCACTACTCGAATATAAACCGTGCGCGCACACTTGACAATCCCAAACACTCTGTCCAACTTATGTTGCAGTACCAGGTGGTTGGTACTGGACTCCAAGAAAATTCCGCTTGCGGGTAGACGAAAAACACGATCAAGGATCTCTTGTCGACCAGTGCCAACTTCAAGGTTTCAAGGTTCGCTATTTATTGCGCTGCTGTCGATAAGCCTTCGAGAAAGAAGAAGTAAATCCGAGTAAGAGTCAGGCTCTTTTGCGGATTTTAGCTGCTCCCGCAAGCCCGCCGAGACCGATGGCCAGGAGCCAGGCGGTAACCGGCTCGGGCGCGGGCGTTGAAATCGTTCCGCTGCCCGCGAAAGTAGCCGTAACCATGTCGCCAGCCATCAAAGGCCCAGAAGGAGGAACCGCAATACCCGTCGCAAGGGTGGATCCAGTCGCCCCGGTAAAAATTCCTGTTCCGCCTGAAACTGTTGCAAGGGTGGTAAGATCTATTTCCCCCGGCGTCGTCATATCAGGCGTAAATGTAATATGGTTAGTGGCGAACAATTCGAGTCCAGGAATGGCGTCGAACGTGACTGTAACATTGTTGTTGATGAACGCCGGAAAGAACACACCAGGACCTACCTCGAGAAATGTTACATTTCCCGACTCCATCAACGTCCCAGGTCCCAAGCCCGAGAACAGGCCGTGTCCTAGGAGCGTCTCCGGTACCGTGAGCATAGTCGAAGTGGGTGCTTCGCCGAGCGTTACGGTTGCGCCCAGAGTAGATGGCGGCGGCTCAAATGAAAATGTAAACGTATACATCGCGGCCTGCGCTGTGCCAATGGAACTCATAAAGAGCAGCGCGAATCCAAAGAGCGTGATTACGGTTGCCCATTGAAGGCGATTCTTCGCAGCTTCAGCAAGTGATGTTGGGAGCTTAGGGTTGTGCTTCATCACTAGAATATATACCCTGTGCGAACACTTCACAATGCTTAAATCTTTATCGATTGTAACGGCAGTACCAGGCAGGGCGTACCGACTATTTTGACGGGCAGAAGCCGGTATTTTCCGAAATTCGCGACTACTGCTATGAGTACTAGAGCGATCGGGTAAGTTGCTTAAAACCGGCCCGTGGCAGCTCGCCGCTTTACCGGCGCTGCCTTCTTGGCGTGAAAGTTCGCACTCACGGAATACCAGTAGGGTTTATCGTTTGTTACGCTGTCGTCGATGTAGCTGGTGGTCTCAACTTGCAGCGCCGCTTCGCCGCCCGCTGGCTCGTAAGGGCCGTCGATGGATTCGGCGCGGCAGACTTTATAAGAGAGCGCATCCTTCACCGGCTCCCATTCCAGATTCACAAACCCATCGCCAGGGGTCGCGGTGAGCCTCAATCGTTTGGGGGGACAGGGCCACACAAACAGTCCCTTTCCGAAATTCGCGAGCATGCGCGGAATGAGCTGCATCCCACCCGACAGCTGGGCGTGGCGCATATTTGCCGCCAGGAAATCAAACAGCTGATCCTGTCCTGAAGTTTCGGCAAGATAGCCTGCAAAAGTGATGATATCGTAATAAGCCAGACGAAAACTTACGCGGCCATCTACAAAACAAAATTTGTCAACGACGGTTACCAGAAGAGGTCTATTTTCATTTTTTTGATGAACCGCAAAACGCCAATTGATGAATATTTCTCTTTCGTTGGCGGCCCAGGACACGACCTCACCCCTTAGGTCCGGGAAGTACTTAAACAGGAGCAGAAAGCTGGCAGCCGCCTGCTTGGCGCCCTTGGAAATCCCGGAGGGGTCAATCAGTACCGCATCGTGAGTGAAAACCGAGGGGCCCCACAAGCTTGGATCACCGGTGTGCCAGATGGCATTAAACCACTCGACGAATTGCTGACACGCCGATTTCTCCGATCCTTCCACGATCCACTCGGGAATGCTGCCATCGGAACGCGTGCCCACATTGTCCCGAAGCGGCCGGGCTTGAAGGTGCGATGGAGTAAAGTCATCGGTTTCCGAGCTTTCGTAAAACTCGGTTGAACCAAGAAAATGGCCGTCGCGGTAAACGTTAACGTCAATCACATGCATGCTCAACTCTTTATTCGACATAAATACTTGTATTGTTTAAACCGAAATTGGCACAAAACTTTGAATCGCCCCAGAACTGTATGCTGTCTAACCTTCAACGCGTTCGACTCCTCAGCCGACGGCACTCGGACGGGCGAGTACCGGCGCGATATTGACGGGGGGTTGGACTTCAAACTTGGCAATCTCCTTCCACCCTCCGCCAATAGCGGCAATTATCGTAAAGAGTGAAAAGCCAAATCCGGCGAAAACAAAGGTGACCACCAGGCAGGGCAGCAAGTACACGTAGGGCATGCGAATTTGCGCGGCTTTGCGCGTCATCCAGGCGCCGACGACAAGATCCATGGTGACGAGATTGATCCAACCGACCAGCAGGAGCCCCCGGTTTCCAAACATGTCATAAACTCCATCCAGGGTAATGAATTGAGTGAATTTCGCGGCTGGCGGATAAAACCAGAAAGTCAGCAACAGGTACATGTAGAGAACACAGAGGATCATCGGGATGATCAGGCCGGCAAACCAGAAGTTCGCCCAGGATCGGCGCGGGAAGATTATCAACGCCAGCCAGCCGGTCAGGACCAAAGCCATCACTACGAAATAAAGAACGTGCGGAAGTGTTTCAAGCATCCCGAGTTCCTCCGAATTTCAACTTTAACTTCACCGCACCATCGATTCCGACGAGTCGGAACACATGACAGAAGAATCCGACGACTGTAACCCGTTAAACCCGCCGGTGCTCTTGTGCAACGACGCAAACGGTTAGTTACCGCATCCTCCCACCGACCATCGTAACCATGGAATCCTGGACTCGGACAGTATACCTGATTACAACCTTGGCGAAAAGCCCTGGAAGTTTACTTAGTGCGCCGGCGCACTATCGCGCAGCGTGTATATTAAACAATCTAAATATTTTAGATATCACGAACGGTCTAGTACTGGCCAGCCGGTATGCCCGCTCAAGGAACAATTTGAACGGGTTCCCCATCGCGCACCAGCGTGGTACCGGTAACGACCACATTCTCGCCCGCTTGGACGCCGTCAATCACCGCTACCCCGTTGCCGAGTGGATCGCCGAGATGGACGATGCGCTCATGCACATAATCGCGACCTTCCTTACGGTCTACGACGAAGACCGAATAAGCTTTCGGATCCTTGGCGGATTTGGTTACCGCGGGAAGCGGGATCACCGGAAGCACGGCACCGGGGTTGCGGTTCTGAAATTCGATGGTCGCGATCATGCCCGGTTTGAGGCGCCCGTCTGCATTTGCAACGGTTACTTCGATATCAAAAGCCCGGCTGCGGGGGTCGGCAGCGGGCGCGATGCGGCTGATGTGTCCGGTGAAGCTGGCGCCGGGAACGGCCTCGGTGGTGATGGGCAGGACCTGTCCGATGCGGAGCTTGTTTACCAGAATATCGGGCGCCCCGAAGATCACCTTGACAGAGCTGACGTCGATGATCGAAAAGACGGGAACCCCTGGTCCCACTAAGCTGCCAACTTCGACGAAGCGCTTGAGGACCACACCCGCCAACGGAGCCACCAGAGCACAATCGCGAAGAGCAATTTCGCCCTCCTCGAGCTGCGCTTGAGCCCCCGCGATGCGCGCTTGACCTTGCGCAATCTGGGATTGTACTCCGTCCACATTCGCCTGCGCGGCATCGAAGGCAGCCTTGGCGCCTTCCACCTCGGGTTTGGTGAGACTCTGCTTGTTGAACAGATTGGTGGCGCGTTCGAAATCCATTCGCGCCTTATCACGGCCCGCCTCCGCAGCCTTGAGTCCAAAGCGCGCCTGATCCACGCCGGCGCGGGCCTGATCGAGAGCGGAGCGAGCCTGGTTTACCTTGGCAACATAATCTGTGTCACGAAGGCGAAGTAGAACGGTACCGGCGGCCACACGGTCGCCCTCGTGAATCGGTCTCTCCACTCCCTCCGAATCGCGTACTGTGCCAAACTCGCGAACGTAGCCGCCCAACCGGAGCGAGAGGTCTGTCCGGGACTGGGGCTCGACGCTGCCGGAGTATTTGAGAGCGCTGGTGTCGGCGAAAGCTACTACCGTCGCGACCTTCACCGGCACTAACGGCTTCTCGTATGCCTGCTCGGTGCTGCATGCCGAAACTGCCCACAGCAGCGCGACGGTGGAGGCGCACCGGAAGATGATTGGGAACCGGATCATGACTTTACCTCCCCCCGATCGCTTTGTCGAAGTCTGCTTTCGCGGTCCAGTATGCCAGCAGGTCCTGCTGGTATTGATGGTTTGACTCGGCTAGAGACACCTGCATCTGAAGCACATCCTTGATCTGTACCGCCTGTTCCTCCCGTTTGTTGAGCGCAACGCGGAGTTTCTCGGCAGCGGTTTTGCGCGACAGGTCGGACACTTTCAGACGGGCTCGGGTCTCGTCCAGCTTGTGGCGATCCGCGTCCACCTCGAGCTGGATCTGAGCTTCCGTTTCAGTGACCGCAAGTTTGGCCTGCTCAATGGTCTTGTCCTTCGATGCCAGCTCCTTTTTCCTGCGTCCCCAGTCGAATACGCTCCAATTCACCTGGAAGCCCACGCCAACTGTGCTGCTGGGGAGAAAGTGGATGTTGGCAAGACCCAGATAATCGAGAGTCAGACTCACTTCGGGGATGCCCTCAGCCTTCTTGAACCCCCGGTCCTGCTGTGCCTGAAGGACCTTGAGCCGCGCCTCGTCCAGTTCGGGGCGTTGCTCGAGTGCGCGGGCTTGGGCAGCGGATCTATCCATTTCGACTTCCGGCGTATCGCTGACAGGCGCCAGGCGGAATTCGGTTTCAAAAGAGCGTCCGAGCAACAGATTGAGCTGACTTTGCTGTGTCTGCAGGCCATTGCGTAGGGTCAACGCATCAAGTTCCGTCTGAGCAAGGCGAGTTTGCACTTCGAGCACGTCGGATTGCAGCACCGCTTGCTGGGCAAGGCCCTCGTTGGCTACGCGCTCCAACTCTCGGAACAGCTTCAGCGCTTCCTGGGTGGCTGCGAGCGCGCTCTGCGTCAGGAGCATGGCGTAGTAGGCCTTCTTGACTTCGCTGGCCACTGCCAGTTCTTCGCGGCGGAGCCTCTGCAGAGTCAGTTTGCGGTTGAGGTCCTGCAATACGACGCCGATGGCGATGCGGCGGAGTTGGGAAAGCGGCTGGTCGACGCCCCCAAGAAACAGGGTCGTGGGGAGCAGAGGCGAGCGAATGGTCGAATCGGTCGCCGGAATCGGCCCCATGCCCGGCAGCGTGCCGAGCGAGCCAGCGGGAAAATGGAAGTCGATATGCGTCAAGGGCTGCAGCTCCAGCAGATTGAAGCGAAACGTGGGTAGCCGGTAAGTTCGCGCGACGGCGACCGCATCCTCGGACTTGCCGACTTCGAGCTGCGCTACTTGGATCCGCCGGTTGTTCGTCAGGGCAAGGTTCACGGCCTGGTCCAGCGTCAACTCCTCCTGGCACCAGCAAACCTCAGGGGTTAGGAGCACGAGCCAAACCAGCGTTTGCTTCATCCGATGAAGTGCCCTCCGCAGTGATCAAACCCAAAGGGAGCGCGCCTGGGCGGCTGTTCGCTCCCGATGCTCAAATGGTGAAGCTAACAATCTAACACAAGAAAGAAGGAAACTGAATCGAAAAGATGGCATCTCGTACCCGATAAAAATCGCGCTCACCGAGGTGGAACGAGCGCGTGAGTCGTGAATCGCATATCGAGCGGGGGCGTGAAACGGCTAGATACACGTGGAACGGCACGACGAAAGCACCGATCCGTGACCCTACCCATGCTTGGAGCACCAGAGAGCACCAGAGAACCAACCATCAGAGAACCAAGCACCAGAGAACGGTTGACACTAGGACGCTTCTGTGTTATTGGTAGCTAGGTCGTTTCAAAGAAAGAGTTCACCATGTCGAGTTCCCATAGCAGTCCCGTAACTCCCGCGGCGGAAGAAGCCGTCCTCAGTCTTGGCAATGGCCGCACGAGCGCTCCCAACCGAACCGATCACACGACGGTTACGCCGATCGTGGTCGATCTTGGCAAGAAGAAGAAAAAGCAGATCCGCGCTTTGAAACGCGGTTCGGGAAAGTTGATGGACGAAGTAGCCGAAGTTTTGAACCGAGTTCGCGACGGCCTTGGTTCCGAGGCCGAGTTGAAGAACCTGGTTCCGGTGGTGATAATTTACCGCAAGAAGGAAGGCAAGCGCCGAGCCGGCTTGCTACCGTTTTTGTCCTGAAGAAGGAGGATTCCCATTGAAAAAAAAGAACCAAGCTACCGAGGCGAAGGCTGCTGAGACTGAGCAACCACCAGCGGCGAACCACATCCAGCTCGCTATGCCGATCGTTTACCGGACGTCCAAGAAAAAGAAGGGTCAACGGCGGTACACGAAAGGGCTCAAAATACCCCAGCAGCTTGGTCGGGGTGTCATACGCGCGTCCGAGAGGTTGAGCAATGGGCTAGAGCGCGGTTTTTCCGATTTCCGCACGCGGAGCAACCGCTCGTCGAAGAAGAAGCGTGACGGGATAATTATCGATTCCGTCAGGAACTTTACCAAAGGGGCGGGCAAGAGTCTACGGAGGGCCAGTAAGGCGCCGAATGACGTGGTCAAGCGCGTGAACACGAAATGGGTTACGCGCCAGGCCCGCAACGTAATGCGCTCGGTCGCCTGGCCTCTATTCGGCTGAATCGTAGCCCCCTGCTCTCTGAGCGGCGCCTGATCGGGCAGGCCGTAGAGTCGATGTGACTAATTCAAGTAACGGACACCGGGACGTCGACGGCATTGTCAACGATCAGCCTGTTTCCCCTCTCGCAGGTTCCGGTTGGCGGCCCGGCCCCAAGATTGTTCAGAATCCTCGCCACGTGAGCCGTGTTACGCGCGCGGTCGAGGACGGGATTCGCAGATGGAAGCACCCACCGCGCAAGGGTTCGCCATCTCGCGCTAGCGTTCCCCCGCAAGGTCTTCTTCCGGTGGAAGTGCGGAAGCGGCTCACCTATCCGAGCCTCGCCGATATTCACCCGCCTTTGATGCGGCAGTTGAAATTCAAGGCGAGCGTATGGCTCACTGCCCGGCGCTTGCTTGAATTTTTCGCAGCTGTGGCCTTCTGGTACCTGGCGTCCTTGTTGGATGCCTTGCGCGGGCGGGAGGGTATCGAACTGCGCGCGCGCCGGCTGCGGGAGATTATCGAGTGGAAAGGCGGCACTGCCATCAAAATGGGACAACAGGCCGCGATGCGCATCGATCTGTTGCCCTATGCTTACACGCTGGAACTTGCCAAGATGCTTGATAAGGTCCCGCCCTTTCCCGTGGAGGCTGCGATCCAGCGCATCGAGCTATGCCTGGGGAGGCCCATGGCCGAAGTGTTCGACCGCTTTGACCCCAAGCCGATCGGCTCCGCATCGGTAGCGTGTGTCTACCAGGCCTACTTGAAGACTGGAGAGCGGGTCGCGATCAAAGTCCGGCGGCCGAAAATCGGCGAGCAATTCATCGCGGACTGCACTGGCTTAGGGCTGATGTTAAGGTTCCTGGAACTCCTCACATTCATCCGGCCCGGTCTTTCCGCCAATTTCCTGTATGAGTTCCGGGAGATGGTTATGGAGGAGTTGGATTTCGTGAAAGAGGCGCGCTACACGGAGCTGTTCCGGCGCCGCGCGCGTAAGAACCTTAAGGACATCAGCGCACCACGGGTGTACTTCGAATACTCCAACGAGGATGTCATGGTGATGGAATTCGTCGCCGGACTCTGGCTGCGCGAGCTGCTGGCGGCGGTGGAAGGGAAGGACGCGGAGGCACTAGGGCTGCTCAAAGAGTACAATATCGATCCGCGCGTGATCGCACAGCGTCTCATTCGCACCAACCAATACGGTGTCTTCGAGAACCTGCTGTTCCATGCCGATCCGCACCCGTCGAACGTCGTCGTTCAACCCAACAATCGTATCGTGTTTATCGATTTCGGTTCCTGTGGAGCGTATACGACGCGCGAGCGCACTAGTTGGCGCCAACTGAACTATTACCACCAGAAAGAGGATATCGGACGAATGGTTCAGTCGGCCTTGGCGGTCCTGGAACCGCTCCCGCCTATCGATATTGACCAATTCAGCAAGCGTCTGGAAGTCATTTTCTGGCAGGACCTTTATGCCTTCAAGAGCAAACACACCGAGTGGTGGGAGCATACTTCCGCCAAGATTTGGATCAGCTTCCTGGCGCTGGCGCGGGAATACGGCATGAAGCTGAACCTCAATACGCTGCGGATGATCCGGTCGACGTTACTATATGAAACCGTCGCCGCGCGCCTTTATCCGAAAGTCAGCGCTTATCGGGAGCACAAGATCTATAGCCGCAAAGCCGGCAAGCGCGCCAAGAAACGCGTTCAGAACCAAATCAGCAGGTGGTTGTTCCAAGGACCAAGCAACATCGACTATCTTGCCATTGAGGAATTTATGGGGATGGGGAACCGGATTTTGTACCTCACGCAGCGGTACTTGGATACGCCACCCTTTCGATTCTCGATGCTCATCAGCAAGGCGAGCTTCGCGATCTCGACCGTCGTGCAGGCGGTTGTCTGGTCGATCATCGGCACCATGGTGTGTAGCGCCGTTCTGGTGGGGGATCGGCTGCTCTTTCAGCCCAATTACAGAATCACGAACATAAACATGTGGCATGCGGTGCTCGACCTTTTCAGCACGCTGCCGTTCCAGATCCTGGTTTTTATCGTTACACTGATCTCGGTTCGCCGGATTTTGTTCCGGTTCTTCGACATGGATATCCACGCAAACACCACCGGTCTCACTTGATGACGCCGAAATACGTGTCCGCCGGCCATCGGCTGGTGTATAGTGTGTTCTTCCAGGTGATTGACGGATAGATGATTACATGAGCGAAGCATCCCAGCACAAGTCCGATGCGGACATGATCCGCAATGAGCGCAACGTTTCCCGCTTCTGCGTGGAGAACCGGCAGATTTCCTGGGTTCTGTTGATCGCCACGATCGTATGGGGCATTTACGCATACATCAAAATGCCCAAGCGCAAAGATCCCATATTTCCGGTGGTGACCGCCGCCGCCGTTTGTCCCTGGCCTGGAGTCTCGGCCGAACGGGTTGAGCAACTGGTGACTCGCAAGCTGGAGGAGAAAATTGCCGGAAACCAGCTTGTCTCCAAGATCGAATCTACGTCGCGGGGCAGCATCTCGGTCGTTATCATCTCGCTCGACGACAACACCAAGGAACCCGCCAAACAGTGGGACGATATCAATCTCAGGTTGAATACCATCGACGACCTGCCCAAAGGGGCTGGCCCCATCTACTTCCTGAAGGACTTCGGCGACACGGCCGCTCTGATGCTCACGGTGGCCAGCCCGCGCGCCTCCGACTCCGAGATTGAGATGCGAGCGCAGCGCGTGGCCGCCGCCATCGAGAAGGCCCGCGCAGGATTCCCGGACCAACGGAAGGCCGCTCGATCTTCGATCGTCTTCTCGGTCCCGTTTTCGGTCCCGTTGAATGTGCCTCGCCGCGAGCGCGATCTGGCTTTCGACTTTCTGAAAGAGAAAAAGCTGGGAGGCGAGCTGGTGCCCATCGAAGGCGTGGGTTTCGTGGGAGTGGACGGCGACTTTGGCCCGGATGACCGCCAAATCTTCGGCCTCGCCCAGGCATTCTTTAACGACCGCCTTCGCCCGTCTGAAGTCCCGCCCGACGCCTGGCCGCTGGCGCTCGTCCGCGACCCCAACACCGCTAAGCAGGCGCTGGCCGCCGCTCCGGGAGCGCGCTACTCCTACCGGGAATTGGATCAGTACACCGATCTGATGCAACGCACTCTGCAGGCGCTCCCTATCGTGTCCAAGGTGGATCGCTCCGGCGTTTTGAAGGAACGGGTGTTCCTGGACTACTCCCAGCAGCGTCTCGCCTCCTACGGTATCCAACCGTTGTCCTTGCAAAACATTCTCCAGGCCCGCAACATCACTTATCCGGGCGGCGTGCTCGAAGTGGATGGGAAGGGCCTGCTGATCGATCCCTCCGGGGAATTTCAGTCCGCCAAGGAAATCGGGGATGTCATTATGACCGTTTCTCCTTCGGGAGCTCCGGTCTATCTTCGCGATGGCGTGGATATTTATCGGGAATACGAGAGTCCCCCGCTGTTTCTCAATCACTTCGTATACCGGGAGCCTCAAGGAAACTGGCGACGGTCCCCTGCGATTACGCTGGCTGTCAACATGCGCACCGGGCAACAGATTGCCGACTTTGGCGTCGCCGTCACAACCGCGCTGGAAGACCTTAAAAAGCGTCTTCCCGAGGATCTGGTGGTGGCCCGAACCTCGGATCAGCCGTTACAGGTCGAGGAAAACATCTCGCTGTTTATGCAATCCCTCTACGAAGCCATTGTGCTGGTAGTGGTGGTTGCGCTGATCGGGTTCTGGGAGTGGCGGTCGGCGTTGCTGATGGCCTTCAGCATTCCCTCTACTTTGGCCATGACGTTCGGCTTGATGTATCTGCTGGGCATCGATATCCAGCAGATTTCGATCGCTTCGTTGATTATTGCCCTGGGCCTGCTGGTGGATGATCCGGTGGTCGCGGGCGATGCCATCAAACGTGAACTCGTTGCGGGACAACCACCACTCATTGCGTCCTGGCTCGGCTCCACGAAGCTCGCTACGGCGATCATGTTCGCGACCATCACCAACATCGTCGCGTTCCTGCCGATGCTGCTTATTCAGGGCACGACGGGCGCCTTCATTTACAGCATGCCGATCGTCATCACCTGTTCCCTGGTGGCCTCCCGGATCGTCTCCATGACCTTCGTTCCGTTGCTTGGTTACTATCTGCTTCGCCCCAGCAAACGACCGGAGGAGACCATGTCTGAGCGCCGCAAGCACGGGTTTCCGAGCCTATACTACCGGGTTGGGGATTTCTGCATCGAGCGCAGGAAAGTGGTCGCTCTCGCTTCTCTGCTGGTCCTGGCTGCCGGCGGCTATTTCCTCAGCCACCTGCGCAAGCAGTTCTTTCCCAAGGACCTCTCCTACCTCTCCTTCATTGACGTGACGCTACCCGAGGACTCCGTTATCTCTTCGACCGACGAAAAAGCCGCGCTGGTGGAGCAGACCATTATTCGTGTGGCTCACGAATACGGGCAACAGCATCCTGGCGAGAGCGGCAAGCCCCATGAAACCCTGAGTTCGCTCACGACGTTTGCCGGCGGCGGGGGGCCTCGCTTCTGGTTCTCCGTGGCTCCCGAATTGCTGCAAACCAACTACGCGCAGGTTATCATTCGCCTGGAAGACAAACACGACACTCGGGGGCTGGTGGCCCCCCTACAGAAGGCTCTCTCCGCCGCCGTTCCCGGCGCCCGCGTCGACGTCCGCGAGCTTGAGACCGGCGCCATCATCGGCATCCCCATCCAGATTCGGATCTCGGGCGAAGATATCCCGACACTGCGCCAGGTGGCTGAACGGGTCAAGGGCATCCTTCGCGCCATTCCCGAGGCTGATCGAATTCGCGATACGTGGGGCGCGGAAACCTTCGCAGTCAAGCTGGTGGTAGAAGCTGACCGAGCGAACCTATCCGGATTGTCCAACCTGGACGTCGCCCTTTCCTCGGCCGCTGGCATGAGCGGCTACACCGTCACCACACTTCGCGACCAGGGCACACAGATCCCCGTCATGACGCGGCTACGCGCCGAGGAGCGGTCCCGCCTGGCCGACATCGAGAATCTATACGTTTACTCGACGAGCGGTCCTCAGAGGGTTCCGTTACGTCAGCTCTCTTCGGTGGAGCAGAGCCTGGAGACGCAGCGCCTGCAGCGCCGCAACCAGTTCCGCACTATTACCGTCGCCTGCTTTCCCGTACCGGGCATTCTGCCTTCCGAGATCATGGAAAAGGTCCACGCGCCCCTGGCTAAACTTGCCGCCGGGCTCCCGCCCGGATACAAAGTGGCGATCGGTGGGGAAGAGGAGGAGCAGATCAAGGGCTTCAACCAGCTCACGGTGGTGTTAATCACCTCGGTGATTCTCATTTTTCTCGCATTGGCATTTCAGTTCCGCAATGGAATCAAGCCATTCATTGTTTTCGCCGCGATTCCATACGGAATAGTGGGTGCGCTCGCCGCCCTCTCGATCATGCATGCGCCCTTCGGTTTCACGGCCTTTCTCGGCGTTGCCAGCTTGATCGGCATCATCGTCAGTCACGTCATCGTCCTGTTCGATTTCATCGAGGAGGCGCATCAGAACGGCGAGCCCCTGCGCGAGGCCTTGCTGGACGCCGGCATCATCCGCTTGCGGCCCGTCCTGATTACCGTCGGTGCCACGGTCACCGCCCTGGTCCCGCTCGCGATCCACGGCGGCCCGCTGTGGGAGCCCATGTGCTACGCCCAGATCGGCGGACTTCTGGTGGCCACCGTGGTCACACTGGTTCTGGTCCCTGTGATTTACGCCATCTTCGTATGGGATCTCAAAATCGTGCATTGGGAAGAGGTCGCTCGGCCTTCGGATTCTCCAGCCGTGCAATAAAGGGCTGGCGCTCCGCTCTATTTGAGTGGTAGCCCCGCTGTACAGCGCATGGCGAGAAACCGCTTGCTGACGCGCGCGGCTTCTGTTCGAAGCCACGACTGCCGCTGTGCTGGCTCCGCACACCCGGTGGGCATTCAACCCGAGAAAGCGGTTCAAATTATTTGGCTCCCCGTCGTGGACGCTTTTAGAACTTCCTGTGTAAATCCAACTCCGGAAGGAGGCGCACTCCTCTCCAATGTAAGGGATCTGATATTCCTAGGATCGATTCGCTAGGGCTCCGGTCAAGGCGCTGCTGGGAGGGTATCAAGATGAGAGCTGCGTGATATGCTCGCGTCTCAAGCCAGCATAAGGGTCAGGAAACAGCCAATCAGCTCCTTCTTTTTGGTCGCTCGATCGCCTGACGAGAGGGTTGTGCGTAGCCATAACTGCATCCGAACCGGACTGATGCGCATTCAACGACTTGCAGTCGTTCGGCGAACCGGCTTGCATACGTCACGCGACGCATGCGACAAACTAAGGATGCGTGCTTGATTTTAT
>Ga0185299_10005660_pt1 | contig 13881 bp, 11 predicted proteins | sample PaiPotPPA55metaG_FD_128002 | JGI IMG/M metagenome (GOLD analysis project Ga0185299, IMG submission 128002) | Iron sulfur acid spring bacterial and archeal communities from Banff, Canada, to study Microbial Dark Matter (Phase II) - Paint Pots PPA... ...
ACTTCTGTCTCGGACCGGTCAGTAAAGCCTATCGGGCGGTCGATCAACACGCTCGCAAGAGGCTACGTCAGTGGTTGTGGGCCAAGCATAAAGTGAGGGGGCAGGTGACCAAGCGGTTTTCGGAAGCCTCCCTGCACCAAGTGATGGGCCTCGTCTGTCTTACTAAGCGGACAAACAATTTTCCGTGGGCGACATCGTGAAACTTTCTCCGAGAGCCGGATGCGTTAAATGCGCCTGTCCGGTTCGATGAGCGGGGTGTGAAGACGGAAGCATGGTACAGCTCGTGAGGCACCGACAGACGAAAAGGTCGGCAACGGATAGGCTGCACCTAAACCACCGCGTCACACCTCGACTCCACAAATGTAACAACATCAAGTGATCGCCGATATCAGAGGTGGATGTGAATTGACCTTCCATTGCTTCCATCACCATTTGTTCTTGTCATCCGTGCCCTCCGTTCCACGCACCAATGTTTTCAAGCTTCGTGTACCCCGCCAGTGAAAACCGGGCCTGTCTTCCTCCAATCGCCTTAGATTCGCAAATGGGTCCCGCCCTTCAACTGTTTCCACTTTTGCTTCCTGCAGCTTTTGCGACTCAGAAGATTTATCCTGTTTTCCCCAGGAGCTGGTTGCAGTTGGGTTTCTAGTTTTTCTCGCGCGCCAGACGGTCATGTGAAAAACGTGATGGGTCATCTGCAAGCCTTCGTTTCCCAATGCTTCCCAAATATCTTTAAAACTTTGCCCTGAGTGCAGTGCCGCTTCTATCCCCGGTAGAAGAGATCGAATGAGCGCGGCTTTTCTCTTCGGGGGAGCGCCGGCCAGTTTTTCCAGACAGGGGCGGTAGTCTTTTTGCATTGACGCGCCTTCTCACACTGCTGTACATATAGCAGCATGACGTACTGATGTAACCCATGAAAAGGTTCTGAGTCAACAGAAATCAACAAAAGTCGTCAGAAGTCTCCAAATCTCAACGCGGGTCAGCACTTCCCAGCAAAAGTCGGCGCAAGTCGACAGAAGTCAACACTCTTCAACAGCGGTGGGGACAACATGCATGAAATGGAGGCGGATCATAGGTGAGCGACACACGTATTGGAACATAAAGGGTTGTGGCGAGGCTGCGCGCGTTTCTACAGGCAAGTTCTTATTTTTCAGAGGGAAGGGATGTGGCGGCTTTTGTTCCAAATGTGGCACAAATGTGCCACCGCAGATTCTTCCACGTTTCTCGACTCTTCGACAGTCTAAATGGAAGGAAAGATATGGCAAAACCCAGAATTGAGCGGAGTTTGTTGTTTCCGAACAAGGAATTCCGAGAGCGAGTGCGGAAAGCGTCGAAGGACCGGGGCTTCCGATCCGAACAGGCATTTATCCTCACCGCTTGCGAACGCGAGATTCGCAGGGGTGATGACACTGAATCCGTAACGCAGTTTGAGGCGCGCATCGCAGCCACACTCACGAACCTGGCAAAGCAGGGGCAGGGTCTTCACACCCTTGCGCAGGCGCAGGTTGCCCTAACAGATGTGTTGCTGAAGTACGTCATTACTTGTGTTGTGGAACCACCCGACGATGCGCTCCCCGCGGCACGCGTTCGCGCAAGGCTGCGATATGAAAAGCTGGTGCGTGCCGCGGCGAAAGAGATCTCGAACAAAAACAGGGACACTCTCCGGAAGATGTTAGCCGATGAATGACGAGCCTCCAGTTCGATTGCGACCGAGAAAGTCAAAAAATGGTCCAAACGACAATCCGCGTAAGTACCCAGGTGTCCTCCGATCGATGCTTCGTCTCGCGCAGATGTCGAAGCGAGGACAAGGAACGCGTAACAGATATGGGGAGGGTGGAAGTGCCCGCGCGCCCCGCACGTTCAATCAGCGAGTGGCCGTCCGGGTCAGCTACTCCGCAAATAAGAATCTGGGTCAGTGGAAGGCACACGGAAGGTACGTAGCCCGCGAGAGTGCGACGCAGGGAGGAAGGGCGGCCGAGGCAGGGTTTAATGCGACCGAACAGAACTTAGGCATCGCAACCACGCTCGGCAATTGGCAGAGTGCCGGAGACGAGCGGCTCTTCAAAATCATCGTGTCTCCAGAGTTTGCTGACCGCTTGAATCTTCAGCAGCACGCTCGCGATTTGATGCGACGGATGGAGCGCGACCTAGGGACACAACTCGAATGGGTCGCCGCCGTCCACCACAACACTGAACATCCCCACGTTCACATCGCGGTTCGCGGAGCTGACGAGGAAGGAAGGCCGCTTCGCTTGCCGAGGGAATACATTCGTGCGAGCCTGCGCGGGCGGGCCGAAGAAATCGCTACCGAAGCTCTGGGCTATCGCACCCCCGCACATGCTCAAGAGGCGCAGCGCCGCGAAATAGTTCAAAACCGCTACACATCTCTCGATCGGGTCTTGCAACGCGCCAATGACGGCTCCTCGTCCCACTTCGAGGTAACTGCCAATCCCAATGACGAGGCCCTGTCGGAATCCGCTCAGCTTCTGCAGAAACACGTTGCCGCACGCCTTATGCACCTTCAAACAATGGGCCTCGCGCAGCTCGTCTCGGGACACGAGTGGCGCGTGCAGGTGGATTTCGAAAAGGTACTGCGCACGCTACAGCAGAGCGGCGACAGGCAAAAGATGCTTGCGGCGCATGGCGCACTAGTTTCCGACAAGCGCCTTCCCCTCCAGGTCACCACACTCCGCCAGCTTCAAAGTGTGGCCGGCCGCGTACTTCTCCACACTGAGGATGAACAAACGGGGAAGCGTTACATGCTAGTTGAGGGCACGGACGGGAAAGTGCACTTGATCTATCACACAGGGGCTATCGAGGAGGCTCGCAGGCAAGGAAAACTCAGAGTCGATAATTTCATTCGCATTGAGAAACGATTTGCGATAAAGAAACCTGTCTTGCATGTGGACGATATGGGAAATGCGATCGCGCTCCTTCAGAATTCTTCATACTTCCTAAAAGAAGCGGAGCTCTTACTTCGGAAGGGCATTCAAGATGTCCAGCCAGTATGGGGCGGATGGCTCGGACAATACCAAGCGAAGCTGCAAACCGAGTTACACCACGCTGACACACGTAAGAGGGAAGATTTAGGGCGCTCCAGGTAGGGCATTGACATCCGCCCTTTGAGGGTGATCTACGTCTCCAACAGCCGGTATCAGAGACAGGTACGCGCAGAAGTCAAAACCCACGCAAAATCTTCAGAACACGACCGCTAATTCACCCCAGCGACCAAAAATAGTTCCCCGGCAAATTCCCTTCTCCGCAAGAGGCTGCGCCCGGTTCCGCGCTTGATCCGTGAAGGGTTTCCGCTTCGCTCCAATAAACGGCTCAGACCGCCCCCCTTGACGACGCTCGCACTCGTTCGCAATGGGCTCGCTATGAAGGAAATTTACTTATTTCTTCGAGCAGCAAAACCGCTCGAAACAAGGAAAAAACAACACTGTTTCCCGGAGGCTATTGTCAGCGGTCGATTTCTTCATTTTCTTCTGCGCGAGAAAACGCGGGTTCAACTCAAAAGAGGATCTCTTCGTTGGTTCGTTCTTTTCGGCTCCGGGCTGACTATAAACCAAGAAGAGGCCGTCAAGAAAAGCAGCCCAGGAAAATGCTGAAGGCTAAGGAAAAACTCCTTTTCATGGTGCTATATGTATAGTAGCATTATGTCGTGGCGCTTATGATTCGAGAGTTCGACAGTCTCCACCTCGCGGTCGACGATTTTCTTGGATCGGGTATGCCATCCCAAGCACAACGGACTGAAGCAACCGAACGGCCACAAGATTTCTGAGTATGGATCCTTAAATCCACGAGCGGCGTAGATCGCAACGACCAATGGCTTCACCGTCACAAATCCAAACACGGGATCCCGGCGAACGGCACTATGCCGTTGCGGAAATTGCCTCGATGTGGAATTTGAGCACCGATAAGGTCCGTGATCTTTTTGAAGAGGAGCCCGGCGTTCTTCTGATCGGACGACGTAATCCCCGTAAGCGACGGTACGTTACTTTGCGCATCCCGGAATCTGTCGTCGAACGGGTTCATTCTCGTCTCTCATCGAAGGCAGCAAGTCAGTAGAAAAGACGTGACAAAATGTTGGCAGATATCGAGAGCGTCCCGAGCTCGATCAACATCGCTACCAAATAGCCCTCCGTCGCAAGATGTATCTCTTGCTTCATGTCTTTCATGCAAGTTTCCAAGCCTTTTCAATCGACTCTTCAAGCTTCACTTGTCGAGACTTCACCCACGGCGAATAGTGCCGCTCCGTGATCCTGATAGAAGAATGTCCCAAGAGAACCGACACCGTTTCGAGTTGCACACCGGCCAGCAGCAAACTGACCGAGAACGTATCTCGGAACCTGTGCGCGTGGCCCTCGATGCCCGCGAGCTCAAAAACTTTCGCCAAACTCCTCTGCCAATCGGCTACCGTGGATTTTTCGAGGCCGTGCCCCGACCAGAAGAAATATTTTCCACGCGCGTTCAGCTCTTCCAATTCTTTCGCGACCTTTCTCGGCAGCGGCAGCCAGACCGGCTGCCCGGTCTTTTGGGTGTAGAGCAGGAGTTTGTTTTCGTGGAGCTTATCTCTTGAGAGCGTCGCCGCATCCCTAATGCGAAGGCCCGAGTACCGCAGCAGATTAATGAACGCGCGAACGCGCCTCCCACTATCAAGACCGTAGATTCCTTTGTTTGGATAAACCTCGGTCGCCCACAAGATCTTCTCTATCTCTGAATCGGTGAAGGGAAGCGTTGGCGTCGGTCGTGCAAGAGGAGGCTTTATTAGCCGCGCGAGATTTTCCAACGCCCAGCCGGACTCGATGCAGAACTTGAAGAATGTCCGAAGGCGCTCAAGTTTCTTCCGGGCCGAGACCGGAGCCATCTTCCACGATTCCCGGTATTGACGCATCTCTGGGAGCGACAGCGACGCGACCGGTCTCTTACCGAACGAATCCTTCAATTCTTTGGTGAGGAGCGTGTATTTATCGAGAGAGGCGTCCGAAAGCTTGCGAGCTTCACAATCTTTCGTAAAGGCTTGGCATGCGAAAGCGACCGTCGTGTCCGCGGTCTTTTCGCGGCCGCCTTCCCAATCACGAACCAGCCTTTGCGCGGCCTCCCAATTCCTGAGATCGAGCGATTTCTTTATCCATTTCCCGTAGAGTGTTCCTTGGGCCCAGATCGGGCACTGACATTTTTTCTGGGTCCGCAGCCGGTGCGGACAGGCCTTCATATGCCTTCTGTAGAGGTTCAACACTGGAATAGCCTATCACAAACTGGAACGCCATTGGAACGTGACATTTAAGTCTGCAATAAACTATTGTAAATAAAATAGATGCATGGTGGAGGCGGGGGGAGTCGAACCCCCGTCCGAAAAGCGCTACGAGCCGAAGACTACATGCTTAGCTCAGTTCAGTTTTTTTCGCCCGCCGCGCTCAGAATGAGCAAGAAACGCAGCCGGCTAGTCCGATGGTTCTCGCCTGAGCCTTACGGGCCGAAAGGCTCAAGCCAGCCCGCTGAATGACGTTTGACCCCAAACCCGCAGGCGAGGCTTGGGCAAACGTTGCGCTTAATTAATTAAGCAGCAAGTGCCAAGTTGTTGTTGGCAGTTCTAGTTTCCACCAGATTGCGGGCAGGTGGCCCCCGGCATGCCTTCGGGCCGCGACAGCTTCCGTCGAAACCGTGTCGCCCCCAATTGCTACGACTCGCTACAACCCTATTATATCACCCGACCCAAATCGGATGTGGCGGCTCAGGATTCGGCCGCCACATCCGACAATGCTTAGGGCATATGGCACTTTCTTGCAGGCGCTGCGTGACAAGTGCGATTCTTAGCGAACTCCGCCAGCAATCACCAATGTCTCGCCGGTGATCCAAGAAGATTCTCCGGAAGCTAGAAAAACCGCGGCCGGTGAGATATCTTCTGGCTGGCCAATGCGTCCCAGCGGGGATTGCGCTTCATAGGCCTTGCGAAAATCGCCCTCGTTGAATCCCACGGTTTGCACACCTTCGGTTTCCACCAGGCCTGGGTTGATGGAATTGACGCGGATTTTGCGGCCTCCAAACTCTTTCGCCAGTGACCGGGTTACGCTGTCCACAGCCGCCTTCGTCGAAGCGTAAACAGAAGCGCTCGCGGGAGAGATTATCCCGGCTACCGAACTTATGTTTATGATGCTGCCTTCGTCAGGGCCAAAATGCTTCGCGGCCTCTTTAGAAGTCAGCAGTAGACCAAGCACGTTCAGATCGAACAGTCTGTGGAAGTGATCGTCTGAAACGTTTTCCAGCGGCAAAAATTCGTAAACTCCTGCGTTGTTCACCAGAATGTCCAGCTTTCCATAAGCCTTTTTTGTTTCCGCGAATAGACGCTCAATGTCTTTTTGTTTCGCGACGTTTGCCTGCACCGCAACTGCTTTTCCGCGTTTGCCGGTAATCTCGGTGACCACGCGGTCTGCGCCTTCCTTGCTGGATGAATAATTAACCACCACAGATGCGCCCTCCGCTGCCAGATGCTTCGCGATGGCAGCGCCGATTCCTTTGGACGCCCCTGTGACCACGGCTACTTTTCCCGTCAATCGTTGCGACATAAAATCCTCCTTTGTTGAGTTTTTGTACCTGCCAGTACAGATGCGGCCTGGAGGCAATCGGGTAGATATTCTGTACCGGTAAGTATTAAAGTCTCGTAATAGTCGTATACTAAGTGTATGAAGACCAGAAACCAACCTGCCGGCCGGCCGCGCTCATTCGACGCGGGTAAAGCGCTGGATCGTGCCCTGGACGTCTTTTGGCGCAAAGGTTATGAAGGCGCGTCGCTTTCTGACCTGACCAAAGCCATGGGTATCAACCGGCCCAGTCTCTACGCCGCCTTCGGAAACAAGGAAAAACTCTTCCGCAAAGTGCTCGACCGCTATGCCGAAGGTCCGGCTTCCTATTCAAGCGCCGCTCTCCAGGAGCCCGCCAGCCGCGCGGTCGTCGAACGACTGCTCTACGGCACCGCCGACATGCTGACCGCCCCGCGAAATCCACACGGTTGTTTATGGGTGCAAGGCGCTTTGGCCTGTGGGAATGGCGCCGACCCTGTGCGCAGGGAATTAATCTCGCGTCGTATGGCCGGGGAGGCCGCGCTTCGCCAGCGCTTAAACCGGGCCAGGATAGACGGCGATTTGCCCGCAGAGGCAAACCCCGCCAGCCTCGCGCGCTATATAGCGACGATCATTCAAGGAATGTCCATTCAGGCCGCGGGAGGAGCCACCCGCAGCGAACTTCGTCGCATCGTCAAAATTGCCTTGCAGTCCTGGCCGTCCCGGCGAAACGCATAAGAAACAATTGGGCACACACCCTATCGCGGGCGATTGACTCCCAACCGTCCAACTCCCAAAATCACAAAAGGGGGTATTTTCGTCGATTACGCCGCCAAATGTTTATGCCACAAGAGCCTACTGCCATCGACCAAGCTGTTTCGCGAGCGATTCGCGACAACCTGGAGAGCATCCAGCGCACCACTGACGAGCTGAATCAAGCCGTCAATGATGTGGTCGCCGCTTGTGCCAGCAGCAAACCCGCCAATGCGCTGCCGCCGATGTTGCGCGCGCAATCCACTGCTGCATCCATTGCTGCAGCCTTGGAAGTTCTGTCGCGATTTGTTGCTATCACTCTTAATCCAAGCCCACGTTCGCCGCTCGAAGCTGAGATGACCCGGCTGACCAGCGCTATCAGCGCGGAGGCCGCACAACGCCCCCGTGGGGTCGCGCCTGCCCACGAAACAAGTGCGCCTGCCGTGCATGAGCCTGCGTCGCCAGTTGGCGACTCGACTCAATCTGCTCCAAGCAACGAGTTCGCGCCGGCAGCACATCCTACGATTGAGTCTGAACCGTCGCACCAACCGCAGCATTTCGCGCTGGAACCGGCGCCGTTAGAACTTCCTCAACCCGGCCCATTTCCTGATGAGATTGAAGTTGAGACGGAAGGCGATTTTGACGTTAATCAACTGTCCGCCGAGGAACAAGAATTACATCGCCGCGCTAATCGTGTTGCTAAAGTTTCCATGCAGGACATTAAAATGCTCCGCCCCGAGGCCGTGCGTCTGGGCCGCGAAAATAAAGATTTGTGCGTTAGACTGCGTGACGACGTTGAAAAAGCTCATCGAGAGTACGATCGCCGTTTCCGTCCCATCATGGATCATCCGGTGGACTACTTCTATCGCTGGATGGTTGAGATTCTCGCCGACGGCGACGCGCACGCTCTTGGTGAATATCCTTACGCAATCCACGCGCACCATCGTTAGATCGCTAGAACGTTTCCACGTGAATTTTCGCTTCCACCGCTATTCACCGTCATTTGTTTTATCGCGAACGGCTGCGGTCTGCCTGAGCATTTCGCTTTTGCTCGGCGATGCCAGCGTCGCCTTCGCGCAGCCAGCCCCGCAAAGCAAAATTCGCTCGCACTCGAAGAAAAAATCAAAAAAGCCTAAGGCTGCGCCGTGCAAGGCCGATTGTGGAGTGACCGCTTCTGCGCCGGAAATCATTTCTCCGACGACCGGCGATGCGGCAGCTCAATCGGAACTGGCTTCGTTTGCGCGCGGGCTGCACACCGCGGCGCCGGCTTCGTACGAAAAGTTGTCCTCTTTCGCTGCTAAAAACGCTTCTACCGTTTGGGGCCCTCGCGCCGCTCTAGCGCTTGGCTATGAGGACTACAACAAAAATCGTTTGCCTCAAGCGCTGAACTGGTTCGCAAAAGCAAAAAAGGATGAGCTTCTCGGCGAGTATGTTTTGTATTGGTCCGCGCAAGCCAAGCGTGGGCAAAAAAATCTGGCCGGGGCTTTCGCGGACCTGCAAACCTTTCAGCAGGAATATCCCAATAGCGCCATGCGCGAACAATTTTTAGAAGCCTACGCCCCCACAGCTCGTGATACCGGCCACGCGCAGGAGGCCGTCGAAGCTTTGAATGCTTATCCCCCGACCAATACCAGGCCGGTTTTGCTTCTGGAACGTGCGCAATCGTACAAAGTCGCACATCAATTACCGCGTGCCGCAAAAGATTACCAAACGCTTTATTACAAATATCCCCTGTCCGATGAAGCCAAGGCCGCGGCTACCGCTTTGCCACAAATTGCTCGTGAATTGGGTCGCGAATATACAAGCCCTACTCTGGAAATGCAGGAGCAGCGCGCGCAAATATTTTTCGATGCTCACAAATGGAAAGAAGCGCGTGCCGAATTCGAGAAATTCCTATCCATGGTGAGCGATCCCGCCAATCCCAAACGCCAGCGCGCGCAGTTGCGCATAGCGCAGGTCCGCATCCAGCTCAAAGGTTCGCCAACGATTCTATCTTCTCTAGCTACGCCCGATCCTGAGGTCGATGCCGAACGTTTATTTGGGCTCTCGCAAGGCTATCGCACGGCGAAAAATGAATCCGAGATGTTCGCTACTCTCGACAGCATCACGCAGAAATATCCCAAGAGTGTCTGGAACGAGGAAGCTTTAATGGCTTCCGGCAATTATTATTGGGTTCTGCTCGATCGCCCCAAGGCAGTCACGTACTACCAGCGATTGGTTGAGGCATTTCCCGAGGGTAAATACGCCTACAATGCCGAGTGGCGTATTACCTGGATCGCTTTTCTGAACAATCAACCGGACGCCGACCAGCGGCTGACCGCCTTTCTCTTGAAGTATCCGACCTCCGCCAACGCCGTTGATGCGCTGTACTGGCTTGGCCGCAGCGCCGAACGCAGCGGGAATCCCGGTCATGCACGCAGCGATTACGAAAAAGCCATCGAGCGATTTCCGCAAACTTATTTTGCGCACGCCGCCGCCGCCCGCCTAAAACAGCTGGGACCCGGTGAGCAAGATCCATCCGATTTTCTGGCACACATTCCCGAGCCGTCTCCTTTGCGGGCACTGGACGAACCGATTCCTGCTTCTGCTGCCGACCGCTGGGCCAAAGCTCAGGCCTTGCGCATCATCGCCTTCGATGCATCCGCGGAACTGGAATTAAAAAACGCCTACTTCGCCACCTCATCGCCTCGTTTTCTGCTCGAAGCGGCTCAGGCGGCCTTTGATCAGGGCCATTTTGCAGCGGGCATGTCCTACGCCCGGATTATTCTTCCGAATTTCGAATCACGCAAAATATCCGACGCTCCCATGGCCGTGTGGAAAACGCTCTATCCGTTGCCGTACGAAGCGGCCCTCCGACGCGAAGCCGCGCGCAACGATTTCGATCCCATGTTTGCCGCCGGATTGATCCGTCAGGAATCCACTTTTCAAGCAGATATCGTGTCGTACGCCAACGCCATCGGCTTGATGCAGGTGCTGCCAAAAACTGGCAAACTGCTCGCCAAGCAATTAAAGATTCGTTACAACAAAAAGCTTCTGTACGACGCCAACTACAACCTCCAGTTGGGCATGTTATACATCGCCAATCTGGTTCGCCTCACGGGCGCACCTGAATACGCCGCCGCGGCCTACAACGCCGGTGAAGATCGCATCGCTCTCTGGAAGTCCGAACGCAACTACGAAGAAATACCCGAACTCGTCGAATCCATTCCTTTCACCCAAACGCGCGAGTACGTGCAAATCGTCTTGCGCAATGCCGCCGTCTACCGGATGATTTATGGCTCTGGCGCTACACAGAGCCCGCCCGTAACCGCGGCTTCCAGTCGCGCCAGGATTGAAGAACGCGCCGAATCCGGCAAACTTAATTAAGCAGGAAAAAGAGAGGGTCACACGTCGGCCACCAATACATCTGGCGAACTGGCGCGGCGCATGCTGTCCGCCAAAGCCGAGCAATTCACCGAGTCCGTCATCCGTGAGATGACGCGCCTGGCGCTCGAACATCAAGCCGTCAATCTGTCGCAAGGTTTCCCTGATTTTGCCGCCCCCGCGGAAATCAAAGAAGCCGCGCGCCAGGCCATTGCGGATGACATCAATCAATACGCGATCACCTGGGGCGCCAAAGTGCTGCGCGATGCCATCGTGGAAAAATTTGAGCACACGCAGGGCATTCGCGTCGATCCCGAACGCGAAATCACCATCTGCTGCGGCTCCACTGAAGCGATGATGTCCTCCATGATGGCCATCATCAACCCCGGAGATGAAATTGTGGTGTTCGAGCCGTACTACGAGAATTACGGTCCCGACGCCATCCTGAGTGGCGCCACCCCGCGCTTCGTCAAATTGCGTCCGCCCGATTGGAGCTTTGACGAAAGGGAACTGGCCGCGGCGTTTGGTCCGCGCACAAAAGCGATCATCCTCAACACCCCAAACAATCCCACCGGCAAAGTTTTTACGCGCGCCGAACTGGAATTTATCAGCAGCCTATGCGTGCGCTGGAACGCTTTCTGTATCACCGATGAAATCTACGAACATATTTTGTACGACGGCGCCGAGCACATTTCCATGGCGCAGATCGATGGCATGCGCGAACGCACCATCGTCATCAATGGGATGTCAAAAACGTACAGCGTCACCGGTTGGCGGGTTGGCTGGGCCATAGCTCCGCCGAAAGCAACGGCGGCTATTCGTAAAGTACACGACTTCTTGACCGTAGGCGCCGCGGCCCCTTTGCAGCAGGCTGGCGCGATCGCACTGAAATCCCCGGAGTCTTATTATCAGAATCTCGCGAAGAGCTATCATGAAAAGCGTGAACGCTTGTTAAACATACTCACCGTCGCTGGTTTCACGGTATTCAAACCGCGCGGCGCGTACTACATCATGACCGACATCTCGGGCTTTGATTTTAACGGCGGCCGCCGCAGCAACTCGGAAAAAGCCACCAACGATGTGGCGTTCGCCAAATTTCTCGTCGAACAGGTCGGAGTTGCCGTCGTTCCTGGCTCGAGTTTCTATGGCAATCCCGCCGATGGTTCTTCCCAGGTTCGCTTCACCTTTTGCAAGAAAGAATCAACCTTGGCCGCAGCCGCAGATCGCTTGGCGCGCCTGCCTGATCACTTGGCGAATTTCCGCGCGCACGCATGATCGCAGCCCCCGTCCTCGTATGGGAATCGCATCAGATCACCGAACATCGGGCCTTATTCTTCTTCTAATCGGACAGATAGAATCTGGCTGGTCTGTGGCATTTATCATTAGCATTATTCTTAATTTGCAGGTGTCGCTATCGTTGCATTCGAGTCGAGAAGGTTGTTTGAATACACGGCTGGGCGACGGTAGTAGCCGATATCTCCCGGGCTTAACGGTCTCCAGATCAAAGTGACCACTAGCATCCGTCGTGGCGACCTTCACGGTAGTTTGTTTGCGTTGAGAAATATACTTTCTCAACTCTACGCGTGAATTCTTGAATGGGTTCCTCAATTGATCGGTGATCGTTCCACCCACTCGTAGTTGTCTGTTTAATTCAAGGTTGGGCTGAATCTTTTCGACTCTGTAGCAGTAGTCTGGGCCGGGCGGACGGCTGAAAACCAGCTGCCCCAAGCTGAACGTGACCCACAAGATGATCGCGACCATATGATCTAGCATAAAGAGGCCAAGACTACAACAAAGGAGCCCGCGATATTTAAAGATCGCAGCAGGAACTAGCTTCGGAGTACAAACCCTAGACGATTTCCGCGCATACGCGTGAGTCGCAGCATCGCTGCCCCCAAAAACACCAGACTCCAGGGGATTGCGTACCCATCGCAATCGTTTGTGAATTGTGATAAATCCGCGCTAACAGCGGTACGAATACCATCGCGAAGTATTACTAGGGTAGGAGACCGACGGTCGGTTGCCCTGTGGTGGTTAGTCTCCTACCCCGCGAGTGGTCTTGCTTCTATAGACGAACGTGGCCGGGTAATAGTTCCGCGACAAAAAAATAATTTGCGTGCCGATTAGCATTCAACGGTGTCCAGATACCGGGCCACTGACGCCTTCCACGAAAATTTCGTGGTGATCGCTTTTTGCAAAGACTGCGCGGCCGCAGGTTCGCCATGCGTTAAATAAGTCTGTTTTGGCGGTGCAGGTAATGCACCCATCCATCGAAGCAACTCGCTTCTCCCGGCGTGCGCCGAAAGTTGACTCATTTGTATGATCTCGGCGTTTACTGGCACATCCTGCCCAAATAAGCGCAGGGCCTTGGCTCCTTCTTGTAGAGCACGCCCACGCGTTCCTTGTGCCTGAAACCCTGCTAGAATCACGGCATTTCTCCCGTCCGGCAGCCGGTGCGCCAAATGGTGCAGCACCCGCCCTCCGGCCACCATTCCGCTGGCCGACACGATGATGCAAGGAGTATGGACATTGTTTATAGCCTTTGATTCTTCTGTGGTCCGCGTCAAATGAAATTCGCGAACGTAAAGCGGATCGCCCTGCCCATGCGCATCGATCTTCGTGAACTCCAGATCGTGATCCTCGGTATATTTTAAATACAAATCTGTCGCGCTCAGCGCCATCGGGCTATCCACATACACCGGCAAACGCGGAATTTTATTTTCCATTTCCAGTTGCCGCAGGTAATACATGAACGTTTGCGTTCGTCCGATGGCAAATGCCGGAATGATAATTGAGCCGCCGCGGTGCGCCACGCGATTCACAAAATCCGCGAGCTGCAGCGCCGGATCGCCTCCGGGATGCTCGCGGTCTCCATAGGTGGATTCGCAAATCAGAACATCAGCGGCGCTCGGAGGCGTATGCGGATCGTTCAGAATAGGCTGGTCATAACGCCCAATATCCCCGGAAAATACCACAACCTTTCTCGTTCCATTCTGGCTGATCGTCAATTCGAGGCTGGTCGAACCAAGAATATGCCCTGCGTCATACGAAACGATGCGATACAGAGAGTCGATTTCGAATCCCCCCAAGCGGGGCATTGGCCTCATCAGGCGCAGCACCGGGTCCACATCTTCGCTGGTATACATGGGCTCGCGTTCAGGGCGACCGCTCACTTCCTTCTGCGGGTGTAACGCATCTTCTTTTTGAA
>Ga0185299_10005661_pt1 | contig 13879 bp, 11 predicted proteins | sample PaiPotPPA55metaG_FD_128002 | JGI IMG/M metagenome (GOLD analysis project Ga0185299, IMG submission 128002) | Iron sulfur acid spring bacterial and archeal communities from Banff, Canada, to study Microbial Dark Matter (Phase II) - Paint Pots PPA... ...
TGCGGGCGTCGCGCGAGCAATTGCATCGCACGCGCCATCCGCTTGGAATCCGCGAACTGCCGTCGCGTGAAGTGATCGTGAAGATCGTCAACGGGCTGCGCTCGGCGCTGTTTCCCACGCATTACGGCGCCGCCGACCTGACCGCCGAAAGCGTGGATTATTACGTCGGCCACACGCTCGAGAGCACCTTGCGCCTGCTCTCCGAACAGATCCGGCGAGCCTTGCGTTTCCTCCCGGAGAACCACGACCTGAGCGACGCCGAACTCGGCACGCATGCGTTCGACCTCGCGCGTGAATTCGGCGCGCAGTTGCCCGCTATTCGCGCGCTCCTTGTTAGCGACATCCAGGCCGCGTTCGCGGGCGATCCCGCTGCGCAGCACATCACGGAGATCCTGCTGTGTTATCCGGGCATCTGGGCCATGACGCATCATCGTCTGGCGCATGCGTTGCACAAGCTCGGCGTGCCCTTGCTGGGGCGTTTCATCAATGAGATCGCGCACTCGGCTACAGGTATAGACATTCATCCGGGCGCGACGATCGGGCCGAGTTTTTTCATCGATCACGGGACGGGTGTAGTGATCGGCGAGACCGCGGTGATCGGTCAACACGTGCGCTTGTATCAGGCGGTGACGCTGGGCGCGAAGAGTTTTCCGGCAGGCAACGACGGCGTGCTGGTAAAGGGCAACGCGCGGCATCCGGTGGTGGAAGACAACGTGGTGATCTATGCCGGCGCGACCATTCTCGGGCGCGTGACGATCGGGCGTGGCTCGGTGATTGGCGGTAATGTGTGGCTCACGCATAGCGTGCCGCCGGGCAGCAATGTCTCGCAGGGCAAGATCCGCGAAGGCGGCGAAGGCGACGCGGCGGATGAAGGCCGCGGCGCGTGAGCTTCTGATCCAGCTCAGCTATTCGATACGCTGAAGCCGCTCGAATGCCCGACGATAGAGAGGAATTCGCGGCGCGTGGACGGGTCGTCGCGGAACGTGCCCAGCATCCGCGATGTCACCATCGACGCGCCTGCTTTATGCACGCCGCGCGTGGACATGCATTGATGCGTGGCTTCCAGGATCACGCCAACGCCTAGCGGCTGCAGGACTTCTTCGAGCGTGTCGGCGATCTGCGCGGTCATCTTCTCCTGGATCTGCAGGCGCTTGGCAAACGCATCCACCAGACGCGCCAGCTTCGAGATTCCCACTACCCGTTCACGCGGCAGATACGCCACGTGCGCGCGGCCGATGATCGGCACCATGTGATGTTCGCAATAACTTTCGAAGCGAATGTCCTTGAGCACGATCATCTCGTCGTAACCGTGCACTTCGGAAAACGTGCGCGCCAGGATGTCGTGCGGATTCTGCGCATAACCCGCGAAAAACTCTTCGTAGGACCGGATCACGCGCGAAGGGGTATCGATAAGACCTTCGCGGGCAGGGTCGTCCCCGGCCCAGCGGATCAGAACGCGAACGGCGGCTTCGGCTTCTTCGCGGCTCGGACGATCGGCATGATCCTGGATGTCCGAAGACGCGTTGGGGGAGTTGCGCGTTGCGCTCATCGAAGGCTCCAGATGCATGTAGCGAAGTCATGAAGCCGTCATTGTTCCACGTTTTACGGTTTGGAAGACCCCGGTGCTGTGTCAGGTATGTCGGGTTTGACCGCCGCCATGCGCCAGATGACCGAAAGTGGGAGCAGTTTTCGCCGGCCGAGCAGGACCGGCGGATCGAAGAAACTTATGGCATCGCGATCCGCCCGGCCGGTCCGGCATAACATCCAATCTGCTGCGTTTTACAGATTGCTCATCCCGCCGTCGATGACCAATTCGCTGCCGACGGTGAAGCTCGATTCATCGGAGGCGAGGAACACTATCGCTTTCGCGATCTCGACCGGCTCGCCGAAGCGGCCAACCGGAATCTGGCTGCGGATGCTTTCGGCGACGCTGTCGAGTTGTTCCTTCGCCATCCCAAGCTTGCCGTAGATGGGGGTGGCGACCGGTCCCGGGCTCACTACATTCACGCGAATTCCACGCGATATCAACTCGCCCGACAAGGTCCGCGCCAACGAAATCAGTCCCGCTTTGGTGGCGGCATAAACACTCGAATTCGGCATGCCGATACGCGCGTTGATCGAGCCGTTGAAGACGATGGACGCGGGTTTTGCGAACACAGGCAGCAGCGCCTGGATAAGGAAATACGGCCCTTTCAGGTTGACCGCGAAGGACCGGTCGAAGTCCGCTTCGGTCCATTGGCCGACCGGCCGCAAGCCGACTACGCCTGCATTGACGAAAAGCACGTCGAGCTGGCCGAAGGTTTCGGCGACTTGAGCGGCGAGCCGCTTTTGATCGTCAACGTTGCCCGCATCCGCGCGCAGCACGATCACGTCGGGGCCGAGTTCCGCTTGCGCCGCTGCGATAGTCGCGCGGTTCGTGCCCGTCACGATGACACGAGCGCCTTCCGCTACGAATTGTTTGGCTGTTTCCAGGCCGATGCCGCTGGTGCCGCCGGTGATCAAAGTACGTTTGCCGTTGAGTCGGGTCATGATTTTTTTCCAGTAATCGATAGAAGACAATTTACGTGCGTGTGATGGAAGCGCCGCCGTCCACGAGCGATGCTGTGCCGGTGACGAACGAGGAGTCATCGGAGGCCAGATACAGCACCGAGCGCGCGAGTTCTTCCGGCGTAGCAACGCGCTTCAACGCGTGCAGGTTGGTGATGAAGGCCTGCGATTCGGCGGTGTCGTTCATGTCGCGATACATCGGCGTGTCGACGGCGCCGGGCAGCACCGCGTTCACCCGGATGCCCTGCGCGCCGTACTCGGCGGCCAGCGCTTGCGTGAGGCCGATCAGGCCGGCCTTGCTCGCCGCATACGACGCCGTGCCGGGGAATGCAAACGAATAACCGACGAAGGTCGATGTGAAGATGACCGAACCGCTGCCGTTTGTGAGCATCGCGGGGATCTGGTGTTTTGCGCCAAGGAACGCGCTCGTCAGGTTGATGGCAAGAGCGCTGTTGAACCCTTCCACCGAAACGGAGGTGGTCGGTCCCATTTCGCCGAGCGTACCGGCGTTGTTATAAGCGACGTCGAGGCGGCCGAATTTTTCGATGGCCAGCGCCACGACAGCCTTTGCATAGTCTTCCGATTGCACGTCACCCGCGAGATACACGGCTTCGCCGCCGTCGGCCTTGATCTCGGCCACCAGCGTTTCCAGTTCTGCCGCGCGGCGTGCTGCCACGACCACTTTTGCGCCTTCCGCTGCGAACAATTTTGCCGTGGCGCGGCCGATGCCGGCGCTCGCGCCGGTGACGATCGCAACCTTTCCTGTGAGTCGATTCATGATGTTTCTCCGTTTTGTTCAGCTTGTCCGGCGCCCGATGCCCCGGTCCATGTGACGCAATGTAGGCGCAGCGGGAGCTTGCGAACAGGCACTGAAGATGGTCTTATCGTTCAGCTTTTGTGAATCTTGACGGGGAGACGCACATGGACCGCTTGCGCGCTTATGAGGTTTTCGTGGCTGTGGTCAAGCGCGGCAGCTTCACGCGCGCCGCCGATGCGCTCGATACATCGCCCGCCAATGTCACGCGTTATATCGTCGAGCTGGAGGCGCATCTGGGTACACGTCTGCTGAACCGGACGTCGCGGCGCTTGTCGCTGACGTCGGGCGGCGAGGCGCTTTACGAGCGCTGCGCCGCGATACTCGATGACCTCGCCGAGACCGAAGGCCTCGTTTCGTCGTCCACGGCCGAACCGCGCGGACGGTTGCGGGTGAACGCGCCTTTGAGCTTCGGCGTGTTGCAGCTCGCGCCGCTATGGCCCGAGTTCATGCGCCGTTACCCGGACGTGGAGCTGGATGTGGCGCTGGTCGATCGCGTGGTGGATATTGTCGATGAAGGTTACGACCTTGCCATTCGCATATCGCGGGCGGGGTCGATGGGCAATGCGGCGCGCAAGCTTGCTGCATCGCGCAATGTGCTGTGTGCTTCGCCTGCGTATCTGAAGGGGCGCCGCTTGCCGGAACGGCCGGCGGACCTGAGCGAGCATCGCTGTATTGGTTATACGTATGCGGCGAGCGGTGACGAATGGCAGTTCCTGGACGCCGATGAAAAGCCGCACAACGTGCGCGTGAATTGCCATATGCATACGAACAACGGCGATACCGCGCGTGCGGCCGCGCTCGCCGGGCTTGGGGTGATCTGGCAGCCGACGTTTATTATCGGCGACGATTTGCGCGCGGGGCGGCTGGTGGCGGTGATGCCGGATTTCCGGATGGCGGATATCGATGTGCTCGCCATGTATCCGAGCCGCCGGCATTTGAGTTCGCGCGTGCGTGTGATGATCGATTTTCTGGTGGAGGCACTCGGCGACGTGCCGCCGTGGGATCGACCATGAAGGGCACGCTTCGGCCGGTAAGCCGCGTCGAGACCGGACGCGTTGAATCGGACGGGCGCCAGACGGGCGAATCGCCTCGTCCGCGCTGCACAGCTGGCGCCCGCTCGACTTAAAACTTGTGGCGTAAGCCGACCGTTGCTGCGATCTGGGTATCGGACGACGACGGAGTGAGCCCGTAGACGGCAGCGACTGCACTGCCGCCGGTCGAATCCCGCCCGGATGCGTGTTGACCGAACACGACGGCGTAGACGCCCGTCCGTTTCGAGAGGAAGTATTCGGCCCCCACATTGAGCTGCTGGTAAGTGACACCGCCCGCATCACCGCTCGTCACCGGCGAACCGCGTGTGTAAGCGTATGATGCGCCGACCATCATCGCCGGTATCGGCAAAATCCTGAAATTGGCTTCCAGCGTATTGAACACGGCTTCTCCGCTCAAACCGCGAGGATTCAGAGCAGCATTTGAACCCAGGTTCCTGAATTGAGCGTTGGTATAGACGAGCCCCGCAGTCGCATTGCCGAACGTGTAAGCCGCTGCGGCGCCGGCGGTTTGCAGCGTCTGTGCCGACGCGTAGCCTGAATAGACCGGGACCGACGCCATGTTCGAGCCCGTGACGCTCGACGCCGGGTTGTTGCCGTAGTAGGAGAAATTCGAATTACGTGCGACGAGGTAAGCGGCGCCAAGCGCGAGCGGCCCCTGTTTGTAGCCCGCTCCGAATGAATAAATCCGGTTCCGCTGAGAATCTCCTGCTATGTCACCAGGACTGAATACACCGCCGAACGTAATGCCTCGATAATCCGGGCTCGTGTATTTGATCGCGTTGTTGACGCGATAGCTATTTCCCGTGTTGTCCAGGTCCCCGGGGTGACTGGCGTAACCGCCTGCCGTATCGCCGCCCGCCTTCATCACACCGACGTAATCGACGATCGAATCGTACTGTCGGCCAAGGGTGACAGAACCGGCTGGACCACCCAAGCCGGCGTAAGCCTGCCTGCCAAACTCGGCGCCACCTTGTCCGAGAGCGCCATTTGCTGCCGAAAAGCCGTTTTCAAGCAGGAACACCGCTTTGTAGCCACCGCCCAGATCCTCTTTGCCGAGCAACCCCCAGCGATTGCCTTTAAGTGAGCCAGCGACTATTGAATATTGTGTCGCGCCATGCGCATTGTTGTTGTACACAAATCCGACATCGATAATGCCGTACAGCGAAACGGCGCTCTGTGCATGGCCAACGCTGGCATAGGAAGCGAGACAGACACCAGCGGTTATAAGTCTTTTCATAAGAATATTCTCGAACAAATCGTTGTCATTTCTGAACCTTCACCGGCCTGAATAAATTTATCTTTCATTTATATATAGGCATGCTAATTAATTTGATGTGATATCGCGCTTCGGTGAGTCTTGTTCAACTGCTAGCGCACAGCGCTGGAAGTGAAACGTCCAGAAAAGACCTTATTTGACGCGTTCAAACTGGCGACGGTCGGCTGGACCTGATGAAGCGGCTACAGCGTCTGCCATGCGCCGCTCTGACTTGCGGATGACCGCTTGCATGACAAAAGTCATCAGCGCGCCGAACGCGAGACAAGCAGACAGGAACAGCATCGGCGCGATGACGCTACCGGTGCGATCCTTGATCATCGGCACTACGTTTTGCGAGATGAATCCGCCCAGGTTGCCGATTGAATTGATCGCTGCGAGGCCCGCCGCAGCGTTGGCGCCGGTCAGAAAGCGGCCTGGCAACGACCACAGCACCGGCTGCCCGGCGAATATGCCGGCCGCTGCGAAGCACAGGCAAATAAACTGCAGCGTATTGCCGGGAACAAAGACGCTCAGTAGCAGGAAAAACGAACCCAGCAGCGCCGGCACGACGATGTGCCACGTCTGCTCGTTTTTGGCGACGGAGCGACGCGGCACCCACCACAGTACAAAGCCGACCATTAACCAGGGAATGACATTCAGCAAACCGTTGACGGTGTTACTGACGCCGAATCCTTTGACGACCGTCGGTAGCCAGTAGCTCAGACCATAGGCTGACAGCGGGAAGAACAGGAAATAAAACGACATCAGCAACACGCGCCGGTCCAACAGTACTGCAAACGGATTGGTGTGGCCGGTCGGCGCAATGCGCGCGGCCTCGGCTTGCAAGGTCTTGAGTAGCCAGATTTTCTCGGGCTCGGTGAGAAAGCGCGCAGCTTGCGGCGTCTCAGGCAACACCTTCCAGACCACCGGACTCATCAGCACCGCCGCCATGCCGGTGACGATAAACACCCATTGCCAGCCGCGCATGCCGAGCAGACCGTCGAAGTCCAGCAGGATGCCGCCGATCGGTGCGGCCACCGCATTGGCGAGCGCGCTGCCGATCATGAAATAGCCGATCAGCCTCGCGCGGTGGCGCACGGGAAACCAGAGCGTCAAGTAGTACAGCACGCCTGGATAAAACCCTGCCTCACAGGCGCCGAGCAGGAAGCGCAGGATGTAAAGCATGGCCGTGTTGTGGGTGAAGCCGAGCGCGACGGTAACCACGCCCCATGACAGCATGATCCGCGCGAACCATCGGCGCGCGCCGACTTTGTCGAGCATGATGTTGCTCGGTATCTCGAAGAGCAGGTAGCCGATAAAGAACAGTGAGGCGCCCAGCCCATAGGCCGCTTCGCTCACACCAAGATCGGCCACCATCTGCAGTTTTGCGAAACCGATGTTCTGCCGGTCGATATAGGCGATCAGATAGAGCAGGCCAAGCAACGGCATGAGTTTTAACGTGGCATGCCTAATGATTCGTTCGCCGTCGACGACCGGTGATTGCACCTGCATTTTGTCTCCCTCCGGTTTTCTTGACGCTGGTTCAGCGCCGCGGTCTTGTCATGGCGTGACAAGCCAAAAAGCAGTGTTGCTATCGGTTAACTCTATGGGCGACCTGGAGTCCCGTCAACTTGCGCATGAATATCCCATATACAAGGCGGTTCTTTAATTATTGTTAAATTAGCTTTACTAATTATCAACGATTATCTCGAAATTGCTCTGCTCTTATGCTCTACGCCGTTCAGGTCCGAGCGCAACGCGATGGTCGCGTCCGGCATGTGACAGATCAGCTCGTCAGCCGATAGGTGAGGGTTTTGGGGAGAGAGGCAATGGTGCAATAGATGCTCCAGCCAGCGTACGCATTGCGCGCGGTGCCGCTAGACATGTGCACGATGCGCCGGTCGTTTGCCTCGACTCTGGCCACCCATTGCTCGACACGCACCGGATCGGCGAGCGCCGCACCGAGACCGCGGGTGTGACCGGGACGAGGCGCTAGCGTCCACCCTTGGGAATCACAAGCGGCACCGAAGCATGCTCATGCACGGCGAGCCACTCGCCACCCATGCGCCGATGACACACTGTCGCGCGCACCTCATTAGCCTCGTCACCCTCACCCACGCGGTTCACACAAAACGCAAAGGCGACGTCGCCGTCGGCGACAATATCGATGATATCCATCTCGAAGTGAATCGGCCCCGGCACAGAATCGAACCACTGCTGCCAGTTCTGCCTATGCCGCTCAATGCCCGTGTATGACACTGGCGGTACGACATCGAACACGACCACATCGGGCGTGTAAAAACGCATCAAAGCATTCGCGTCCTTGTTGCGAACGGTTTCTGCCCATTCGCCCATCAATTGGCGGATACGCGCTACATCCGCGGTTTGCTTCTCTGTCAATGCCATGGTCATCTCCCGATGCAGACCGTTTGCAATTTGCTTACACTGTCCCCCAAAAAATAGACCATGTAAGCTCGAACTTTCAAGGAGATCAATGCATGAACCTCTCGTGGCGCAACATGGATCGCGCGACTCTCGACGCGGCCTATAGCAATGGCGATCCGCCTGCCGATTTCCGGACGCGCAGCGCGGCATTCTACGCGACGCATCACGGCGAACTCGATCTGAGATACGGACCCGCCCCGCGCGAGCGCTTCGATTTTTTTCCGGCAAGCAAGGGCGACCGGACGGACACGCCGACCTTCGTCTTCGTTCATGGCGGTTACTGGCAAAGCTGCGATAAGGAACTCTGCGCGTTCGTCGCGCAAGGACCGCTCGGGCTCGGCATGAACGTGGTCATTGCAGAATACACGCTGGCGCCGGATGCATCGATGACGCAGATCGTCGGTGAAATCGGACGGCTGCTGGATTTTCTCGTCGAGCGCGGCAATAAGACGCTCGTGCTTGGCGGCCATTCCGCCGGCGGCCATCTCACGGCGATGCATCGCAATCATCCGGCGGTCACGCACGCGTTGCCCGTCAGCGGTCTCTTCGATCTCGAGCCCATCAGCAAGGGCAGGTTGAACGACAAGCTCCAACTGTCGGAGGAAGAAATCGCGCGCTTCAGTCCGATGCGTCACATCGGCCACGGCGCGCCGATGATCGTCACGGTCGGCGATGCCGAACGGCCTGAACTCATCCGCCATTCGCACGACTACGCACAGGCATGCGTTACAGCTGGCGAGCGCGTGGTCTACGTGCCGCTGCCGGGTGCGGACCATTTTTCCGTGCTCTATGACCTGGCCAAACCCGACGGTTTGCAACTCACAGCGCTCGCACAATTAATGCAGGGCTAATACCAACGAACGAATGCCCGGCGCGCATGTGAACGAACGCGAACAAGGTGTTCAATGCGCGCCAAGCAATCCAAACACCGCAACGCCGGTCGACGTCCCCACATACACTTTCCCGTTCGCGATCATGGGCGTGATGAACTTGTTGCCTGGACCGAACTGGTCGCGCGAACCCGCCTGATTGCTGTTGTACAACTCCTTCGCGAGGTTGGTCGCGTCGTACGCATGCAGCACCGCGGTGACACCGTTTTCCGCCGCCCATACGATGCCGTTGGACGACCCGTTGGCCGAGACGCTGGGTGTCGCACCGGGCGTGCCGAAAGTGGTCGGGCTCTGGCTGACGGGCGCCGCAGACAAGCGCGCCCCGCTGATCGCAAACGCCTTGATCTTGTCGCCCCACGCGCCGAAGTAGACGGTGTTGTTGAAGTACGCCGGCATGCTGAAGACCGGGCCGGAGATTTGCCCGGCTAGTTCCTGATAGATGGCGTCCGCCACCGGGTTGTACTTGCCCATGGAGTCGCGGTTGACAACGTAGATGATCGAATCCTTGCCTGCGCCGAGCGCGAGATGATGAACCGCGCCGCTTGCATCGGTGAGATCGGGCAGCAGGAGCGCACCGCCTGAACCGAGGTCCTCGTCGGCATTGGATTCCTGCACGGTATTCGAGGCTTCGAAGTAATCGGCCACCGACAAGCCCGCCGTCGTGCCCAGCTTCAGGAACGCATTGCCGTAATCGCCCGATATCTGTACCCCCGCCGCATTGACCGTGGCATCGAAGCTGCCGTTTGCATCGAGCAGATAGATCGCGCTTCCGTCCGATGCCATGCCCGCGCCGCTCATCCAGATCGCACCGCCGGAACCGTTCGGCGTGAGATTCAGCACGCTGGTTTGTTTGAGTGTGTCGGCGCTGTACGCGATGACCCAGCCGGTGTACGGCTGGATGTCGCAATGCGATGTCCAGCCCGTGTAGATTACGCCGTTCAGCAACAGCAGCGCCTGCCGCTCGGCATATTGTTTCGGAACGAAGATGACCCTCCCATTCGAGCTGTTCGCACCGGTGCCCGGATACGACGCCGTGATCTCCGTAGGACCGCCGAACAATTCCGCACCGGTCGCGACGTCCAGCGCATGAATCCTCTGGTGATAGGCGCCGCCTGCGTCCTTTGACATGCCGACTACATACATCGCGCCATTCGGACCGCGTGAACGATCGATAACAGGCGTTGCAGTCACTCCAATGGTCGGAGAAATCTGGAAGCAGCCAAGGCTGTCGCTGGGTGTTTCGCCTGCGGCGAGGGTGGAGGTCTTCCAAAGTACCGTGCCCGTGTCGGCGTCGAATGCATAGACACTCGCATTTTCAGTCGCAACGTAGAGCACGTTGTGCGTGCCGCCCGCAAAAGTCATGCTCGCGAGATACAGCGGCTCGGCGTCGACCAGGCCGTCGACTGAGTAGAACCCGAGCTTGCCGAACGTCGTGGAGTTTACGGTGGCCGGGGTCAGCGCGGTCTCGTTGAGATGCTGGCCGGTGCGCCCGATGTCGTTGTGATACGTCGTGACGTCGGCCACGTTGACGACCGGTGTGACGGTGCCCGTGCCCGTGCCCGTGCCGGTGCCGGTGCCGGTGCCCGTGCCCGTGCTCGTGCCGGTGCCGGTGCCTGGCGTCGAGCCTGTGCTCGTGCCGGAAGGAGTCGTTGTTCCGGAAGGCGTGGTGGTCGTCCCTGAGGCAGCAGTAGTGCCGGACGCCGGAGTGGATGCACTGGCTGGACCGGCGCCACCGGATGTAGCAGTAGCGCTGGTCGCCGAATCACCGCCGCCGCCGCTGCATCCGGCAAGCACAACCACGAACAGCACCGCGAAGAAACGATCTGGAAGATGCGGGTGTTTCATGTGCATTCCCCTTTCTCAAGCGTGTGGGGCCGGCGCTCGGGTACGGTTTGGCGCGTACGTTCCGATAGAGCAATAAGGATGCCGCAGGGTCGGCGGACGCCAACTCATGGCGTAAAAAGCAGGGCGGCCGCAAATGAGCGCGCGGTTCAGGAAAGAACGCCCGGTTACGTTCCCTTTGGAAATGGCTTGCTGAGAAACTTCGATCCGGCGAGCCCGAAGCGCCAGGGCACGTCCATCGCCTTCGAGATGCCGATGCGCGGTCCGCTCACCAGCGCATATTCCTCTTCCGGCCTTTCGATGTAAAACGGCGCGTGAAGCAGCGACATGCCGTTGTTTCCATGCGTGATGCCCAACGCCTGCGCGACGCGTCCCGGCCCTGAGCACAGCAGCCTTGCTGGTTCGAGACCGCGTCGTTGACGCATTGCATCAAGACCCGTCAGCGGTTCGATCGCGCGGATCAGCACTCCCGCGCCGTGGCCTTCTTCGCGGCAAACGAAGTTGAGGCACCAGTGGATTCCGTATGAGCGATACACGTACGCGTGTGCGGGTGGGCCGAACATGACGGCGGTGCGAGGGGTGGGTCCGGAAAAGCTATGCGACGCCGGATCTTCGCGATCGTAGGCTTCGGTTTCGACAATTCTGCCGCCGACGCCATCGACGGTGAAGATCGCGCCGATCAGACGACGCGCGACGTGTTCGGATGGGGCGGCGAAATCGATGGGTGCTGCAGTGCGGGATGGATTGAGCGTCATTGAAGGGAGAGTTCGCACTAGGGGGTTGCTCGGTGGGTTCTGCCGGCGGCCAGGTTTTTTGTTCGCACCGGAAGTTTAAGGCTGGATTTTGCCGCCCCACAGACCGCGCGGGAAGCCCCCATGCGCCAGCAATCCCACCCTGACGAGAGCGAACTAAACCGCCCGGCCAATCCGCTCCCGCGCCATCCCCTTCGACGCAAACCACCACACCATGGCCGCCGTCAGCGATACCGCGGCGGCCATCGCCATCGCGGTGTGCATGCCGCTCTCAAACCGATGCAAGGCCGCGATCATCGCGCCGAAAATCGCGACACCCAGCGCCGCGCCCGTCTGCCGCGCCGAGTTCAGCACACCGGCCGCAATGCCTGCGCGGTTTTTATCGACGGTATCCATTAGAGAGCTTGTCGCCATCGGCGTGATGAGGCCAGCGAAAAATCCGATTGCCGGCATGGGTAGCGCGATGAGCCAGTACGGCGAAGTGTCCGTCGACATCAGCATTGCGAGAAAGCCCGTCATATAGAAACCCAGCGCAACGCAGATCGGCCAACGCGGACCCCAAACCCTGACAACACGCGCCGCCGACATGCTGCCCGCCGTCACGAGCGCGGTCAGCGGCAAGAAGGCGAGGCCGGTCATCAATGGCGAGTAAGCCCGCACTTGCTGGAAATAAAGGCTGAGCGTGAAGATCAGGCCGTAGAAGGTCAGCGCCGACACCATGGAGACGAACGCGGCACTGGAAAAAACCTGGTTCCCGAACAAGGACATGGGCAGCATGGGCTGCGATCGCTTCGATTCGATCACGACGAAGCTCGCCCCCGCAAGCACGCTCACAGCGATCCCGCTCAAGATCCACGGCGACCGCCATCCAAACGAATACCCTTCTATCAGTACCGCGATCAAGGTGCCCAAAGCCAGGATTGCTGTGACCTGACCGGCGAGGTCGAGATGCCGCGTCACCAGCGCCCGTTCATCGCGTCCGACCCGCGATGTCAGCCACAAGCCGATCAACCCGATTGGCAGATTCGCCAGGAAGATGCTGCGCCAGCCGAACACATGGATCAGGAAACCGCCGACCAAAGGACCCCCGGCCATCGCCACGCCGCCACAGCCTGCCCATAGGCCGATAGCGCGGCTGCGCTCAGCGCGATCCGTGTAGGCGCGGTTGATGAGCATCAGCGAACACGGCACCAGCATCGACGCACCGATCCCTTGGAACACGCGAGCACCGGTCAGCGCTGCCAGATTGGGTGCGAGACCGCAGAGCGCGGAGGCCAGCGTGAACACAGCGAGACCGGCGAAATAGACGTTCTTCGCGCCCAGTCGGTCGCCCAGTGCACCGCCTGTTAACAGCAGGCTCGCGAAGCTCAGCGTGTAGGCGTTGACGACCCACTGGAGGCCTGCTGTATCGGTCGCGAGTGCATCGGCGATGCTGCCCAGCGCGACATTGACGATGGACGTATCGAGAATCACGACGATATAGCTGATGCTGGTCGCAGCGAGGACGCGGCGCTGAAGCGTTCGGGTGTCGGTCACAGGGAGAAGTTTCGCAGTGAGGCGGGAAATTCAGTGTAGGGGTCTCTTCATGCCGCAAGCTTCGACGCGTATCGAAGCATGCGGACGGGCGAGCGGACTATCATGGCGAGGTCCTGAATGGAGAGTTCGTATGTCTCGTCATCCCGCGGTCTCATCGGCCGCTTTTCTTATCGCCGATCCCACTCGCGCGACCATGCTCATGGCCCTGGCCGATGGCCGCGCGCAGCCAGCCGGTGAACTCGCCTACGCGGCCGGCGTGACTGCGCAGACAGCAAGTTCGCATCTCGCGAAGCTTCTGGCTGGAGGGCTGTTATCGGTCGAAACGGAGGGACGGCATCGGTACTACCGTCTGGCCGGATCGCACGTTGCGCTGGCGCTTGAAAATCTTGCATCGATTGCACCGGGTGGAACGGTGCGTCGAATGCCGCGCAGCAGGGAAGCCCGCGATCTGCAATTTGCTCGATGCTGCTATGACCATCTCGCCGGGGGCCTCGGCGTAGCTGTGACCAAGGCGTTGCAGGAGCGCGCGTTGATCGTCGCCGCAGAGGATAAGCAGTTCGAAGTGACCGCAGATGGCGTCGAATGGTTTAGCAGCATGGGCCTCGATATGGCTGCACTGAAGCCCACACGGCGCGGCCTCGCGCGGCAATGTCTCGACTGGACCGAGCGGCGGCATCATCTGGCGGGGCCGCTGGGCGTCGCGTTCATGACGCAGCTTTGCGCGAAGGGATGGGTGCGGCGCG
>Ga0185299_10005662_pt1 | contig 13872 bp, 15 predicted proteins | sample PaiPotPPA55metaG_FD_128002 | JGI IMG/M metagenome (GOLD analysis project Ga0185299, IMG submission 128002) | Iron sulfur acid spring bacterial and archeal communities from Banff, Canada, to study Microbial Dark Matter (Phase II) - Paint Pots PPA... ...
GCGGCCGCTCCTCAAGCTGCGGCGCGAGCCGCAGGCTCCAGGCGTCGCCGAGCGGCTGCGAGTCGGCTGCCGCGCCCGCTAGCTGCGCGTGCGCGAGCGCCGGCATGAGGCCGGGCACTGCTATCAGCGCCGCGAACAGCCGCCGCCTGCGTGGCCGCGCTTCGCGCAATGGAACTGGTTTGGAAAACTGTCGTGGCGGCATGTTTGAGTGCTGTTCAATCGCGTCACGCTCGGCGCTCGACGAGAGCGCCCGGGCACAGCCACCGGAACTCGCGCCACCGGAGTTGTCGGTTCGCTGCGAACGAAAATGAATCGATCGATGGATGATACGGACGGCTGTCGTGCCCTTCGGTAGCCAACGATACCGTTGTGGCCTGCCAAAGGCTTCGCGCCGGGCGCAAACGGAATGCTTAAAAAAGTCGTGGGGTATTATATGGCAAGACGTTTCACCCCTCGAGTTTATGACGCCCTATTCCACCGATTTCCCCGATTTTCGCCTTACCCAGCTTCATGACTGGCTGCAATCCAAGGCCGAGCGGTATCGGCTGGACCTTTCCACCCTTGCCCCCGCTTCCGCCGATGCCAGTTTCCGGCGTTATTTCCGGCTGGCCGCCGACAGCGATCTTGGCAAGACGCTGATCGCAGTCGACGCCCCGCCGCCCGAGAAGTGCCGCGAATTCGTGCAGGTGGCCGGGTTGCTGCGTGATGCCGGCGTGCATGTGCCGCAGATTCTGGAAACGGATTTCGATGCCGGCTTCATGCTGGTGACGGATCTCGGCACGACCACGTATCTCTCCGTCCTCGATGAAAAGAACGCGCGGCCGCTAATGCGCTCGGCTATTGATACGTTGATCAAGTTTCAGGTCACGTCGCGGGAAGGTGTGCTGCCTGCCTTCGATGAAGCGTTTCTGCGCCGCGAAATGGAGTTGATGCCCGAGTGGTTCGTGGCGCGTCATCTCGGCCACACGTTGGACTCGGCCGAACGCAAGGTGCTCGACGACACGTTCAACGTGTTGGTCCAGAGCGCGTTGGCGCAGCCGCAAATTTTCATGCTGCGCGATTTCATGCCACGCAACCTGATGGTCGCTGAGCCGAACCCGGGCGTGCTCGACTTCCAGGACGCGGTGTATGGTCCGCTGAGCTATGACATCGCTTCGCTGCTGCGCGACGCGTTCATTAGCTGGGAAGAAGCGTTCGAGCTCGACTGCTTCGTCTACTACTGGGAAGGCGCGCGCAAGGCCGGACTGCCCGTGGACGCTGATTTTGGCGAGTTTTACAGGCAGATCGAGTGGATGGGGTTGCAGCGCCACATCAAGGTGCTTGGCCTGTTCGCGCGAATTTATCATCGCGATGGCAAGCCGCAGTATCTGGCCGATTTACCGAGGTTTATCGGCTATGCGAGGAAGGTGTCCGAGCGTTACAGGCCCTTGCGCCCGTTTGCACGCTTGCTCGATACGCTCGAAGGGCGCGCCGTGGATGTGGGATATACGTTTTGATGAGTGCTTTGAATACAGCAATGATTTTTGCCGCCGGGCGCGGCGAGCGCATGCGTCCGCTGACGGATTCGTGCCCCAAGCCGCTACTGAAAGTTGGCGGTAAAGCGTTGATCGTTTGGCAAATTGAACGGCTCGCAGCGGCGGGGTTTGAAGTTATCGTGATCAATCACGCGTGGCTTGGACGCATGCTTCAATCGAATCTCGGCAATGGTTCGCGCTGGGGCGTGGAAATTCGCTACTCGCACGAGATGCATGCGCTGGAGACGGCGGGCGGCATTGCCAAGGCTTTGCCGCTGCTCGAAAAAGACGGTGAAGCGGCGGTTTTCCTGGCAGCCAGCGGCGATGTGTTCTGCGAATTCGACTATGCAAGTTTGCGGGCGCGCGCGCCTGAGATGGCGCTTGCAGCGCAGCCGGCAATGCATCTGGTGATGGTACCCAATCCGCCGTTTCATACGCTCGGCGATTTCGCGCTGAGTGCCGATGGCAAGCTGTCCGTCGATGGCTCGCCGCGTTTCACGTTCGGCAATATCGGCCTATACGATACGCGCATGTTTCGCGATCTCGCTCCCAACACACGGCGCGCATTGACGCCGTATTACCAGGCGACAGTCGCGGCCGGACGCGCTACCGGCGAGTTGTATGAAGGGCGATGGGAGAACATTGGAACGGCGGCGCAGTTGGAGGCATTGGATCGGGCTCTGCGTAGCAAGTGAGAGCAAGTGAGCGCTGCGCGCTACGCCGCCGCCCAGGGATCGATGACTGAGACTCCTGTCGCCTCGAAGTCCTTGCCGTTTCGCGTCGCGAGCACTGCGTCGCAACTGTGGCAGATAGCGGCGATTTGCGCATCGGCTGAACTGATTGGCCGACTTTGCGCCTCGCGTGCGGCTACGAGGGCCGCATACCTACGTGCGGAATTATTGTCGAAGGCGAGCACCTTGCCGGCTAATTCTCCATCAAGCATCGATTCGATTGCGCCGCGCAGTGCGGTTTTGCGTTGGCCGTGCGGGAGCCGCGCAACACCGTACAACAATTCTGCAACAGTGATGGCTGTGGTTTGCAGGTCTTGCGAGTTCTGGGCATCCAGCCAGGCCAGCACGTTTTCGTCGGGGTTGGCGCGCATGAGCTCCGACAAGACGTTCGTGTCCAGAATAATCATTCCGGAAACTCAGCGGCCCGCGGCCGTTCAGTGCGATCCGGTGGCGTCAGGCCCTTGTCGGCAAGACTCGCGAAGCGTTGATGGATGCGGCTGCCGAAACCGGTCACGTTTGCTGTGTTAGCTAACGCATTCTGCAAGATCACTCGCACCTCTTCTTCCATGGAACGGCCATGCCGGGCAGCTTCAACACGAAGTTGGGCTTTCACCCCGTCGTCTAAATTGCGAATTGTCAGGGTCGCCATTCCGGGCTCCAGTTTGCTGTCATTGACTGCAATGCTAGCATGGATTGGCGATCGCCTTGTCACAAACCGGTTTCGACGAAGTCCCGACCTCTTCCGCTGCGTCCGAAACGTTTTATTCCAAGATCGCTTTTCGGGTCGATGCCTTCATCGATCAATGCTGGCTCGACCGCCCCGGGCAGCCGTTTTTCCCGCAATGGTAAAATCCGCTTCTCCTTTCGTCTCACTGCGCGGCTGCCACCATGTCCGATACCTCCTCCGATACCCTTTTCGCCCTCACCGCGCTCTCGCCGCTCGATGGCCGCTACGCCGCCAAAACCGAGGCGCTGCGCGAGTGGCTATCGGAATACGCGTTCATGAAACATCGCGTGAAGGTGGAAATTCATTGGCTGATTGCCCTGTCGCAAGCGGGATTCGACGAAGTCCCGGCCTTCTCCTCCGGGTCCGAAGATTTCCTCCTGCAACTCGCCGAGCGCTTCACCGCTCACGACGCCTCACGCATCAAGGACATCGAAAAAGTCACGAATCACGACGTGAAGGCGGTCGAGTACTGGCTGAAGGAATCCGTGAAAGGTCAGCCGGAACTCGAACGCGCCAGCGAATTCATCCACTTCGCGTGTACGTCGGAAGATATCAATAACACCTCGCACGGCATGATGCTCGCCGGCGCGCGTGAGCATGTGCTATTGCCCGCCTTGCGCTCGGTGCATGACCGGCTCGTCAAGCTCGCACATGCGCACGCCGCGCAACCCATGCTGTCCCGCACGCACGGCCAGCCTGCGAGCCCGACCACGCTCGGCAAGGAAATGGCCAACGTCGCGGCGCGACTGCAGAATGCGATTGAACGGATTGCAGAGGTACCGATTCTCGGCAAGATGAACGGTGCAGTGGGTAACTTCAATGCGCATCTGTCGGCTTATCCGGAATTCGACTGGGAAGAGTTCTCGGCAAGCGTGGTGGAAGACCGGCTGAAGCTGACGTTCAACCCGTACACCATTCAGATTGAACCGCATGACTACATGGCCGAACTCTTCGACGCCATCTCTCGCGCCAATACGATTCTGCTGGATCTCGACCGCGATATCTGGGGTTATATCTCCGTTGGCTATTTCAAGCAGCGCACGAAGGCGGGTGAGATCGGGTCATCGACCATGCCGCACAAGGTCAATCCGATCGACTTCGAAAATTCGGAAGGTAACCTCGGAATGGCGAACGCCGTGCTTCGCCATCTCGCCGATAAACTCCCCATCTCCCGCTGGCAGCGCGATCTGACGGATTCCACCGTACTGCGTAATATTGGCGTGGGCTTTGGCTATTCGCTGCTTTCTTATGATTCGCTGATTCGCGGGCTGGACAAGCTGGAAGTGAATGCAGCCCGGCTGAATGAAGATCTGGATAATTGCTGGGAAGTGCTGGCCGAGCCGGTGCAAACGGTGATGCGCCGGTACGGCGTGGAAAATCCCTACGAGCAGTTGAAGGAACTGACACGCGGCAAAGGCATTACGCGAGAAGGCTTGCAAGCGTTCATCAGCGGGCTTGCTATTCCGGATGACGCGAAGAAGCTGCTGCTTGCCATGACGCCCGGATCTTATGTTGGTAAAGCGGTGGAGCTGGCGCAACGGATCAAGTAAAACGCCCGGTTGTTGATACGCTGCATCACCTGTCTTCAAAGGCCGTTCGATATCTCGGACGGCCTTTTGCTTTGGCAACGCGATTTCCCGGCGTCTCAACTCCAGTCTGCCTTACGCACTCCAAGCAGTCCTCAAAGCATCTCGATACGCACCGAATGCTCGATCAGCAGTTCCGTATGTGCGCTCGAATGTTCATACACGTTGTACGTCACGCCACCCACTTGCGTCGTGCCGTGCTGCTCCCACTCGCCTTCGGCCAGACCTGCGATGTGCGAGTTCGACAAGTCCACCGTGTCGCCATCCTTGCCGTTCACCATCATCTGCTGCTTGCCGTCATGCTGGAACAGGTCGGTTTCGCCCAGATTCAGCACGTCAACCAGCGACAACTTCAGCGTGTTGTGCTGGCCGGCGCGTTCGACTGAATCTTTACTGCGACCGCGTCCGATGCCGTGCCGGCGTGACCTGTGCTGTCTATCGCAATTGCCGCGAACTGATGAGCGCCGCTCTTCAGGTCCGCGGTCGGCGTAAACGTCCACGCGCCACTCGAATTGACAATTGCAGTTCCAAGCAGGCGAACGCCGTCGTACACATTGACGGTGGTGCCCGCGTCTGCCGTGCCCGTAATGACAGGTCGGGGAACACTAACGGAACCTCCGCCAGTAACCGAGCCCACGGACGAGATAATTGCTTTCGAAGGAACTGTGGTTTGCGCCATTTTTCTGCCTCTCTGTTATAAAAAAAATCAGCGGGGGCATAAACCGGTGTTTAAGCGGATGAACCGCTCGCCCCGCCCTTTGCAAACACATAAGAAAATACTTACGCGCAATCTTTCAGCGACCTCGCGACACGGACCGCCAATTCGTTACGCATTTACGCGACAATTTTTTAAGCCTGATTTAATTAATATGAAGCGGTAAGGAGCGGCAATTTCATGCAGCGGCCATCCCGGCAGGAACGGCCGGGTTTGCCAGGTGTAGCGTTGTCTGATTTGCAACTGCGCTTTCGCTATCGCTCCACGGTATCGAAAAGCAAAAGGCCGGTCCAGCAGAACGCTGAAACGGCCATTTTACAAGATGTGAATTATAAAATATCCGTTTTATAGCGGATTATTGACAAAGTCGGCTTTTTGGTTAAATTTATCGCGACCTGGGTAATTGTGATTATTTAATAACGATCAACGTGTTTTCAACTCTTCTAATACCTTGTCTACAATCAGCTCGGGTGTTAAAACAATATCCACTTCTATTGCTTCATCCGGTCCGGGCGGCTCGAGCGTATCGAGCTGGCTTTGCAGCAGCGCAGGATCGAAGAAATGACCCGTGCGCGTCTTGATGCGCTCCCTCAGCAATTCCGGCGTTCCCTTCAGATAAACGAACGTCACGTCCTGATCGCCGTCGCGAAGAATGTCGCGATACACGCGCTTCAACGCCGAACACGCATACACGTGGGTGGTGCCATCCGCCTGCTTTTCTTCTATCGATGCCCGAATTGCCGCAAGCCACGGCCAGCGGTCTTCGTCCGTGAGCGGAATGCCCTTGTGCATCTTGTCCTTGTTCGCCTGACTATGAAAACTGTCGGCATCGGCGAAATCGCACTTCAGCCGTTTAGCCAGCATTTCGCCGATCGTTGTCTTGCCACAACCGGATACGCCCATCGCGATTAATATCATTGAACTCTCCTTACACGACCGTCGCTAGCGCGAAGGTCAAACCCAAACCCAACACCGAAATAATCGTTTCGCAAAGCGACCACGTCTTGAACGTCTGGCCAACGGTCATGCCGAAATACTCCTTGATCAACCAGAAACCGCCGTCGTTCACGTGCGAGAAAATCAGCGATCCTGAACCCGTCGCCAACACCAGCAATTCAGGACTCACACTCGAGCCGGCCGCCGCGGCGATTGGCGCAACGATCCCGCACGCAGTCGTCATGGCGACGGTCGCAGAACCCGTGGCGAGGCGAATCAGTGCAGCGACAAACCAGCCGAGCAGCAACGGCGACAGATGCGCGGCCGATGCCGTCGTGACCAGTTCCTGCGAAATGCCGCTCTCGCGCAACACGTTGCCGAAACCACCGCCCGCGCCCACGATCAACGTGATCCCCGCAATAGGCGCGAGGCACTCGCCGCAAAACTTCTGAATCTGCGCACGATCGAAACCACGCGATGCCCCGAAGCTCCAGAAGCTGAACAGCACCGCAATCAGCAACGCAACATCCGAGTTGCCGACGAAATGCAGCAGGTTATTCGGCAGCGTCTTCGGCGCGGTGAACAGGTCGGCCCAACTACCCAGCAGCATCAGGATCACCGGCAGCAAAATGCTGAACAGCGTGATGCCGAATCCCGGCAGGTCGCGCGTCTCACCCTCCTTATGTGATTCGGTGAATTGCGCCGCCAGCGGATTGTTCTCCGGCAACTTGACGTACTTGTGGATCAGCAGCGCGAATAGCGGGCCGGCGACAACAGCCGTCGGAACGCCGACGATCAATCCGTACATGATGGTCCGGCCAATGTCCGCGTGATACGCCTGCACCGCGAGCAGCGCGGCAGGGTGCGGCGGAATCAGACCGTGCACGACGGAGAGTCCGGCGACCATCGGCAAACCGATCAGCAGCAGCGACTTCTTCGTGCGTTTCGCGACGTTGAACGCAATGGGAATCAGCAGCACGAAGCCGACTTCAAAGAACACCGGCAAGCCGACGATAATCGCCACGCACATCATGGCCCAGTGAATGTATTTCTCGCCGAACCAGCCGATCAACGTATTCGCAATGCGTTCCGCCCCGCCGGATTCGGCCATCATCTTGCCGAGCATGGTGCCCAGTCCGACCACAATGGCTATGTGCCCGAGCGTATTGCCATTACCGGTTTCGAACGCTTTGACGATCTTGTCCATCGGCATGCCGACGGCCAGACCTAATAACAATGAAACGATGATCAGAACGAGGAACGGGTAAACCTTGTATCGCGTGATCAGCAAGATCAGCAGAGCAATGGCAATAATCGCGTACACCAGCAGCATGCTGCCGTGAACTGGCTCCATGAAGCGCCTCCTTCGGGCTTGTTAGCGTTTTTTTGATTTTGCGGGTGCGTGTGCCGTCGCTTACTTGGTTAGCGCGTCGATAAAGCGCTGCGAAGCAGGCAACGGCCAGACGCACACACAGTCGGAGTGATTGAGACGGAATTTTACTTGTAGCACCCGAAACATGTGCAGTATGTGTTCCCGAATGCGAAAAAGCCTTTGCAGCGCGCAGGTCGGCGCTGCAAAGGCTTTTGTGTTTTTGGCTTTCGGTGACAGCGAGACTTACGCCTTATGTGGCGCCAATAAACTTGCCGCGCGAGCGAGACGCGTCACTTCTTCCCAGTTGTGCGCAGCCAGCGCCGCTTTAGGCGTGAGCCACGATCCGCCGACACACACCACATTCGGCAGCGCCAGGAAGTTCGGCGCGGTCTCGGCGGTGATGCCACCCGTCGGGCAGAACTTGAGGCCGGGGAATGGGCCGTTCAGCGCTTGCAGCATCGACACACCGCCCGCCTGCTGCGCCGGAAACAGCTTCACGATCTCATAGCCGAATTCCATCGCCTGGATGATGTCGGTCGGTGTCATCACACCCGGCAGCAACGGCAAGCCTGCATCCAGCGAGGCCTGATGAATCTCCTTCGTCAAACCGGGCGATACACCGAATTGCGCGCCCGCTTTCTTGGCCTGCGCGCAGTGCTCGGGCTTGGTGATCGTGCCCACGCCCACCACGATATCGTCGGATAGATGGCTTGCCCGTTCGATAGCTTCCAACCCCGCCGCCGTGCGCAGCGTGATCTCGAGCACCTTGACGCCGCCCGCATGCAATGCCCGCGAGACGTTTTCGCCCTGCTCGACCGACTCGAATGCGAGGACCGGAATCACCGGCCCCAGACGCACGATTTCGCTGACTGATTTCATGTGTTGCTCCTTTATATGTTCGGCTCGTGCTTCTTCCAGCCGTGCTTGCCCGTTCTCTCAGGTTCTCTCAGGTTCCCGCGGGACTTGATGTTTATTTCGATGCCGCTTCGCCCACCATGGGGCCGAACACCGATGCGCCCAACTCCGCCGGCATCGCCGCCGCGCGGAACACGCCAAAAAGTTCGCGCCCGAAGCCGACTTCGTTGGCCGCCTGATGCTTTGGCTGCTCGACCTCGCGCGTTGCCCATTCGTGCTCGTCGATCTCGACGTCAAGCACGCCCTTATTCGCATCGATGACAATCATGTCGCCCGTGCGCACCTTGCCTATAGGACCGTGCAGCAAGGCTTCCGGCGAAATGTGGATCACGGCAGGCACCTTGCCCGACGCGCCCGACATGCGCCCGTCCGTCACCAGCGCGACGTGGAAGCCCTGATCCTGCAACACGCCGAGAAGCGGCGTCAACCGGTGCAACTCCGGCATGCCGTTCGCCCGCGCGCCCTGGAACCGCACGATCGCGACGAAATCGCGCTTGAGCTCGCCGTTATCGAACGCTTCCTGCACGTCCTCTTGCGATTCGAATACGATCGCCGGCGCCTTCACATGCCGATGCTCTTCCGCCACCGCCGAGATCTTGATCACGCCCCGTCCGAGTTTTCCCTGCATCAACCGCAGGCCGCCATCCGGCGCGAACGGCTCCTTGTGGCTGCGCAGAACTTTCGTGTCGTGACTCGTCTCGGAGCCATCGACCCATTGCAGCTTGCCATCTATGAGTTTCGGTTCGCGCGTGTAGTGCTTCAGCCCCTCGCCTGCGATCGTCTTGACGTCTTCGTGCAGCAAGCCCGCCTGCAGCAAATCGCGCACCAGATACGCAACGCCGCCTGCCGCGTGGAAATGATTCACATCGGCCTTGCCGTTCGGATAGATCCGCGCGATCAGCGGCACGGCTTGCGAGAGTTCATCGAAGTCATTCCAGTCGATCACGATCCCCGCCGCCCGCGCGATCGCCACAAGGTGGAGCGTGTGATTGGTGGACCCGCCCGTCGCCAGTAATGCAACGATGCCGTTGACAATCGCTTTTTCATCGACAACATGGCCGACCGGCGTGTATTGGCCACGGTCTACGGTCAGTTCGAGCACGCGTTTCGCGGCCTCGGCCGTCAGCGCGTCTCTCAGCGGCGTGTGCGGGTGAATGAACGCAGAACCGGGCAGATGCAGACCCATTACTTCCATCAGCATCTGGTTGCTGTTCGCCGTGCCGTAGAACGTGCACGTGCCGTGGCCGTGATACGCGGCGGCTTCTGCTTCCAGCAACGCTTCGCGATCGCACCCGCCGGTCGCGAATTGCTGGCGTACCTTGGCTTTGTCGTCGTTGGTGAGGCCGCTGGTCATTGGGCCGGCTGGCACGAAAATGGTCGGCAGATGGCCGAATTGCAACGCGCCGATCAGCAAGCCCGGCACGATCTTGTCGCAGATGCCGAGGCACAAAGCGGCATCGAACATATTGTGGGTCAGTGCGACGGCCGTGCTCATGGCGATCACTTCGCGCGAAAACAGCGAGAGTTCCATGCCGGCGTTGCCTTGCGTGACGCCGTCGCACATGGCCGGCACGCCGCCCGCGAATTGCGCGACGCCGCCGGCTTCACGCGCCGCTTGCTTGATGATGTCGGGGAAGTTCTTGAACGGCGCATGAGCCGACAGCATCTCGTTATAAGACGAAACAATGCCGATGTTCGGCTCGCGAATCGCCTTGATCGCAATTTTTTCCTGGCCCTCGAGCCCGGCAAAACCGTGCGCAAGGTTCGCGCACGACAATGCGCCGCGAGCAGGAAAATGCCCTTGAGCGCCGTCGATGCGCGCCAGGTACGCCGCACGCGTCGGCTTGCTGCGCTCGATCACGCGCTGGGTGACTTTTTTCAGATGCGAATGCGGGGAAACCATCGAAACTCCTTCGCCTCGGGCGGCGAGCGTGCTGTTGACGCCAGGTTGAACGGTCACGGGGAACGCGCGATTTTGTTTTTGAGGCTGCCCGTGTCACGATTATGGATTTTAGTAGAAAAACTACATACATTCCATCTGGAAAACCCTTAGTTCGGGTGGAAATGTTATGGAGACGGCTTACTTTGGATATCTATTACGGTTACTCATAGGTCGTGCATTGTGCGTATTCATGTAGTTTTTGTACATTTTCACCAATCGGCTATAGTCCTCGCATTTCCAGCATAGGCGAGATTCCCGATGTTGCTGTCCCAAGTCGAAGCAATGCGCGAGCAGTTGCGCCCTTCCGAGCGCAAGCTTGCTGATTACGTGATGGAAGCGCCGCGCGAAGTCCTCGACCTTGCGATGACGGACTTCGCCACACGCGCCGGCGTGAGTCAGCCGACCATCGCGCGGTTTTGCCGGGCGCTTGGATTTTCAGGGTTTCGGGAATTCAAGATCCGGCTGGCGCAGAGCATTGCGTCCGATGTCCCGGCTCCGTCCGTGTATCGCGACGTGCGGGCGGACGAACCCGCTGCGGGCGTCGCGGCGAAGGTGCTCGACCGGACGATTGGTGCGTTGCTGCAGGTGCGCAACAGCTTGTCCTCGGACAGCGTGGCCGCGGCGATTGCGTTGCTGGCCGATGCGCGGCGTATCGAGTTTTACGGTGCCGGTGGCTCAGGCATTGCTGCGCTCGATGTTCAGCACAAGTTTTTCCGCTTGGGCGTGCCAAGCGTGGCGTATTCCGACCCGCACACGTACACGACATCGGCGGCGTTATTGGGCCCGGGTGACGTGGTCGTGGTGATTTCGAATACCGGCCGTACGCGCGACATATTGGACGCGGTGAAATCCGCGCTTGCCGGCGGGGCGAAAGTCATTGCGATCACGCATGGCAATTCGCCGTTGGCGCGGATGGCGAGTGTGGGACTTTTTGCCAACGTGGACGAAGACACCGACATCTTCTCGCCGATGACCTCCCGTGTATCCCATTTAGCTATCGGCGATATTTTGGCCGTCGGCGTGGCGCTGGCGCGCGGGCCGGAGTTTGCGGAGCGGTTGGCGGAGGCGAAGGGCGTGCTGGATAGAAGGCGGGTGGGGAATTGACGTGAGGCTGCTGCAGTCAGGCGGGGTCGCCCTCACCGTTTGCCAGGACAGATGCAGCAAGTTCAAGACGGCCTTCACAGGCCACAGGTAATACGCACTGCAAAATAGCTAAATAACCGTCAAGATGACTTCGCCGGGCGCTTACGCGTCTACACGGTATTGGTCACTCGCTTACGGCATTACGGCTTACGCGGACTTTGCAGCCGACGGCAAAAAGCCGTTCCAGATACTCCTGGAACGGCTTCATTTGCTGCTTTGATTAACCCGCTTTCCTTGAACCAGCGAAAGCGGGTTTCACTACCTTAATGCACGACGTCGAGGCCTCGGAGGACCATGAGAAACCTCCTAATTAAGCGGATGCCGGACAGTGAAAACAGAGGCGTTTTGGCGGAGCAGGGTCAGGGACTTATGTGGGGAAATTTGAGCAATGGCGGGGGTTTGCAGCGTGGAGACGAGACATGAGAACGCTGGCGCTAGCGGCCGGCGTTTCGGTTATTGCAAGATACTGGAGTGAATTAGAACGGCTTAGCAGGACCCTGTAGCGCCACGGCAAGCAGGCCTACCTATGACGGAGATGCGCCTGTCCACGCAGATAGCTGCACCAAGATTCGCGACCGCTCGCATCGCGGGTACTTTAAGCTGCAAGGCCAGGCCTTAACCAGGAAACCCCCTCGCATGTCCAAGTCCCCTGTTCTGCTGGAAATATGTGCCGGCTCTGTCACCTCGTGCCTGGCGGCGCAAGAGGGCGGTGCGGGTCGTGTCGAGTTTTGCGACAACCTGCTCGAGGGCGGCACCACGCCCTCTTACGGCGCCATTGCGAGCGCGCGGGACAAGCTGCGGATACCGTTAAACGTGATCATCCGCCCACGAGGTGGCGACTTTCTGTATTCCGATGTCGAATTTGAAGTGATGGAGCGCGACATCGTCGCCTGTAAAAAACTCGGCGTGGACGGTGTAGTAATCGGGTTGCTCACCGCTGACGGTGACATCGACGTAACCCGTACCCGACGTCTGGTTGAACTGGCCGCGCCCATGCAGGTCACCTTCCACCGCGCCTTCGACGTAGCGCGTGATCCGTTTAAAGCACTGGAAGACATCATCGCGACGGGCTGCAACCGCCTCCTCACCTCCGGCCAGGAAGCCAGTGCGCCCGAAGGCGCCGCACTGATCGGCAAGCTGCGAGAGGCCGCGGGCGAGCGGCTGGTGATCATGCCCGGCGCGGGTGTGCGGCTGAACAATATTGCTCAGTTGGTCGCTGAAACCGGCTGCGTCGAATACCACACGTCCGCTCGAGCGCCCTTTGCCAGTGGCATGCGCTACCACAACGAACGCGTAAAAATGGGCGGTCCGGGCCAGGATGAATACGCGATCGTGGAGACATCGGCTGATCTGGTGAAACAGATCATCGCCAAGGCCAATGAAGGCGGGGAACACCACCGCCGCGGCGGCTAACAACGCAGCGGCCTACGCTCGTAGCCCGGAATCGTGCAGCGAGCGCCCCGCTACGTGCGGTTGAATCGAAGGATCACCAGAGGCAAAAACGCCGGCACTTGCGGCCGGCGTTTCTTTTACTGCAACACGCTTGTTTGCTTAGAACGGCTTGATAACAACCAGAAGCGTCGCGCCGAGCAGTCCGAGCACGGGCAACTCATTGAACATCCGATACCACTTGTCCGAGCGCTTGTTTTCACCACGCGTGAACGTACGCAGCAAAACGCCGCAATACGCGTGATAGATAATAATCAGGACAACGATACCGAGCTTGGCATGCATCCATCCCTGACCTTGCCCGATACCCACCACCAGCAACAGCCACAAACCACACGCCAGCGCCGGCACCGCGATAAACGTCATGAAGCGGAACAGCTTGCGCGCCATGGTCAGCAAGCGCGCGGTGGCCGCCGGATCGGTTTCCATCGCGAGATTGACGAAAATGCGCGGCAGGTAGAACAGGCCGGCGAACCACGAAGCCACTAATACTATGTGCAGCGATTTGATCCAGAGCATCGGAATGGTTGCCTCGCTTAGTTTCTTGTCTCGCCGTGGCCTAACACCACGTATTTCAACGATGTCAACCCGTCCAGCCCGACCGGTCCACGTGCGTGCAGTTTGTCGTTTGAAATGCCGATCTCAGCGCCGAGGCCGAATTCGAAACCATCGGCGAAACGCGTCGATGCGTTGACCATCACGCTCGCCGAATCGACTTCGCGAAGAAAGCGCATGGCGCGGTCATGGTCCTCGGTGACGATGGCGTCGGTGTGATTCGAGCTGTAGGTGTTGATGTGATCGATAGCTTCGTCCAGGTCGCTCACCAGCTTGATCGAGAGGAT
>Ga0185299_10005663_pt1 | contig 13871 bp, 8 predicted proteins | sample PaiPotPPA55metaG_FD_128002 | JGI IMG/M metagenome (GOLD analysis project Ga0185299, IMG submission 128002) | Iron sulfur acid spring bacterial and archeal communities from Banff, Canada, to study Microbial Dark Matter (Phase II) - Paint Pots PPA... ...
GGCCGGCCCGGAACTGATCGGCAACATGGAGCCGAACCTGGGCCGGGTCCTCGGACCCTCCTCGTTCTTCAACCTCGACGGCGAGGCGCACAAGCGGCAGCGCAAGCTGCTGCTGCCACCGTTCCACGGCCGCCGGGTGCTGAGCTACGAGGGCATCATCGAGGAGGAGACCCGGCGCGAGGCCGCCGGATGGCCCGAGGGCGAGTCGTTCCCGACCCTCGAGTCGATGATGCGGATGACGCTCAACGCCATCCTGCGCGCGGTATTCGGCGCGCAGGGCGACGAACTCGAGGCGTTGCGCGTGCTGCTGCCGCCGATGGTCACTCTGGGCTCCCGGCTGACCATGATGCCCGGCCCGGAGCTCGACCTCGGCCGGTTCAGCCCGTGGGGCCGGTTCCGCCGCTACCGGCGCGAGTTCGACTCGATCGTCGACCGGCTGATCGCCACCGCCCAGGCGGATCCGGACCTCGACCAGCGCAACGACATCCTGTCCCTGATGCTGCAGGCACGTTACGACGACGGCGAGGCAATGCCCGTACGCGCCGTCGCCGATCAGCTCCTGACCCTCCTCGCCGCCGGGCACGAGACGACCGCGACCACTCTCGCCTGGGCGATCGAACGGATACGCCGCCATCCGCGGATCCTGGCCCGGCTGGCGGCCGAGGCCGACGAGGGCGGCTCGCAGCTGCGCAAGGCCACGATCACCGAGGTGCAGCGAAGCCGCCCGGTGATCGACCTGACCGGCCGTAAGGTCAAGGGCGAGTCGATCGAGCTGGGGCCGTGGGTCCTGCCGCGCGGATTCAGCGTCATGGTCTCGATCAGCCTGATCCACGACGACGACTCGGTCTTCCCGAACGCCGCGGTCTTCGACCCGGACCGGTTCGTCGGCGTCAATCCGGACACGTACTCCTGGGTGCCGTTCGGCGGCGGCACGCGGCGCTGCATCGGAGCCGCGTTCGCCGCGATGGAGATGGACGTGGTGCTGCGCACTCTGCTGCGCGACTTCGAACTGGCGAGTACCGACGAGCCCGACGAGCCGTGGCACTCGCGTGGCGTGGCATGGGCGCCGGCGCGCGGCGGCATGGCCGTGGTGCGCCGCAGGTCTGTCGGGGGTGAGTGGTGATGGCCCGACGAATGCACAGGAAGATCAGCGGACGCCCGGTGGTGATCACCGGAGCTGGTTCCGGCATCGGCAGGGCCCTGGCACAGCGACTGTCAGAGGCCGGATGTCCGGTGGCCATCGCGGACATCGACGAGCGCGGGCTGCGGGAGACCGCCGCGTCGCTCAACGGCCCTGTCCTGGCCCGGGTGATGGACGTGCGCGATGCCGCGGCCCAGCAGTCCTTCGCCGACGAGGTGCGTGACTGGCTGACGGCTCCGCTGGCCGCCGTGTTCAACAATGCCGGAGTCGCGGTGACCTCGTCCGTCCTTGACGCGGTACCGGAGGACGACGACTGGCTGTGGGAGATCAACTTCCGCGGCGTGGTGCACGGCACGCGGGCCTTCCTGCCGTTGCTGGCAGCCCAGGATGACGGCGTGATCGTGAACACTTCGAGCGTGTTCGGCCTGCTCGGCATGCCGTATCAGAGCGCGTACTGCGCGTCGAAGTTCGCGGTGCGCGGCTTCACCGACGCGTTGCGCCAGGAACTGCGCGGCACCGGCGTGCACGCGGTGAACGTGCACCCGGGCGGTATCACCACGAACATCGCCCGCAACGCCCGGGTGCGCAAGGACCCGGAGGGCCGCGGCCGCACCCACGAGCAGATGGCCGCCGAGTTCGAAGCGCTGACGATGACCTCGCCGCAGAAGGCTGCCGAGGTCATCCACCGGGGCGTGGAGCGCGGCGCTTCCCGCATCCTCATCGGTCTGGACGCGCGGTTGTTCGACGCGTTGGCCAGGATCGCGCCGACCCGCTATTTCGACGTGCTAGCGGTTGTGCAACGGCGGATGCGTGCCCGCGCCAACTCGGCTGCCGCGTCCGAGTCCGCATCCCCGTCTGCCGTGAAGGAGTCCGCCACATGACCACCACGCGTTCTGATGCCGCGGCCACCACAGCCAACGCGGCCACAGCAGCCGACGCGACCGACACGGCCACCACGAAGACGGTGAATGTCGATGTGCTCATCATCGGCGCCGGATTATCCGGCATCGGTGCGGCGCATCATCTGCGGACCGAGTTACCGGGCAAGAGTTACACGATCCTCGAGTCGCGCGACGCGATCGGCGGCACCTGGGACCTGTTTCGCTACCCGGGAGTGCGCTCCGACTCGGACATGCACACGCTCGGCTACCGATTCCGCCCGTGGACGCAGGAGAAGGCGATCGCGGACGGACCGTCGATCCTGCAGTACGTGCGGGAAACGGCTGCCGAGGCCGGGATCGACCAGCACATCCGCTTCGGCCACCGGGCGCTGAGCGCAGCTTGGTCAAGCACCGAGGCGCAGTGGACCGTGCTCGCCACCCGTACCCGGTCGGACGGCGGCGAGCCGGAGGCGGTCCGGTTCACCTGCGATTTCCTGCTCGTCTGCAGCGGCTACTACCGCTACGACGAGGGCTACACGCCCGAATTCGCGGGCACCGAACAGTTCGCCGGGCAGATCGTGCATCCTCAGCATTGGCCAGAGGATCTGGACTACGCGGGCAAGCGGGTGGTGGTGATCGGCAGCGGCGCGACCGCAGTGACGCTGGCGCCGGCGCTGTCCGAACAGGCCGCGCACGTCACGATGCTGCAGCGATCGCCGACGTACATCATGTCCCTGCCGTCGGAGGACTCGATCGCCAACGGCTTGCGCAAGGTGCTCGGTGCCCGGATGTCTTATCCGATCACGCGGTGGAAGAACGTCGCCCTGGCCACCCTGATCTATCAGCTCAGCCAGCGCCGACCCAACCTGGTCAAGGCGATGATCAAGCGTGATCAGCGCCGACAGTTGCCGCCCGACTATGACCTCGAGACCCACTTCACGCCGCGTTACAACCCCTGGGACCAGCGACTTTGCCTGGTCCCCGACGGCGATCTGTTCAAGTCGATCAGCGACGGCCGGGTGTCGGTGGTCACCGACCGGATCCGCGCCTTCAGCGAGACGGGCATCGATCTCGAGTCCGGCGCCCACCTGGACGCGGACATCGTGGTCACCGCCACCGGCCTGAACATCCTGCTGATCGGCGGCATGACCCTGACCGTGGACGGCGAGCCGGTCTCGCCGCCGGATACCTTGGCGTACAAGGGGATGATGCTCAGCGGGGTGCCGAACTTCGCCTTCTGTGTCGGCTACACCAACGCCTCCTGGACGCTGAAGGCGGACCTGGTCAGCGAGTACGTGTGCCGACTGCTCAAGACCATGGACGCGCGCGGCGAGCGGATGTGTGTCCCGGTGAATGCGGACTCGTCGATGGACTCCCGCCCCCTGCTGGACTTCGCCGCAGGCTACGTGCTGCGGTCGGTGGACCAGTTGCCCAAGAGCGGCCCGAAGGCGCCCTGGCGGCTCGGCATGAACTACGCCCAGGATGTCCTCACCCTGCGTTACGGGAAGATCCGGGATGGAGTGATGCGGTTCTCCAACCCCGAAGCCTGATCGCGGGACGGCTGGACGGCGGGACGGGGCCCGCGTCGCAGTCAGGGCCGGGCACGGTATAACTGGGTGTTTCCGGCCGTCGTCGGCTGATTGGATGATCGGCGAGGGCGGACGGAGAAACCAGCACACTGGAACGGGCCCTGGCCCTGGAGGGGAGCGCCCGGTGACGGCGACGGACGGGGCCCGGCTGATAGCCGGTCGGTATCTGCTGATCTCGGAGGTGGGCCGCGGCGCCATGGGCGTGGTCTGGCTCGCGCGGGATGAGCGGCTCGGGCGCACAGTGGCCGTCAAGGAGTTGCGACCCGGCGTGGGCCTGAGCGGCACTCAGGTGCGCAACTCCAACCTCAGAGCTCGTCGTGAGGCGCGCATCGCCGCCAGCCTGCACCACCCTCACGCGGTCGCCGTCTACGACGTGTGCGACCACGAGGACCGACCGTATCTGGTCATGGAGTACGTCGCGTCCCGCAGCCTTGCCGAAGTCCTCGTGGAGCGCACAGTCCTCACCCCCGCCGAGGCCGTCGCGATCGGCGTGCAGCTGACGTCTGCCCTCGTCGCGGCACATGAGATCGGCATCGTGCACCGCGACATCAAGCCCGCCAACATCCTGATGACCGAGAGCGGCGACGCCAAACTCACCGACTTCGGCATCTCCCGGGCCACCGGCGACGTGACGGTGACGGCCACCGGCGAGATGCTCGGCACGCCCGCCTACGTCGCGCCGGAGATCGCCCAGGGACGCCCCGCGAGCTCCGCGAGCGACGTGTTCTCCCTCGGTGCGACGCTGTACGCGGCGGTAGAGGGCGAGCCGCCGTTCGGTACCGGTCCGAGCGCCATCGCGCTGCTTCTGCGGATCGTGAACGACGAGATCCGGATGCCGGAGCGGATCGGCCCGCTGACCGACACGCTGATGTGGATGTTGCGTAACGATCCCGCCGAGCGACCGACCATGGAAGCGGCGCAACGCGCGTTGCGTGCAATCGCGGTCGAGTCTCCTTCTGAGGCCGACGCCGAGACGATCTCCGTAGCGCCGATACCCGCGCCGCGGCCGACGTCGGAACCGAAGGTGGCCGACGCGCTGCCGGAGGCTGCTGATTCCGGTTCCGACTCGGACGAGCGAGCCGAAACGGCCGTCGCTTCCGCCTCAGACTCGGGGCAACAACCGACGAAGCCCACGAGGACGAGCCCGAGTTCGGGCCCGAGTTCGCGCAGGCGCCTGCTGCCTTGGTGGGCCTGGCTCGGTGTGTCCGCGATGGTGACGGCGGGCGTCGTCGCGGCGATCGTCGCGAGCAGCGGCCCGACTAAGTCGAATGCGGCACCGCCTACGGCCGCTTCGACCGGGTCGACCGCTTCCACCACTTCGTCCACGAAGACAACCAGTCCCACTGCGACGGCGTCCCCTAGTACCACCGCCGCGACGGCGACCGCCGCGACGGCGTCCGCCTCGACGAGTCCGTCATTGGCCATCGCAACGCAGCTGACGTCTGCGATCTCGAACTACTACCAGCTCGTACCCGGCAACCTCAATAAGGCGTTCGGATACATGACCGCCTACTACCAGCAGAACACCGCCGGCGGTATGAGCGGATACCAAGCCTTCTGGGATCAGATCCAACGCGCGTCGGTCTCGGACATCGTGGCCCAACCACCGTCCACCGTGACCGCGACCATCGATTACTACTACAAAGACGGCAAGACGGTCCAAGAGCGAACCAGCTTCGGTCTCGTACTCTCCGACGGCATCTGGAAGATCGCAAAGTCCTCGGTGCTGAGCAGCACGACCCTGTAGAATCAGGTCTATGACGATGACGAACGACAAGTGCTTTAACGAGCACTGCCTCAAGGGGGCTGCGCCCCTGGCGCGATGACCGGGCCGGTGCGGGTGAAGTCCCGCGCGGACCTGAGGGGGCAGCGCAGGCAGCGTGCGCACTCCTGCTGGGATCATCTGGTCGCCGCGCCGCTCTGGCCGATGCACGGCGTCAACCTGGGCACCCTGCTGCGCACCTGCGACGCGGTGGGTGCCTGTCTGGCAGTGCCGCGGCTGCCCTGGGTGCCCGAGGCCCTCGAGCGCGGCAATACCCTGCGAAGACCGACCTGCGTGCACTACACCGGCAACCAGTTGAACTGGCTGTCCGCACAGCGCGCGAGGGGCAGCCGGATCGTGGGCGCGGAGCTCGCCGACGAGGCGGTGCGCCTGGCCGATCTGCCACCCGCGCGCGAACGCACCGTGCTGGTGCTCGGGCACGAGCAGACCGGTATCCCGCCGGAGGCGCTGGAATTGCTGGATGTCGCCGTGGAGATCCCGATGGTCGGCCACGGCGCGAGCCTCAACGTCGCGGTGGCCGGCTCCCTGGTGCTCTACCGGCTGGCCGGGCTGTTGTGACGGAGTGAAGGTGTAAGGGTACGAACGCAGATGTCGGCCGTGCCGCCGTCAACCCTTCCATCCTGGCGGCGGTTCAAGTTCGAACCACACGACCTTCCCGTGCCGGGTCGCCCGGCTGCCCCAGCGACGGGCCAGCTGGTCGACGAGCTGAATGCCCCGGCCGCCCTCCTCATACTCGGCGGCCCCGCGCTGGATCGGCGTCTGCGAGTCGGAGTCCGCCACCTCGACCGTGAGCGTCCGGTCGCGGAACAGCCGCAGCTGCTGGGGCCGATCGGTGTGCCTGAGCGCGTTCGTCACGAGTTCGCTGACCAGAAGCTCGGCCAACTCGGAAAGCGCGCCAAGGCCCCAGCCCTGCAGCGTCGCCTGGGTGAACCGCCGCGCTTGTCCGGCGACTCGGCGGTCGCCGGACAACGCGAGCGTGGCGACGCGTTCGTGATCCAGCGGCACGGCCTTGGCCATGATCAGCGCCACGTCGTCCTCGCCGCCACTCGGCAGGAGCGCTGAGAGCACGGCGTCGCACTCCTCCTCCAGCGAGCGGCCGCGCCCGGCGAGCGCCTGGCGCAGCAAGTCGATGCCCTCGTCGAGATCCCGCCCGCGGCGCTCCACCAGACCGTCGGTGTACAGCGCCAGGATGCTGTCTTCGGGGAGGGTGAACTCGACGCTCTCGAACGGGACTCCGCCGACGCCAAGCGGCGCGCCCGGCGGAATGGAGATCAGGCTGGTGGTCCCGTCCGGTGTCACGGTCACCGGGGGCAGGTGCCCGGCGCTGGAGATCGTGCCGGAGCGCTCGATCGGGTCGTAGACCGCGCACAGGCAGGTGGCGAACTGGTCGCTGCCGCTGCTTGCCGCGACCTCGTCGAGCCGGGTCAGCACCTGCTCCGGCGCCATGTCCAAGGTGGCCAGCGTCCGAGCCACGGTGCGCAGCTGACCCATGGTCGCCGCGGCCCGGATCCCGTGTCCCATCACGTCGCCGACCACCAGCGCCACCCGGCCGCTGGACAGCGGGACGACGTCGAACCAGTCGCCGCCGACCTCGCTGACGACGCTGCTCGGCAGGTAGCGGTGGGCGATCTCGGTGCCCAGCGTGCGGTGCACGTCCTGGGGCAGCAGGCTGCGTTGCAAGGTCAACGCGGTCGCCCGCTCCCGCCGGTACAGGCGCGCGTTGTCGATGCACAGCGCCGCGCGAGCGGTCAGTTCCTCGGCCAGGGCGATGTCGGCCTGCCCGAACGGCTCCCGATCGTGCATACGGATGAACTCGGCACCGCCGAGTACCACCCCGCGCGCCCGCAGCGGCACCATCAGATACGAGTGGATGCCGGCGGCCAGTCCCGACGCCACGCGTTCCGGTGAGGAGGAGATCCGGGTCAGCGACTCCTCGTCGACGATCGGGATCACCAGCGGCCGCCCGGTCCGCAGACTCCTCGCATAGCCCTTGACCGGGTCGCGCGTGGAGATCTCCCCGACGGTGTCCGCGATCGACCTCAGGCCGGACGGGTGGGCCTCCCCGGCGGCGACCGCCTGCAGGACCACCTGCTCGTCTAGGGCCGACGACGTCGGCTCGTCGCCGCGCATCACCGAAACGAGCAGGTCGACCGTCGCGAAGTCGGCGAACCGCGGCAGCACCACCTCGATCAGTTCCTCAGCGGTGCGTTGGATGTCGAGCGTCGTACCGATGCGGACGTTGGCGTCGTTGAGGAGCGCGAGCCTGCCCTGTGCCGCGTTGGCCTGCCGCAGCGCCTCCTGCCGCGCCAGCGCCGTCTCGCGCTCGCGCCGGTAGAGCAGGGCGTTGTCGATCGCGACGGCTGCTCGGGCCGCGAGTTCGTCCCCGAGGGTGATGTCCTGCTCGTCGAGGGGCTTGCGGGTCTCCCGCCGCGTGTAGGAGACGAAGCCGAGCACGGAGCCCCGGGCGGCCAGCGGCACCACCCGTACCGGTTGGGCCCGGCCCGCGAAGTCGGTGCTCAGCCGCCCGGTCGGATTGGCTATCACCCAGGGCGTGTCGGCCGGCGGCACTTCGACGGTACGCCCCTGCCGCAGCGCCTCCGCGTAGGGTGAGCCCGGTTCCAGGCGGTGCAGTTTTCCGATCGGAAACTCCTCGCGCGGGAAGTCCTCCGCCGCCGCGCGGAAAGCCACCCGGCGTACCAGGACCGGGCTGCTGCCCAACGGCTCCGCGGCAGCGCCGTCCATCAGTTGGCGCTCGAGAACGTAGACGCTGCACACGTCCGCCAGCTCCGGGACCATCGCTTCGACCAGCTCCTCGGCCGCCTGGCCCAGGTCCAGCGTGGAGCTGATCGCCGTGCCGGCCTCCGCGAGCATCACCAGCCGCTCCTGAGCCTGCGTGGCCTGCTTCTCCGCGTCCTGGCGCTCGGTGATGTCGATGACCGAGGAGCTGATGCCGAAGACCCGGCCGGCCGCGTCCTGTAGCCGGGAGTAGGAGGCCGACCAGGTGTGATGGTTTCCGAGCTGCCCGCGCCCCGGACCCTCGGAACGCGCGTCGACGATCGGCTCGCCGGTGGTCAGGACCTGCTGGAGCAGCTTCTCGATCCGGTCGCCGGCCGACCCCGGCAGCACCTCGACCACCCGCCGTCCCAGGTGCTGCTCGACCGGGAGGCCGTTCGCCTCGGCGAGCGCCGCGTTGACGCGCACGAACCGCAGTTCGTCGTCGAAGACCGCCATCCCGACCGGCGACTGGCTGAAGAAGCTGTCGAGTACCGCCAGGTCGGCCTCGACCCGGCGCACCGCGCCCGCGTCGACCGCCATCGCCAGCACCATCGGCGGGGCGGCCCCGGCGTCGATCCGGTAGGTGAGCAGCTCCAGATCCACGTGGTCGCCGTTGCGGTGCCGCACGGGGTAGGTGCCGGACCACTCCTCGCCGCGCAGGATCCGGTCGTACAGGTCCAGGATCTCGCCCCGCCGTTCATCGACCCCGATCAGCCCGATGGCGTAACTTCCCACGGCCTCGGCCGCGGTGTAGCCCAGCAGGGCCTCCGCGCCGGCGCTCCAGTGCACGATCCGGCCATCGGACTCCAGCAGCGCGGTGGCGACCGTGACGAGAGGATAGCGCCGAGGATGCGCCTGCTCGGGGTTCTCGCGGCGTCTCGCGGGGCCATGGTCGTCCCGGGCGTGCCTGTCAGCGGCCATGAGCAGTCAGGCCGCCTGGAGCGCGTCGTACGGGATGGCGCGCAGTCGAGCGCGTATCGTTCACGGTTCCAGACTCCTCGGAACGGGACCGCGACGCGACTCGGAGCCGTCCGTACGCCGGTGCACGACCGACCCACGACGGCTCCGCGGAGGGCTGCACGATGGCGCGCCGAGCTCAGCCATTACATGATGGGTCTTGTGCAATCCGTCATCGTCCGCAGGGGGCTGGGGCGATGAACGGCGACAGCGCATCCGGGACCGGGTTCGGGACCGGGCTCGGCGCCGGGGAGGAGCCGCGGACCGCGGTCTCCCGGCTCAATTGGGCCAGTCGGCCGACCGAGGCGGTGGCCGTCGCCGACGAGTTGCTGGCCAAGCTGCAGGACCCGCAGGAGATCTTGGGCGTGCTGCTGGCCAAGCTGTCCGCGCTGCTCAACATGAACCGGCTGCGGGAGTGCCCCGCGGTGATCGACTCCGCCTGGGCGATCATTCAGGAGAGCGGCGCCCGGCCGGTCGAGGTCGGCGAGTTCCACGCGTTGGCGGCCTTCTTCGCGCACCGCGAGGGCTCCCTGGAGCGGTGCATCGCCGACCTGGTACGCGGCGCCCAGGCGCTCGAGGCCATCGCCCTGGACATCGGCGCCCTGCGGCCCTGGATATCGATGGCCGTCACCTACTCGTACGTGGGATTCCACCGGCAGGCCGTCGCCGCCCAACGACACGCCGAGGACCTCAGCCGGCTGGGCAGCCCCGAGGATCGGCGGCTGGCCGCGCACCCCGAGATCCGGGTCCGCCAGGGCGTGTTCTTCGACCAGCGCGGCGAGACCGGCGCCGCCAAATCGATCCTCGGCGACATCGCCCACCGGTATACCGCCGACGACCTGATCTTCATGGAGGTGCCCTACCTCGGCTACGCGATGGCCCGTTACGCATCCCTAGGCGGTCAGATCGAAGCCGACACCCGCCGGCTGCTGGATCTGGAGCAGGAGCACTTCCCCGAGGCCGTCGAGCTGCGTCAGCTGGGATTGGCGGCGCTCGCGATCGCGGAGAGCCGGCCACAGGAGGCCCTAAGGCTCCTCGAGAACGCGCAGACGACGCAGACCCGGCTGGGCCGCGCCGAGGTCCCGCGGCTCAGAGCCCTGGCGCATATCGCGGAGGGCGATTTCACCGCGGCCCACGCCGCCGACCGCGAGGTCACCTATCTGCTGGCCCGCGCCGCCGACCGGGTCTACGACCTCTTCGTCGACGGGATCAGCGCCCGGCTGGACTTCGACGAGCTGCGCCGGAACGTGAGTCGCTACGCCGACGAAGCGCAGACCGATCCGCTGACCGGTCTGCCGAACCGCAGGCACCTGGAGAGCTACGTCGCGGAACTCATCAGCCAGGGCGCGCAGGGCGTGCTCGGCGTGGCTGATCTCGACGGTTTCAAGAAGGTCAACACAGTGCACGGGCACCTGGTCGGCGACGAGGTGCTCGAACAGGTCGCGGCGATCCTCTCGCGCGCACTGCGCCGCGGCGACTTCCTGGCCCGCTATGGCGGGGACGAATTCGTCATCGTCCTGCCCGGTGCGCAAATGGCCGTGGCCCGAGACGTGGTCACCCGGTTGACCGCGTCGGTCGCGGCGAATGACTGGAGCGCGGTGGCCCCGGACACTCCCGTCACGCTGACGATCGGCTTGGCGGACCTGGGCGGCCAGGATATGGCGGAGGCCTTCCATGCCGCGGATCTGCTGATGTTGGAGGCCAAGCGCTCACGTCCCGACAGCACGTGAGCGCCGTGCCTTCCGGCCCTGATTACCACGCCCCCGCTATGACCTGTGCCGGAAGACGATCCGGCCGCGGGTGAGGTCGTACGGGCTGAGCTCGACGAGCACCCGGTCATACGGCAGGATCTTGATGTAGTTCTTGCGGATCTTCCCGCTGATGTGCGCGAGCACCTTGTGCCCGTTCTCGAGCTCCACCGTGAAGGTGGCGCTGCGCATGCACTCGAGGACGGTGCCCTCGACCTCGATGGCTCCTACTTTTCTTGGCAAGTTCTCTCACTTCTCCGATCGGCGACCTGGTGGTCGTTAAGTACACGAAATCTGTCGGGCACCGTCATCGCGGTGCCCGGCCGAAAGACAGTTGGTGGCGGGCGGCGGGTCAGCTGCGCACCAGCTCCAGGTTGCTACTGGCACGCCGGGCGCCTAAGCCTTCGAACAACGCCGTGGCCGCTCCGTTGGATTCGTTCACCTCGGCCCATGCCGATTCGGTACCGGAGCGGTACAACGAACCTAGCACGTGGGCCAGCAGCGCCCGGGCGACGCCGCGTCGGTGCAGGTCAGCGCGCACCGCGAGCAGCCCGATCCGCGGCTGGCGGCGCAGCGGGCCCAACCGGACCAGCCCCACGTACCGGTCCGCCTGCCCGGCCACGACGAATTTCGGCAGGTCAAGCGATGTGGGCCCGTCAGGGCGGGACAGCACCTCGGCGGGCATCGCCTGCCATCCGGCGCCGGCCTCGACCTCGTCGCGAATCGCGCGGTCCAGCTCGCGCAGCCGGCCTTCGTGCGCCTCACCTGCGGGAATGATCGTCACGCCGGGCGGCGGCTGCACACCGTCGAGCCCGGTTGCCTGCGGGTCGGTGGGCACGAGGTACTCCCACTCGCGGCGGCGGGTCTTGAAGCCGACCCGCTCCCAACTGGACGTCAACTCTTCGTCGGCCTCGTCGACCACCGTGTACAACGGCGTCGGCAGGTTCGCCAGCATCGTGTCGGCGAGCTGGTCGAAGACCACGCCACGCCACGCGTCGATGCTCAGGAACATACGCCCGTCGGGCCTGGGGGATGCGTCGCCGCGGCCGACCACCCGGTCGTCCGCAACGGCGTGCCACTGGCCTTCCGCGACCTGCGTGATCACTGCTGCGGGCTCATCCGAGCCCGGAATGGTATGCATTGAATTCATAGTCTGTCACCTTTAGGGGAGTGCCTGGTCATCGAGGCGCTCCCGGCGACACCTACGTCTATCGCCCGACCGTGAGGACGAGGGGGAGGGGGAGCACCCACACCGATACTGCGTTCATGGGTGTCACCTCCTAGGGGTCAGTCACGGCTAACCGCAGAGTATCAGCCGCGTTCACTCCGCCCAAACCGTTTTTACCCTGCGGCCCCCTCGCGGATGCGCAAATCATGCTGCTGACGTCGCCTCCTGCAGGATCGCCTGCCCCGCCGCACGGTGCTCCGCGGCGGCGGCCGGGTCCGTCTCGTCGAGCACGGCGGCGATCCCCTGGTGGGCCAGCGCCTCCTTATGCCGGTAACCCACCTTCGGGGCCAGTTCGAGCGCCTCGCGGTGCAGCTGCAGGGCCTGCTCAGGCAGTCCGGCCAGCCGGCAGGTCTCGCCATAACTGTCGAGGAAGTGAATCTTCCAATGCTCCTCGAACAGCTCGTCCAGAAGCGCGAACGCCTCCTGGTGGCTGGCCAGAGCCTCCTCGTAGCGGCCCATCTGACGCAGCGCGACGCCCAGGCAGTTGAGGCACCACGCCTCGTTGTGTTTGTGGCCGTCCTCGCGAGCCAGTTCCAGCGCTCGGTGCAGCTGCTGCGCGGCTTCTTCGGGCTGCTCGCGCGCTATGGCCACGCCGAGCGTGATCCGCGCGGTCAGCGCCGGCGGCCAGGTGGGGTCGGCGTGTGGGACGTCTAGTACTTGGCGTGCCAGTACGGCCGCCTGCTCGTGCTGTCCCAGCTGCAGCAGCGCCCACGCTTCGCACGCAGTCGCTTGGGCCGCACCCGCCGGGCAGTCGGCGTCCGCGTAGAGCTTCCCCGCCAGCCGGAACAGGTCCAGGGGCTCCTCGACGTTCCCTTCGTCCCAACTCAGGTAGGCGCGACGCATCGTCAGTTCGGCCTGTGACCAGGTATCCCCGGCCTCGGAGATCAACGACGCGGCCGCCTCGTACGCGGCTCCGGCCTCTGCCATCCGGCCGGCGTTGTAGCGCGCGAAACCCAGATCGCTGTGCGCTTGGGCCAACTGCAGCGGGTCCCCCAAGCGCTCAGCGGACGTCAGCGACCGCTCGAACAGGACATTGAGATGCGTGGTGCCGCAACGCCGTGCGAAAAACGCCCGCATGAATCGGGGCAGCTCACACGCGTGGGCATCCGCACCGGTGGCGACCGCCGCCTCGAACGCTCCGATCAGGTTTTCATACTCTGTGGCGTACCACTGGAAGGCCGCGTTCTTGTCCGCGAACGGCGGCAGTTCGGCCGGGGGCCGCCCCGCGCAGACCACCTGACCGCGGGTCAGGAACGGCATCGCGGCGTCGGCGGCCGCAGCCGCGTGCACGTAGTAGTCGAGCAGTCGGCCAAGCGAGCGCTCCCGATCGACCGGCGGGTCCTGCTGTTCCGAGGCTCGGCGAGCGTGCTGATGTACCAAATCGTGCAGCCGGTATCGGCCTGCAGTCGGCTGCTGCACGAGGTGCGCGTCCAGCAGGTCCTCCAGCATCGCCCGGGCACTACGCGGCGGCACGTCGGCCAGCGCGCCCGCCAGGTACTCGTCGAACGACGACCCGGGCAGCAGCCCAAGCAGCCGGAACAAGCGGCCCTGCGCCCGGTCCAACTGGCGCACCGACATGGCGAAGGCGGTGTCGAATTCGTTCGCACCCTCCGCCATCCGCTCGACCAAGATGCCGACCGTCCAGCCCGGCCGATGCCGCAGCCGGGCAGCGGCAAGCCGCAGTGCCAGCGGCAGATGCCCGCACAGCCGCAGCACCTCGGCCGTGGCGCCGGGCTCGCGGGCCAGCCGGCCCTCGCCGCCGCCGGGCT
>Ga0185299_10005664_pt1 | contig 13869 bp, 8 predicted proteins | sample PaiPotPPA55metaG_FD_128002 | JGI IMG/M metagenome (GOLD analysis project Ga0185299, IMG submission 128002) | Iron sulfur acid spring bacterial and archeal communities from Banff, Canada, to study Microbial Dark Matter (Phase II) - Paint Pots PPA... ...
TTCCGTTCATTTGCACGGGAGCGGGCCGCACTACTTTGCCGGACGACACCCGCTCCTTGACGGCTGCCAAGCCTTCTTTAAGGTGCAATTCGCGCGGACGCCCATAGTCATACAACCGGTAGGTGGTGTCCGACTGTTGTTGAGTCTCGACAATGACTGAACCCGGACCCAAGGTATGTACCGTGCCGCCAGCCACGTAAATCATTTCGCCGGGAAAGACATTCAACCAGTTGAGGAACTCTTCGGCGCGCTGATCTTGAATCGCGTGTTCGAACTGCTCCAAGGTCACACCCGGCTTTAGACCAAGTCCGACTTGGGCGCCGGGCTTTGCGTGGGCGACGTACCAGCACTCTGTCTTGCCGCAGGGTTGTCCGATCTGCTGGGCGCCAGCGTCATCGGGGTGCACTTGCACCGAGAGTTTTTCGTGGGGGAATAGGAATTTCATGAGCAGGGGGAATTGCTTCTGGTTCTTGACGGAGTTTCCCACCAATTCACTGCCGTACGTTCGGCTGAGGTCGGCGAGGGATTGCTCTTTCAAAGGGCCGTTCGCGACCTTACAATTATTGCCGGTCAGCCATGCTTCCCCAATTTTCTCTTCGAATCGGTGACCGGGGTAAACCGGAGATAGATCCAGAGTTCCCCAAGGACGTGGGTCAAAGAGAGGACGCATCAACAGTGGGTAAAGGTTACTCATCTGGCATGGAGAAAGCACTGCCGTTATCCGGCAGGCCAATCCGCGAATTAGAAGCTTAATGCAGCGGCAGGGCTGCTTGAAGCGGGAAATATCTCTCTCAAACTATAGTGCTGAAAGGAACTTGCGCAGACGCTCCAAGCCGCGGTCAAGCTCACCAATCGACGTAGCGTAAGAAATACGAATGTGCTCGCGAGTTCCGAACCCCTCACCGGGAACTGTCGCCACGTGTGCCTCTCGCAGCAACTTTCCGGCTAGATCCGACGCAGAGTTGATACCGCTGCGCCCGAAAAATGATGAAACATTGGGATAGGCGTAGAACGCGCCCTCTGGCAGCGTGCACTTCACTCCCGGAATCGCGCGCAGCCCCTTCACCACATGGTCGCGAAGCTTGATATATTCCTGCCGCATTTCTTCGACGCATTGCTGTGGTCCATCGAGCGCTTCCACGGCTGCTTTCTGCACGATCGAAGTGGGATTGGATGTCGACTGACTCTGCAACTTCTGCATAGCGCTTACGACTTGCGCGGGCGCGAGCACGTATCCAAGCCTCCATCCCGTCATTGCGTAGGTCTTAGAGAGAGAACCGACGATCACCATGCGCTCCTGGTATTCCCGCAACGATCCAACTGAGAATAGCTCGCCGGTATAGTTCAGGTAGACGTAACATTCGTCGGAGATGACCCAAATACCCCGTTCCGACGCCAGTTTCATTACGGCGCGCAAATCTTGAGGGGTCATAACCGCGCCAGAAGGGTTGGACGGAGAATTCAGAATGATCAGCTTGGTGCGCGAAGTGACGAGGTTGGCCACCATGTCCGCCGTGATGCGGAAGCCCTGTTCTTCATCGGTTTCCAGCAAAACGCAATTTCCTCCGGCATAGCGCACGATGTCTTTGAAAGACACCCAGTAAGGGACCGGCAGAATCACTTCGTCGCCGTGATCCACCAAGACCTGGATCGCATTGAACAGCCCATGCTTGCCGCCAACCGAGGCGATGGATTCCTCGCGGCGATATCCCGAAGCAAAGTCAGCGGAATGGCGATTGACGATAGCATCGCGCAATTCGGTGGTTCCCCCGACGGCGGTATATTTCGTGAAGTTGTTCTGGATGGCAGCAATGGCGGCGTCTTTAATATGCTGTGGCGTCGCGAAATGCGGCTCGCCCGCCCCGAAGTCCACCACGTCAACGCCCTGCTGGCGCAATTTATCGGCTTCCGCTACAACCGCCATGGTTGCAGAAGGCTCGATGCGGTTTATACGTGCGGTAAGTTTCACTGCCGGCACTGCTTCAGTTACTGGTGTCATAATCTTTCTTCCTGCCTTCGTCTTTCTTATAGAGCCTTTTTACGCGCGTGTTTCAGCTTCACCGCCGGATCGAGTTTCTCTCGCAATCTTTGTTCGACAGCTTCTGGGACCAGATCCTTGATTGAGCCACCCAATCGTCCCACTTCACGAACCAGCCGGGAGCTGAGATACGAAAACTGCTCGGCAGGCATCATGAAGACGGTCTCCAGATGCGGCGCCAGCTTGCGGTTCATGAGCGCCATCTGAAGCTCATATTCATAATCGCTGAGAGCCCGTATCCCGCGCAACACCGCGCTGGCATGCACTTTCTCAGCGTAGTCGACGGTCAAGCCATCAAACGTATCTACGCGAACGTTCTTGGAGTCTCGAGTAAGCTCCTCCAGCATGTTCCGTCGTTCAGTTAAGCTGAAAAGAGGATCTTTATCCGGATTGCGCAGAATCGCGACCACCAGTTCGTCGAAAATCTTGCTGCCGCGCTCGATTAGGTCAAGATGGCCATTCGTTGGCGGATCAAACGAACCAGGATAGATGGCGATGACCTTCTTCAATTTCCCCCGTTTCGGTGATCCTTGCGAAGTGGCAAGCTGACTGCAAAGATTCTATTCGGCTGGGCAGAGAAATGGCAATAAGCGGAGCGAAGCGGGACGCCCGCTCACGGGATACGAACCGTTCGTGCGAACTGTTCGGATTTCGTAACAGCAACAATTTAACCTGACATTTCTTCTGCCGCAGCAGACACTGCGCTCCTCGCTTCACGGGCCCTGGTTTCTTCATTCACGAGGACAACATGCTTCCAAAGCAGTCCGTGGCTGGCCTCTATCTCGCGTTAGGTTCTTTTCTCTTCATCCTTACATCCCCGCGTGCCGCGAGCCAGACTTCCGGCGCACCTACAAGCCCGCCGTCGAAGGTGATGGCGCCACATCAGCCGATTCCGCCGCGGGTGAACACGCCGACTAAATGGCTGACGCCTGCGATGAAGCGTTCCATGATCGGCGGATTATGGATGACCGACGCTAACTGGAAGTCCGCCATCTATCTAAGAAATGGCGTGGAGACTGATCCCGTCACGGTTACGCCGATCCTGCACCTGAGCAACGGAGTGAAGTACACGCTGCCCGATGTCACTCTGCAACCGGCGGGAAACGCCATTATTGACATCAATCAGGGACTTCAGCAGCTGGGCATCGCGTCATTCGCAACGCTTTCTGGTTATGCCGAGATCCAGTACACCTGGCCCTGGGACCCGTTTTGCGTGACTATCCGAAACGTGGACACGGCGCATAGCCTGATTTTCACCTATGGCTTGCAACCGACGATGCCGGTGCCGCTGAATATTGTGAATCCAGTGGTGAAGACTTCGACGCATACAATTGAAGGGATGTGGTGGAAGCAGGAAGCGAACGTCACCGGATTCGTTGCGCTGGCGAATACTTCGTCGCAGCCCATTCAAGCCGCTGTTAGCCTGACCGATAATCAGGCAAACCTCATCGTGCAGCATAGCGTAACGATTTCTCCCCAAGGCATGAAGCTCGTGAATTTACCTGAACTTATCTCGGCCAGCGGCTCACAGGGAGGAGTTCAAATCACCTCCAGCGCAACGACCGATAATATGATTGTCAACGGGGGCTTGGAAGATCAAGCGGTTGGATATTCTGCCAACCTTCCTTTCGCCCGGGGCTCCGTAACGCCGTCGGTCTCAACAGCAACCACTATTGCGGAGCTGGGACTGATGGCAGGAGCCGCTGATCCGATGATGTTATTTCCGGCGGGCACGACCTTCACCCCGTATTCAGTTTTGCGCAACGTCTCTGACGCGCCGATTTCCGTGACGCCAACGCTGTGGTGGATGGCGGGAGCGGTTCCTCACTCTGCTCAGCTTGCACCGGTGAGCCTTCTGCCCCATCAGACGCAGACTCTGGACGTAATGTCATTCCTATCGCAGGCAGGACTCGCTTCCGCTAATGCATATAACGGAAGTTTCAATCTAGTGTTCGACGCCAACATAAAACCAGGCGACCTTTTGCTGGCATCGGGCAGCGTCGACCAGACGAATACTTATGTCTTTGACGTGGTTGCCCGCGGTGTCGCGGAAAGCGGATCGAAATCCTTGCAGTACTGGAGCATCGGCAACGGCGACGACACTATGGTGACTCTATGGAATCCCGCAGATGAGGCTCAGGATTTCGTTCTCACACTGTTTTTCGCGCTTCCCGATGGATCACCGGGCCACTACTTATGGCCCGTCCACCTTGAACCCAGGGCCACGCGGGGCTTCAATATTTCGGAAATCGTCCAGAACCAGATTCCCGATGCAGAAGGGAATACTATTCCCGCAGGAGTTCATGAAGGCGGGATGAAAATCGCTGGCAGCGTGGCCGAAAACCAACATATCCTGATTGCCGTCGATTCCGGAACTTATAACGTAAAGAAGGCGACCTGCCTTAACAACTGCCAAGTATGCGATGGCTATGCGTCTGTGGCTGTCATTCCTAGTTCCTTTTCGATCGCTGTCAACGGTACGCAGCAGCTCACATTCCGGGGCACTTGGGGGAACGGAGGAGCGCCATACGATTTGACGGGTAATGCTACTTGGACCAGCGACCATATCTCGGTTGCGACAGTGAGTACCGGGCTGGTACGAGGGGTGAGCCCTGGGTCAGCAACCATAACGGCAAGAGTAGATAATGCGCCAGTTCAAGCGAGCAATCCGCCTGGCTCGGTCATATGTACCGGCCCTCAGGGATGCCCAGTCACAACTTTCGCTACCAGCTCCTACGGAACGGTCATTCCGACTATCACAGGCCCGAACACGGTCTGGTGGTTCAACGGGCAGACTCCGAATTCCTCAAGCTGGCCGACACAGATCACATTAAGCACGAGCGCCAACGGTTCCTGGGCGGTTACGTCAGGCAGCAGCTACGTCCACCTCTCAAGCACCTCCGGCTCATCTATCACAGTCAGTGGGACAGGTACATTCAGCCAAGGTGCAAATGACGTGAGCATAACGGTTACCGTAAACGGTGTAACATCAGGCGCATTCACAATGACTTCCAAAGGACCTAAGCAATTGTCGAACCCGGCCAGTCTGTCTTATGCCTGTACTGGAGGAGAGACGGGCTGGCACTACGACAAAACCTATCGCGTATTGGATAATTTTAACAACGTCGTGAAAAGCCTTCCGGTCGGCGAAGGAATCGGGGCGCCAGTCAGCGACCGGGGAGACCATCTCACGTTCCCCGCGGTGATACCGACTGGAGGAACAACAGATGCCAGTACTGGTAATTTCACAGACGGCATCCTTGTATGCGCTACGGGAAACGTTAACCCGATGCCCCAGAACTACACAGACGGGTCTGGAACAAGCCTCGTCGACCACTTATCCCAGGCGTGGTGCGCCGGTTCTTCGACAAGCGGCTTCACGTGTACCGGTGCAAGCGTACAGAACGACACAGTCAAACGCTATTTGGACCACGGCGTGGTGACCATCCCATGAGCATGTTACGGCTCTTGCGGTTTGCGACAGTGCTGCTGCTGACGATCGTGGTCAGTTCGTATTCGATGGGAGATGTTTTGCCGGATTCAATACCGGTCGACAGGCTCTTTGGGGCAGCAGTGATGGTCGTTCGGGGGGAGGTCAAGCAGGTCATAGCTGCCGAGAAAAGACGTGCTGAGTGGCACGGGGTTCCTACAGTGCTCACAACTTATGTCGTTCAAGTGGTGCCTGACAAGGTCTACAAGGGAAACCCCGCTGCAGCTGTGAGGATTGCATACGTCCGTCCTGACGACCGACTCTGCGCGGTATCAGCATGCATTCAGCTGAAAGTGGGTGATTTTGACTATTTTTTTCTCGACGTCGGCGAACAAGGTTTTGAACTCAACGATCCACACTTCGGAAAATTTCGTGCTTCGCGACGGACAGAGTCACGCGGCCAAACGGGACTGGACGCCCTCAAGAGCGATTTCGTCGCCGGCCTCGATGACCCGGACGAGGCCGTCCGTTTGGCGCAAGTAGAATTGATCGGTGATTCTGCTCGCAAGACAGACGCGGAACAACTGCTCAGATTGCTACCAGCCGCGGACGCCCTGAGTCGCGCGACCATTCTCTATTCGTTGTTACAGCTAGGTGATTACTCGACCCTTACATCCATGCGGGACTTCCTTGAGGTCCCGTCAAATGTGCCGGCAATCGAACGGCTGCGCTTTCTCTCTTTGTCGCAAATCAACGCCATCAGCGATGCCAAAGCCGTAGACGCACTAATCGGCCTCACACAGTCCTCGGCTGATGATGTTCGCGAATCTGCAATTCACGCACTGCGAACGATCCAATCCCCGAAAGCGATCCCGGTATTCATTCGCGCTCTTGACGATAGAGTGCAGTTCGTTCGCTATGATGCGGTTCTAGGACTGGCCGAGATCGAGCACAACTGGGCGCTAGCGCCAGCGGTCGACGCATTTGAGGCTGACGAGCGGAAATACACAGCTGCATGGAAATCCTGGTGGCAAACCAGTCCAGGACGATAATCCGGGGTGGGGGATTTGTCACAGTGTGCCGCTGAAGTTAGATATGAAATTCTGGTTCGCGATCCTCGCTTCGCTGCTTCTCCCCGGGTTTGCGATTCCGGCTTCTCCGGCATCGGCAGATGTCGTTATCCAATGGAACAATGCCGCCTTGCAAGGCGTTCGCGACGCTAAGCTTGGCGCGCCAATGGTCTCGCGGGCTTTGGCTATGGTTCATACCTGCATGTACGACGCGTGGGCGGCATACGATGAACGCGCGGTAGGGACGCAGTTGCAAGGCGCGTTGCGGCGTCCTACATCCGACCGAACCTTGGCGAACAGGCAACAGGCGATCAGCTTCGCCGCTTATCGGGCCCTGGTTGATGTGATGCCCATGGATACGCATTCGGTGTACATCCCGCTGATGAGGAAGATGGGATACGATCCTGGCGACACTTCTACCGACATCGAGACGCCCGCGGGAATCGGCAATGTGGCTTGCGCTGCCGTCCTGGAATTCCGTCATCGCGATAAATCCAATCAGTTGGGCGATCTTGCCCAGGGACAATATTCCGATTGGACGCACTTCAGGCCGGTGAACACGCCCGGCACCATCCCCATGCGCCTGCCCGCGATACACCCGATAGACGTGAGTCATTGGCAGCCCCTCACCTACGTGGACTCCACAGGCAGCCTGGTCACGCAGATGTTTATGGGCGCGCAATGGTGCTTCGTGACACCTTTTGCCATGTCGTCCGGGGACGAATTTCGCGGAGCAGTACAAAGTCTGCCGCCGGCGGTTTATGGCTCGGCCGAATACGGCGAGCAGGCGGACGAACTGGTCGCAATGAGCGCCGGACTCACCGACCAGCAAAAGATAATGGTGGAGTACTGGTCGGATGGACCGGGCGATGGGCCGGACTCCGAGCAAGCCCTAGGCCGTTGGAATCTGTTCGCGCAATTCGTCTCGGCGAGGGACCATCATTCTCTCGACGATGATGTGAAAATGTTTTTTGCGCTGTCGAACGCAATGCTGGACGCCGGCATCGCCGCCGGGGATGCGATGCGAGCCTACGATTCGGTGCGGCCAATCACGGCCATACCGCTGCTATTCAAAGGCAAAAAGATTCGCGCCTGGGGCGGGCCAGGAAAAGGCACTGTCGAGATGGATGGCTCGCAGTGGATTCCATATCAGCCGGAGACCTTTCCCACGCCTCCGTCCCCGGATTTCGTCTCTGGACACAGCACATACAGCGCCGCCGCAGCTTCAATCCTGACTTCATGGACGGGAAGTGACCACTTCGGATATTCCGTAACCATTCCAGCAGGAAGCTCAAAGATCGAGCCGGGGATAACTCCAGCCCATCCGGTAGCGTTTCGCTGGGAGACTTTCTCGGACGCCGCGAACCAAGCCGGAACCTCCCGCCGCTACGGAGGAATCCATTTCCGCCGCGCCGACCTAGCTGGACGCATGCTAGGGCGCGTCGTCGCCGCCAACGCCTGGGCAAGAGCAAAGAGCTACTTCGATGGAACCGCAAAGTTGCAAGTCCATAATGAAGAGCTGATGACAGCGAACGCAATCCATTGACTTCCAAATCCCCGCCTCCTAAGATGGTCGCTCACAGGGCCACATCTCCCATTTGATCGGCGAAACCATCTCGCACTACCGCGTTATTGAACGACTTGGCGGCGGAGGTATGGGGGTGGTTTACAAAGCCGAAGACATCCGGCTGCGCCGCTTCGTTGCTCTCAAATTTCTTCCCGATGAGGTAGCCAAAGATCCCCAGACGCTGGCGCGTTTTCAGCGGGAAGCGCAGGCGGCTTCCGCTCTAAATCATCCGAATATATGCACGATTCACGATATTGGCGAGCACGATGGACGTCCGTTCATAGCCATGGAATTTCTGGACGGCCTGACGTTGAAGCACCGCATTGCGGGCCATCCGGTGGATACCGAGACCCTGCTCGCCGTCGCCATCGAAATCGCCGATGCTCTGGACGCGGCCCATACCGAAGGCATAGTTCATCGCGATATCAAACCGGCCAATATCTTCATCACTAAACGTGGGCACGCGAAGATTCTCGACTTCGGATTGGCCAAACTGACTCCCACGGGCCGGATGCTTGATGTAGTTGCGTCCGAGGCCACGGCGGCAGAGTCGGTTGAGCATCTCACCAGCCCAGGCACTGCGTTAGGCACGGTGGCTTATATGTCTCCAGAGCAGGTGCTGGGCAAGGAACTCGACGCCCGCACCGATCTCTTCTCGTTCGGAGTCGTGCTGTATGAAATGTCAACGGGCGGATTGCCATTCAGCGGCGGAACTTCCGGCGCAATCTTTGATGGCATCCTGCACAAAGCTCCGGTCGCGCCAGTGCGGCTTAATCGAGACATACCTCCTGATCTGGAACGCACTATCAATAAAGCATTAGAGAAAGACCGAAACCTGCGATACCAGCATGCTGCCGACCTCAAAGCCGACTTGCAGCGCCTGAAGCGCGATACGGAATCGGGACGTTCAGCGGTGGCAAGTGCGTCGGAAGTAGGAGCAGGTCCGAGTGGCGCGGTTGAGGCTGCTCGCCCGTCCTCGCAGGTTGAGGTTGCGCAGAGGGTCAGTTCCGCTTCCGTGCCAGCAGTATCTCAGAGCGGGCCGGCCAGCGTCGGCCTTCCGGTGTCCAATTCCTCTCGTTGGAAGATCGTCGTTCCCGCAGTGGTCGTGGTAGCGGCGCTTGTCGCGGGAGGTCTCTTTCTGCGATCGCAGAAAACGCACGCCATCACGGAAAAAGACTCGATCCTCATCGCTGACTTCGTCAACACTACGAACGAGCCGGTGTTCGATGGAACGCTCAAAAAGGCTTTGGCGGTCGATCTGGAACAGTCACCTTATCTGAACGTATTTTCCGACTCCAAGGTTCGGCACACGCTCACGTTAATGGGGAAACCCGAAGATGAGCGCATCACCGTGGAAATTGCCCGCGAGATCGCCCAGCGCAACTCCGTGAAGGCTTTGATCGCAGGCTCGATCGCCAACCTCGGAACCCAGTATGTGATCACTCTCGACGCGCTCAACGCCGCGACCGGAGACTCACTCGCACAGGTTCAAGGGCAGGCCGACAGCAAAGAGCAAGTATTAAAGACTCTGGATTCAGTGACCACCCACCTACGGGGAAAGCTAGGCGAATCGCTGGCCTCGATTCAAAAATTCGACAAGCCACTCGAAGAAGCCACGACCTCTTCGCTGGAGGCGTTGAAGAGCTTCACGCTGGGAGATGTGAAACACACCGAGGGAGATGACTACGCGGCCATTCCTTTTTACAAGCACGCGGTCGAACTTGATCCGAATTTTGCCATGTCTTACGCGCGCTTGAGCGTGCTTTACTTTAATTTCGGACAGATGGATGTATCCGAGCAATATCGGAAAAAAGCCTTTGATTTGAGAGACCGTGCAAGCGAACTGGAAAGGCTGTACATCACCGCGCATTATTATGCCGATGCCGGGGAACTGGATAAAGGAATTGAGACTTACCAGCTCTATAAACAAACATACCCTCGAGATGTGTCGCCGTATGTCAACCTAGCGGCGACTTACATTTTTAATCTTGGCGATTTTGAAAAGGGACTGGCGAACGCTAAAGAGGCCATCCGTGTGGACCCTGACGAGTCCCGCGGCTATTTCTTGTCGGGATACGGCTATCTAGGCTTGAACCGGGTAGATGAAGCTAAAGCGGTTCTGAGCACCGGGTTGCAGCGCAATCCCGCATTCTTGTATCTCCACGATGTGCTTGCGACTCTTGCTTATACACAGGGAGATCCCGCGCGCATGGAACAAGAAGAGAAATTTTTGCGAGATGTGCCGGCGTGGGAGATCGGAATACACAACCGCGATGGGGACATTGCGGCCTCTCAGGGACGGACGCAAGCCGCGCGCGATGCCTATTCGAAGGCGGGACAGACCGCTCGGCAGATACAGCTAAAGGATCCGGAGGCGCAAAGCCTGAATTACGAGGCCTGGATGTTTGTCTTGTTTGGCTACCCTAAACAGGCGATTGAGGCGGCAAACGCATCGCTTGCGGTTTCACAAGGTGTTTTACCCAGGATTGCGGCGGCGGGCAATCTCGCCATGGCAGGTGAAGGCAAGAGAGCGGTCGATCTGGCAACTGGGGTTTCTCGGGAACGTCCAGGCGATACTTTGACGCAGGACCTTTACATCCCATCAGTGCAAGCCGCTGTTGCACTGAACAGCGGTGACGGGAAGAAGGCGATTGAGCTCTTGCAGCCGGCATTGCCTTATGAGAATGGATCTCTTCTTGCTATTTACATCCGTGGGCTGGCGTACTTAAAGAGTGGGCAAGGAAATGAAGCGGCGCAGCAATTTCAAAGAATCCTGGCGCAGCGCAACTTCCAGCCCGCCGACCCTTTAATGTCAATGGCGCATCTAGGCTTGGGACGGGCCTACGCGCTCTCCGGCGACACCGCCAAAAGTCGCGCCGCTTATCAGGACTTCTTCGCGCTTTGGAATAATGCTGACCCTGACATCCCGCTCCTGAAACAGGCGAAAGCTGAATACGCAAAGCTGCAATAAAATAATTAACACTTGTCATACCTACGTGGCGGGATGGGGAACGATGCTAGCCGCACCCCGAGCCATTCACGCTCACCGTCAGTCCATCGCTCGAAATATCTACGCTTACGTCTGCCAGAGCTCGAGCAATCGCCTCCGCCTGTTTTAGCGCGGTCGCTGGAAACGTCGTCATCAAGCCCACGACTCTCATTCCGGCTGCATGCGCGGCATCTATTCCTGCGGGAGCGTCTTCGATCACTAGGCTCTCTTCAGGCTTCATCTTCAGTAGCGCGGCTCCCTTGAGATACGGCTCGGGATTCGGTTTACCATTCACCACATCATCGGCGGAAATCAAGACTTCCGGGACAGGCAAATCTCCCGCCTTTAGCCGCGACATCGCCAACCTGCGAGTGCCGGACGTGACCACGCACCATCGTTCTGGAGGAAGCGATTTCAGCAATTCCGCCGCGCCGGGCATGACCACGACGCCTTCCTCGTCTTCCATCTCGCGCTGCTCGATCTTCTTCGCCTCCGCCTCGACGTCGAGATGCGGGGCCACCAGCCGGACGCCTTCGATAGTTGGCCGTCCATGAACCAGTTCAACTTTATGTGGATCGATGTTGTTTTCCCGCGCCCACAGCGACCATTGCCGCGAGACTGACGGAGTGGAGTCCATAAGCACGCCGTCGAGATCAAAGAGGATTGCGGAGCATTTGAAAGTTGGCATTGTTGTTTAGTGATCGTACAGGATGGAACAATAAAACCTTAGGACGAGCTAACGGCGGGCAACTCAATGACCTTGGCTTGGGCGGCAAACAACCGTCTCCGAGCCTCCAGATGACGTTCGCGGAAATGTGTCCGGGCTCGCTGTCCCCACGCGCGTATAAAGTAGTAATTCAATCCCGCGCCGATCAGCGAACTGGCTATCGGAATCAACCGTCCTGCCCATTTCTCCACGACTTCTTTGCTAGCCTGCGCCGCTATGCGTTGAATTACGCGTGGAACAAATTTGTTTATGACTTCCTTTTCCAGCAGATCGCGGCTGATGTCCACGCCAGCTGCGCTCCCGGCGGCGATCCACAGCTCGGCATTTTCTTCGTCGTTGTTGAACTCAAATCCATACACCAAGCTGAGCTTTTGAATGGTTCGCAGCGTAATCAGAGCTAAAAAACTCAGGTCCGGCACCATAGTTATGAAACCACCCAGGCCCAGACCGGCCCCCTCCGCCGCCGCCACCTTCATGCCGCCACGGATGACACGTTCGGCCACGTCGTCGAGGAGACTCATGTCGACCGAATAGAGTCCCTGAAAGCTGGTGGCCGGAAGTCCATATACGGTCTGCAACTGCAACAAAAATCTTGCAGGATTAACTTTGATCGTCTCGTAAGCGCGTTGAAAGCCGCGCTGAAAGGAACTCTCAACGCGTCGACGTAGCCACGATTTGCGACTCTGTTCAATCATGGGCTCCTTGGATGCAATCCAGCCGGTTCAGGGAGTCATGTAAAACGTGACCAAATCTGAACACGTGCCAGACATGCATAATGACTATCCTACTCTCTGAAGCTCTCGCAGTGTGGCCATCCGCTTGTGCTAGGATCAATCTTCCTTAAAATGCCAACCGGAAAACTTCTCGTTATACCGCTGGGCGGCCTCGGCGAGTTCGGCATGAATTGCATGGCCGTGCGCTGGGGCGATGACATTATCGTCATCGATGCCGGCCTGATGTTCCCGGAAGCTGAGCTTCTCGGGGTGGACATTGTCGTCCCCGACATTTCTTATCTGACCGAAAACCGGCAACATGTTCGCGGGATTGTTCTCACTCACGGCCACGAAGATCACATAGGCGCGTTGCCATGGATTCTCTCCGAGCTGAACGTTCCAGTCTGGGGCACGGAGTTCACGCTTGCCTACGTCGAAGACAAACTGGACGAGCACGGCCTACTCGATGATGCCGAGTTAAACGAAATTACTCCCGGAGAACGCTTCAAGATCGGTCCTTTTACGATTCACCCGATTCAGGTCACGCATAGCCTAGTGAATTGTGTGGCGCTCGCTGTACACACTCCGCTTGGCGTGATCATCCATACGGGCGATTTCAAAGTCGATCCCACGCCGACCGACAATCGGCTTTTCGATCTGCACTCTTTCGCGGAATACGGCAAAGAAGGCGTTCTCGCGCTTTTCCAGGATTCGACCAACGTAGAGCGTAAGGGATATACGCCAAGCGAGCGCGCGGTACGCCGCAAGTTCGATGAAGTATTCGCCCATACCACGCGGCGGTTGTTCATTTCATGCTTCTCGTCTTCCATTCATCGCATCAAGCTTGCAGTCGAGATGGCTTTCGAGCACGGACGCAAGATCGCATTTGTCGGGCGCTCAATGAACAGCTCCTCGGAAATCGCTGAAGACCTGGGTTATATAGAAATTCCAGAAGGTCTACTGATTCATCCCGCGGACATGAAGAATTATCCTCCGGAAAAAGTTTGCGTCATGATCAGCGGAACGCAGGGCGAGCCGATGTCCGCATTGTCGCGCGCCGCCGTAGACAATCACAAGCACGCCAAGATTGAAAAAGGCGATACCGTGATGCTTTCCTCGCGGATCATCCCCGGCAACGAGAAGGCGATCTATCGCATGGTCGACCACTTGTTCCGGCGGGAAGCTCACGTTATTTACGACGACGGATCATCTCCGCCAGTACACGTCAGCGGTCACGGAAGTCAGGAAGAGCTCCGCCTGATCATTAACCTGGTCAAGCCGAAATATTTCATTCCCGTCCACGGAGAATATCGACAGCTAAAGCTGCATGCCGAA
>Ga0185299_10005665_pt1 | contig 13867 bp, 20 predicted proteins | sample PaiPotPPA55metaG_FD_128002 | JGI IMG/M metagenome (GOLD analysis project Ga0185299, IMG submission 128002) | Iron sulfur acid spring bacterial and archeal communities from Banff, Canada, to study Microbial Dark Matter (Phase II) - Paint Pots PPA... ...
CGGGAAAGTCACGAAGGAACAGCGCGAAGTCTTGATGGTGCATCCCATCGCAGGCGGCTAGCCTTGTGGGGTTGCCTAAAGACCTCGGGCAATGCAAGACCTCGTTAGCATCGACTGAACCCGGCAGTCGATTTGTGTTGCGGGGTATCTCTATGGTGCGTGTAGCTCTATCACTGATTCCATTCCTCGCGGTGACCCTGCGGAGGTTTGTGTTTACTGGCATGGGACGGGAATGGCTGGTTGAAGAAATTGACGCACCGCGACCGCGACAGAATGGCCTCTTAGAGCAGGTCCTCTGCATCTTAGACCCTGTCAGTTTGACACTAGTCGCAGGCGAGCTTGAGAACCGCGCGGATGGTGCAGACTCCGTCGATCGAAAATATCGAGCGCAATGCTATCTGCGCCGCATCGTTGCCCTCACCGGCGCCACGCAAATGGGTTGTGGCTATGCCCTAGATGTCGGCACAACTAGATTCCACGTGCGTCAGACGGATGCAAGACATGACCAATCCCAAATGCCGGTATGAGGAAACCTGTTTTTATCCCGCGCACGAAGAGATGCCAAAGGCGGAGCAAATTGCCACCGCGCTTCTGCAGCTCAAGAACAATCCTGCGCTGTTCGATGGGTGGGCCGCCCAGAACGGGGCGTTTAAGGCCGACGGCCAGGTGTTCGCCCGTGCGCAGTGATCGGCTCGCAATGAGCATGCAAACCGGATCCACGCCGGCCGAACGCGCAGCAGAGTATCTGGAGCGTATCGCAGGGCTCACTGGACCCAAGCTAGACGACGATGGCACTTACCACCTCACAGCTGGGCGCATGCGCTTCCGAGTGGATTATGAATTTGTACGTGTTATCTCGCACTGCGGCAAATCGACTTGCTTTTCTGTTGTGGCGTACCCCGATATCCCGCGCGCGGATTGATTGCGTCTGCGCTACTACAACTGAAGAACAATCCACGAATATTTGAGAAGTGGAGACATCGGCAGGGAGATATGTTTAAGGCGAATAGGCTGATTTTTGAAGAGACATATCGGCTAACTACAGATGAGACCTGAAACATTGCGGCACCGTACTCTATATGTCAGCTGTGCTTCCGTTCCTAAGGAGGTCCGATGTGGGGCAACAAGAAATCGCATACACCGCAAGCTGTGAACCCGGAACCGAAAAATGGCAAACGAATCAGCCGCCAAAGCCCGCTCCGGCGTCTTGGGAGGGAACAACCAAGATTTACAAGGATGTGATGGGGTCAGCGGACCGCGCGACAGCGTGGCTTGGATCGAGCCTGCATGTGAAAGGCGAAATCTCGGGCAACGGGGACCTGTACATTGACGGAACAGTTGAAAGCCTGGTCCATCTCGATGAGCAGAAGCTGACGGTCGGAGCTACAGCAAAGTTGACAGCCGACGTCATTGCTGGCGAGGTGATCGTGTACGGAACTGTGAAGGGTAATGTCCTGGGAAAGGCAAGATCGAGATCAAGAAGGACGGTTCGGTGAACGGAGACTTGACGACGGCGCAAATCATCATCGAAGACGGAGCATACTTCAAGGGCTCGATCGCGATCGAGAAGAGCGCAGCGTTGCAAACAGAAATAACTCAAGACGCGATCAGCAAAGAGGAGCGGATCATGGAGAAGATCGATGCGCGCTGGCCAGGGGACAAAGTGCCGGGCAAGTTGTAGTCGATCTCGATAAACTCTGGTCTCAAATCACAACTTGTTGGTGAGGGAAACCCTATGAATGGGGACTGCGAAGGGTTCTGCCGAACTTCTCTCCACGCTGACTTGGACTGCCTTCCAGCGCTCGCCTTTGCGGTCAAATGAAGGACCCTGGCTCGGGAACCGATTTGTCACCATCCATGTCGAGATCGCTCTCCTCAGTGGTTGGATCGCTGTTGTACCGGAATACTATTTGCTTGGCGCGCCTCATGCTTCACTCCTGTTGCTTGCGCGTAATGGCCACTCCCTTCTGGCATCGACCCAGAAAGTTGATCGACCGACAGCAATGACATTGTTCGTGCGTTCGTCAAACACAACGTACTCACCCGGGGATAATGCAAGCAGCTCTTTAATGCGACTATTCGCGGACGCAAGGTCGTTCACCGCCTCGAACCGGCAGAAACTTACCGCGATGGCTCTGGTTTAGGTGGTGACTGGAAAGCGTCGGGTGGCTCCAAATAACACTGCCTCCAGAAATTATCTCGAGAGAGCAAACCGCTCACCATTTGCTGTACGTTTGCGCGCGTCGCACCGATGATGCCGCCATCGGCAGAATCAAAAATGACGACGACCCCCTCAACCCCCGGCGCAGACCCGGAAGTATCCGCCGAAAATCTTTGGAAGATGGATACGGCGAAATTGAGTTTCGCAGAAGCCCTGGTTTCCTTCAAGTCCTGTGAGACTGGCTGAACGGTGTAGATTTTAACTGGTTTACCGCGCAACATCTCCCAGTTGCCGGGAAAAGTGGCGGTTTCTTCCCGCTCCACGCGGAAAGCGTCGACCTTTTCATTTGCAGCGTTTCCATTGGGCGATTTTAGCCGGGCGGCGATAAATTCCGGCAGATCCAGGCTGTTACGGCGGATGTATCCGCGCGACACACCGGAAATCTGCATGTGAATCCATTCACCTTGCGCCTCAAGAAACTCGAATTCGTCGTCAGCCGACGCGGCAAACAAAACGCCTGACCCTTCGGCGGGGCGCGCCAGCACTGGCGTGCCGGATTTTCTCACGACCACAAGATTCAATGGATGCGCCTGGTTGCGCTGGATCTCCTGCAAGCTTTGCAGCTCCGTGTTGAGCTGCTGCATGCGATTTTCTTCGGCGAGACTCTTTACACGCAACGCGGCGACTTCATCGCCGTCTGACGCACCTGATCCGGCCGGAGCTGGCGACGCGGCTGGGACAGAACTTCGCGTCAATGGCAGCCCGTTTCCCGAAAGCCCAGAGGAAAGATCCAGCTTTGGTTTCGGCGTCGATGGTCCCGATCGCGAACGTCCGCCCAACGTTTTGTCACCGAGTTTGTCGGCAAGCCGGTCAAGCAAATCCAGCTCTAGGCGACCATTCGATGGCAGAACCTGATAGCCGGACTTGGCAGGGTCGCGGTCCGCGTACCAGGCGGTAATTTTTGCGGTCAGGCGAACCAAGGTGTCCGTTGACGTTCCGGGCAGCACGTCGATGGAATACTGATAGAACGCGCGTTCATAGCGATCGAGCGACTGATCTCCTGTGGCAACGAATCCATCAACGATGGGCAGTTTTTGACCAGCGTACGCTACCAAATCCTTCAACGCTTTCTCCACATCTTCTTTTGGGTGGGCGAAGGTCCGCGCATAGGGAACCGCTTGACCGGCCGCTGAACGCGGATGCGCTATGCACACAAGGAAAGTAAGGAAGGTGAAGATTCTTGTCGTGTGCCAGGAGTCCATGCGTTTTTTCACGGAAGAGGGTCCAGTTGGTCCAGAGGAAGCCAGCCGCGCCGACCGTCTGGTGTTTCCACGCCGTACCAGCGCGGGGTGACAATCACTATGACGACTTCGGTAAATGCGGTCAGTGTCGCCACGTTTGCGGCGGAGCGAAATGGCGCAGCCTTTAGATTCGCACCCGGCTCTTTAATCCGCCGTTCCAGCTGATGCCGCAAAGCATTGACACGCTGCTCGAGATCTTGCGTGGAGGATTGCGCTTGGGCGAGGCGAGTCGTCTCGTCCACACGCTGGCGAATGTACGTTTCTTTGGCAAGATCGATACTCTCGCGGCGGCGTTGTGCTTCGGCTGCTTCTTGTTCCGCGAATTGAATCGCTCGCACCTGATCCTGGATCGCTTTGTTTTCGGCGGCTTCGACGCTACCGTCCGAAGCGTGCACCGCGCGGTGCGCTGTTTCTACGAAAACTACGTCAATACGCAAGCGCGTGCGGTCTGGACTGACACTTGTGACGACATAACGAACCGCGATAGTTCCTTGATCTGCACTCTCCCGGAAATGCCGGGGAGCAATCGCATCGGTGCGAATCTTATAGAAAACCTTTCCTCCATCTTTCCAAGGCTCGAAAAGCGGAGTCGACTCCACGATAACCGCGCCCGTAAGCGTCGGCTCCTTGTCGAACACCTGCGTCCCATGGATTGTTTGATCGTGCAACACTTCCTGTAAGCCCTGAAGAACGTCTTCGATTGGTGCTGCGAATTCGGTGACAAGACCCGGATTGGGCGCCGCATGATCCTTTGAGGCGTACAGGCGGGTAGTTCCGGAAAGTAGCCAGAGGATGGTGATAGTCAATCCCGCAGTCAATCTTGTAAGGAAGGACTGACGCTTGGTTGGCAAGAATTTCCGTTTTTGATCTTGCAACCCAGTATGCATGTTCCCTTCAGATCACGAGCCGGAGTCAGGCCGGAGGGACACGGCGCAAAGGAGACATAGCTAGTGGCACGCCGCAGGACAATTGTAAAGACAAAATACTGACATAGAATTGACCAAAAGTTTACAAAACTCTTGCAATCTATTTTTTCCGGGAGTAGAGTCCCCTCGATTCCGGTACTAGGGGTTAACGTCTCTTTCCGGGTGAAAAGATGTGTCGGGTCGATATGGGCGTGCTTTCCGCTCGATTCATGGTCACGTCGGTGGCCTCGTGTTTGGGTTGTATCCGCAGCGCTCAAAGTCTTGGCAATCCCTAGTTGCTCGCGTTGGACTGCCATCGATTGTCGCGCAGAGGAGGGGTATGTACAAATGGACTTTGCATCTGTTGAAGAGAAGGCCGTCGTGGGTGGCATCCTCACTTTTGTTCAGTTTTGTGTTTCTTGCGGTCGTCCTGGGAAGTAGTCGCCCCGCCACCGCGCTGCCGCTTCCCAAAGCGAATGTATATCCGCTTCCGGCGTTCGCTCGGAAGTACGGGATGCCGTGTTCCTCCTGCCACGAAGCGTGGCCGAAACTGAGCCCTTTCGGACAAGCATTTAAGGACAACGGCTACCAGATGGGGAACGACCGCGACGCCCCCATCTTCCAGCAGCCAGCGTACTGGCCAGTGACGTTCCGAATCACCCCGATCTGGCACCGCGAAAGCCTGGGGCGCGTGGCTGTCGATGGCCCAACCGGCACAGTGGAGCAGCGTGTCACCACGCATGGCTTCGACTGGAGCGGGCTGGACTTCCACACAGGCGGAACGTTGGCGAAAGATATTTCGTTCTATGTTTTGCCATCGTCGGACAGCACAGCGAGTTTCCACTTCGAATCCGTATGGGCCCGGCTTGACAACCTGCTGGGCAGCAGTTGGTTGAACATCAAACTTGGCAAATTTGAACTCGACAACTTACTTTCCGAAAAGCGCATTCTCACCCTGACAAATCTAGCCGGGACCTATCAGAACTATCACTTTCAACCGGTCACCGAAAACATCTATAAGTTCGGTATAGGTGACAACCAAGTTGGTGTGGAATGGATGGGCCACTCGAAGGACGACCGCACGCGCGTGTCGGCGACGCTGCTGAATTCCAACGACGGGCAGCCAAACTTTACTTCGAATAACGGAGCAGAACCCCTCACAACGGGCCGCGCCTACAATGGTTACTTCGCCGCGAGCCGCGCCTTTCAAGCCGGCAGCTTGGGCGTGCAGCGAGTGGGTGGGTTTGCTCTCATTGGACGCGCGCCCACCTTTTTCCAGCAAACCTCGGGAGGTGCGGGAATCACCGGCACCGGCGTGGGCAACAAGAGCTTTTATCGAGCTGGCTTGATCGGTATGTGGTACGTCAAGAAGCTGGACATCACCTCGATATATTTCCACGGCTCGGACAGTGCGTTTCTGGGAACGAACACTCCGGCAAACGTGGCGCTCCCCGCCGGAGCACAGGGCCCCACGTGGAACGGCGGATTATTTGAAACCCACTACAACTTTAATCCGCAATTCATACTGATCAACCGCTATGAGCTGGTCCGGATGTCACGTCAGGCAGCTCCGATTATTCCCGGCTCTGTGGGCGCAACGACTGAACCAGGCACTTCCATTGTGACCGGTGTGCCTTCCTCTGACTTCGGCAACGTCGATATTCTCACGTTCGGGTATCGCTACTACCCGTTCATCTCGAGCCGCGCCGGGTTTGCCTTCCACAATGAATTTTCCATCCTCCGGCAGCGTAAGATCTCGCCGGTTAACGGCGCCGACGTAAATAGCAGCAGCCTGCTGGCGGGCTTTGACTTCGCGTTCTAGAGGTGGAAACGATGCGCACAAATAAGCTTACCAGCCTGTTGATCGTAGTTACCGCTCTCTTGGCTGCGCCGGTGCTGGCATCAGCCCAGCAAATGGAATCTCATATCGGCAAAGTTACTGGCCACTCGGACGCCGGCAAACAGCTCTATTTTCGCTATTGCTGGGGCTGCCATGGTTTCCGCGGTGACGGCAACGGCGAGAATTGGCTTCCGACGGCCTCCTTTCCCGACGCGCCGTACCTCAACATCCAACCGCGAAATTTCACGGCGGCAGCGTTCAAGTGCCGCTCGACGCCCACGGGGTCCCTACCGACGGAGCAGGACCTCTACAACACATTGGTGCGCGGTGTGGTGAATTCAAACATGCCTTCCTGGATTACGTTGACCGCCCAGAATCGCGCCGATTTGATCGCCTTTATCAAGACGTTCTCAGCTCGGTGGAAGAATGACAAACCTGGCGATCCGATTAATATTCCAACGGAACCGAAGCTCACGATCGAAAGCATCAAGCATGGCCAGGAACTTTTCCAGAAGTTGGAATGTTGGAAGTGCCACGGCCCACAAGGCTTCGGTAATGGCCCGTCCGCTTCCACACTCACCGACAGCAACGACGAACCAATCCGGCCTTATAACTTCGCTGCTGGCTCGCGCTTTAAGTGCGGAGCGACTAATCAAGACCTCTACAAGATTTTCATGACTGGTCTGGACGGCACACCGATGCCCTCCTTTGCAGATGTCATCAAGCCTGAGGATGCCTGGGACCTCGTGCACTTCCTGCGTACGCTTCAAGTAACGCACAAGAGCCCGGAATTGACATTGTGGGAATCTACCAAGGAAGGCGCGCAACAAGTGGCCTCCAGTCGGGTTAGCGGCACCCCAACTGGTTCTGGAGTTAAGCAATAGCCTTTAGTTCAGACGTAATGAATCTCAGGAAGGAGTAAAGATCATGCGAACCAAATTAGGCTATGCCGCAATGCTAGCCGTGCTCGCTGCTTCGGCGATCGCTTTTGCGGGGCCGAGCGGCGGGAGCATCAGCGGGAAAGTGACTTACGAGGGCACGCCGGCGAGACAGAAGCCAATAGATATGTCGAAGGAGCCGGGCTGCGCCCAGCAACATCAACCTCCGATCACGACGGAAACGGTGGTTGTGGGTCCGGGGAACACGCTGGCGAACGTGGTCGTTTATGTTTCGGCCGGTGCTCCGGATGATGCAACGCCGCCGGCGCAGGCCGTCACCATCACACAGAAGGGTTGCCAGTATTTGCCACACGTCGTTCCGATGGTGGTCAACCAGGAACTTAAGGTCGTGAACGCCGATTCTAATTCTCACAACATTCATCCCCTAGCCAAAATCAATAACGAATGGAATAAGTCCCAACCGCCTGGGACTCCGCCTTTTTCCGAAAAATTCGCCAAGCCGGAGTTCATCCCCGTGAAGTGCAACATCCATCCCTGGATGCACAGCTCGTTCGCCGTGCTCAAGAATTCCCATTACGCCGTTTCCGACGGGGATGGTGGCTTCACTCTTCCGAACCTTCCGCCGGGTAAGTACACCTTGACGGCGTGGCATGAATCGTACGGCGAGCAAACGCAAGATGTGGCCATCTCGGGCAACGAGACAAAAACCATCACCTTCGTCTTCAAAGCGAAGCCCTATTAATGTTGCGAACGTACAAGCAGTCAGAGTTAGCAGTTAGCCGTCGGTTCCACCGCAGTTCGTTCACCGGCGTGGCGTTCGGACCGGAAACGGGCGAAGGCGAGGCATCATGGCAAAATTACTTGCACTGACCATCATAGTGATCGCAATTACTTCGGCGCTTCCTGTTGTTCTCCATACGTGGGAAGCGCCCGCAGATATCTCGACGCATGGCCACCTCATCGATGAGCAGATGTCCGAGACCATGATCGAAGCTGGGCTCTCGTTCCTTGCCGCGCAGCTCATTTTGGCTATTTTCATCTGGAAGTTTTCGAGTCGCGGTCCAGAGGCAAAGCTTAAGACGTTTCCCGGCGGCGCCAAGGGGTTGGTGATTGGTGCCTTGCTACTCGTAGGCGCAGAAGTGCTAGCTCTCGGAGTCTTTGGAGTGAAGGCTTGGGCTGACGTATATCTCACGCCACCGTCGACCACCGCGATGCCCATTCAAGTACAAGCCGGGCAATTCGCTTTCTATTTCCGCTACCCAGGACCCGACAAAAAGTTCGGCCCGCTACACCCGGAATTGATCAATGAGGGCAACCAGAATTTCTTCGGCCTTGATCCAGAGCACGATGTGGATTCCAGGGACGACATCGTGACCGCCGAGATGGCTATCCCAGTGAACAAGGAAATCCATCTGCTCATGCACGCGAAGGATGTTGGACATTCCTTTTTTGTACGCGAGTTACGCGTGCAACAGGATTTTGTCCCAGGCTTGGACGTTTCTCTGCACTTCACCGCAACTCAGGTCGGCAAGTACGAAATTGTTTGTACCCAGCTTTGTGGCCTGGGGCATTACAACATGAAGGCATACCTCTACGTTCTGTCCCAGGCCGACTTCGATGATTGGCTGAAGAAGGAAACGGCAATGCAGTAGCTCTTCCCGTTCGCGCTCACGCGCGGGTGGATGGAGACATCTCTTTTGAGGTGAGGATATGCACGACATGTCAGCGCAGGCGGTGCAACACCACGCTCCTCCGACAAGCTTCCTTCGCAAGCACGTCTTCAGCCTGGACCACAAAGTGATCGGCAAGCAGTATTACGCGCTGGCCCTATTAGCCGCTCTTTGCGGGATGGTTCTTTCCTGGTTGATGCGTATTCATCTGGGTTGGACGAACGTCGCGATCCCTGGTCTGCAATTGCTTTCGAAGAGTGGCGCCCCGGGCGGGGTCATGACGCCGGAGCTCTACCTACAATTGCTGACTATGCATGGCACTATCATGGTCTTTTTTGTGCTCACGACGGCGCCCTTCGCGGCCTTTGGCAATTATTTTCTACCCATCCAGGTCGGCGCGGAAGACATGCCGTTCCCCCATTTCAACATGATGTCGTTCTGGGTCACATTCCTGGCCTTCGTGGTCCTGATGTCGTCCTTCTTCCTCGGCGATGGACCGACCCTAGGGGGCTGGACCCAATATGCGCCGCTGAATGCCGTAGGTACCGCTGCGGGGCCTGGCCAGGGATTGGGTGTAGTCCTTTGGGCGACTTCGATTGCTCTGTTTTGCATTGGCCAGTTGTTGGGCGCATTGAACTTCATCACCACGACTCTTGATCTCCGGGTCAAAGGGATGAGCCTCATGCGTCTGCCGCTCACCGCCTGGGCATGGTTCATCACATCGTGCATGGGGCTCACGGCTTTTGCGGTGTTAATGCCGGCATGCATCCTCGTCATTCTAGATCACGTGGCAGGAACGAGCTTCTTCGTCGCCTCGGGCCTCGTCATTAACGACCAAGTCCTGCCTCATTCGGGTGGATCGACTTTACTTTGGCAGCACTTGTTCTGGTTCTTTGGTCATCCTGAGGTTTACATCGCGATCGTACCGGGCATCGGCATCGTTTCCCATATCTTGATCACCAATATGCGTAAGCAGATGCTGAGCCAGCGAGTACTCATTTATTGCATGGGGGCGCTTGCCGTCCTCAGCTACATGGTCTACGGACATCACATGTTTGTCAGCGGAATGAATCCATTCTCCTCGCTGGCATTCTCTTTTCCCACGCTGGTCATAACCATCCCGGCCACCATCGTGGTACTGATCTGGATCTTCAGTCTGTACGGTTCAAAACTGCGTATTAACTCCGCCTCCCTGTTTGCCTTGGGCTTCATTTCAATGTTCGTCAGCGGCGGCGTGAGCGGCTTCTTTCTGGCGCAACCCTCGATCGACATCATGCTCCATGCGACCTATTTTGTGGTGGGCCATTTCCACATGGTCATGGGCGTGGCGGCCATGTTCGGCATATTCGCTGCAACTTACTTCTGGTTCCCCAAGATGACCGGACGAATGATGAATGAGCGCTTAGGGAAAATACATTTCTGGCTAAGTTTCGTAGGCGCGTACTGCATCTTTATGCCCTTCCATTACCTGGGGATAGCCGGAAATATCCGGCGTTACTCGTCGTTCCCAAATGACTTCATGCAGCCGCTGATCCCGGTGCATCGCTGGATTACCGTTGCTGCTCTCATGACCGGTGTGGCGCAGCTAATTTTTCTCTACAACCTGATTCACAGCCGGTTCTGGGGCAAGCCGGCGCCGGATAATCCGTGGGAAGCCACTTCGCTGGAGTGGAGCACGGCGACTCCGCCACCCTGGGACAACTTTGGCGGTAAGCTTCCGGTCGTTTACCACGATCCATACCAATACGGCGTGCAGAGTTCGTTGGGTGACTACGTTATGCAGGCTTCGCCAGAGCAAGTTGTGACCCAGCATGATGAAAAGTAACTCGCAAGGGGTAGCTATCGAAAACTGCTGGCACCTGCGGAAGGGCGTTTAAGCCTTATGGCCACGACGATACATGAACCTTCAAAAATCGACCCGGACCGTTTGCCGGGTCGCGGGCATTCGGGCAACGGAGGCTGGCGCAACTTGGTTCCCTCAGACGGTGACCTGCGTCTGACATTGGACTATGCGCCGCCACCTTCTTCCACGGCTATCTGGGTAGTGCTTTTCGCCATTTCCATGATGTTTGCCGCTTTCAGCAGCGCTCTGTTCGTTCGCAAAGGTTCATCGCTGGACTGGCGGACGTTCACGTTGCCCTCGATCCTCTACTTCAACACCCTTCTGCTCCTTGCCAGTAGCGTGACCCTGGAGGTCTCGCGTCATCGCGTCGCTGCTTTCATGGGCGGTCGGAAAAGTGAGGTTGAGAGCCCCGCACGCTGGCTCTACATAACTTTGTTTCTGGGCCTGCTTTTTGTTGCTGGTCAGTACACTGCTTGGTTGCGGTTAAGGGCCGAGGGCCTCTTTCTAGCCACCAATCCCAGCAGTTCTTTTTTCTATGTGCTGACCGCCACACATGCATTGCACGTATTGGGCGGGTTGGGCGGGATGGTGCATGTACTACGCAAGCTGAGTAGGTCAGTCCTAAGGCGGAGCACGTTGGACGCAGCCGCGCGCTATTGGCATTTCATGGGCGGTCTTTGGTTATACCTGCTCTTCTTGCTGTGGATGAAGCTTTAGCCGACTCAATAAATCAGGAGGCGACGTGAGCCAAGCGGATTTGACTATGCAAGGACATTCCACAGGCCTGACTGTTGGACCGGTGTTTTCCATTCCCACAAAAAAACTGGCGATGTGGCTATTCATTATCGCCGACACCATGACCTTTGCGGCCTGCCTGCTGGCTTACGGATTCGTGCGCAACGGATCTCTCGACTGGCCCAGGCCCTTCCATAGCATCACCAACGTCGCGCTGATGACCTTTATTCTACTCACTAGCAGCTTGACCATGTTGTTCGGTCTGCGCTCCGCGCGCGCCGGCGACAAAGCCGCGGCGTTCCGTTGGACGATGATTACCGCGGCATTGGGTATTGTCTTCGCCCTGCTACATATTCGAGAATGGATGGCGCTTATCAACGAGGGCATGACGCTCTTCAAGAACCCTTGGGGCAACGGATTGTTCGGGGCGTCATTTTTCAGCATCACCGGCTTGCATCTAACGCACGTGACCGGCGGCGTGATCGCCCTAATCGCGGTGGGTGTGCGCTACAAGGGCGGCCGCTACAACGCGGATGATATCGAGGTTTTGGGCCTGTACTGGCACTTCGTGGATCTGGTTTGGATGTTCGTTGTACCGTTGGTCTACCTTTTGAACCTGGCCCACTAGGTCAAGGAAAGCTTGGGAGCAAAATGCCATGACAACAGCGGAAGCGCGCAAGAGTAATGGAATCAAGATGGATCTGGCCATTTATATCTGCCTGTTGGTTTTGGCAGGCTTGCAATTCGTGATTGCCTATCAGAACATCAACGCATCGCAAATGTTTGCGCGCATGCTGGCGGTCGCCTGCCTCGAGGCCGGGCTGGCAGCACTGTTCTTCATGCATCTTTGGACGGAAAAGCGGGGCTTCCTGCTATTTGTCGCCATCTTTACGATTTCCGTCCTGCTGGGGATGCAATATGGATGGACCGACAGTTCCCGGATGGTGGTGGGCGCACCGTTTTCAAGTACCAAGTGAAGGAGACCGCATGTTGAGGGTGAAAACGAGGGTCGAGAGACCGCTCCTGCTTGTTGGAATTGCGTTGATTGCACTGGCCATGCTCGCCGCCCCTCTCCCGGCCTTCTCCCAGAGTTGCGCGCTCTGCTATACGCAAGCTGCTTCCGCAGGCGCACGAATGATTCAGGCTTTGCGCAGTGGGATTCTGATTCTTATCGTGCCTCCAACGCTCATGTCGATTGGCATGATTTTTATTGTGTATCGCAAACGCAATCAGTTCAGACAGGCCGATGAGGCGTCTGATTCCAATCGCAGTTGGTAATAGGACAGAGTGGCAGCCATAAGCCTACCGACACAGCGGGGTGCGAGAGAGCGGTTCACGTCCAAGCTTCGGTATTTCTACACGCTGACCAAGCCGGAAGTGAACATGCTCATCCTGATGAGCACCTCGGCGGGCTATTATCTCGCCCCCCGTGGAAATTTCAGGGTCGCCGGCCTGGTTAACACCCTGTGGGCACGGTATTGGTAGCCAGTGGTACGGCAGCCCTCAATCAGTGGATGGAGCGGGTTTGGGATGGCCAGATGCGTCGCACTGCAACCCGTCCTCTGCCTTCGGGCACGCTTAAAGCCCGCGAGGCTCTTCAAACGGCTCGGAGCGGATCAGTTCGCCTTCAGCCCTTACTGACACGGTCGTGGCGCGACTGTGCAAGCAGAAAGTTCCCGTGCTTTTCATCAAGTATCCGGGCCTCAAGGCGAGCGCAGTGATCGGAGAATCGGTTAGTGAACAGATCAGTTGGATCCGGGCTCGATTTGCCGGCCTTCCTGCCCCCAGGAACTGCCCTTGAACTGGTGCGAACGCCAGAACCAGCTCCACTCGTCGCCCACAGATTACAGTCGTACCCTTCGCAACCTGAAAAGAGGAAGTATTTGCCGTCCGCGGTCCAGTTCCCGGAAGACGGTGGAGGGGGCGGTCGGGTGGCCCAAAACCACTAGGCCGTATAGTCGGCTACCCGTGGAAGTGGTCTCCTTCGCAACCGATTGGCGACGCCTCTCGGGATTGTGCCCGAGTCACGGCGCACTCGGTGGTCCGCAGCTTCGCCGCAAGCGAAATGTGAGGATGTCACAAGTTGGTCTGCGCAAATGTATACGGCCTTTGCTGGAGTGGATCACTCCTGGCCAGGATGGAATGCGCTTTTCCCCATTATTCCGAGTTCGCGTTTCAAGAGCGCCGGGTTCGACCGTTGTGCCATCTCTTCATTCGCTAGCAGACCTGGCACGAGATCATGTTCTCCGCAGTCGTCGCTAGGCTGCAGCTACACCGGCCAACACGGGAGGCCGATATTGTTCATTCTTGGCGAGCACGACCCAGGCTATGCGGGCGAGCTTATTCGCGAAGGCCACGGCGGCGACGTTGCGGGGCGTGCGTGATGGAAGCTGTGACAGCCACGCACTCAGACCGGAAGATTGCTTCTTGCGCTGTTGCATGACCTCCCGTGCTCCTTGAAGCCCGACCAGATGAAAAACTGTCTTACCAAGATCAATGCCGACGGTGTGTAG
>Ga0185299_10005666_pt1 | contig 13867 bp, 16 predicted proteins | sample PaiPotPPA55metaG_FD_128002 | JGI IMG/M metagenome (GOLD analysis project Ga0185299, IMG submission 128002) | Iron sulfur acid spring bacterial and archeal communities from Banff, Canada, to study Microbial Dark Matter (Phase II) - Paint Pots PPA... ...
CCGCAGGGCAAGCCGGGTCCGCAGGGCAAACGTGGCGAGGCAGGCCCCCAGGGCAAGCCGGGCGTGAAGGGCGGACCGGGCCCGCGCGGCGAGCCCGGTCCACCCGGCAAGTTACCGTCGATCGAGCAGATGATGCCGTGGCTGCATCTGTTGTTCGACGCCTGGGAAGACTACCAGCGCCTGCGCGAGCGCGAGGCGACCGAGGCAGCCGAACGCGAAGCCGCCGAACGCGAAGCGACCGCCTACGAGGCGCTTGCCTCGGACGAGCACGGCGAAGCGTCCGACGAGGATGCCGACGATAACGGGCACCGCAAGAAGAAGAAGCGCCACAAGGACAAGGACAAGCACAAGAAGTAAACCGGCGCGGAGGGCGTGCGACGATCGCGCATCAGGGATGCGGCGATGAACTACGCACCCTGCCGAAGTGCCTGGCAAGCCACAGCGCCAGGACCAACGCGCCGATCAACGCCGCGACGCATAATGGCCATGGCGGCGGCAGTTGCGGAAGGAAGATGTACAACAGCGCCCCGCCGATCGCCAAATTCAGAAAGCCCCAGATCACGTTGACGACGGCAGAGGATTCGCCGACGCCGCGCGGTGAAGCGAAAGGGGTCTGGAACCGGTTGCCGCAGATGCCCTGTACGACATGCGGGATCGCGTTGGCAAGAAATGCACCGGCAAAGAACCAGGCGACATAGACATACAAGGCCATCCATACTTCCTCCCTCGCGGCGGTTCGTGGCCGAACCCGTCGATCATCGAAGCCGGCGCGAATCGCCGTCACCCAAATCTCAGCCGCGAGCGCTCCTTGGCCTTCTCGGCCTCGAACTCGCGGTCGCGCGCCGGCGCGTGCGTATGCAGCGAGGTCAGCAGCCGGCGGGCCGCGGCGGCGACCTCCGCGACCGCCCGGTCGAAGGCTTCCGCATTGGCCTGCGACGGCTTGTTGAAGCCGGACAGCTTTCGCACGAACTGCAGCGCCGAGGCCTGAATTTCGTCCTCGGTCGCGGGCGGCTCGAAATTGAACAGCGTCTTGATGTTGCGGCACATTTGTTTTCTCCTATGCGCTGGGCGCCACCGAATCGCACGGGCCAGCGATCGGGAGGACGCAAACTCCTGTATCGCGGCCGATTTTGTCATAGAATAAGGCACCCGTTTACCCCAGTCGCGGTGCCCGAGCCAACATAACGCCAGCAAAAAGCGAGTTCCCGATGAGCCACGTCACCTACAAAATCGTCCAGCATGATGGCGGCTGGGCCTACACCGTCAATGGCGTGTTTTCGGAAAGCTTCCGGACCCACGCCGCGGCCCTTGCCGCCGCCAAGCGCGCCGCCGCCGAACAGCGGGTGCCCGGGCGCACCGAGGCGATCGAATATGAGACCCCCGACGGGAAATGGCACACCGAGACCGCCGCCGGCAGCGACCGCCCCGATACCGATGTCGAGGACAAGCGGTAAGCGACGACGCGCGCTTCTGTCGGAGATTTGACCCGGCACCTCCGCGCCGGGCGCTTCGGTCGTCTCGCGCGGCGTGATAGTTTGGCGCCGGGGAAAGCGGCCCCGACAACGCGGCCGCGCCGTTGAGGAAACGCACCATGAAATGCTCGCGCGCGGCGCTTTCGTTTTTCCTTGCGGTGATCCCTGCAGTGACCTCTTTTGCCGCGCCGGCGGCTGACTATCCCGCGCCGAAGCAGGCCGACTTCATCGCCAAAGATTTCAAATTCCACACCGGCGAGACGATGACGGAGCTCAAGCTTCACTACACCACCCTCGGCGAGCCGACCGGCCAGCCGGTGCTGGTGCTGCACGGGTCCGGCGGCTCGGCCGCGACCATGCTGACGCCGGCTTTCGCGGGCGAGTTGTTCGGCCCCGGCCAGCCGCTGGATGCGTCGAAATACTACATCATCATTCCCGACGGCATCGGCCACGGCAAATCCTCAAAACCGTCGGACGGCATGAAGACGTCGTTTCCGAAATACAATTACGAGGACATGGTCGATGCGCAGTATCGTCTGGTCAGGGAAGGCCTCGGCATCCGGCATTTGCGGCTCGTGATCGGCAATTCGATGGGCGGCATGCACACCTGGATCTGGGCCGGGAAATATCCCGATTTGATGGATGCGCTGGTGCCGATGGCGGCGCAGCCGACCGAAATGGCGGCGCGCAACTGGATGCTGCGGCGGATGATGATCGAAACCATCCGCAACGATCCGGATTACAATGGCGGCAACTACGCCGCGCAGCCCCGGATGATGAAATACGCCATCGCCGCCTACGGCATTGCCTCGGCCGGCGGCACGCTCGGCTACCAGGCGCTGGCGCCGACGGCCGACAAGGCCGACAAGATGGTCGATGATCGGCTGGCAACGCCCATCACCGCCGATGCCAACGACTTCATCTACCAGTGGCAGGCGTCGCGCGACTACAATCCGGCAGCAGGACTCGAGCGGATCGAAGCCACGCTGCTCGCGATCAATGCCGCCGACGACGAACGCAATCCGCCGGAAACCGGTATCACCCTCGAGGCGATGAAGCGGGTCAAGAATGGCAAGCTCTATCTGATCCCCGCCAGCCCCGAGACGCGTGGCCACCTCACCACCGGCAATGCGGCGTTCTACAAGCTTAAGCTCCAGGAGCTGCTGCAGACGGCGCCGCAGCGCGCGATGTGACGATTCCGGGATTTCGCATCGCATCAATTTACCGCGCCGCGCGACGCATATTTTTTAAGCATGCATCCGCCTGACAACTCCGGCCTAATCGCGTTCAATTGTGCGATTCGTGGCTTGCCGCAACCGCGGCGCACGACGATGATACGGCCAAACGCTGTGGAGGATCGGATGCGAAGGTTCGCGCAGATCGCCTTGCTGGCGTCAAGTTGCGCGCTGGCGAGCGCGGCGCTCGCTTTCGACAACGGTCAATTCGAGAACGTCCCCGCCGACATCCGCGCCTGGTTCAAGGGCGTGATGGCGCCGAATGGCGTGCCCTGCTGCGACATTTCTGATGGGCATCGCACCGAATATGATTTTCGCGACGGCGCCTATTGGGTGCCGATCGAAGGCAAGTGGATGCAGGTTCCAACACATGCCATCATCCGCGACCGCGGCAATCCGGTCGGTGAAGCCGTGGTGTGGTATGTGCATCACCGCGGCGGCATCGTGATCAGCTGCTTCGTGCCGGCGGATGCGGTGTGAATTCTCCGTCCACGCTAACACGCGCAGCACTTCATCATCGACCGGTGGTGGCGGCGCCGGGATTAAGGGGTGGCTGCTGCCCGACCGCGATGATAATCTCCGCATGTCATGATTTGCCGGAGATGAAATGTGAGCGACCTTGCCGCCAGCGACCTCAAGACGATTTATCCAAGCCCCACGCCGCGCGTGATCGCGAAGGCGCGCCCGGAAATCGACGTCCACGCGAAAAAATTCATCGCGATGTCGCCGTTTTGCGTGCTTGCCACGTCAGGCTCCGACGGCAGCGTCGATGCCTCGCCGCGCGGCGGCCATCCCGGGTTTGTCAGCGTCGCAGGTCCCAACCAGCTTCTGATGCCGGATCGGTCCGGCAACAACCGGATCGACAGCTTCAAGAACATCGTCGAGGGTTCGGGCTTCGTACAACTGATCTTCTTCGTGCCCGGCATCGACGAGACGCTCCGCGTCGGCGGCACCGGCAGATTGTCGGCGGAGCCGGCGCTGCTGGCCGCGATGGAGGAGTTCGGCAAGCTGCCGCGCGCGGTGCTGCGCATCGATGTGCACGAGGCCTATTTCCATTGCGGCAAGGCGCTGATGCGCGCGCGCCTGTGGTCAGGGGAGACGCGGGTCGAACGCGCGGCGTTTCCCTCGATCAGCCAGGTGATCCACGACCAGACCAGGCTGGGCGAGCCGGAATCCCAGGCCGAAGTCGAGGCGCGCTATCAGACGCAGCTGTGAGCGCAAGCATTTTCCGTCGCTCAGGATGCTGCCGACGCCGATCAGGGCCGCGGTCCAGCCGCTGGAATTCTTCTCGATAGCCTTAATGGATGTATTGAAGGCCGAGAAGGTTTTTACCTATGATAGCGAGGATCGGCGAGACGCCATTGGCGAGAACGATGGAAACGCCAATCCGATAGGCATCCGACACGAAGGCACCTCTTGGATTAGTTTAATGCGATTTTTCTTTACCGGCCCGCGCCTCCTGGGCATTCGACCCGGCATCAGTTTCGGCGCCAGCGACTTAAGGCGGTTAACCCGCCCCCGAGGGGGCGATGCCGCCGGGCAGATGACTGGTTCTTTCGTCTACGTGATCCGCGGTGCCGGAAATCACCACAAGATAGGCGTTTCCACCGACCCCATTTCACGCCTCGCCTCGCTCCAGACGGGCTCGCACGAGCCGCTGGACTTCGCCTACATCGGCGTCACGCCGGGGACGGGATTTGCAATCGAGCGTGCCGCCCACGATCTTCTTCAGAGATATCGCCAGAGTGGCGAATGGTTCTCGGTGCCGGCGTCGATCGCGACCGGGGCAGTGCTAGAGGCCGCCCAGCGCCTTGCCGAGCCCATCCAGCAGGTTTCCCCACAGATGGTCCCGCAGATCATTCATCTTGCGAACCAGCCAGAGTCGCCCCCGCAGAAGGCTCCAGACATGGCATTCAGGTGGGGAATGTTCGCCGATATGCCGCCCGCGAAACGCTGGGCCCTTTCGATCTTGACATGGCTGGCGATTATCTTCGGTACGCTGATCGCGATAGCGGCTTTTATGCCGGAGCCGGCTCGCAGCGAACCGGGATCCCAGATCACGGAGGAGATGAAGCCCATCTTGGCGGCCACGCGGATATTCGCGTTGCAGAATGGCCTCAAGGGCGACCTCGGCGTCGCCGACGAAGATGAAGGCCATATCGAGGGGACCAGAGTCCACCCGCAGGAATATGAGATCAACCACACGCCGGGAGAAAAATGCTCTTTCTCCATGAGGGAGCGGGATGGCCGTGCCGTTGAGTCGATCAGATTTGATCGCCTTTCGGGCGAATACCACATGGAGCGAGACAGGATTCCAGAGTACATCACGGTCACCATCAAGGGTGCGCCGGGAGCCGTGTGCTATTTCGGAAAGAACTCCAAAAAATGCGAAGACGAGCTGTCGCTTCTGTTAATGCAGGGCGAGGAAGTTGACCTGGCCCTGCGAGCATTTCGCTATATTTTCGCGAATTCCTGCAAGCCCGTGGATCTGCCTTTTTAATCCTCTTCCCGCGCCGTCCCCGACAGGTGCCCAACTACGGAGCGGCCGATCACCTCCAGGACCTCCAGCGTCTTCGCCTTCAGCGCCCCTTCGAGGAAGGGGCGCGGCAGAATGCGGCTCGGCACGTCCCGGCTATCTACGTCTTTCCTGCTTGGTGCTGCTAAGACGTGGATGCCCGGCACGAGGCCACGGCTGTCCGGTTTAGATTTAGCATAGATGGAGGCTCATCTGACGTTGATCCTGGATGATCGGGGGCGGTGGGGTGAGCAAATGATCGATCCGCCTGCGGTGCATGAGGTTGGCGCGGATCAGTCTGGCGAAGACGATCGGACTTTGAATATGTTTTTGAGCGGCCTGAGCCAGGCGCAGCAGCAGAAAGGCGATGAGTGCGACCGCAATCTGGATACGGATAGCATTCTCGGAGGTTCCGACGAAGCGGGTGATCTTGAGGGTCTGCTTGACCCAGCGGAAGAACAGCTCGATGGCCCAGCGTCGGCGGTAGAGATCAGCAATCTCTTGTGCGCCGGTATCGAGATCATTCGACAAGATGCGCAGGACGGCTCCGGTTTCGGTCGCGACCCGGACCTCCCGCACCGCCTCCTGCATCGGATTGCGACGGCTCCTGGCTTGGCGGTTGGGGAGGAAGCCGATGCGGTCGGAGAGGATGCCGCTGCCCTCGGTGACCGCCAGTTCTTCCACCACGTCGAGCGGCGTGTTGGATTTGAAGCGGGTGACGATCCGGCAGCCGGCGGCGTCGAGGGCCGCCCACCAGGCATAATCGTAATAGCCGAGATCGAAGACATAAGTGGCGCCCGGCTCGATCGGCATTTGCCGGGCCATGGTGATGTCGTTGACGTTGGCCGCGGTGACTGCGGCATAGATCGGACGATCGGCATCGGCGTCGTAAATTACGTGCACTTTGGCACCGCAGACCCCGGCCGAGAACCGCGCCCAGCCGGCGCTGCGCGCATTCAAGCGCGCGCTCGTGGCATCGATCAGGTAGGTCGTCTCGGCAAGCTTGCGGCGCAGCCCGCGATGGGCCTGCTTCATCATTATCGCCAACAAGTCGGTGAACACTGCGACAGGTCGCTGTCCGTTCGCGTCCGAGAAGGTCGAGCGCCGAACCGGGTCCGCGCCCACATGGTAGAGCCGCACCGCATGGCTCGAAAGTCCTGTCACGATCTCGCGCAAGCTCGCCGCACCCGAAAGCTGGCCATACAGCAGTGCCACCAATTGGCTCTTGGTCGACAGTCGGCGCACCCGTGCATCGGCCCCATGGTCTTCCACAAGGCTATCGAACCGATGCCACGGAACGTGCTTCAGAAGTCCATGAAATACGCTATTCTGATGCAGCATGGCTTGATCCTTCTCCGTGTCCCAAAACGTCGCCAAACGCTTGGAGCACAGAAGAATCAACGCCATGCGCCTTGTCCACGAAAATTGAACCGGACAGTCGTGGCACGAGGCCGGGCATGACGAAAGAAATTCCGATGACTGACTCTGAATCTGGCGCGCACCCTAGTGCTCGCTCTCCAATCCGCCGACATGCTTCTGGGTGTAGAGCTCAAGTCCGATCCGCCCGATCAAATCGAGCTGAGTCTCGAGGAAGTCGATGTGATGCTCCTCGTCCTTCATCAGGCTTTCGAACAGGTCGCGCGAGACGTAGTCCTTGACGCCGTGGCAGTAGGTCGCCGCTTCCTGGTAGAGATTGCGGGCGCTGATCTCTGCCGCCAGATCGCACTCGATGATCTCCTTGACGTTCTGGCCGATCCGCAAGGGATCGAGCACCTGCATGTTGGGAAACCCGTCGAGAAACAGGATGCGATCGGTGAACTTGTCGGCATGCTCCATCTCCTCGATGGATTCTTTGCGCCAGGTCTTGGCCATCTCCAGCAGGCCCCAATTGTTCAAGAGCCGATAATGCAGCCAATACTGGTTGATGGCGGTGAGCTCGTGCCGCAAACCCTTGTTGAGATAGTCGATGACTTTTGCGTCGCCCTGCATGATGCACACTCGCTGCCGGGGCCACTGAAGACGGCCCTTGTGAGTTAACCTGCAACGCTACTAGCGCATGATCCGTCAAAGTGTAAGCGATTTGGCGTTCGGATCGTGCGTTATTGCCCGTCGCTAAAAGCGCCGGCCGGGCAAGGCCAACGGCATTTCCAAGGGTTCAGGCGACAGTTTCGAGCGCCAACGCGCCATGGTCGTGCTGGTGCGCCGCCGTCCGGCTGTGCGGGCAGCCGAAGCAGCAGGCCTCGGCGCAGGCGCCCAGAGCCTCGTCAATGATGGTCTTGATGGTGCGCGCGCATCGGCCGCATTCCGCGCTGCAGCCGAGGCAGCCGTAGATCTGCTTGGCACTGCGGGGAAGGTCTTCTGCTGACTCGACGGCACTGCGGACATCATGGTCGCTGAGGACGTTACAGGAACAGACAATCATGAAACCGGCGGGCCCTTCGGTGATGCGGAGCCCATGAGGTAATTTAGACCACGGCGGGATGCAAAAGGAAAAACCGCGTTTTGAAGTGATTCCAAACTGATCCCAAGACACCCCGGCAAGACACCCTGGCAAGACACCCTGGCAAGATACTCTGGAATGAATCTAAAAGCCGTTGTTGCGGCAGATCAAAGTCCCGATCTTTCGCGCGGCCGGAGCGGTTCGGCATCCGTGTCATCGGCGCATTGCGATTCAGCGATGTGGCACCGACTGCAGTTCCGAAGACCAAGGGGCTGGCCATCGGCTTATTTGCACGGCCAGCCGCGAGCTGTGCGTCGCAAAAACGCCCACTTTCGTCGAGATTTGTCGGCAAATATGGCAACCTCGTTCATTGATCATTCAAGTGAAATGTGGAACTTTTGCTGCTACAGACCGCTTTATGCGCTGTCTTGCTCAATCAGAAAGGTAACGCCATGAGGAAATCATTGATGGCATTGGCCGCCATCGCCACCCTGGCCGTTTCGGCCGTGGCCGCACCTGCGCCCGCCCATGCCCAACGCGGACTTGGCGCGGCCGTAGCCGGCGGACTGATCGGCGGCGCCATCGTCGGTGGCGCGATTGCGGCCAGTCCGTATGGGTACGGACCTGGCTATTACGGTTACGGACCCGGTTACGGATATTACGGCGGCCCGGCCTATGTCGCGGCTGACCCCTATGGTTGTTACTGGCAGCGGCAGCGTTTCTGGGATGGCTATGGCTGGCGGATTCGCCGCGTGCGGGTTTGCGGCTGACCTCTGTTCATCTTCATTAAAGTAAACCAGTTTTCCCGAAAACGGTTTGTTTTCGGAAACGTCTTGGGATATTGGCCTGAAAAAACCGTCTTTCAGGCCAATGCCTTGGGGAGCGTTTACTTTGGATTGACCATTGTGCGCTTTTTAGCGACAGGGTGAAAATTCGAGTTCGGCGTGTGATTCATCTTAACCCCGGCGCTGCCTAAGGGCGCCATCATCTCCAGGAGAGCCCAAGAAATGAAGAAGACATTTGCTGCCTTCGTCGCGGTCGCAACGATCGCCGGTGCGCTGGCCTCGACCCCCGCCAGCGCTCAGCGCGCCCTCGGCGCTGCCGTGGCCGGCGGCATCATCGGCGGCGCGATCGTCGGCGGAGCCATCGCCGCCAGCCCCCCGCCGCCGCCCCCGCCGGGCTATTATGGCGGTCCTCCGGTCTACGTTGAAGGCGGGCCGTGCCGCTGGGTTCGCGAGCGTTTCTGGGATGGTTACGACTGGCGCTTCCGCCGCATCCAGGTCTGCGACTGATCTGAGCTGACCGGCGCTGAATTCAGCCTCTTGATCTCAAAACCCGGCCGATGCTTCGGCCGGGTTTTTCTTTTCTGATGCCGAAGCTAGCCGGTGTGCCCGGCGGCCTCGTCCTTTGCACGGCGTTGCCGTGGTCGTCAGCATGAGGGAACCTCGACCTCATCCCGAGGAGCGCGCACTTGCGCGGGTCTCGAAAGATGAGGAGGCAATGGGGCTTCATGGTTCGAGACGGCGCAAGCGCGCCTCCTCACCATGAGCGGCAACATCACTTACGGACGACGTCAGAATACTTACTGGCGCGCCGCGCTGATCGAACGCAGCACCGCTTCACTCGGCCAGCAATCCACCTTGAGGCCGGCCTTCTTCTGGTAAGCGCCCAGCGCCGCGCGGGTCTTCATCCCCGCCTTGCCGTCGACCTTGTCGGCATAGAGACCGATGCGCGTGAGGTGACGCTGCATGGCCTCGACGTCGGCGGTGCGCAGCTGGGTCGAGGCCGACCACGATGTCGCGAAGGCCTGCGGGCTCAGCATGCGGTCGCTGAGATGGCCGACGAACAGCACATACAAGTCCGAAAAATTGTATTCCTTGATCACGAAATAATTCCTGGTGGTCAGGAACGCCGGGCCGTAGATGCCTTCCGGCTGGAGCAATGAAGCCGGTTCGGCCAGCTCATTGGCTTTAAGCTTCTCGCCGCGCACCGGCACAAAGCCGTCGCGCAGCCATTCCCCGATCGGCTTTGTCACTTCGGGCACACCCATGGTGCAATCGACATTGGCCGGCGCCCGCACCTCATAGGCCCATCGCACGCCCGGCTGCCAACCCTTGTTGACAAGTTGCTGCGCGGCCGAGGCCAGTGCGTCCGGTACCGAATGCCAGATATCGCGGTGGCCGTCGCCGTCGAAATCGACGCCGTGCTTGTAGAGTTCGGACGGCAGGAATTGCGTGAGACCGGTGGCGCCGGCCCAGGACGCGCGCATGTCCTTGCGCGTCACCTCGCCGTCGCTGATCAGCTTCAGCCCGAGGATGAACTCGGTGCGATACTGGTCCTTGCGCCGGCCGACATAGGCCTGCGTCGCCAGCACGCGCAATCCGTCATAGGGCAGCGTGTAGCGGCCGTAATCGGTTTCGCGGCCCCAGATCGCGAGCACGATTGGAGCGGGCACACCGAAACGCGCCTCGATCCCGGTGAGCGAAGCGCGATACTTCGCCATCAACCGCTGCCCTTCCTCGGCAAGCCTGGCGATGCTGGCTTCCTTCAGGTAATCGGCCGGCACCTGCACGAACTCGGCCTGCGACGGCGCGCCGGTGGCGGGACGCCCCGGCAAGATCAGATCGGGCAATTTGTAATCCGGCTCCAGCCCGCGGGTCTCGGCATCAAAGGTCGCGCGCGAGACGCCGGCCGCCTGCGCCTCGGGCCACAGCGAGGCGATGAATTGCGTGAAGCCGGCATCGGCGGCAAAGGCCGGTAGGGGCAGAAGCAGATTCACCAGCAGGATGCCAAGAGCGGGGGCACGCCGAACCAACAACCGGAATGACTCGCTCACGCGTCGGTCAGACCGAGGCGCCGCTCGATCCGCTCGATCCGCTCGATGCGGACGTCCATCCCATCAAGCCGGTTCGACATATTGGCATACTGGTTCTCAAGATTGCCGACACGCTGCTTGATCTCGCGGATGTCATCGCGCACGTCGTCGATCGCGCCGCGAATGTGGCGCAAATGCTCTAGAACAATGTTGTCCGTATCGGCCATATCGAAAGATTAGCATAGCACCAATTAGTTGTGAACCATGACCGCTGATTCAAAGACGGGTGGTCGATCTCAGCCCCCTATCACCGCGTCAGTTTCTTGTACTTCACGCGATGCGGGATGATGGAATCCTGACCGAGCCTTCGCATCTTGTCTTTTTCGTAATCCTGGAAGTTGCCTTCGAACCATTCGACATGGCTGTCGCCTTCGAAGGCCAGCATGTGGGTGGCGATGCGGTCGAGGAACCAGCGGTCGTGGCTGATGATCACGGCGCAGCCGGCGAAATCCTCCAGCGCCTCTTCGAGCGCGCGCAGGGTGTCGACGTCGAGATCGTTGGTCGGCTCGTCGAGCAGCAAGACATTGGCGCCGGATTTGAGCATCTTGGCCAGATGCACGCGGTTGCGCTCGCCTCCCGACAGTGCACCCACCTTCTTCTGCTGGTCGGCGCCCTTGAAATTGAACGAGGAGCAATAGCCGCGCGAGTTGACCTCGCGCTTGCCGAGCAGAATCAATTCGTTGCCGCCGGAAATTTCCTCCCAGACGCTTTTCTTGCCGTCGAGACTGTCGCGCGACTGGTCGACATAGCCCAGATGCACGCTCTCGCCGACCGTGATGGTGCCGTTGTCCGGCTTTTCCTGTTCGGTGATCATCCGGAACAAAGTGGTCTTGCCGGCGCCGTTGGCGCCGATCACCCCGACGATGCCGCCGGGCGGCAGCTTGAAGGTGAGGTTGTCGATCAAGAGGCGCTCGCCGAAGCCCTTGGTCAGGCCCTCGAAATCGATCACGTTCTGGCCGAGCCGCTCGGCCACGGGAATCGTGATCTGCGCGGTCTGGGTCTGCTTCTCGCTCGCCTGCTTCAACAGTTCTTCATAGCGCTGGTAGCGCGCCTTGGATTTGGCCTGGCGCGCCTTGGGCGAGGCCGCGATCCATTCCTTCTCGCGCTCGAGCGTGCGCTGATGGGCGACATCCTCGCGGCCTTCCTGCGCGAGGCGCTTTTGCTTCTGCGACAGCCAGGCGGTGTAATTGCCCTCGTAGGGAATGCCCTTGCCACGGTCGAGTTCGAGAATCCATGACGTGACGTTGTCGAGGAAGTAGCGGTCATGGGTGACGATCAGGATGGCGCCGGGATAGTTGCGCAAATGGCCTTCCAGCCATGACACCGATTCGGCGTCGAGATGGTTGGTCGGCTCGTCCAGCAGCAACAGTTCGGGCTGATCGAGCAGCAGCTTGCACAGCGCGACGCGGCGGCGTTCGCCGCCGGAGAGTTTTGTCACATCCGAATCGTCGGGCGGGCAGCGCAGCGCGTCCATCGCCTGGTCCACCTTGCTGTCGAGATCCCAGAGGCCGGCGGCCTCGATCTCGTCCTGCAGTTTTGTCATTTCATCGGCGGTCTCTTCCGAATAATTCATCGCCAATTCGTTGTAGCGGTCCAGAATCGCCTTCTGCTTGGCGACGCCCAGCATGACGTTCTCGCGGACGGTCTTGCCGGGATCGAGCTGCGGTTCCTGCTCGAGGTAGCCCACGCGTGCGCCCTCGGCCACCCAGGCTTCGCCGTTATATTCCTTGTCGAGGCCGGCCATGATCCGCAGCAGCGTCGATTTGCCGGAGCCGTTGACGCCGAGCACGCCGATCTTGGCGTCCGGGTAGAACGACAGATGGACGTTATCGAGCACCTTCCTGGTCGGGTAGCTCTTGGTCAAACCCTGCATGAAATAGACGAACTGGCGGGCCATCGCGATCCCTGAAAACGAGAGGATTTATGGAGATTTAGCTGGGGCTGATGTAGCGGCGCAGCCCCCAAAGGGCAACCGCAGCCCAAGCGTTTTCCATCTGTTCACCAGTAGGAACACGGATAGCGACAATTGAAACCTTCTTTTAACAATTCGCGCCCGAAACTACCCGTCAGCGCCCCGGAAAGCGCTCCGCGCGACAGAAGCCGCCGGAAAAAGACAGGATTCGTCATGGCGACCATTACGTCGGGCTCCCTCTCTTCCCCGCCCCGCAGCCGCGGCGGACGGTCGGGCCCCCTCGCCGAAATCCGCGCCTTCTGGCGCCAGTTCTTCGCCAGGGCCTTCAATCCCTACCGGCCGGAGCTCCATTATATGCGCGGACCGGGTCCGGCCTGCCGCGCCAAGCAGGCGCCAGCTTCGCGCCGACGCACCAGCCGATGACCCCCTGATACCTGCTGCCCGCGGAGACCGTGTGGCCCGCGCCCGCCGGCATTTTTGATCGTCCGGGCGCTTGCGTGGGAAAGCGCGGCGCGCGACCATGGCACGCCTTTTTCCGAAGACGGCGCGCCTCCAGCGCCGTCATCATCGCCATGAACGGACACTCCCATGACGCGGCTGCGCTGTGCAATTCTCGATGACTATCTCGATCTGGCTTTATCAGTCGCAGACTGGTCGAAGATCAAGGACCGCGTCGAGGTCACCGACTTCAACCAGCCCTTTGCTTCCCCCGAGGCTGCTGCGATCGCGCTGAAGGACTTCGAGATCATCTGTGCGATGCGCGAGCGCACGCCGTTTCCGCGCGCGCTGTTTGCGGCGTTGCCCAACCTGAAGCTCCTGATCACCTCCGGCCTGCGCAACAACGCGATCGATATGGAGGCCGCCAAGGACCATCAGGTGGTGCTGTGCGGGACGCAGTGGCCCCACGATCCCACCGCGCCCCTGACCATGGGCCTGATCCTGGAACTGACCCGCAACATCGGCCGCGAGAACGCCCGCATGCATGCCGGCGAGTACTTGCAGAAATTCGTCGGCATCGAGATCGAGGGCAAGACGTTAGGGGTGGTCGGGCTTGGCAAGCTGGGCGCCAAGGTGTCGGGGCTGGCGAAGGCGTTCGGGATGAACGTGATCGCCTGGAGCCCGAACCTGACGCCGGAGCGCTGCAAGGAGGTCGGGGTCGGCTACGCCACCAAGGAAGAATTGTTCTCAACCGCCGACATCATCACCGTTCACGTGGTGCTGAGCCAGCGCTCGCGCGGCCTCGTGGGAGCGGCCGATCTCGCCCGCATGAAGCCCACCAGCTACCTCGTCAACACGGCGCGCGGGCCGATCGTCGATGAAGCGGCACTTCTGGAAACGCTGCAGGCGCGCAAGATCGCGGGCGCGGCGGTCGACGTCTTCTCGGTCGAGCCGCTGCCGGTCGATCATCCCTTCCGCAA
>Ga0185299_10005668_pt1 | contig 13859 bp, 9 predicted proteins | sample PaiPotPPA55metaG_FD_128002 | JGI IMG/M metagenome (GOLD analysis project Ga0185299, IMG submission 128002) | Iron sulfur acid spring bacterial and archeal communities from Banff, Canada, to study Microbial Dark Matter (Phase II) - Paint Pots PPA... ...
ACCAGTTGCATAAAGATGGCGCAAGCGGTCCGACGGCTGGTGAAAGCGGAGCCACCGTGGGCGCGAACGACGGAATTCCTGTTGTCGGCGGCATTGGTGGAGTTGGTTCCGGAAGCACGAGTCTTGGAAGTGCGGGCGCGAGCGGAACGGTTGGCGGTTCCGGGCCGGGCCGTTCAGGGTCGGGCGGATTTCCAGGCGGCGTCGGAGGGCTAGGCGGCTGGGGACCGGGTTCAGCGGGATCGGGCGGCATCGGATTGGGCGGGCCAGGCCGAGGTCAGGGACCGGGTGGCGCTTCGGGAGCGCCAGGAAGTCGCGGTTGGAAAGCTCCGGGACAAGCGGGGGGCGGGAACGGCGGCGGACCTAATACGCCAGGACGCTGGGGAAACGCGACGCAGGGCATGCGCGGAGCAGGCAGGTCCGCACGGAGCGGTTTGGGCTCGATGGCAGTCGAAACCGGCCTGATGACGCTGCAAGAAGACGAATTGCAAGGAATTCTGCAAGTGCTCGCGCAGATTGCGCGGACCGGCGATTCGGCGAAAGACAAACTCGATCCCAATGCGTTCCAATCACGGCTTTCGACGCTGCCGCGACGGGCGCGTTTCACGATCAGTCAGGCGCTTTCCGCGCTTGCGGCGCAGGCGCCCAACGAATCAGCGGACAAGCCGACGCTGCTGAAACTTGCAGAGCACATCGCCATCCGGTTCGCTCTGGAAAGCTACGAACGCGGCGATCTGGAAGTGAATGCCGTCAGGCAATTGCTCGATGAAATGAATTCCGAGCTAGACGGCCTGCGAAAGATTCTTGGCGTGTACGAAGAAAAAATGGCGCGCGCCGGAATCGACGTGCAGTCCCACGTCGACATGCTCGCGCAGCAATTCTGGGCGCGGGTGCCGGAAGCGAAAAAGAAAGCCGTGCTTGAATCGGCCGACGCCTGGTGCGTGCCTCCCGCGAAGATTCGCGAGCATATCGATGCCCTGCTGGCGCGGGGCGAGGCGGAAGAAGCCGACAAAGTTCTCCGCAATTACGCGAACTGCATCACCAACAAAAATCACGAAGCGCGGCGGCAGGCAGCGACCGGGCTTGCTGAAATCGCGGGGCTCTATGGCAAGGGCGATGAAAAACTGCTGGTCGATACGATCCGACTCGCCGGCGTGCAACTTGCGGAAGAAAAAGATTCGGAAATGCAAAGCCTAATGGGCGCTGCGTTCGTGCGTCTCTCGCAGGAAGCCACGAATAAGAGGTCGTTCCCGGCGATCCAGCGCGTGGTCGAATTAATGGATTACGTGGAGGCCGAACATCCGGGCGTGGCGAAGAACGTGCGACCGAGAATTGCGGTGGAGAATAAGCTGCCGGAATTCATTGAAGAAGCACTTAAGGCCGGAACCGTGCCGAGCGGCCTTTCCGATTTGCTGCGGCGCATGCCGGTGGCGGCATCGGAACACCTCGCGACGCGCTTCAGCCGCGCCGGATTCCGCGAAGATTGCGAACTTCTGGTTACGATGATGGAAGGGCTCGGCGCTGAAGCGCTCGAGCACCTCCGAGCGCAACTGCGGGACGGCACTCCGCATGAAGCCATCGACACGGTAGGAATTCTCTCCCGGATGGATCTCGACATGGTGGAGAAGATACTGCCGGAGCGCATAAAGGATTGGAAGCGCACGGCCCACGATCGCGTGGTTCGCCAGGTTGCGGGGAGCGGTGCGGCCGATCGGGGGAGGTTGCTGCTCGACTTGTTCGATCATCTCGATGCGCTGGTTCGCCCGCTGACCGTGGATGAAATCGGGTTTGCGGGAGGAAAAACGGCCGACATGCGGCTGCTGCGCCTTGCGGAAGGAGATGTGCCCACAGGGGGCACCGATTATCTGCGGCTAAAAGCGATTGAAGCCCTGGGAAGGTTACGCACACCGGGCGCCGAAGCGGTCCTGCGGAAAATTGCCGAGGTTCGAAAGACGTGGCGCTGGGCGAATCCGAGCGAACTGCGGCTGGTTGCGACGCAGGCAATGGAAAAGATCGACCCTGAATGGGTGCGGAGTTTCGTTCCGAAGAGCGGGTTAAGCATCGCGGAATTGTCGATCGAAGCACTCGATGCCGATCCAACTTCTTCTGCAATTCGCCAAAGACGTTACCCTCGCCTGCGGTTGGAACATCCCGTGCCGGCCACGACGACGAATCTCAAGGAAAATTGCAATCTGCAGATTCCGGAAATGACGCTGGGTGGAGGAGTTGCCATCTGCGAACAGAGCTTGCATCCGGGAAGCGTCGTGACCATAAAGATGAACGCGACGGCTTCGAAGCCGGTCAAAGCGCAAACGATCGTGCGCGACGCGAATACGCAGGCGCGCGCTTTCGAAGTGGTGGACATGGACCTCGAAGAGCGCGCGAAGCTCCGAAAATTGCTTGTGCAACTTGGCAACGCGCAGAAGCAATCCTCGCCTCAGGAACGCAGTCGGCGCGGGACGCGCACGATTCTCTCGAATCCCACGTAAATCTCACCGGCTAGATTTTTGCCCCCTGCATGCGAGGGCGAGCTTCGTTCTTGCCCAGCGAACCCAACCGCAGCGACGCTAACAGCAGCACTGCTAGAGCAATCGACAAAATCCAAAGCGCCAGCGTGCTATCCGTTCGCAGGAGCAACATTCCGATCAGCACGAAGACTAGCGTGATTGCATAACACGTAAGGGCCACTTTTCGCGGCGGCCAACCGCGCGCGAGGAGCAAGTCGTGCGAAATTATTTGTATCGCGTCTTCGAAAAATTGGGCGTTTCAACCCGAGTCGAGTTGGTCCTTTACTGTCTTCAGGACAGGCAGAGACCTCCAAGTGACTCAAAAATGCCTAAGTCTAATGGTTCACTTCCGTAGATGTCGGCGTTCCGTACGGCCCGAACGCTCCCGATCGTTGAGTTTCCCGGATGCCAGGCAGAGTGCCGCGGCGCCCACGACGGCTGATTCGGATCCGTAACGCGCGCGCACAATGGGAATTTCGCGCTGGCGTGGGTTTGAGGCCCAGGTCTTGAGGCTCGCGCGGATACGGCCCAGCGATCGCAGCATCAATCCCGCGACTCCTCCTCCGACGACAATGATTTCAGGATCGAGCAAGTCGATCATGTTGCCAAGCCAGATCGCGAAGTGCTCCGCCGCTTCGTCGAGGACTTTTCTTGCGAGCGGATCGCCTTTCCTTGCCGCGGCCGCAACCGTTTCTGAGTTCACCGCGGCGATGTCTCCGCCGGCGAGCGCGAGCATCCCGGAACGCCGGCCGCCGCGCTGGACGATGCGTTCGCGAGCACGCCTCGCGATGGCCGTCCCCGAAACATACATCTCGACGCAGCCACGCTTTCCGCACCCGCAGCGCGGGCCTCGAAAGTCAATCGTGGCGTGGCCGCCTTCGCCCGCGGCGCCAGTGCGTCCGGTATATAAGCGGTGTCGTATCACGATGCCGGTGCCGACGCCGGTGCCCAGCGTGACGTAGAAAACGTTGGCCCAGCCGGAGCCTGCACCCCAAGTGGTTTCAGCGAGCGCGCCCGCGTTCGCGTCGTTCGCGATGTACACCGGCAAGCCGTAGCGCCTTTCGATTTCACGAGGAAGCGGAAAATTTCGCCAGCAGGGAATGTTTGGAGCGCCAACAAGGACGCCGCGGATGGAGTCGATCCAACCCGGCACGCTGACGCCGATGGCTCGAATGCTTTTCGCGCGCTGGTCGTCGAGCACGGCTTCGATGGCTCCAAAAACGGGTTTCAATCCCTCTTGGGCTGTCTTGCGAGGGATCATTCGAGTACGAACCGAATGCACGACCTTGCCCCTTGAACTCACGAGCGCGGCCGTGACCTTCGTTCCTCCGATATCGACGCCAAGAAGTATGTTTTTCATTTTCCGCTGTTTTATGCCGCGTCTTCTTGCGAAGCTCCGCGATAGGCGATGACGAAGAGTCGAAGCATTGGAAAGAGCACACGCCCGTCGGGACGCCGGGGATATGCTATGCGGATCCGTTCCAGGTATTCCCTGGTGAACTGCATTCGCTCCGCGTCTGTTGCGAGCAAGTCGAGGAATGGCCTCATGCCGCTGCCTTTGTAAAATTCCACGAGAGATTCTGCGTCAGGCATCACGTGAAGGTATTCCGTTTCCCAAATGTCGACGCGAGACGAATGGGGAGCGAGCACGTCGTAATAGAATGCAGCGTCGTGCGCGTGCCATTCGCGCAAGCTCTCGGCGGGGAAGCGATGGCGCCATGCGGGCAGTTTCCCAATGTCGCGCATGATCTCGTGCGCGGGTGCGCCGAAATTGGCGGGAATTTGCGCTGCGAAAGCGCCCCCAGGCGGGGTGCGATCGAGCAGTTTTGGATAAAGTGCTACGTGATCGGGCAGCCATTGCAGCGCCGCATTCGAAAAAACGACATCGAATTTTTCGTACTTCTCATTGGGTTTCGCGCCCGAGGCCCAATCCGCAATTTCGCGATTCACCCAACGACGGGCCGGCTGCTCCCTGCGGGCCGTGTCGATCATCTCGTTTGAATTGTCTAGGCCGACGATTTCCGCGTCCGGCCAGCGGGCGGCGAGCACTTCGGCGCTGTTGCCCGGGCCGCATCCAACGTCGATGACACGTCGAACAGACGGCAGCTCGATGCGCGCGACGAGTTCGCGGCAGGGCCGCATGCGCTCCGCGGCAAATTTTAGATATTGATCGGGATTCCAAGTCGGCATCGGGCTATTCCGTGATGACCGCCTTGACCAGGTTGCGCGGATTGTCCACGTTCGCGCCATTCAAGACGCCGAAATGATAGGCGAAGAGTTGCAGCGGTACCACCTCGAGAATTGGGAGCAGAAGTTCGCTCGCCGCTGGAACCGCGATCACCCGATCGGCGAGCCTCGCGACTTCTTTCTGATCTTCTGCTATTGCGATCGCGATTACTTTTCCGCCGCGGCTCTTGACGTATTCGAGAATCGCCAAAGTTTTCTGATAGCGAAGCACCGAGCCGGGGTCTGAAACATCGCGCGTGGCTAGCACGATGATGGGCAGTTTGTCGTCGACGAGCGCGTTCGGGCCGTGCCTAAGCTCGCCCGCGGGCAGCCCTTCGGCCTGGACGTAGGAAATTTCCTTCAGCTTGAGCGCGCCTTCGCGTGCAATCGCGTAATGTACGCCGCGCCCAAGAAACATCAGCGACTTCACATGCTGATACTTTCGAGCGCATTCCTCGGCCTGGGCACTCCACGCATCGAGAGCGTTCGCGATCGCCGCGGGTACTTCAAGAAGCGAGCGCAAGTGCGCGGATGCCAATTCGAGCGGCATGCCCGCGCGTTTGCGCGCTAGAAACAGCGCCAGAAGATAGAGGATGGTTAGTTCCGCCGTAAAGCTCTTCGTCGCCGGCACGGCTTTTTCGACGCCTGCATAGGTAAGGAGGGCAACGCTGGCTTCCCGCACAATCGTGGTATCGGCGACATTTGAAATGGCGATTGTCTTCGCGCCGCGATGCAAAGCTTCGCGCTGCGCAGCGATTGTGTCGGAGGTTTCGCCCGACTGCGTGATTACGATGACGATCGGGCTGTGATCCGCATGCGTCGAGCGGTAGCAATATTCGCTCGAGTACTCGACGTCCACCGAGACGCCCGCGAGATCTTCGAGCATGATTTCGCCGGCAAGCCCCGCATGGCGGCTGGAGCCGCTGGCGGCGATTATGATTTTCCTGAAAACTGAGAGAGCGGATTCGATGGTCTGGAGAGCTGCGGGGAAAATGGCGCCGTCCGCGGTGTTGCGTGAGATCGTTTCGCGAATCGCGCGAGGCTGCTCGTAAATCTCGCGCAGCATGGAGTGCGCGAAAACGCGTGAGTTGCTTTTCGGTGGCTGCGGCTGGTCCGGCATCAGCGCGCGTATCGTCCCACAACGGATGTGGAATTTCCATCCGCCGTTCATTTCGCGTAGAATTGTGGCTTCGCGCCCGTAGCTCAGCTGGATAGAGCATCTGCCTTCGAAGCAGAGGGTCGGGAGTTCGAATCTCTCCGGGCGCGCCACTCTTTTCAACGACTTACGGATTCCGCGCATCAGTTCACTCGCCCCACTGTAGTGACTTTTGTAGTGACTCCCTGACTTTTTTGGGCCATCGCAGCGGCGATAGTTGCATCTGTGCGAAATTTCTCGAACCTCTCGATCGCTACCCGTTTCTGCTCCGCTGCGGGATGAACGTATCGCATGGTCATCTGAATACTCGCGTGTCCCAGTAACGCGCTGAGCGTTGGCAGGTCCGCGCCAGAGGCCACGGCGCGAGTCGCGAACGTATGACGCAAATCGTAGAGCCGGAAATGGCGCTTGATCTTGGCGCGTTCGACAGCGGCTTTGTGTGCCTTTTTCACGCTGCCAATCGGTTTCTGAACATTGTGGGGCGATGGAAACAGGAACGGAGTTCCCATCCTTGTCCCTTCTTTCGCCCTAACCTTGAGGAGAGAAAGAACGTCATCCGTCATTGGGATTGTTCGGCGCGCCGCTTTCGTCTTTCCGAAAGGGTTAAAAATCGTCTTCTGTTTGAAGTCAATGTTCTCGGCCCGCATCCGAAACACTTCCTCTGGCCGCATGCCGGTGTCGAGCATCACTTTCGCGATGTCGCTGAGAGGTTGGCTCGTTTCAGACAAATAGGCAGCCTGCTCCTCAAAACTGATGACGCGCATTGAGTCGAGCGGTTCCCTAAACATCGCGACGCCGATGACAGGGTTCTTGACCGCGTAGCCGCTTCGCTCAGCCTGATGGAAAAGTAGCTTTAACGTCGTGAGCGCTCGATTCACCGTGGCATTTTTGACAGTTCTGCCGTCCTTTGCTTTTTGTCTCCGCTCGTGTTTGCGCGCCGATTTGAAGTCTTCGACCATCTCGCTTGTGATTTCATCAAGATACTTGCCCTTGAAAAATCGGTTCAGCGTTTGGCAGTTCCATTCATGCAAGCCATGCGTCTTGGGCCTGTGTTGCTGTTCCGACCACTCCAAGAACTGTTCAACGAACTCCTCAAACTTGGGAGCCAGCTTGAGCTTCGTGAATCCTGCGCGTCGGTCAATCAGGTCCGCTCTGCGCTTCGCCTCGGCTCGAAGAGCGGCCGTCTTGTTAGTGAATCCGGACGATTCCTGGATTTTCCGTCCTTGGTATTCAAAGACGTACCACCAAACCTTTCCTCTTAAATACACTCCCATTCTTGGCCTACCTCCCCCCTTGATCGGTGCGGACTATACGCTCCGAAAGCCAACCGTCAAGGTCACTCTGTCGGTATCGGACGCAATTTCGACTGATCTTCACGAATAGCGGGCCTCGCTTTTGGCTTCGCCACTGCGCCAGGGTCTCGACTGAAAGCCCGGTCTGCTGCGCGACGTCTTCGGTAGTCAGAAGTCGAGACGCCATTGGATGTCGGGTCCGCCCGAGATTGGTTGCGTTGGCCATTCAGCTCGATTTCCCGAGACTCAGTTCATTGGCGCATTCTTTCTGCCCTCCTGTATCTGAAGTTGGGCGGAAACGATTCTCTGTTTGGAAATACCGGTGCGGGTTTCCCTTCTTGCCCTCTCCGAGCCTGCTTAGGAGCCCCTCCTCTACGAGTTCCTTGAGTGCCCTCTGTGCCGTGGCCCGAGGAACCTTAGAGTTCTCCACCAACTCGCTCAAGTCCGCCGCCTCAGCTTCGGACTTCGGGGCGACGACGATGATCGAATCCCTCGCCTCCTTGACGGCGGCCTCATGAGGCTCACCTAACGAGATGTAACCGCTCTCAGAAAGTTCGAGGAGCAATTCTGACGGAGTTCCGGAGAATCGAGACAATGCGTGAAGCACTCTCTGAGTCTTCTTGGAGTTCCCTTCAGGCTTGCGGAGCGACAGAACAATGTCTACCACACCGGCAAACGCGGAGCTACCACGCCCCGAATCGCCGACGTCTCCGCCCGACTTCCTTTCATGGCGAAGCACGATGGTTCCAATTTCATCGGCTGCCGCCCGTTGAAGCGGCCTCATCGCCGTGAGGGCATCTCCCGAATTGTTCTCGGAATCTCCTTTTAAGTCAGCGAACTGAGGCAAGGTATCGACCACGAGTAAGAACGCACCTATACGCTTGCATTCGTTTACAGCTGCAGCAGCCACACCTGGCCAAGGCATTCCTCGAAGGTCGCTATGTAGAAGAACGCGGAAATCGTCCCGTCCAAGAAGGTCAGCCCGCTGCATTGCGTGCCGGAAAGAAACGATGGGTTGCTCGGTTAGATAAACTGTTGGAGTCTTTAGGGTACTCTTTCCAAGGAAGCTAAGCCCTTCTGCGACTGCTCGCACGAGACTCAAGATGAGGGTCGTCTTTCCCATTTTGACCTTAGCCCCCAACTCAGTTATTGCACCCCTCGCTACAAATCCCGGGACGATCCACTGAACATCATCTTCAGCAGCCATGGCGATTTCGGCTCCCGACCTGAATCTTAGAATTCGGTTCTGCCCAACCTCTTCCCTTAGCTGGGCGGAAAGACTGGCAATTCGCTCGAGGACCGCGTCGGCATCTCCGTTCGCGCCGAGAGCCATCTCCACGATCGCCTGAGCGTTGTGGGCGTACTTCCGAAGTTGAGTCTTTGCCTTAAGAATTCGAACGTAGAACGAAAGATTGCAGATTCGTGGCATTCCGTCCGGAATCTGACTGACATACCCGGCGCCACCTGCAGCCTCAAGCTCGCCACTCGATACCAAGGACTCCAATACGAGCAAACCGTCAGGAGGTTTGCCCTTCGCGACTAGGTGTTGTATGTGGCGATAGATCAAACTGTGCTGGGGCAAGAAAAAGTCGTGTGATTCGAGTTGCAGCATCACTTCGCCGACACCAGGACTGTCGAGAAGGAACGAGGCGAGCACAGCGCGCTCCGCGTCCGCACTGTGAGGAAGTGGTCGATCGATTCTGGAATCGGCGTTCACGTTACCCGTCGAGACCCTCCGACAAGAGCAGGATCGCACTAGAATCGATGCTTGTTGGGACAGTTCGTGAAGAAAATCAGGGGTTCGGTTTGTCCATTGAGGGCATGACGTGACGTTCGCGGATTTTTCGCAACTGCCCGATCGTGTTCCGCCGCTTAATTCCAACTGCCCCGAACGCAATCGTCAGTAACTGAACGAGTTCTGTATCGAAGATGGTCTTGGTGCTCGTATGGACATATCCCAACAGGGTCACTAGACCGATACGCCTTTCGCGCCGCCTTGTCCAGCGCATCACACGGCCGATTTTTCGCGCCTCTACCTCGGCCGCGCGTGCGAGCCTCTCCATTTTTTCGGGCAGGCGGAACTTGTGGTCGCCTGGATCATAAGCCTCATTGGACGGATCCAGCAACAAACAGAACCAATTGTCTGCGTAACAAAACGGGTCGGAGATGATTCGCTCTGTTTGCCGACCTACTGTCTCAAGCGCCTTGCTGAGTCTCTTGAGTTCGTCTCGTTTCTTGGCCAAGAACTGGAGCCCAAGATTGGGAGAGACCTGCGATACCATCAGCGCGAGTATGAAGATCAAGTGGCTGCGGACCGCTCCCTTTGCTTCGATTCTTTCGAGGAGGTGCAGTTTGTCCTTTAGTGCCGAACATCCAAGTATCTTTCGCTCAATCTCCTTGACGCCTTTCTGCCATTCTCGATAGCTGGCGGACCACTCGTCGTCGGTCGGCGCGGGACTCTCGGGGGGTTGGATCGGTTGGACCTGCGGGAGAGACAATCGTTCGGGGTCTGAGTATTCAGGCGAACCAACCAGTGGCACTCTGACCGGCTGAGGTAGAAACTCCGGCCCGGAATCCCGGGGAAACCCAACGTCCTCGGTAGGGGCGGCGTCTTTAATTTGGCGCTTCATGCGACACCCACGGGCCCAGTCTAGAAGGTCTCAGGCTCTCATTCTTTCTATCATGAAGGGGTTTGACTGAGCAAGTTAAATGTGATACAGGTATGAGTCATGAAGCGAGCTTATTCGACACGGCAGGCAGCCAAGAAGATGAAAGTCAGCCTCGTCACGCTGCAGCGACATGTCGCAGCTGAATCGTTTCCTGTTCCAATGCTTCAAAGAGTAGGCGGGGTCCGAGTGCGACTTTGGAGCGGTCGCGACATCGAACGAGTCCAGAAGGAACTGGCAAAGATAAAACCCGGTCGGAAGAAGAAAGAGAGATAAAAACGGGACGCGTCGATGCTTCTAACACCGACACGCCCCTAACCGAGTGACCTAAACGGAGGCCACATGGCTCGTCAGATTTTACATGAAGAAAAGTCACGAACCCGCCTGACTCGGGTTGCGATCTACGCCCGAGTCTCCACGACAAACAATGGCCAAGACCCGGCGATGCAGACTCGCGAACTTGATGAGTACTGCGAGCGGCGAGGTTGGAAAGTCTGCGGCGAGTACGTCGATCTAGGAATTTCCGGCGCGAAGGACAGCCGCCCCGAACTCAATAAGCTTATGGCCGATGCTCATCGACGCCGCTTCGACGCCGTGGTCGTCTGGCGTTTTGACCGCTTCGCCCGCTCGGTATCTCATCTGCTGAGGGCGCTAGAGAATTTCAAAGCTCTCGGTATTGAGTTCGTTTCACTCTTAGAGCAAGTGGATACAAGCACTCCCACTGGAAAGATGGTCTTCACCGTTCTCGGCGCGGTTGCGGAGCTGGAACGCAGCCTGATCGCGGAACGCGTAAAAGCTGGCCTCCGGAACGCCCGGGCAAAGGGAAAGCGCCTGGGAAGGCCACGTGTGATCGTGGATGCGACGAGGATTGGCTCCCTGCGCGCACACGGGCGCTCGTGGCGCGAAATCGTCGCAGAAATGGGCATTAGCAAGGGGTCCGCCCAACGGGCGTTTTGTGGCTTGCCCAAAAACGTGTGAACGTTTTCAAACCGCCGTTACGCGGGGCACCTGATCCGCGACGCGATCTTCCTGCGTGACCTTGGAATCATTTTCCCCTGGACGTAGAGAAATAATTGCATCCATAATCCCGCAGCATCTTAACTCCCTATCAGATACTGGCTTGTTCAATAACATGATTGGAATATCAAAAACTGACTATATGCTCTGGCGAGAGTGTCCCAAAAACGCGTGGCTTAAAATTCACAAGCCAGAAATATATTACGCCTCGGAACTCACGGAGTTTGACAGATCTATTATTGAAAATGGCCTCGAAGTCGAGAAAGTAGCGCGCAGCCTTTATCCCAACGGTTTCCTCATAGTGGGCCGAGAAGAGGAAGCACAACATACGACGCGGAACCTTCTTGCCGCAAAGACACCGACCCTTTTTCAACCGATTTTCGAGCGAGATGGTTTCGTCGCTGCGATTGACGAGCTTGAATATGACAGTGAAACAGGCAGCTACACGATTCGCGAAATAAAATCTTCAACAAGGCCTAAGGACGAGCATCAGTACGACGTTGCGTTCCAGACACTACTTCTCCGACGATGTGGAATGAGAATTGAAAGAGTTTTCATAGTTCATCTGAATACTAACTATGTGCGTCTAGGAGACCTTGACCTCACAAATCTGTTCGCGCAAGCCGATTTGACCGCAACGGTAGATGAATTAAGAGAAACTGTGACTCGCGAAATGGAAGAGGCACGTTGTTACCTTGTGAGTGAAGTCGAGCCGAGTGGACCTTGCCCCTGTATTTATAAAGGCCGGTCACGCCATTGCAGCACGTTCACATATTCCAATCCCCAGGTTCCTGGGTACGGTGTTCATGATATCTCGCGTATCGGTAACAGTCCGAAGAAGCTCAAGGAAATGGTAGACGCAGGCGTATTCTCGCTAGAGGACATACCTACGCATATCGAATTGACCGACATTCAACAGGCACAGGTTCATGCGTACAGCTCGGGAGAAACTGTAGTCAAGAAAGAGGCGATAGCTGCTGACCTAGAAAAACTTACGTTTCCGCTTCATTTTATCGATTACGAGACTTGTCCTTCGGCGATACCTCTGTTTGACCACTATTCGCCCTATCACCACATCCCTTTTCAATACTCTCTTCACATGGTGAGATCTAAGGGCGAGGAAGTGATTCATAAGCAGTTCTTGCACACTGTCAAAAAAGACCCCACCGAATTGTTCATTAGCTCGCTGCAGGAGAATATCGAATCGACTGGGAGCATCATCGTATGGAACAAAGTGTTCGAGTCCGGAATCAATAAAGATATGGCCCGTAGGCTTCCTGACGCACAAGCTTTTATCACCAATCTCAATAGTCGCATCTACGATTTGAAGGACATATTTTCCAAGCAGTATTACGTTCATAGGAATCTTTGGGGTAAGGTCTCCATAAAGAATGTCCTCCCGGTCCTCGCACCCCGGCTTGACTATTCATCATTGGACATCCAAGAGGGAGGTACCGCTTCAGTTATCTGGAGCAAGATCATCTCGGGAAAGCTCAACGACGAGGAGTGCAATCAACTGCGCGAAGCCCTCAAAAAGTACTGCGCCATGGACTCGTACGCGATGTATGTAATTTGGCGAGCGTTGCAAGAAATAGTCGCTGCCTAGTCAAATTCATGGACACTCACGTTCCGCAATTTCAAACCAAGAGCCTCCAGCCTGCAGCGGATCGAGCCGCCTATAAGCTCTATCGTGCGGCTCTTGAGTGGGATCTCGTGGATCCCATCCTAATTGAAGACCGGAAGGACCTGAAATCAGAGTACAAGTGGCGTGATCACGTAGAACCATATCACCACCAAGTCAAGAATCTAATCGCGTTTTGTCGCCGCCTCCCGGTGACACTACTGGCGGATGATGTGGGTTTGGGGAAAACGATCAGTGCCGGACTCATCGCGAGCGAACTCATGTCACGCGGTCGGATTTCGCAGATTCTTGTCGTGTGCCCGAAATTGCTCATGCCGCAATGGAAAGAAGAACTGGAGAGCAAATTCGATATCCCCTGTGTGATAGCGATCGGAAAAGACCTTCTGAGCGCCAAATCTCCTAAGGAAGGAGGTGCGGTAGTTACGACGTATCATTCGGCAAGACTTTACCTCGATGCAATAGGCCACGCAGGTTATGACATGCTGGTTCTCGATGAAGCCCACAAGCGATGGGTCAAGAATTTCGACGGGACATTTCATGCGTCACTCATTCACGAAGTACAACGATGTTTCACGGGTGCGGCATTGGTGCGAGTGCGCGCCACGGTAGCTCACGATAGTTACGAACGATTGGTCGAGGTTTCATTTTCCCCCAACAGTCATTGGAGCAACACTGGCTTGACCGAGATTGGTCCTATCTCTGAGCCTTTGCAAGATCCGAGTTCCGTGGGCGTGGATTCCGCACAACTCACTGAGAAAGCAACGTTGGACGAAGGCATCGCCGAGTTCTGCCGATTCTACATCGACCGACGCACTCAGGAAGTCGAGGCAGCCGGTACTGATCCCCGCAAAAAGAAGAAAATCGAAGACGACTTCACGCCGCGAGTCGAGGCTTTGCTGGTAGGTCTCGAAGGAAGCATCCACCGACAATTAAAAATACGAGTGTCATACGACCTCGGATCAGGACCCGAATATAGAACCGCAATTGTGATCATTCCTTTTGCAAACAAGATAGTCGCTGCGCCCGAGCTTCGCCAATGCGCTCAAACTGGGAAAATTGCGCCAAGCGATTGCTTGGGACGATGCGAAATCAGCGGTGTGGAAGTGTTGCGGCATCTTCTCGTGAAATCCGAAGTGAGTGGCAGAATGGCGCTCCCCGAGCATACGGTGGCATGCGCTTCGAGTGGCAGGCGCGCCCTCAGAGACGAGGTCGAACAGTCATCGGTCACTGGGCAACTGGTCATCGGTTCCATTCTCAAAGCATCGGCGCTGAGCGGAAAACGTGCGGAACCGCAGTATTTTGTAAAATGCGAATTTACCGGAGCCGATGTTTTGGAGAATGAGGTCGCCATCAGCG
>Ga0185299_10005669_pt1 | contig 13857 bp, 10 predicted proteins | sample PaiPotPPA55metaG_FD_128002 | JGI IMG/M metagenome (GOLD analysis project Ga0185299, IMG submission 128002) | Iron sulfur acid spring bacterial and archeal communities from Banff, Canada, to study Microbial Dark Matter (Phase II) - Paint Pots PPA... ...
AAGGTTCGCTATCCGATGACAGAAAAATGCGGAGTGTCGCGGACACGGACCAGCTTTACAAAGCCTACGAGTATCAGCCTCTGATCGTCGCCGGTCACGTCGGCGCGCCCGTGCGCCTGCGGGACATTGCGGAGGTCACGGATTCTGTCGAGGATACGCGCAACCTCGGTCTCACTAATGGACAGCCTTCGGTCATGCTCGCCATCTTTCGTCAGCCCGGCGCAAACATGATCGAAACGGTGGACCGCATTTTCGCCTTGCTTCCGCGTCTGCGCGCGTCAATCTCGCCGTCCCTCCACTTGAACGTAGCCATTGACCGCACAACAACCATCCGTGCGTCAGTTCATGACGTGGAAATTACCCTGCTTATCTCCGTCTCCCTAGTGATCCTCGTAGTTTTTGCTTTCCTGCGCAGCTACTGGGCAACGATTATTCCCAGCGTCGCCGTGCCGCTCTCCTTAATCGGCACCTTCGGCGTCATGTATTTGTTCAACTACACGCTCGACAATTTGTCGCTGATGGCGCTGACCATCTGCACCGGTTTCGTGGTCGACGACGCCATCGTGGTCATCGAAAACATCACCCGTCACATCGAAGCCGGCATGGCTCCCTACGAAGCCACGATCAAGGGCGCGAGCGAGATCGGGTTCACTGTCCTCTCCATGAGCACCTCGTTGGTCGCGGTCTTTATTCCAATTTTGTTGATGGGCGGCATCGTGGGCCGTCTGTTTCGCGAATTCGCCGTGGTCCTCAGCGTCGCCATCGCCGTTTCGCTATTTGTTTCGCTCACTACCACGCCCATGATGTGCGCGAGATTCCTGAAGCATGAATCCGGCCGGCACGGCCGCGCCTATCGTGTGTCGGAGAGCATCTTCAACGGGATGCTGCATACCTACGACATTGGCTTGCGCTGGGTCTTGCGGCATCAATTTCTAATTTTGCTCCTCACCATTGGCACTGTTTGCCTCAACGTGTATTTGTTTTGGGCCACGCCAAAAGGCTTTTTCCCGCAGCAGGACACAGGGCGCATTAACGGAATGATTCAAGGCGATCAGGATCTTTCTTTCACCGCCATGTCGCAGAAGATGCGCGTCTTCACCGATATCGTTGCCAAAGATCCCGCCGTCGACTCGGTGACGTCATTTACTGGCGGTGGCAGCGGGGGCAGCACCGCTCGCCTTTTCGCGCAGCTTAAACCTCTCAATGAGAGGAAACTAAGCGCCGACCAGGTCATCGGACGCATTCGCAGGGCAAGTTCCCACGTCCCCGGAGCCGCACTCTATTTGCAAGCCGTCCAGGATCTCACTATCGGCGGTCGCTTCGGCGGCGCGCAATACCAATACACGTTGCAGGCCGATAATCTGGCCGATCTTACTCATTGGGCCCCCATCATCCAGCAGCGGATCACTAAAATTCCCGAATTGCGTGACGTCAATTCCGACCAGCAAATGCGCGGCTTAGCCAGCAATATTGTCGTTGATCGCGATACCGCTAGCCGCCTTGGCGTGAGCGCTGCGAATATTGATAACACTCTTGACGACGCCTTTGGCCAGCGCCAAGTCTCCAATATCTATAAAGGCTTGAACCAGTATCACGTCGTCATGGAAGTGATGCCACAGCAGCAGCAGAGTCCCGAAGCGTTGAAAAGCATCTACGTGCCTGCGAATTCCGGCAAGCTCATTCCGCTGAGTGCCTTCACCCACTATGAGTATTCCAATACGCCGCTGTCCGTGAACCATCAGGGTCTTTTCCCATCCATCACTCTCTCCTTCAATCTTGCGCCGGGCGCCTCCCTCGGTCCTGCTGTCGAGCACATTTTGGTGGCGCAACGCGAGTTGGGCGTTCCCACCAGCGTGCACGCCACATTTCAGGGGACGGCCCAGGCCTTTCAAGATTCGCTCGCCAATCAGCCGGTGCTGATCATCACTGCGCTCTTCGCCGTCTATATCGTGCTTGGCATTCTGTACGAGAGCTTCATTCACCCCATTACGATTCTCTCGACGCTTCCTTCCGCCGGTATCGGCGCTCTTCTTGCCGTGCGATTTGCCAAGTCCGATCTCAGCATCATCGCGTTGATTGGCATCATTCTCTTGATTGGCATTGTGAAGAAAAACGCCATTCTGATGATTGACTTCGCCGTGCAAGCGGAGCGCGTGGAAGGGAAGTCCACTGTCGACGCCATTTACCAGGCGTGCCTGCTGCGCTTCCGCCCCATCATGATGACCACCATGGCCGCGCTCCTCGGTGCCCTGCCTCTCGCCGTCGGCAGCGGAGTCGGCTCAGAGCTGCGCCGCCCGCTCGGCATCACCATTGTCGGTGGTCTCATCCTGAGCCAGATGCTCACTCTGTTCACCACCCCGGTCGTTTACATCTACATGGATCGTATTCAGACCTGGATGCAAGGGCATCGCGCGCGCGGCACCGCTGCCGCGCCTCTCCCTGCGCACTCCGATTAGCAGCTGTTACCTTAGACTATAGTTTATCTCTGAGTAAAGACGGGGGTCCCCCTTAGCCCCCATTCTGTACCCCCGTACAGCTAGCATCCTGTAGACGCCCTGACACACAATCGCCCCATCCTGAACGGCGCATTTCAGGGCATTCCAAGTTTATGGCGGTAATTTTTTGCGTGGCTCTGGTCCGGCACATTCTTCCTGGTAATTCTCTCGCTCTGCTCGGCCACTTCTTCGTTGGACGGATCTGCTGTTGCGCCGCGGCCACCGCTGTTTTCTAGAGAAGCGGTCGGTCGGAACCGCGGCGGTTCGATAGCCGAAGTACCGCGACAAAATTTAGTAGGTCGGGGGGATATAAGAATGGGTTTACGCAAAGTCGTTTCTCTGTTCGCTTTGGCTCTGGCATCTTTGGTCGGGGTGGCTTCTGCCAGCGCCAAGGACTTCTACATCGCAGATAATTCCAGTCGCACCAGTGGAGGCACGAGCTGCGGCAATGCGCTCTCCGTTGCGTGGTTCAATAATCCTTCAAGTTGGGGCACTGCTTCGAACCAGATTAGTGCCGGCACTACCGTGTTTCTTTGCGGTAGGTTCCAGGGAACGCCGGGTCAGCAGCTATTGGTTGCCCAGGGCGACGGCACGGCGTCGGCACCCATCACCATCAAATTTACGACCGGCGCAATCCTCAGTGCTCCGTACTGGTCAGGGTTGGGCGCGATTTACATCCAAGGCCGCAGTCACATTACTGTGGACGGTGGTACCAACGGCATTATTGAGAACACGGCGAACGGTACGGGTCGCGCCTATCGGCAAAACTCCGTGGCTGTTCACGCGCCGTCGTGCAACAACTGTACTGTGCAAAACCTGACCATTCAGAATCTTTATGTCCGCACATCCGCAACGGACACCGCGGCGACTCATTCCGTCAACTGCGTTTACTCGTTGAACGCCAACAACTTCACGATTAATCACATCACCTGTCACGACGCATCTTGGGCGATCGCCAGCAACGGAAACAATTTCACGCTTGAAAACTCGGACATCTACCATGTCGATCATGGCCTCGCTTCTGGGGTTAGCGGGACCATGGGCAACTACAGCATCCACAACAATCATTTCCACGACTTCGCCAACTGGGATTCGCCCACTAACACCTATCACCACGACGCCATTCATATCTGGGGGCAGGGCGGCGGCAGGTTCAGCGGAGGCGCCATTTATAACAATACTTTTGACGGCGACTTCGGCGTCAACGTGACGGGCCACATCTTCCTTCAGGACTCCGTCTCGCACGTCGCCGTGTACAACAATGTTTTTTCCACGCCTGCGAATCGCACCATCAATTCCCTTTGGTTTGCTGCGTCCTCCACGAGTCTGCCCGGCGGACCCGCCACCGGAAACTCCGCCTACAACAATTCCATTAACGCTGGCGGCCATCGCACTGGCACTGCTTTGTTTGTCGCGAGTCAGTTGTCCTTTACCGCGGTGAATAATGTCCTTGCGGGTGGGTCGTCCAATATTACGATTCAGGGCGGCGGAACACGCTCATCCACTGGAATCAACAATAATGTCTACCGGGATTTGTTCGCCGAATTCGGAGACTTAAACACCTTCGGATTCCAGGGCCACACTTATCATGTCTTGTCACTGTGGCGGGCTGCTTGCGGCTGTGATGGTGCTTCCAAGCTCATCACCGGCGCGCAGACGACGGCTTTCTCGCCTGTAACTCCGGGGGCCGCAGTCACCGTCGCCGCCGCCAGCGTCACTTCACCAGTCGACGCCAGTGCTTCTGCTCCTGTCGCTTCCGATGCGGTCAATATGGCCGTCATCTCCACCCCAACTACCAAGGAGCCCGATCTTGACCTTCTGTATACCGTGGGAGAAGGCAACGGCCTCAACCTCTCCGAAGTGGCCGTTGACGACCTCGCTCCTCTAGCCTTTGACAAAAACGGACTCACTCGCCCGGCTAGCGGCCCCTGGAACGTCGGTCCTTTCTAGTCCTAACGCTTCTCGCCCTACCGCATAGTGCCGCGGCTGCGTCCTCCCAGGACGCAGCCGCGGATTTGTTCGCCCGTTACCAACAACTCTCGTACAGTATTCTCCCTATAGATAGACACCCGAGTACAAAGCATACTCGCCAACCTTAGTCCTCCTTTTGCGCGCTGCGGCGAGGGCAAGCGGTTTCGACTGATCGGTTTGGCCGCACAGTAAGGACAAGTCATGACACCAAGCCTACGCGACGTACTAGTCGGCCTCCCTGTTTACGTTCCAATTCGGTTCGTTTATCAATCGCTGTTCAATCGCGATGCTATTCTCCGGCGAAAAGCCCGCCGGCAGTTTTATTCCACGTTTCTTCACCAAGGAGACCTCGTTTTCGACGTCGGTGCCAATCTCGGAAACTACGCCGAAGCATTATGCGCGGTCGGCGCGACAGTGGTGGCAATCGAGCCAGATCCGCGCAATGTGAAAATTCTGAAAAGAAGGCTCCAGAGCGATCACGCTCATATCGAACCTTGTGCGCTTGGCAGAAGTGAAGGCAGTGCTGACCTCCGCATCGCTTCCGATCGCGTGGACATCAGCACCCTTTCCAAGCGATGGGCGGAAAACCAGAAGGCAGACTGGCAAGGCACGGTCCGGGTTCCCGTGCGAACTCTGGATTCCATTGCGAAGGAGTACGGTATTCCGAAATATGTGAAGGTGGACGCGGAAGGATATGATGCGGAAGTGCTGCGTGGCATGTCGTTTCGACCGGAAATCGTCAGTTTCGAGTTCCTGCCTGAGGATATGGACACAGCCCGCGAATGCATCCAACTCTTCCCGGAATGCGAGTTCAACTTTGTTATTGAGCAGCGGTCACGGTTCGAACTGAATCGGTGGGTTAGCCGCGAAGAGATTCTCCCGGCGCTCTTGGATCTTCCTAAGACAATCCTGTACGGCGATGTGTTCGCAAAGAATCTTAGCGGGCCGGTGGCGTAGCGGGTTCGATCCGGAAGCCATGGAACCAAAGCCGAGCATCTCAAAATTCTCCACAATGCTGCCCCTTGCGGTTCCGCAATCCGCTAACTTAGCACCATAGGGCATTGCGGCGAACACAGCGCATCTCAATTCTCCTTTGCTCGCTCGTCACCTGGGCAGACATTCCTGCTTCTGCCCACCTGTCCTACAAGGTTTACCCTATTACGCAAATTTTAAAATTTGCTGAAAATCTGGACCGCGCGGGAGAGAATCTCAATTGTTCGCTGAATTTGGGTAACCCCTTCCCGTCTCTAATGATGAGTTCAACGGAAATTTCTCCGCTATCGGCGGGAATGCCTGCTTCCGCCGCCCAATCAGCGCCCGTGCCACACTGGCACGACGGCGAACCGGGCGGCCACGTCGTCCAGTTCTACTCTCACGACTCTTTTCTTCTGGAATCCCTGAGCAAATTTATCGGCACCGCTTTGGTCGCTGGCGATGCCGCGGTAGTCATTGCTACTCAGTCACACCTCGATGGAGTTGCGGATCGCCTTGCCGGCCGTGCCCTAAGCGTCAGCAAAGCCGCTCGAGAAGGCCGTTATATCGCTCTCGACGCCGCCAAAACCCTCGCCAAGTTTATGCGTAACGGCCAACCCGACGCCGATGCCTTCGCCGCGACAATAGGCCCTGTCCTTGGCCGCGCCGCTGCCGCCGCCGAGAGCAAAGAATCCCGCGTCGTCGCCTTCGGAGAAATGGTCGCGCTGCTCTGGGCGGAGAGAAACGTCGATGCCGCCATCAAACTCGAGCAACTGTGGAACGATTTGGCTCGCCAACACGCCTTCTCTCTGCGTTGCGCCTATCCCATCACTGGCTTTCGCGACGAAACGCACGCCGCGCCGTTCCTAAAGATCTGTTCCGAACATTCCGCCGTAATTCCCGGAGAAAGCTACACCGGTCTCGGCACCGAACAGGACCGCTTGCGCAACATTGCCGAACTGCAGCAAAAGGCCGAGGCTCTCCAAACTGAGAAGGCGCTCCTCCAGGCTCTGCGTCAAAGCAAAGATGCCCTGGAAAAGGAAATCGCCGAGCGCCGCGACGCCCAGCGCAAGCTGCGCGATTCCGAGCTGTCCCTCCGCGAGCTTTCCGCGCATCTCCTCCGCACCCAGGACGAAGAACGCCGCCGCCTCGGCAGAGAGTTGCATGACACCGTCGGCCAATATCTCGCCGTCCTCAAAATGGGTCTTGATTCCCTCAACTCCCGCCACGAAGTACGGGGCGATATCGCCGCAAAGCAAATGGCCGATTGTCTCAAGCTCGTCGATCAATCGATCAAAGAACTGCGCACCATGTCCTATCTTCTATATCCGCCCATGCTTGAGGAAATGGGCCTCAAGACCGCAATTCTCTGGTATGTAGAAGGCTTCGCCAAGCGCAGCGGCATTGACGTTCAGCTCGATATTCCCCCTGATCTTCGCCGTCTGCCACGCGAACTGGAGCTCACCGCCTTTCGCGTCCTGCAGGAAAGCCTCACCAATGTCCACCGCCACTCCGGCAGCTCCACCGCGCTTATTCGCCTCTGCGTCGAAGACAGTTCGCTTCATCTCGAGATCAAGGATTCCGGCAAAGGGATGCCCCCAAACATTTTGGAAGCCTCCCGCGATACCCTGGGCACCATGGGCGTCGGGCTGCGCGGCATGAACGAGCGGGTGCGTCAGTTGGGCGGCACGCTTGCTGTGCTTTCTGACGGCGGTACCACCATCAAGGCCTCGCTGCCCTGTGCGGTCGAAAGCTCCTGTTCTTAGCGATTCCTAAGAGTTGACCCTGCCGTCAGCAGGTTGATGTACGCTCCGGGATCGTCGCTTTTGAAATTTCGAGCAGGTGAACACGCGATGTCCGCCAAAATTCTAATTGTCGACGACCACGATGTAGTGCGCCAGGGGCTCAGGTCTCTTCTAACCGCGCGTCCGGACTGGGAGATCTGCGGCGAAGCGGCCGCTGGCGAGGAAGCGGTTCAGGCCGTCGCCGATCTTAAGCCCGACGTCGTCATCCTCGATGTCACCATGCCCGGCATGAGCGGCCTCGAAGCCGCATCTCGCATAATCGCCCTCGGCGCTGGAACCCGCATCCTCATCTTCACCATGCATGAATCACAGCGAATGGCGCTCGATGTGCGCGAAGCCGGCGCTCACGGTTTCGTTCAAAAATCGCAAGCCGCTCGCGATCTCATTCTCGCCGTGGAACGCCTTCTCGCCGGCGGCACATTCTTCGGCGGCGAGCCCGGCGACCAGCCCGGAGTCAAGAAGTCAGACAAACCTGCTTCCGCGGCCAAAGCTGCTCCCAACTCTGGCTTCACCTTCTGCAGTGTTTTCGCTTTTGCCTGATTGCCGTTACGAGCTGCCGATAAGATATCCGGCTAGGAACACCAGGAATCCTCCTACGACCACCTGAAATGTGGCCTGCAAGAAGGGCGTATCCATGTAGCGGTGCCGAATGTAAGCGATCGCGGCCAGCTCGAAACCGACCACAATAATGGCCACCAGTGTCGCAATGTGGAAATTTCCTATCAGAAATGGCAGCGTATGACCCAACCCGCCCGCCATTGTCATGAGACCTGTTATCGCTCCCCGCAGCCAGGGCGACCCCCGACCGGTCAGCGATCCGTCGTCCGATTGGGACTCCGAGAAGCCCATAGAAATCCCCGCGCCGATCGAGGCTGCCAGCCCAACGCGAAACGCGTCCCAGCTATTGTGTGTCGCAAAAGCGGCAGCGAAAAGCGGTGCCAGGGTTGAGATCGACCCGTCCATGAGCCCCAGAAGCCCCGGCTGCACGACCTGAAGCAAAAACAATTTTTGGTGCGACGCGTCCTCCGCGGCTTTTGCACTCAGCGTAAGGTGTTTTTCCTCCAGATCGCCCGCCGTTTGCGTGTGCTTGCGCTCCTCATCCGCCAGCCTGTTCAGCAATTCTCGCGTCGAAGCATCCGTTGTCCGCGCAATCGCCTTTTGATAAAAGCGCTGCGCTTCCATCTCCATGACTTCTGCTTGCCTTCGCGCTACGTTCACGCCCAGCGGCCGCACCAACCACGTCGGGTTCCGCCGGATGAAGCCTTTCACGTTCTCTCGTCGGATCAGTGGAATGCGCTCGCCAAAGCGTTCCCGAAACATCGCCAGCAGCCGGTCGCGGTGTACTCCCTCCTCCTCGCGCATTCCCTCGAACATGTCCGCCGTGGCCGGATAAGATTCGCGTAGCGCGTCCGCAAACTCGCCGTAAATCCGCCCATCCTCTTCCTCCGACGAGATCGCCAGCGCCAGAATCTCCCGCTCCGTCAAATCCTTGAATTTTTTCAGCATCCGTCGCGTCCCTCACACATTCGAACCCGCAGCATCGCATAAACGCACATTCAAGTCATCTTGCTTTACCTCCTCACTGTGGGGGCACAACCCTGCGCCTGAGAATCTCGCAATGATTCACCAATTCCCCTGGGGAGTCTTAGCCCACGACACGAATTCGCTCAGGCAGGCAAGCGCATCTTTTTCAGCAATTCAGCAAAACGCGGGTCTTGGCGCAGGCTTTTCCGGGTAGCGCTACGGTCTTAGAAGGAACTCCGAATCGGACTCGGGATCTCGCGGGAGCGAGGGCTTAAGCGGCTTCTGGCCTCTTGCAGCCATGCGACGCCAGACCAAATCATCAAGTGCATCCTCGACGAAGTCGCAAGTTTTTCAGACAGCCTCCCACAACGCGACGACATGACGCTAGTCGTCATGAAAGTGCGCGCGGGCTGCACCATTTGACGTCCTGTCGGCGGGCTTATCTAGACAACTGGTTCGCTCTACGTTTTAAGATGGTTGTGATCGGCTTTCCTCACGATCATCGGCCGAGCTGCTCGTGGTACAAAAAATACGCATAGGCATTCTGTGCGTCGGAAGAATTCGGGAAAGCGAAATACACAGAGTCTTCCGCAGTCGCGTAATTGACGGCAGGAAACGTCCCTCTAGTAGTCCTGCGTTGTGGGCTGTCAATTTTTTGTGGAAACGGAGCGCGGCCCGCGTGAACGCGAACAGTCCACGTATCATCGTACGGTGGCATTGGCGCCACAAGATCGATCGTTCCAATATCGTCGTACGGAATGGTTGTAAGAATAGTGGTGCCGGTCATGCTCCCATCGCCGCCTGTCCACCTCTCTTGAACAGAAACGCCGGATCCGATTTCCGTGATTGCAATTTCCTTGTTTCCATCCCTACCAGCGTTCTCTGTCTGAGACATCCAAATCTTGCTCGAGGGTAACTTCACGGTTGGCAAGACAGCAGTGATCTTCGGCGCGTCTTTCTCTGCCTGCGCAATTTCTGGCTGTGCCTTGGCGATTTCAAGCTTGATGAATTGAAGTTGAGGGTGAACACGAGCCACTTGGCTGGAAAGCTTGCTCACTCGCTGCAGAGCATCCCGAATCTGGTCAAAGTATTCTTTGACGGGTGAACTCGGACCCTCACTTTCGTTATTTTCGAGCGAGGGCTCGGCGGTCGTTATCAGCCTGTCTATCCGGCCATCCAGCCGACGAAGTTGATACAGTTCTTCTAAGTCCGGGGGCTGGGTCTCCGTGAACTGGATCTCCGTGGACCGGGTCTCGGTGGGCTGCTCCGATACGGCGATCGGGCCCAATGAATTCAAGAAAGTATATTGGCCCCAGGTGTCCGGCCCGAAGAACTTCAAATACGCTTCCTCAAACTTCTGAGCAGCTTTGAGCCGCTTGAGAACGCGTCCGGCTGAAGTCTCTTCGATCAGTCCCCAACGCGAGTATTGCAACCCAGCGGTGGGGCGCGGGATGCGAACGCCCTCTCGATAGAACCAAACCTGCCATCGCATCTGTTTCGCATAAGCCGGATTGTCATTCGCGATTTCGAGAGTCTTTCCATTGAACACGTAGTAGCCATTCTTCGCGCTGTCGTCTTGCCGTTGCGTTTGCGCACAAGGGACTATCGCTAATAAACATAGACCAAGCGCAAGAGGAGAGAGCATTCGCATGTACGTGCCTCCCGCAAATAAGAAGAACACTCCCGCGTCTTTCCGTGTTCTGCTAAGGTCCTGTCGCCTTGGAGCGAATCGTAAACACCACACCCCGCTCTCGGTTAAGTTTGGAAGTCATCTGGAAATCGAGTTCCTCAAGCTGTAGGACCTGTTGCGTCCCATCCGACCCGACGTAACTGAGCTGGCCTCCCTCGATCCAATAGTTCGTTGTAACGTACCCTCGGCCGTCCTTGAGGATTAGCAACGTCGGCCTGGGTGAGTGCGACGAGCGTTCTGTCGGCGAATACGTTTCGCGGATGCTCGTATTCTCGATGTCGACTGGAGACCCAACCCACGAACGTTCCGATTCCTCCGCGGGTCTGCTCGTACCTCCATACACGACCCTCGGGAATGTGCCTGCCCTAAAGGTTGAATTCACATTTGAATTTGCGCTTGAGTTCAGGCTCGAGCTGAGGCTTGAGGATGGTCTTGAAAGCTCCTGCGTTGGGGAAAGCTTCTCATTAGCGGCGACGACCGCATCCGCCGGGATGTACAGATCGTCCATAAGCCGCAGCAGAAGAGGTGTTTCGCCCTTGAGCGTGGGGCGAGGCCCGCGCGCAGGAAGGGTGATTATCTTCTCCGGCCAAAGAATCGGAATAGCCCACTCAACCGCATCGCGCCGCGCATGGCCGCGGCCCCGGATATCGCCCCCTGCATCGACCCTATAGTGCGGAACCGACACTACCTTGGCGGAAAGCGGAAATGTGCCGCCCGGCACGGTCAAGCTCACGAACTCCAGCTTGAGCCGGCCTTTGCCGAAGAAGTGTCCCGGATCGCGAAATTCCTGTAGCCGGCCAGACAGAAACGCGCCGCGTGGAAATACTGGACGGCCGAACATCGTTAACGAACGGACATGACACAGCAAGGGATCGCCGACGTGTGCCGTCCGAGACGAGAAGTTTGGCTCGTCGAGAGTACATTGCAGGAGAGTTCCAGCCGGCACGGTTAATTCCTTTGTTTGTGCTGCAGCGATAGTCGGCAGACACAACAAGAAGGTAGTCAAAATGGAAGTTCTACGCATATTCGCCTCCGCTTCAGTCGCGATTAATCAGAGAGCCCGCAAGAGGGCCGAAGGCACGCTTGGAGCAGGATCTGCGCTGAACAACGAGGTTGGGAACTGCCATTGAGTGGCTGACAGAAACGCTGAACCGAGTGAAGCATGGCACAACCCGCAGGAACGAGTCGGTTATACACCTCTGCGGCGCCGCATTCAATCCCAGAAAACGAGGAGGTGGTGTTAGTTCCTCGGCCGCGATGATCCACGGCTTAAGAGTAAATTCTGCAGAGGAGGCACGGAAGGTGCCCTTACCTGATCGGGAATTCTACGCAGAACCTTGCGGTGCGCACTGCAGGTCAAGAGTGTTCAGAGTTTTGGGGTGGGTATTTATCCTAAACCAAAAATCCCTGCGTCCAATACAGCTGCACAATATCCAGCCGGTCCTCCGCCCCAACCTTGTGTTTCCCGCCTGAACTGCAGAAGAAGACGGCGGACCCGTTGGTTTACGGGATATTCTCAGCGTCGCTGCGTTCACTTTGTGATGTTCTTGCCGAAGTTGAAGCATGGACCGATGGAGAAGCGCGTCGTCAATCGGCTATCTTTCAGGAGGTCGCTGAACAGATGGTCATAAACGAGGTCTGCCTGCACACGAAGACCGACGTGCCTTGAGAAAAGAAGGTCGGCGCCGCCGCCGAATCCATAAAATCCGGTCCAGTCCGTCTTCTGCCCGGAAGGTACCAATTGCTTTGCGATGGCGGCGGCGATCGCGTTCGTTGGATGCGGAGTTGCAACCTCGTGGATGGCTCCGATCGAAGGCCGGACAAATAGCGTTATGTGCGAAAAGTGACGATAGGCAAGCTGTGGACCGGCTGCAAAAGTTTGCGTCCGGGAATGAGCAGGCACGGATAGCGTGAACCCGGCAGGGAGCAGACCCGTCGCGGCCAGCTGCTGAAGCTGCGCAGCCAGTTGCTGCTGCAACGCGGTTGTCAGCAGGTTCGGTGTCAGCGTCAGATCACCTGCCGAGATGCTGTAATCGAAACCAAGGGAATACCAAGTCTTTGGCCTGACGCCGGCCTGGAATTGAAAACCATTTTCAAAGAGACCGACACGCGGGCTATCGAGGAATGTGTACCCGGCGAATGCGTCGTAGCGTGAAACATACGCCTGCTGGCCAAAAACAGGTGACGTCATGAGAAGCGAGACTGCAGTGAACATCAGCAGAGGCGTCCACTTCATGTGTCTTCCTTGGGGACCGGGTCCTGTTTAACGTCGGCGCGCTCTAGCAAATTGCAGGAGGTATGCCAACGTGCGGCGAACAGGGATAGTTAAATGCGAACAGGTCATGTGTAAGAGAAACCGCGCTTTAAGCAGGGAAAAGCAAGACGAAAGACCACTTGTGACTGGATCCAAGCGTCCTAGGGGCTGGACGTTTGTCCAGAAGTGTAGAAAGTCCTGACACTCTCTTAAGAGACCGCAGTCTCACAAAGCAAAGCTCAGATTTCGTTCAAGCACGCAATTGAGGGACTCTCGTTGCTGGACCTTTCCAGTACTCCACTTACGGCTACACGGTCCTCGGCTGCGTCTTCGAAGGCGCCGCTTCGCAAAATTACGTCGATTTCGTTCGCGAAAACCTTTTTTGCCCCGCCTCCACTGACCACACGCAACCCGGCGATTTCTTCGCCATCGTCCCGCATCGCACCCACTGGTATCACAGATTGGTCCAGGATCAAGGCGCGGCCAGCCGCCCTTACCGCGATCTTTTAGTCAGAGCGTCATTGCCGTGCTGTGGTCAGAAAAGTCGGTCTGGCAGTGCCCTCGATATAGGCTTGAGCCTTTTTCCAAGCGCGGTTGGCGACGACGGCGCCCAGCTGACGGCCAGCCAAATCAGCGCGAGCAAAGTGGATGCCACCATAGCGACGGGACATCCCTGCCTCGTTCGCGGCATCCGTGAACGTTTCCCATTTGAGGACGACAGGTTTCGCGGGCGTCAGGCCCGGTTCTATCTCGGAGCTGCCCTTAGGCAGCGTCACGGAGTAGCCGAAGCGGTCACCGCCGGTCCAGAGCGAGAGGATGCGCGCGGCAGCGGCACTGTAGGTACTGTGTCCCGAAACGTATTCCGGGAAGGGCGGGGTCGGAGAACTAGCCAATCGGTAAGGAGTCCACTGAGAGCCGTCCATCTCCACGGTGCCTTTGCGGGGACCGCCCCAGGCGCGAATCTTCTCGCCTCGGAACAAAACAGAAATTGCTGTGACAGGACGGACGGAATCGTAGGCGCGCTTTGCATCCCAGGCTGCGATGCCGGCGTCCAACATGGCGTTCGATAGCGCGAAAAACATTTTCACGTCGTCGTCGAGAGTGTGGTGGTCGCGCACTGAGACAACCTCAGCGAAACGCAGCCAA